>Ga0209023_10000289_pt1 | contig 83061 bp, 79 predicted proteins | sample LakOneMetagenome_FD_187468 | JGI IMG/M metagenome (GOLD analysis project Ga0209023, IMG submission 187468) | Freshwater and sediment microbial communities from Lake Erie, Canada (SPAdes) (version 2) | ecosystem: Environmental > Aquatic > Freshwater > Lentic | place: Lake Erie, Canada... | reverse complement strand
GGCGGAGAGGGTGGGATTCGAACCCACGGTGAGGTTGCCCCCACACCTCCTTAGCAGGGAGGCCCGATCGACCTGGCTCCGGCACCTCTCCAAGTCGGCGGTCACTGTATCGGCTGGGACCGAATCGGCCACACACGTCACTCAGTAGCTCTCTTCGTCGAGCACGACCCGACCCCGGAAGAAGAAGTAGACGCCTGCGGTGTAGATGAACACGAACGGGATGCCGATCACCGCGATCACCGTCATGACCGTCAACGTCTCGGGCGCAGACGCGGCGTTGTCCACGGTCAGGTCGTAGGCAGCGTCGGTCGACGACGGGAGCATCACCGGGTACATGCCGGCGCCGACGGTCGCGAGGAGCAGGCCGATCATCGTGGCGGACGCAACGAACGCGGACAGGTAGTTGCGGCGGAGGATGAGGCGCCACGCGCTCACCGCAGCGATCAGCGCCAGCACCGGGAATGCCGCGATCCACACCCGGTCGCGATAGCGCCCAGCGACTTCGGAGTTCAGGAGCAGCGTCCAGGCCATCAGCCCGGTCATGACCACAAAGAACCCCACCATGAGCTTGGGCACCAGTCGTTCGACACGGGTGAGCAGGTCGCCGTCGACCTTGAGGGTCAGGAAGATCCCGCCGTGCAGGCTCAACATCGCAACGGCGGCGACACCGACGGCGAGCGAGTAGGGGTTGAGCAGGTCGACGAGGTTGACCGACATGTTGGCGTCCGCATCGATCGCCACGCCGCGGATGACGTTGCCGAGCGCCACGCCGAGCAGCACGGTGATGCCGAGCGACGACGCGAAGAAGAACCAGTCCCACGTCGCACGCCAGCGGGTGCTGTGGCGTTGCGAACGGAACTCGATCGCGATCGTCCGCAGGATCAGCACCAGCAGCACGAGCATCATCGCCATGTAGAAGCCGCTGAACAGCGAGGCGTACACCAGAGGGAACGCGGCGAACAGTGCGCCGCCGCCGAGCACCAGCCAGACCTCGTTGCCGTCCCACACCGGACCGATCGCGTTGAGCAACATCCGGTGGTCACGGTCGTTTCGGGAGATGAACGGCGAGAGGATGCCGACGCCGAGGTCGAAGCCGTCGAGGATCACGTACCCGGCGATGATCCCGACGTAGAGGACGAACCAGAGGGTGTTGAGCTCCATGTCAGCGGCCTCCGCCGGAGACCCGGGACCGATGCTGGAACGCCTCGCTCCACGTGTCGGGCAGCGATTCGATGTCATCGACCGAGGGCGGCTCGGGCGGACCTGCCTTGATGATCTTGTCGAGCAGGAACAAGAAGACGCCCCCAACGATCGCGTACAGGACGACGAACATCCCGATCGTGGTGGCAACCTGCGCGGCGGACACGTTCGGGCTGTACGCGTCAGAGGTTCGCAGCAGCTGCCAGACGATCCACGGCTGACGACCGATCTCGGCGGTCCACCATCCGGTCAACGTGGCGAGCTGGGCGAGTCCGATCGTCGACACGAAGATCCACAGCATCCAGCGCTGCTCCCAGAGCTTGCGCTTCCACCACCACAACAGGCAGCCGAGTCCACCGATGGCGACGAACAACATCCCCAGGTTGATCATCAGGTGGTACGTCTGGAACACGACGCTGACGTTCGGCCAGGTGTCGCGATCGAAGTCGTCGAGTCCCTGCACCTTGGTCGATGGGGACTTGCCGACGAGCAGCGACAACATGCACGGGATCTGCAGCCCCGAGGTCGTCTGCGCGGTCGGATCGGTGCGGCCGAAGATCGTCATCGGCACGCAATCGCCGGTCTGGTAGACGCCTTCGAGCGCGGCGAGCTTCTCCGGCTGGTTGGTTGCCACCTCGGTCGCCTGGTTGGCGCCGAACACCGTCACCTGGAGGATCGCCAGCACCGTGAACAGGGGCAGAGCGACGCGCATCATCGTCTTGGACAGCTCGATGTGGCGACGACGCAGCAGGTAGAACGCGGCGACGCTCATCACGAGCGAGCAGCCGATCATCCACGACGCCACCATCGTGTGCCAGAAGCGCGGACCGAACGACGGGGTGAAGACCACCTCTCGGAAGCTCGTCATGAACGCCTGGGTACCGCGTCCCTCGTCGCGCAGCTCGAAGCCCTGCGGCGTCTGCATCCACGAGTTCGCCATGATGATCCACGTGGCGCTGAAGGTGGCGCCCGCCACGACCATGGTCGTGGCGAACAGCCACAGCTTGTTGCCCAGCCGTTGACCGCCCGCCAGCATCAGGCCCAGGAATCCGCCTTCCAACATGAAGGCGAAGATCCCTTCTGCTGCGAGCAGGCTGCCGAAGATGTTGCCGACGTAGCGCGAGTACATCGACCAGTTGGTGCCGAACTGGAACTCCTGGACCAGCCCGGTCGCGACCCCCATCGCGAAGATGAGGCCGTAGACCTTGGTCCAGAACATCGCGAGCTGGCGCCACTTCGGGTCGCGGCTGCGCACCGACTGCACGCCGAAGATGATGAGCAGCAGCCCCAGACCCAGCGACATCGGCGGGAAGATGAAGTGGAAGCTGATCGTCAGGCCGAACTGGATGCGATGCAGGAGCTCGGTGCTCATCGGTGTCAGCCCCTCCGCTGCTCGATCGTGGAGCCAGAGGCTAACCAGCCCGCCGGTGCTCGTGGTCGACCACCGCAGCGATCCGCGTCGACGGGTGGACCGCTGCAAAGCGGGCGCTACCGTCGAGTGCGATCCGACTGTCTGTCGGTCCGTCTGTCGACGTCGCCGCTGCCGATCGAGGAGTTGTCCCATGAGCAAACCCCGCGCCATCGACGTGTGTCGGGTCACCGACGGTTCGGACTTCTCGCTCGCGGACCATCCGACCGACTGGACGGGTGCAGAGGATCAGCTGCCATCCGGATTGAAGTTGCACTCCAAGCACCATGAAGTCGCCCGGCTCGAGCTCAACCGCAAGCGCCTGATCGACGCCCAGGAGAAGCTCTGGGCGAACGACACCTACGGCATGCTCGTGGTGTTCCAGGCGATGGACGCGGCCGGCAAGGACGGCACGATCAAGCACGTGCTCAGCGGGATGAACCCGCAAGGGGTCGACGTGTCGAGCTTCAAGGTGCCGAGCGCCGAAGAGCTCGATCACAACTACCTCTGGCGCTACGCGAAGCGCCTGCCCGAGCGCGGCCAGGTCGGGATCTTCAACCGGTCGTACTACGAGGAGGTGCTCGTGGCCCGGGTCCACCCCGAGGTCGTCGACAACCAGCGCCTGCCCGATGCCGCTCGCGGCCCCAAGATCTGGCAGCACCGCTACGAGGACATGGTCGCCTTCGAACGACACCTGGTCCGCAACGGGATCGTGGTCGTGAAGTTCTTCCTGCACCTCTCCAAGGATGAGCAGCGGAAGCGGTTCCTCGACCGCATCGACGTGCCGGACAAGAACTGGAAGTTCTCGGCCAACGACGTCAAGGAGCGTGAATACTGGAACGACTACCAGGTCGCCTTCGAAGAGGCGATCAGGGCGACGTCGACCAAGCACGCCCCGTGGTACGTGATCCCTGCGGACCGGAAGTGGCGGATGCGCACGCTCGTGTCCGACGTGCTCGTCGACGTGATCGATGCACTGCCGATCGCGGCGCCGACGATCAGCGACGAAGCGCGGGCGGCGCTGAAGGCGGAGCGCTCGAAGCTCGTCGCCGAGTCCGACTGACGTTCGAGCGGACCGACGCAAGCAGTAGTCCTGACGCGATCAGGCCCACGCCGAGCAGCACCCGCGTGATCGGCGTGAGCGAGTGCACGACGCTCGGCACGAGCACGGCGACTGCACAGACCACGATGAGTGCTGCCACTCCAACGACCGAGCCCCCCGGTGTCTTCATCACGCGTTGAACATTACCGTTCCATGACGGAAGTGTGGTGATGCTTCGCTGAGAGTCAGATCAGGCCGGACGCCAAGAGCCCGATGGTGAGGGCCGCGACGGCGAATCGGTACCACGCGAAGATCGACAGGTCGTGACGTTGCAGGTACGTGACGAGCCACCGGATCGAGAGCACGGCCGCAACGAACGCGAACACCATGCCGATCAACGGGTTCACCACCCCGAACGTGTCGACCAGGTTGCCGCCGCCCTTGGCGAGCTTGAACACGCTGGCGGCACTCAGCGTGGCGAATCCCAGCAGGAAGCTGAACTCCACGGCCGCGGGCATCGCGACGCCTAGGAGGAGCGCGGCGACGATCGTCGTCAGCGAGCGGCTCGTACCCGGCCACAGTGCGATGCACTGCGCGAAGCCGATGATCAGCGCCTGGCGGTAGGTGATCGCCACCACCTTGTCGGTCGTGGTGATTCTGGAGGTCCGGCCGGGTCGGGGTGTCCGGCTGACGTGGCCGACCGGGTCCGTTCGCACCAGGTGCTCACCTCGTCCGAGCGGCCCGTTGTTCGATGAACGCTGGTTGCTCCGCCGAGGGATCCTGCCACCGCCCTCCAGGAACAAGATGACCGACCCACCGATGATCCACGCTGCGACGACGGGCCACGGTCCGAACAGAGCCTGTGCGATCTTGTGATCGAGTGCCACTCCGACGACCGCGGACGGAAGGAACGCGATCACCAGGGTGATCAGGAGGTGGCGGCCCTCGTCGTCACGTCCGACCAGTCCGAGCAACATCGACTGGAACCGCTTCCAGAAGAGACCGAGCACCGCCAGGATCGCGCCGAGCTGGATCGCCACGACGTAGGTGTTGACTGCCTCGAGGCCCGCACTGTCCTTCGCACTGGGAAGACCGAGCAGGCGTGCCGTGACGAGCAGGTGGCCAGTTGAGGAGATCGGGAGGTACTCGGTGACGCCCTCGACGGTGCCGAGGATTGCTGCCTTCCACCACGTCAGTGAGCTCGCCGCCACGTCGGCCGCGCCGGTGGTCATTGATGCGGCACCGGCCGGGGCGGCTACGGCCCACGCTGCAACGACCGCAACGCCTGCCAGGGCACCGACCAGGACCAGGTTGCGTCCGACAGGCCGATCCTGATCGCTCGCGGCGCGGCACGGCCGCCCTAGGAACTGCTCGTAGGTAGATGACGGTCGGACGCGTCGCTGGGTGGTCACACCTGTGCTCCTCTCGGGTCCTGCCACCGTGGCCACCATCCGGTGAGGGCAGGGTTAGTTCAACCTCAGCGCACGGTGAGAAGTGCGCGACGGGTGCGGATCCAAGCGACTTCGGGCATCCCCTGAACGTTCGCGAGGCGTCGTGGGTCACACGCGAGAGCCCCGCGCTTTGCCGTCGGCTCACCGTTGCCTGACGAAGCGGAAACCGCCTGTGGTCGACACTCAGGTTGATCTGATGAAGGAGACCCCCGTGACCCTGCTCGACCCCCCGAAGCCGGACGAAGATCACACCGCCCGCCCCGTCAGTGCTGCCGGGTCCCCCGGGTTCGAACACGAGACCGCCCGACCACGTCGATCGCGGTGGTCCGGACCATCAGGCCGCTCAGGTGCACCCGAGTCGGAGCGGAGGCCTCGACGTCGCTGGCGAACGCTGAGGATCGCGGCGATCGTGATCGCCGTGGCCATGCTGCCCGTTGCGTACTCCTACTCGACCTACCTGACCCGACCCGGTGACGAGCCCGTCAGCGTCCGCTCCGTCGATTTCCTCCGAGATCACGGGTTCGACTCCACCATCAACAACATCGAGCAGTGGTGGTACACCCGGCACAAGCCAACCGGGTCCGCTCCGCCGAAGGCTGACATCCCCCAGGCGCTCCGCCACACCACGGATCCGGTGGCCGTCAAAGGGGCGCCGCCGGTCGTCGACCGGGCCGTGACCGCCTCGGTCAACCCCGCGCCGCTCGAGGCGGTCTGGACCTCGACCGACGGCTTGGCGTCCAAGCCCGGTGCTGTGCAGCAGACCTTCCTGCATCCCGATGCAGCGGCTCCGTCGGTGATCGCCAACGTCGTTCGCTTCGACCAGTCGAAGGTTCGCGCCGTGTACGTTCCGGGGCTCTCCGAACCGGGTGGCAACTGGGCATGGGGTTCCCAGATCCCCCGTGATCAGCGCAGCACTCTGATCGCAGCGTTCAACGCCGGGTTCAAGTTCAAGGACACGGCAGGAGGTGTCTACACAGAGGGCCGAAACGCAGTCCGTCCGTTGCAGGTCGGTATCGCGTCGCTGGTGATCGGCAAGGACGGCAAGGCCGATGTCGAGGCCTGGCCCGGCGACAGTGCACTGAACGGCGTGGCCAGCGTGCGTCAGAACCTTTCCTTGATCGTCGACGGTGCTCGCCCGGTCGACGGGCTGACCTCCGACGCGGGCGCGAAGTGGGGGACCAAAAGGTCGCAGTTCCAGTACACGTGGCGCGCTTCGGTCGGCGTCGACGCGCAGGGTCGACTCGTCTACGCGGCGGGCAGCCAGATGACCATGATGCAGTTGGCGAACGCGATGGTCGACGCCGGTGCGGTCCGGGCGATGGAGCTCGACATTCACGACGGCGTCGTCACGTTCAACTGGTACCGGCAGGCACCGACGAGCCCACTCGGCGTTGCAGGCATGAAGCTCACACCCTCGATGCAGCGCAAGGCCGACCGCTACTTGGCTCCTGACCAGCGTGACTTCTTCGCCATCCAGGCCCGCTGATCCGTCAGCCCGAGTCCGCTGATCCGCCAGCCCGTCGCTCCCTCTACCGGGCAGCGGGCTGCAGCGTGGGTCCGACGGCGTCAGGGAGCACCAGTCGGAACGTCGTCGGTGACGCAGCGGCAAGGAGCAGTCGCCCGCCCTCAGCTTCTGCGAGGGCTCGAGCGAGGCTGAGTCCGACCCCGTGGCCGGTAGCTGCTGGGTCCCGGCGCACGAAGAGACCCGCCGGATCACGGTCGAGGGCGCCGCGGTCGCTGACCTCGACGACGAGGCCACCGCCGGCGGATGATCGCAACCCGACCCGCACGTCGCCCACACCGTGCTCCAGGGCGTTGGCGAGGAGGATGTCGATGATCTGGTCGAGGACAGCGACGCTCACGTGCACGCTGATCTCGTCGCCCTGACTGCACCCGAGGTGACGGTGCGACGGGACGAAGTGCGTGTCCCAACGCGCATGGATGCTGGTCACCAAGTGGTCGACGTCGAGCAGATCTCGAGGCGGTGGACGGTCCCGGGCGATCGCCAGCAACGTCGAGATGGTGTCTTCGAGGCGGTCCACCTGCGTGAGCGCCTCGTCGAGGACGCGCTGCGCGTCGGGGCGGGGATCGAGTAGCTCGGTCTCGATCGACAACCTCAGCGCGGCGAGGGGCGTTCGCAGCTGATGCGAGGCATCGGCTGAGAACGCCCGCTCCCGCCCGAGCATCTCCTCGAGTCGTCGAGCGGTCTCTGACAATGCTTCGGACGTCTCGTCGATCTCGCCGATGCCGCTGCGCACGGGATCGACGGCGAAGTCCCCGTTGCCCAGACGCACGGCGTCGTCTCGGATGCGGCGGACCGGCTGAGCGAGCCGGACTGCAACCAGACTGCCGACGCCTGCGGCGACAGCGACCGCCAGGAGATCGAACAGGACCAGGATCAAGACCTCACGCCGGACCCGGGCGGTGGTGTCCGAAACTGGTTCCGAGACGCGAACCACAGCGACGAGCTCTTCGTTGACCAGGACCGGGTCGGTGAGGACCCGCTCGGAGCCGACCACGCCGGTCGCCTCGATGCGCCGCGCTCGCGCCGTCACCTCGTCGGCGACCGGCGGTCCATTCCCAGCGATCCGCTTGCCCGCAGCGCTGTACACACCGACGTGCAGGTTCTCTTCGACCTTGGGCAGATCGATGTCCTCGCCGTCGCGACCGGGAGCGGTCGACAGGCCAGCGGTGGTGCGCTGCGCGGCCCGTTGCAGCTCCAGCACCGAATCGGCGCTCTCGCGGCGGGCGAAGATCAGAGCGAGTGGCACCGTGAGCACCAGGGTTGCCACGGCGGTCACGCCGATGATCGCTACCAGGATCCGGCGCCTCATCCGCTGTGGCCGGGCATCAGTCGGCGTCCCATCGATAGCCGACCCCGCGGAGTGCGGTGATCCGACTGGGTGCGCCCGGTTCTTCGCCGAGGCGACGTCGCAGCGCGGCGATGTGCACGTCGAGGGTCTTGGTCGAACCGAACCAGTGCTCGTCCCAGACCCGAGCCATGAGGTGCTCGCGGGTGACGACGTTGCCGCGATGAGCGAGGAGTTGGGCGAGCAGGTCGAACTCCTTGGCGCGGATCTCGATCTCTTCGCCGTCGAGGGTCACCCGGCGTGAGCCTATGTCGACACGAAGTCCGCGGTCCTCGTACACCGGGGCCTGGGCGTCCTCGCGGTCACGGGTGTGGACCCGAACCCGGGCGAGCAACTCGGAAAGGCGGAACGGCTTGGTCACGTAGTCGACCGCGCCGCTGTCGAGGCCGAGGATCACGTCCATCTCCTCGACCCGCGCGGTCAGGATGATGATGCGGAGCTCGGGCCACCGATCGAGCAGGTCCTTGGCGACGTCGAGGCCGTCGCCGTCGGGCAACCCCAGGTCCAACAGCACGAGCGCGGGCTCTGTGGTGACCGACCGGGCGGTGGACGCGTCTGCGGCGAGCGCCGTCTGGTAGCCCGCGGCGCCAAGTGCCCGTTCGAGGTTGGCGCCGATCGCAGGGTCGTCTTCCACGACGAGCACCAACGGCTTGTCCACTTCGTTCCCCGTTTCAGCGAAGTCGCCGCGCTCTGCGACGCCGTCCGAGCGTACGCGGCGGTGCTGTCAGCGCCGGGTTCACGGACGGCAAGGTGCCGGCAAAGTCGGCGTGGCGCGGGCCGACGTTCCGCCGGCGGAACCACGAGCAGCGGTGGCGGCACTCGGCACCCGGAACGCGGGCGGGGCCCGGTCGACGTTGACCGGGCCCCGTCGGTGGGATTCCTGTCGAACCCGGTCGGCTACGGCTTGGCGACGGAACCGTTGTTCGTCGGAGCGTCCGCTGCATCCTTGGTCTGATCGGTCTTGTCCGCCTGGTCGGCCTTGTCAGCGCCGCCCTTGTCGTCGGCGGACTCGCCGTCGTTCTGCTCGGTCTCCTGGGCCAGGATCTTGCCGTTGCCGGGATCGACCTTCACGTCGACGTGCCCGTTCGCGGTGGCGATCTCGACGTCGTAGACGACGTTGCCGCCGTCGTTCTCGAGCTGGACCTCGTCGGCGGTGCCGGGCACCGCTGCGGTCGCAGAGGCGGTCGCCTGCTCGGGGGTGAGCGTGACCATCGCCTTGAGCGCTGCCGCCTCGGCGGTCTCGTCGGTGCTCTCGGTCGTGTCGGGAACCGTGATCGATGACGTGTAGTTCGGTGCGGTTTCGGTGTCGGGTGCCTCCTGTTGTTGAGGGGCCGGAGTCGTGGGCTCCGTGCCGTTGGTGGCAGCGCTCGCCAGCCCCGCGGCGCCCATCAGGGCACCCGCACCCGCTGCGGCGGTCACGACCCACTTTCGGGTCATCGAGATCGTCATCTGCTTGCTCCTTCGTCGTGGACCGAGTCGGTCTCGGCCTCGACACCACCATCCGCGAGTCAGCCTTGACGCCAGCTGAACGCCTGAACCTCAGCTGAGACGGCGTCGTCGGTGCCGCACCCGTGCCCGTCTTGGACGCCACGCTGTTCAGGAGACGTTCAGCTGCGAGCAGCGAGGATGAGCAGCCGGAAAGGTGCGAGTCATGACGAGGGTGTTGGTCGTGGAGGACGAACGTCGGGTTGCAGCAGCGCTCCGCCGCGGGCTGGAGCGGGAGGGCTTCGCCGTCGACGTGGCAGCAGACGGTGTCGACGGACTGTGGATGGCGACCGAGCAGGACTACGACGCCATCGTGTTGGACCTGATGCTGCCGGGCCTCAACGGCTACGAGGTGTGCCGGAAGCTGCGAGAGTCCGATGTCTGGACGCCGGTGCTGGTGCTGACGGCCAAGGACGGCGAGTTGGATGAGGCCGAGTCGCTCGACGGCGGTGCGGACGACTTCTTGTCGAAGCCGTTCTCCTATGTCGTGCTCGTCGCGCGGCTCCGAGCGCTGCTGCGTCGCGGGCAACGGGAGCGCCCCGTGGTGCTCGACGTCGGCGGCGTCCAGCTCGACCCCGCGGCGCACCGGGTCCGGCGCAACGGCGAAGAGATCGAGCTGACCGCCAGAGAGTTCGCGGTGCTGCACTTCCTGATGCTCCGGCTGGACCAGGTCGTGTCGAAGGCGGACATCTTGGACTCGGTCTGGGACTACGAGTTCGAAGGCGATCCGAACATCGTCGAGGTGTACGTGCGGCGGCTGCGGGTCAAGCTCGGAGACGACGCCGACCTTCGGATCGAGACCGTCCGCGGTGCCGGCTACCGCCTCGTCGACGATGCCTGAAACCCGTCGACAGCGCACCCGCTGGACCAGCGTTCGGACCCGGACGACGGTCGCCGCGATGGGCATCGTCGCGGCGGCGATGCTCCTCGGATCGGTGTTCCTGGTGCAGCGCCAGCACAGCGCGCTCACCGGCGTCGTTGAGACCGGTGCCCGGCTGCGTTCCAGGGACCTCGCGACGTCGCTCGTCGACGGCTCGCTGGCGTCAGATGTCGCCGTGCCAACCGAGGACGAGGCGTTCGCTCAGATCGTCGATCGCAACGGGCGGGTCGTTCGAGCATCGCCGAACGTCGAGCATGACCCGCCGGCGATCGAACCCTCCTCGATGCACGGCTCGACCAAGGCGACCACGATGGCACGACCGCCGGTGGGCGACGATCCCTTCCGAGTCGTCGCCCGCCGGGTGGACGTCGACGGCGAGCGCTACACCGTCATCGTCGGGGCCACGCTGGAACCGGTCGCGGATGCCGTCGACGAGCTCGTGCAGTCGCTCATCGTCGTGAGCTCGGTGCTCGTCGTGTTGGTCGGGGCGATGTCGTGGTTCGTCGTCGGCCGGGCGCTGCGCCCGGTCGAGGAGATCCGCTCCGAGGTCGATCGCATCAGCGGCACCGAGCTGACACGTCGGGTCCCCGAAACCGGGGTCGGCGACGAGATCGACCGTCTGGCGCACACGATGAACTCGATGCTCGATCGGATCGAGGTCGCGACCGAGCGTCAGCGTCGCTTCGTCGCCGACGCGTCGCACGAGATGCGCAGTCCGTTGACCGCAATCCGTGCCCAGCTCGAAGTCGACCTCGCCCACCCCGATGGAGCGGCCTGGCAGGACACCGAATCCGAGGTGCTCGGAGAGGCGCTTCGGTTGCAGCGTCTCGTGGACGATCTACTGCTCCTCGCACGTGCCGACGCCCCCACCGTCCAGAAGGACTGGGAGGTCCTCGACCTCGACGACGTGGTCCTGTCCGAGGTTCGCAAGCTGCGGATCCGTGCGCAGCGACACGTCGATGCCCGCGCGGTCAGCGCCGTGCAGGTGACCGGAGATCGGGACGCGTTGGTGCGGGCGATCGGCAACCTGATGAGCAACGCCGAGCGCCACGCGAACGAGACGGTGACGGTGTCGCTGGTCGGCGGTCCCGACGGCGCCCGGCTCACCGTCGCCGACGACGGACCCGGCGTGGATCCATCCCAGAGCGAGCGGATCTTCGATCGCTTCGCGCGCGGCGACGACTCCCGTTCACGAGATCGGGGCGGTGCGGGCCTGGGTCTGGCGATCAGCCGGGAGATAGCGGTCGCCCACGGTGGGTCGCTCGTGCTCAGCACGACCGACGGACCGGGCGCGACGTTCGTCCTGGTTCTCCCGACATCCGCCGACGGCGCGTGAGTAGGGTCCCGACGAGGCGCAACGCAACACCATTGGGCCTCCTGGCGACGTAGACGAGGGGGAACCATGGGACATCTCGAACGCTCAGGTCGAGGAGGGGTGCGGAGATCGTTGCTGTGGACCGCTACGGCGGTCGTGGCGATCACCGCCGCGTCGTGCTCGACGCCCACACCGCCCGCCGAACCGGCGCAGGGTCAGGACCTTGCGATTTCAGTGAGCCGTGCGCGTGCTGAGCTCGGGTCGACTACCACGCAGTCGGTCACGGTGTCGAGCGTCGGAACACAGACCGCCGTCGGCCAGGTGACCGCTTCGGTCGTGACACCTCCAGGGCAGTCCATCGTCGACGCTTCCGGGTCCGGGTGGACATGTGTGGTGGCTTCCGGAGGTGCCGAGGCGACATGCACCAACCCGGGCGGAGTCCCGGCTGGGACTGAGCTCCCCCCGATCGGGGTGACCTCGTCGGTCGCAGGATCGCTGGGAGCGACCAGCACCTACGCGGCGGTCCACCTTGCTGGTGACGTCAACCCTGCCAACGACAGCGGGCGCGGCACCTCGACGGTGGTGCCGGTGTTCTCCCAGGATCAGCTCTACATCCAGCTCGCCGGTTCGCTGAACCTCCGCTCGGGCGGCAACGTCACCGCTGGCGGCGTCACCATCACGAGCGACGTGCTCGGACCTCAGACCATGACGATCAACGCGACGGTCGGCAGCACCCAGGTGACTGCATCGTTGACGCGGGCGGCGGCCACGCTGTTCACCGGTCCTGTCACGATCACCGACCCTGCCGTGCAGGGCGGGACGCCGTTGAGCGTGAACTGGCGCGGGGACCTCCGCGGCTTCGGTTCGCAACCTTTCCGGAACCTGAGCGGTTCGCAGATCGGTCTGCGGATCCCGTCGCTGGACCTTCCTGGCATCAGCGGTGCGGCCCTGAACGGTGTCGAGTTCACGCTCGGGATCACCGCAGGCGACTACCAGCCGAATCAGCCGAACCCTGCGGGCCAACCAGCATTGACGTATGCGGATCCTGGTGCCAACTGGGTGCCGACGCTGAGCGTCCCCAGCAGGGTCGTCAACGGCGCCCCCTTCACCCTCGGCGTGAACCTGATTGCATCCGCGGGGGCAGCGACGGGGCCGGTGTCGGCCACGATCGACGTGCCGACCGGGTTGGAGTTCGTCGGCGCAGGATCTGGAACGAGCTGCACGGCGGTGCCGGCGGTTCAGGGTCGCCAGCGCTGCGTGCTGCTCTCCAGCATCGACAATCCCGTGGCCAGCAACATCGTCGGGCGCATCCTCGGTGCGTTCCTTCCGACCGGGTTCCCGACGATCGCAGTGCAGCTCCGTCCGATCGTCGACTTCTCGAACGAGCAGATCAACGTCCGCGTCGACTCAGCGAACTCCGGTTCCGCTGCGGTGTCGGCCACCGTCGATCCCCGCCCACCGGGACCGGACGTCGGCATCACGATGAACGGGCCGGAGATGACCTCGAGCCTGTGGTTCAGCGAAGGCGTCGGGCTGGCGCAGAACCGCTATCAGCTGGCCGTCGACAACGTGGGCACGGCCACGTCCGCCAACGGCGGTCTGACCGCGACGGTCAACCTGCCAGCGGGCGTCACCTACCGCGGGTTCACCACATCCGGGCTCACTGCTGCCAACCGCTTCACCTGCTCGGCGGCCGGTCAGGAGGTCACGTGCACGAGGCCGAACGGCATCTCGGTCACCAGCCTCTTGTCGCCGGCCCCGTCGTTCGAGGTGCTCGTCGATGTCGCAGCACCGAGTGCGCCCACGGTCACCGCAACAGCGGCCGTGGTGAACACCAACGACGTCGACCCGACCAGTCCTGCGAAGTCCGCCAGCGCAACGACTCGTGTCGCAGCGGCCGGCGCACCGCAGTTCTCCGTCTCGCTGTCGAACGGAGCGTTCGACGTGGCGAACCGCACGGTGCTCCAAGGTGGTTTCAACTACACGATTGCTCCCAACGGTCGCCTCGACGGCATCTCGGGTTGCGGGACGAGCCGCAACTTCACGCCGGCGGTGCTGCTCGTGCCGATCGTCGGCCCGACGCTCGTGCCCGATCAGTACTCCGACAACGTGTTGTGCATCAACGCAACCCGGGTGCCGCTCACGAACCAGTGGGTTGGGACCTCCCGGGTCGACTTCGTGGCCGGGCCGGTCTACATCCCGGGGATTCCAGTCGAGTTCCCGGTGATGCAGCCCCGACCCGTCTCGGCGCCCGCTGCAACCCTCTCGGCGCCGGTTCTGGGCGGTGACGGCACGCTGTCGGGGAGCGCAACCGGTGCCAATCCGGAGCTCGCGCTCAACGGCGGTGCGACCTACCAGATCAACTGGAACCTGGGACAGGTGCCCGGCGTGACGTGCGTCGACACCGCAGTGTGTCCCTGAACTCCACGCGGAGCGAGGTTCGTCACTTCGTTGACGGGCCTCGCTCCGCAGCGCGTCCGCCGAGGTGTGTCGCAGAGAACGACCGCTAGTCGTGCACGATCCCAGCGGCACCTTGGGGTTGCCGGATCGAACAAGATTGCGGGACCGCGATCGCTTCTGGGGTCGCTGGTGGCGGAGGGAGGGGGATTCGAACCCCCGGAGGCTTGCACCTCGACGGTTTTCAAGACCGTTGCAATCGTCCGCTCTGCCATCCCTCCAGGGTGGTGCGAACCACGATGGTACCGGCGATGAGCCCGAGGGCTCACGGCGCACCTTCGATGAACGCGGCGCGGCGATCACGAGTGGGCGACGATGGGGTCGATGACATCGCAACAGCCATGGTCCGACGCTCAGGTTGAAGCGGCGCTGACGAACGTCCGGCGCTCGTGCCTGGACCTGCCGGAGGTGACCGAGAAGCTGAGCCACGGCGCGCCGACGTTCTTCGTGAAGAAGTCGTTCGTCATGTTCCAGGAGGACCACCACGGGGACGGTCGGCTCGCGATCTGGTGTGCGGCCGCGTCGGGTGTGCAGGAGCTGATGGTCGAATCCGAGCCGGATCGGTTCTTCGTGCCGCCGTACGTCGGACACCGGGGGTGGCTCGGAGCGCGACTCGACGTCGACGTGGACTGGGACGAGATTGCTTCGGTGATCGAGGAGGCGTACCGGTGCGTCGCTCCGGCACGCGCGCTGCGCCAACTTGAAGCAGAGCGGGGATGAGCGGGCCCGATCAACCTGATGCCGCGGGTTCCGTCGATCTGATCGTCACGCTGGCATCGGTCGGTGCGGTCGATCAGCGCGCTGTTGGCACCAAGGCGGCGAACCTGGGAGATCTCGCCGCCGCCGGCTACCTCGTGCCTGAGGGCTTCGTGGTCACCGTCGAAGCCTTCCGCCGCTGGCGGCGCAGCGGCGCGTCCACCGTCCCGACCGACGTCGCCCGTGCCGTGCGTCGGGCCTACGCGACGCTCTCCGACGAGACGGGTGCAGATGCAGTCGCGGTGGCGGTGCGCTCATCCGCGACCGACGAAGATCGGCCGTCGGCGTCGTTCGCCGGCGTGTATGACAGCTACCTCGACGTCGTCGGCGGCGATGCTGTCGTGGCCCGGGTCCTGGACTGCTGGTCGTCGCTCACCACCTCGCGTGCGACCGCGTACCGGGCGGGTCGGGGATCTGGCTCAACTACCGGCTCAAGTACGGACGCACCCTCAGACGCAGATGGGGGTGCACAAGGCAGCGCTCCAGTCAGCACGGCCTCAAGGGTCGGGGACCCGGGTGGTCCGGAGATGGCCGTGCTCGTGCAGGTCATGGCTCCGGCGGACCGGGCAGGTGTGGCGCTGAGCGAAGACCCGCGCCAGGCGGACTCCGGTCGGATCGTCCTCGAAGTCGTGCGCGGGCGCGGCACCGCAGTCGTCGGGGGTGCGGTCGTGCCCGATCGCTACGTCGTGGAGGCGTCGGGCACGGCGCTCGTGTCGGTCGAGCCCGGCGAACCGTCCGCGGGTCAGGTGTTGTCCAACGAGGAGGCACTCGGTGTCGCCCGAGTGGTGCGGAGCGTGGCCGATCATCGTGGCTCTCCCCAGGACGTGGAGCTGGCCGTCGGCCCGGACGGACGCGTCTGGATCCTTCAGGCCCGACCGCTCACACATCGCCGCACGGCGTCGAAAGCTGCGTCGGAGCCTCTCGCATCGCCGGGCGTCGTCGTGATCACCGCGATCGGTGCGTCACCGGGAGTCGCGACCGGAGCGGTGCGCGTGCTGCACCACTCTTCGGACGCCGTCGACCTGCTCGACGGCGAGGTGCTCGTCGCGCCGAGCACCGATCCTGGGTGGATCGTCGCGATGCGGGTCGCGGCAGCGATCGTCACCGACGTCGGGGGCGTGACGTCGCACGCAGCGATCGTGAGCCGGGAGCTGGGGTTGCCGTGTGTCGTGGGCGCGGGAACGGCAACCGCTGATCTGGTCGACGGCGATGTCGTGATCGTGGACGGCGCCGCGGGGACGGTGTCGCTCGCGGCCCGAGGAACATAGGGGTCGCAATCGACACGGCCTGTCGATTCCGCGCCCAGGAACGCTGGGTCAGGAAGGCGGGGTGGTGCTCAGCCGTCGATCTGGGAGCGCAGCGCCGTCATCCAGTCGCCGGCGGCCTGCTGGGCGGCGTCGACCTGTGCTCGCTGCGCGGGACCCTCGGCGCCAGCGGCCGGGTAGGACCCCAGGAACTTCACGTCGCCCTGCGAGGCGCGCAGCGTTCGCAGGCAGTCGGCGACGACCTCGTCGGCGACATGGCCGTCGAGCTCCAACAAGAAGCAGTAGTCGCCGAGCGAGGTCTTGGTCGGCCGACTGTGCAGGAGCGTCAGGTTGATCGATCGGGCGGAGAACTCCTGGAGGATCGCGACGAGCGAACCCGGACGGTCGGCCCGCTGGTACACGACGATCGATGTCTTGTCGTGTCCGGTCGGCACCGGGATCCCCGAGCGGGCGACGACGACGAAGCGGGTCCGGTTCTCCGGGTGTGACTCGATGTCGGACGCACCCAGCTCCAGGCCGTACACCTGTGCGGCGCGAGCGTTGGCGATCGCCGCAACGGTCGGATCGGCGAGCGTCGCGCAGGTCTCCGCCGCTTCGGCGGTGGAGTTCGCGGCGCGCAGCTCGGCTCCGGGAACGTGCTCACGCAACCAGGCCCGACACTGCGCTGCGGCCACCGGGATCGAGTGGATGACCTTGATGCCGCTGAGCGGTGCGCCGGGCTGCACCAGCAGGTGCAGCGACACGGGCTCGACGAGCTCGCGCTGGATGACCAGGTCGACGTCGAACGCGAGCGTGTCGATCGTTGCGTTGACCGTGCCTTCGATCGCGTTCTCGATCGGGACGACGCCGAGGTCCACATCGCCCTCGTTCACGGCGAACAACACGTCGGCCATCGTGGCCATCGGGACCATCTCGGCCGCCGCGAGGTCGGCCTCGCGCAGCATCGCCTGCTCGGTGAACGTGCCGACCGGGCCCAGGAACGCGACGCGTCGTGCGTCGAGCGAACCGGTGGTGCGAGCGTGGTCGGTCATGGGCCCAACGCTACCGGCGCTTGGGCGGGCGACCGCGATCGAACGAGCCCGCGCACATCGGTCGATCCGCACCCGTTGCAGGCGATGGTGGCGGTCCTAGGCTGCGCCCATGTCTGCCGAAGCCGCTGCACCCGTCGCCTCGCCTCGCTCACACCTCGCTCCAGTCTGGTTCCAGGTCACCGACCTGCAGGTGGCATCCGGCGAGGGGTGCTGGGTCACCACGACCGACGGCGAGCGGTACCTGGACTTCACCTCTGGCATCGCAGTGACCTCCACCGGCCACAGCCACCCGGCCGTCGTCGCCGCCATCGCCGAACAGGCGCAACGCTTCGTGCACGCGCAGGTCAACTGCTACCGCCACGACCTACTCGAACCGTTGGCCGCCCGGCTCGCCTTGCTCGCTCCGGCCGACATCGACACCTTCTTCTTCGCCAACTCCGGAGCGGAGGCGACCGAGGGCGCGGTGAAGCTGGCCAAGCAGGCGACCGGTCGACCGAACGTGGTCGTGTTCCACGGCAGCTTCCACGGTCGGACGCACCTGGCCATGGCGATGACGACGTCGAAGACCGGGTACCGCGCCGGGCACTCGCCACTGCCGTCGGGTGTGTTCCCGTCGTCGTTCCCACACACCGTCGGCACGGGGCTCACCGAGGACGAGGCAGTCGCGAGGTCGCTCGCTGACCTGCGCTACCTCTTGGCGAGCCAGACCGCCCCGTCAGAGACGGCGGCGATGATCCTCGAGCCGGTGCTCGGCGAAGGCGGCTACTTCCCCGCGCCGACGGCGTTCCTGCAGGGCATCCGCGAGATCTGCGACGAGCACGGGATCCTGTTCATCGCGGACGAGGTCCAGTGCGGCTTCGCCCGCACGGGACGCATGTTCTTCGTCGAGGAGTCCGGTGTCCGGCCCGACATCCTCGTGATGGCCAAAGGCATCGCCTCGGGGTTCCCGATCGCTGCGATCGGCGCATCGGCGGATCTGATGGCCAAGTGGCCGGTCGGTTCCCACGGCGGCACCTACGGCGGCAACCCGATGGGGTGCGCAGCAGCACTCGCGACCATCGACGTGCTGACCGCAGCCGGGTTCCTGTCGAACGTGGTCGACCGAGGTGCGCAGCTCCGCGACGGCCTTCGTTCGATCGCACAGGACCACCCAGTGATCGCGGACGTGCGCGGCCCCGGGCTCATGGTCGCCGCTGAGCTCCGCGATCCGGCGACGGGCGAACCCGATGCGGCCCGCACAGCGGCGGTCATCGCGCACTGCCGCACCGAGTCGAACCTGCTGCTCATGAACGCTGGCACGTGGGGCAACATCATCCGGTTCATGTCGCCGCTCGTCGTCACCGAAGCGGAGATGACGCTCGCGATCGACGCAGTACGCGCGGCTGTCGCAGCGACCGTCTGAGCGCATCGATCATCGCTGCCGTCGTGTCAGCACCCCGCCTGGTCGGGGTCAGGTGGTCGGTCGGCTCGACGCGTGGCGCCAGAGCGACCGGTAGGTCGGCCAGACCAGTTCGGGCTGCACGTAGCCGGCGTCCTGGAGCTCGCGGTGCAGCCGTGGGAGGTGCGCGAACGGCACGCCGATGTCGATGTGGTGCGCCAGGTGCCAGCCGGTGTTGAACGGCACCATCCAGAACCGGGCTGACACGCTCTGGCGCACGTGGTGAGTGGTGCGACGACGGTCCGGTGAGGCCTGCATCCCGCCGTGCTCAGCGACCGCTCGAAGCCGGTTGAGCACCCGCCACACCGTCATCCACGGCAGCAACCAGAACACCGGGTAGATCCACCAGTGGCCCAGGCCGACCCACAGCCCGACGAACAACACGACCTGGCATCCGATGATCTTGAACGCGACACCCCGGGCGGTGGGTGAGCGCGTGGCGAGGAGCAGCCCCTTCAGGTTCTTCCAGCCGCTGTTGCCGTCGGCATCGCGGACGAGCTTGCGGCGCCACGACGCTGCGGTGATCGGGTAGCCGGCGTAGAGCATGAGGTCGGGCTCGTTCGGCCCGAACTCCTCCTTGTGGTGCGCCATGTGGCTGCGTCGGTAGCCGTCGAACGGGACGAACGCTGGGTACGCCAGCAGCCAGGCGCCCACCCGGTCGTTGAGCGTGCGGTTGGAGAACAACAACCGGTGCGCTGCCTCGTGGGAGAGGATCGCGAAGCGAGCCATCGCTCGACCCATGAGCAGGAACGCGACCACCCAGCCGATCGGGTTGGCCCACCGGGCGGCGAGCCACAGGACACCGACGGATTGGATCCACACGCCGGTGACATGGGCGACGTTGGCCAGGTTGGGGATGCGGTACAACTCGGTTCGAAGCGACCCGGTGGGTCGTCCGGTCGGTCCGAGGTGGTCGGTCGGCAGCACCGCGGCCAGCGCCGTCTCGGGCGGTTCCATGGTGCTGGAGCCTCGGAGCGCTGCGGTCATGCCCTCACCTTACAGTCGACTCGACAATCGCAACAAGGGTGTAATACGGTCACCCGTCGACGTACGCTGTTGCGATGGCGACCGTTGAGCACGACACCGGCGGACCGCTGGCGACACCGAGTTATCAGCCGACATCGGGCCATCAGCCAACATCGGGCCCATTGTCGGCCGGAGTGGCCCAGCTCCTGACCGCCGAGCGGTCGCTCACGGCCCGCTCGGTGCTCGCGTCGACGTTGCTCGGCACCCACCCGCCGCGGATGCCGGTGAGTGTCCTCGTGCGAGCCGGCACGTTGTTCGGACTGGGGGAGGGCAGCGTGCGCACCGCGCTGTCGCGAATGGTTGCCGCCGGCGAGGCGACCCGCACCGTCGACGGGCGCTACGAGCTCGCCGGTGCGCTGGTCGAACGTCAGGGTCGCCAGGACGCGAGTCGGGGTGCGGTCACCGTCGAGTGGTCCGGACGTTGGCGCCAAGGCGTGGTCGACGTCGGCGGTCGATCAGCTGCGGATCGCGGCGCGTTGCGGCGCGCAATGCAACGGCTGCGTCTGGGTGAGCTGCGCGAGGGGGTGTGGTTGCGTCCGGACAACCTCGATGCCAACCGGCTGCCGGCAGATCGTGATGTGGCGGCCGGGTTCACCCGCTGGTTCGACGTGTACCCCGACGATGATGCAGGGCTGGCGTCGCTGCTGTGGGACCTCTCCGCGTGGGCGGATCGGGCGACGCAACTGCGCCGGGCGATGGCCGAGCTCGTCGGTCGCCTCGCCGCCGGTGACGCGGATGCCTTGGCGGCCGGGTTCGTGCTGTCGGCCGCGGTGCTGCGCCACTTCCACGCGGACCCGCTGCTGCCCCGGGAGCTGCTCGAACGACGGTGGCCCGGTGACGCGCTGCGTGCCGACTACGAGCGCTATGACGTCGCCTACAAGGCGCTGCTGCGCGACTGGCTCCGATCTGACTGAGAAGCGGCGGTCCTGTCGACCCTGTGCACCGGAGCGGTGTCGATAGCGTGAGGGCGTGAGCGACACGACACCAGACCGTCCGGACCACCTGCGCGATGCCGGTGAGCACGCCCCGGGTTCGTTCGACGACCGCTTCTACTTCCGCCAGCTGCTCGCTGGTCGGGACTTCGCCGTCGGCGATCCGGTCGCCACGCAGATGGTGAACTTCAGCTACCTCATCGGCGACCGGGGCACCGGCGAGTGCGTCGTGATCGACCCCGCCTACGCCGTTGCGGACCTCCTCGATGTGGTCCGCGCCGATGGCATGACGCTGAGCGGTGCGCTCGTCACCCACTACCACCCGGACCACTGCGGCGGGACCATGATGGGCATGCGCATCGAGGGTGCCACCGAGCTGCTCGAGCTGGCAGCGGTGCCGATCCACGTCCAGGCCGATGAGGCGGAGTGGGTGCTGAAGGTGACCGACCTCCAGGCGTCCGACCTGGTCACCCACGGGTCCGGCGACGTCGTGACAGTGGGCGACATCCCGATCGAGCTCGTCCACACGCCGGGGCACACGCCCGGCAGCCAGTGCTTCTACGTCAACAACTGCCTGGTGTCGGGCGACACGTTGTTCCTCGACGGTTGCGGTCGCACCGACCTGCCCGGCGGCGATCCCGAGGCGCTGTACCACTCGCTGACCGGAACGCTGTCGAAGGTCCCCGATGACGCGATCCTGTTCCCCGGCCACCAGTACTCGACCGAGTCGTCGGACCTCATGGGTGACACCCGTGCCCGCAACATGGTGTTCAAGCCGCGGAGCGCGGAGCAGTGGCTGGCGATGTTCGGTCCGGGCTGAACCTCGGGCAGATCCTTCACCGGTAACCGCTCGGCATCGCTGCCCTGACAGCGGTCCACCGGCCGGCCGGCGGCGGATGCCAACCTTGCCGTCGTGACCGATCTCGCCGCCGGGCAGCCTGCCGATCGTCCGGCCGACCCTGATCGACCGGACCACCGTGACGACACGACCCCCGACTCCCGACCGTACGTGTCGTTGCGGATGGGCGACGGCAGATCGCTGCCGCACTGGTTCTGGCGGGCGATCGTCGCGGTCGGCCTGTCGGTCGGTGCCTACCAGTTCGGTCGCTCGGTCCTGGTCCAGCTCCAGGGCTTCCTGCTGATCGTCGCGATCTCGTTGTTCCTGTCGTTCGCCATGGAGCCGGCGGTGAACTTCCTGGCGGACCGTGGCTGGAAGCGCAGCATCGCCACGCTGTTCTGCTTCGTGCTGCTGATCCTGATCGGCGGAGGGTTCCTGTTCGTGATGGGTGACCTGGTCGTCACTCAGGTGGAGGACCTCGCGCAGAAGGCGCCCGAGTATCTCGACGAGTCGGCGAAGTGGGTCAACGACACCTTCGGCACCGACGTCACGACCGACGACATCACCAAGCAGATCGAGAGCTATCAGAGCGACCTGACCAACATCGCCGCGAACGTGGGTGGACGCGTGCTGTCAGTCACCGGCACGTTCGTTGGCCTGATCTTCCAGGGCTTCATGATCGTGTTGTTCAGCTACTACATGACTTCGCAGGGCCCGCAGATGCGCCGCAACGTGTGCTCGTTCATCCCCGAACGCAACCAGCACACCGTGTTGTTCCTCTGGGAGCTCGCGATCAAGAAGACCGGCGGCTGGATCTACTCGCGGTTGCTGCTCGCAGCGCTGTCGTCTGCGTGCACCTGGATCTTCTTGTCGATCCTGGGAGTGCCCTCGCCGTTGGCACTCGCTCTGTGGGTCGGCCTCATCAGCCAGTTCATCCCCGCGATCGGCACCTATCTGGCGGGTGCGCTCCCGGTGCTGATCGCCCTGCTCAACGACCCGATCGACGCGCTGTGGGTGCTCGGTTTCATCCTCATCTACCAGCAGATCGAGAACTATTTCTTCTCCCCCAAGATCACTGCGCAGACGATGGACCTGCACCCAGCGGTGGCGTTCGGCTCCGCGATCGTCGGCGGCACCCTGCTCGGTCCGATGGGAGCGATCATGGCCCTGCCCGCAGCGGGTGTGGTGCAGGCGTTCGTGTCGACGATCATGGAACGCCACGAGGTGGTCGACTCCCACCTCACCGAGATCGAGCAGATCCGTGCCGAATCCGGCGACCAGGGGGTGCGCCGGGCGATGTCACGCATGTTGCGCATGGGCGACGGCGATGCCGCGGCCGGAGCCCGACGCATGGACGCGGAAGGCCTGTCGCTGGATGTCGATGATCCGGTACCGCCGGACGGGTCCGACGACGCGCCGCCCGATTCTGACGGCGGGCCGGGCGGCTCCTGAACCCTCGGGCCCGGTCGTGGCCTGCGGCTCAGAGTCGGGAGCGCTCGTCGCAGCTCAAAAGGAACCGGCCGAGTGTGCGCAGCAGCCTGCCGCGGTCGTCATCCCACGCGAGTCGTGGTGAGGACCAGAACAGCTGGAGTGCGCCGACCGTGCGGGCCTTCTGGCGCAGCGGGAGGTGCAGGCAGGACCGAACGCCGAGCGATCCGAGGGTGACGTCGCCGTCGGGCGTGGCCGGCAGGGAACGGGCGTCATCGACGAGCACGAACCGGTCGGCCTGGATGGGCGCGAGCCCCCACGGAAACCAATCGGCCGGCACGGTCGGTGCCCGCAACAGGCCCGTAGTCGCGGGGACCGCACCGAGCGCCGCGGCGACTGCGACCGGGCCGCCGGCGGCGGGTGCGCCCGAGGTCGGCGCCGGAGGTCGCGTGTGCAGCGCCGTCACGGCGTTTCGATCGACTCGGAACAGACCGCACGCGTCGGCCCAGGACACGTCTCGAACGAGGTCGAGTCCCTCGTCGAGCACCCGACGGGTCGACCAGTCGCCGGCGTGGGCGGTGAGCCGGTCCACGGACGCGATCAGCCCGCTGAGGTCGTGGGCGGGTGCCGCTGGTGCGGGCGCGTGGGGAGGGGGTGCTCCGGTGGGTGACATCGTCCACCCTGCGTCGGCGCGATCGGCCCGCGACTGGAGAAACCCGTGCTGGGAACTACAGGTCGATGACTTCGAACGAGGACGCGTACTCGACGCCGAGATGCGGTCCTGCCATGGACGCGATGCTCCGCAGGAACGGGCCGGGGTCCTTGCCGACGGTTCCGTCGGACAAGCCCTCGAGGTAGGTGTGGTGCGCGGCGAGCGATGCGACGCCCTCGTCGATCCAGTCGGTCACGTCCACCGCGTGGGTGGCGTGGTCGGACCCCGAGAACGCAGCGAAGCGCACGCCGTTCCACGGCTCGAGCACCTGCCCGGTGCCAGGATCGGCCACGTCGGTGAACAGCCAGCGATTGCCGGCATCTCGAGCGGCGTCGAGCAACGCCAGGCCGGTCGCACGATGATCGACGTGGTTCCATCCCCGTCCGCCCCAGTGATCGCCGAAGTTGATCGAGATCACGACGTCGGGTCGATGGCGGCGGATGGCGCCGGCCAGGTCACGGCGCAGGTCGATGTCCGCGGTGACGAGACCGTCGGGCCGTCCCAGGAACTCGACCACCTCCACGCCGACGATCGCGGCCGAGTCGATCTCCTCCTGCCGGCGCAAGGGACCGCACTCGGCGGGATCCATGCTGTCGATGCCAGCTTCCCCGTCGGTGACGAGGAGGTACGTCACGATCTTGCCCTGTGCGGTCCAGCGGGCGATGGCGGATGCGGCGCCGAACTCCAGGTCGTCGGGGTGAGCGACCACTGCGAGTGCTCGGTCCCAGTCTTCGGGCAGTGCGTCCAGAGAATCGGTCATGGGCTCGGTCTACTGCACTGAGCTGTCCGACCGTCGGCGTTGTGGACTCCGCCGGAACCAGGGACGAAGTCAGCCTGACGCTCAGGCCTGTGGCTCAGTCCTTTGCGACCGCGTCGGGGCGGAAGCAGGTGGCGAGGAGCATCACGCCGGAGCCGACGCCGAGCACCAGGCTGATCAGGATCGGGGCCCAACCGTTCAGGTAGAAGACGCCGTCGGGGAACAGCGCGTGGTCGAGTGACCATTCGCCCGCGCCGAGCGCGCCGATGGCGAAGAACAGCGTCGCCATCACCATGACGATCTCCCAGCCGGACTTCACGATGAAGAAGGCGTCACGGTGCACGGTCCAGCCGGCGACGACCATGGTGCCGATGACACCGGCGGCGCCGAACGGCGTCAGCAGCCCGAGCAGGATCAACGCACCGCAGCCCATCTCGGTGATCGCTGCCATGTAGGCGTGAATCGTCCCGTTCGGCTTCATGCCGATCGAGTCGAACCATCCGGCGGTGCCGGGGATCTTCCCGCCGCGGAACATCTTGTTGTAGCCGTGCAGGAAGATCGTGGGTCCTGCGATGACTCGCAGGACCAGCATGATCACGTTGAACTCGTCCATCGGAACCTCCGGGCGGGGATCGTAGGCGGCTGGGCCGGTTGGATCAGGATTGACCGGACTCTTACTGATCGCTCATCGATCTCTCAGGCGTCGCGCAGATGATGTCGTCATGTGCTGCTGCGCCACCGTCGTCGGCTCCAAGTCCTGCCTTGGCGCTCAAGGACCAGCGCTGACATCCCGACACCCCGTTGCAGGAGGTGTCGCGTGACATCGCAGTTCTGGTGGTGGGTTGCTCGAGCGAGCGGGATGGTCGCGGGGGTCCTCATCGCGCTCACCTTGATCTGGGGCCTGCTGCTGACGACCAAGGTCATCCCCCGCAAGGGCATGCCGGCGTGGTTGACCGACATGCACCGGATGCTCGGCGGGCTCAGCGTGATCTTCCTGGGGGCACACCTGGTGTCGCTGTTCCTCGACAGCTACGCGCACTTCGCGTGGGCCGAGCTGTTCGTGCCGTTCCAGTCGGCGTACCGGGCGGGCGCCGTTGCCTGGGGCATCGGCGCGTTCTGGCTCCTGATGGTCGTCGAGTCCACGTCGCTGTTGCAGCGGCGCATGCCCCGACGGGTCTGGCGCGGCCTGCACTACCTGTCGTACCCGGTGGCGGTGATGGTGGCCGTCCACGCGATGACCGCCGGGACCGACTCGACGAATCCGGCGTTCCGGGTGGTCACCTTCACCCTCGTGACGCTCCTGACGGCGCTGACAGCGTTCCGGTTCTTCAAGGTCAGGCGCAAGGGTGCGCCGTCACGGGTCCCGGCGTCGGTCGGCACACAGCAACGCCATCCGGCGATGTCGTCCGGTTCGGCGAACCGGCCGCTGGCGACGATGGTGCCAGGCCCGGCCTCGGACCCCCGGACCGAGGTTCGGTAACCTCCCGCGACGGCGATCGGACGGTTCGATCGCTCGACGTGGAGGAGCCTGGTGGTCGACAGCGCAGCAGCCGAAGGGACCGCGGCGCTGTCCGGCGGGTTCGAACCCGTGGACGAGGACGCCTGGTTGGCGGCAGTCGACAAGGTCCTGAAGGGGGCCCCGTTCACCAAGCTGGTCTCGACCACGGCTGACGGCATCACGATCCAGCCGCTGTACACGCCGGGCAACTCCCCCGGGGCCGCCGACGATGCCGGGTTCCCTGGTGCGGCGCCGTTCACCCGTGGCGCTCGTGCCGCAGGTCGCTCCGATGTTGCGTGGGACATCCGATCGCTCGTCAGCGGCCCCGACGTCGCCGCCGCCAACGCCAACGCGCTGGTCGAGCTGGAGCGCGGCGTCACCAGCCTGGAGGTCCGCTGGGGCACCGCCGGCATCGTCGATGCGGCGTCGCTTGCGACGGCGCTCGACGGCGTCTACCTGGATCTCGCTCCGGTCGTGCTGCGTCCCGGCTTCGACGTCGCCGCCGCGTCCGACGCGCTCATCGCCCTGTGGGCCGATCGGGGCATCGAGCCGGCCGACGCGGTCGGAGGCTTCGGCGCCGATCCGATCGCCACGCTCGCCGCCCGCGGCGGTGCCGGGCGTGATCCGCACGCGCTGCTCGCCGAACTTGGTGAGCTCGCCGCTCGGACCGCGGAGCGGTTCCCCAAGGTCCGTTCCGTCACCGTGTCGACGTTGCCGGCGGTGGAGGCCGGCGCGTCGGAGGGCCAGGAGCTGGCCGTCATGGTCGCCACGGGCGCCGCCTACCTGCGGGCGATGGCCGCAGCCGGACTGTCGCCGGATCAGGCGGCCGGTCAGATCCAGGTGGAGCTCGCTGCCGACGAAGATGTCTTCTCCACGATCGCGAAGATCCGCGCCGCTCGCCGCCTGTGGTCGAACCTCCTCGCCGCATGCGGTGTGTCGCCGGGCGCACAGGCGCCGGTGCTGCACGTGACCGAAGCGACGCGGATGCTCACGCGCTTCGACCCGTGGGTGAACATGCTGCGAACGACCGCGGCGGTGTTCGCTGCGGGTATCGGCGGCGCGGACGGCGTGACCGCCCTGCCCTACGACGTGCTGCTCGGCGATCCGAGCGAGCTGGGTCGTCGTGTGGCCCGCAACACCCAGCTGCTCCTGCAGGAGGAGTCGAACCTGGGCCGTGTGATCGACCCGGCCGGCGGGTCGGGCTACGTCGAGAGCCTCACCGATGAGATGGCATCGGTCGGCTGGTCGATCTTCCAGGAGCTCGAAGCGGCCGGCGGCATGCCCGACGTGCTGCTCGACGGCACCCTCGGCGCTCGCATCGTCGGGGTGCGCGACGCCCGACTTGCCCGTGTCGCCACCCGCAGGGCCCCGATCACGGGCGTGAGCGAGTTCCCGAACCTGGGCGAGGACCTGCCCCCACCGCCGTTGCACGACGATCCCGACGCGGACCCGATCCTGGTGCCGGTGCGCTGGGCGGAGCGCTTCGAGGCGCTGCGTGACCGTGCCGACGCCGCTCGGGCGAACGGTCTGGACCCGACGATGTTCCTGGTCAACCTGGGTCCGGTCGCGACCCACACCGCCCGTGCGACGTTCGCCAAGAACTTCTTCGAAGCCGGCGGACTCACCGCCACGACGTCAGAGCAGGGCTCGAGCACCGGGTTCACCTCGGCAGACGAAGCGGTTGCGGCGTTCACCGCCAGCGGATCCGAACTGGTGTGCATCTGCTCGTCGGACGGCCTGTACGAGGAGCTCGCGCAACCGGTCGCCGCCGCCTTGAAAGCAGCGGGTGCGCAGCGGGTGTACCTCGCCGGCAACCCCGGCGACCGACGCGACGCAGAGACCGCGGCCGGCGTCGACGAGTTCGTCCACGTGGGCGTCGACGTCCTGGCCTCACTCGAGCGGGCACAGCAGATCCTGGGTGGCCCCCAGGTGGATCCGGAGGTGGCCAAGTGAGCGTGGACCGACAGTTCGAGGTTCCCGACTTCACCCAGGTCGGGCTTGGGGCACCTGTTCCCGCCGACGCGGGCGCCCGCGCCGACTGGGCGGCAGCGTCACAGGCCGTCACTGGCGTGTCGCCCGACGAGCAGATGTGGGAGACGCCCGAAGGCATCGGCGTCGCACCGCTGTACTCCGCTGCGGACACCGCAGACCTGGGGTTCCTCGACACCTACCCGGGTCTGGCGCCATTCCTGCGGGGGCCGTACCCCACCATGTACGTCAACCAGCCGTGGACGATCCGCCAGTACGCCGGGTTCTCCACAGCAGAGGACTCCAACGCGTTCTACCGGCGGAACCTGGCGGCCGGTCAGAAGGGCCTGTCGGTCGCGTTCGATCTGCCGACGCACCGGGGCTACGACTCCGACAACCCCCGGGTCGCCGGCGATGTCGGGATGGCCGGGGTCGCCATCGACTCGATCTTTGACATGCGAGTGCTCTTCGACGGCATCCCGTTGGACCAGATGTCGGTGTCGATGACCATGAACGGCGCGGTGCTCCCCGTGCTGTCGCTCTACATCGTTGCGGCGGAGGAGCAGGGCGTGCGGCCCGAGCAGCTCGCGGGGACGATCCAGAACGACATCCTCAAAGAGTTCATGGTCCGCAACACCTACATCTATCCGCCGACGCCCTCCATGCGGATCATCTCCGACATCTTCAGCTTCACCTCGGAGCGCATGCCGCGGTTCAACTCCATCTCGATCTCCGGCTACCACATGCAAGAGGCCGGAGCGACTGCGGATCTGGAGCTCGGCTACACCCTCGCCGACGGCCTCGAGTACATCCAGGCCGGCCTGGACGCAGGCCTCGACGTCGACAAGTTCGCGCCGCGCTTGTCGTTCTTCTGGGCGATCGGCATGAACTTCTTCACCGAGATCGCCAAGATGCGCGCCGCCCGTCTGCTGTGGGCGAAGCTCGTCAAGGAGCGCTTCGGCCCGTCGAACACCAAGTCGCTGTCGCTGCGCACCCACTCCCAGACCTCAGGTTGGTCGCTGACCGCCCAGGACGTGTTCAACAACGTGATCCGCACCTGCGTCGAGGCGATGGCGTCCACGCAGGGCCACACCCAGAGCCTGCACACCAACAGCCTCGACGAGGCACTCGCGCTGCCCACCGACTTCTCGGCCCGCATCGCCCGCAACACCCAGTTGTTCCTCCAGCAGGAGTCCGGCACCACCCGGGTCATCGATCCGTGGGGCGGCAGCTACTTCGTCGAACGCCTGACCGCGGAGCTCGCCACCAAGGCGCTCGCGCACATCCACGAGATCGACCAGCTCGGCGGCATGGCCAAGGCGATCGAGGCCGGCATCCCCAAGTTGCGCATCGAAGAGGCTGCGGCTCGCACCCAGGCCCGCATCGACGCCGGGCGTCAGCCGGTGATCGGCGTCAACAAGTACCGGCTGGACACCAACGAGGACATCGACGTGCTCAAGGTGGACAACACCGCGGTGCGTGCCGGTCAGATCGCCAAGCTGGAACGGCTGCGGGCCGAGCGCAACGACCACGAGGTGCAGTCCGCGCTGGAGGCGCTGACCAACGCGGCGGAACGCGGCGACGGCAACCTGTTGGATCTGGGCGTCAAGGCCGCACGGGCGAAGGCGTCGGTGGGCGAGATCAGCGACGCACTGGAGAAGGTCTACGGCCGCCATCGCGCGGACATCCGTTCGATCTCCGGGGTGTACCGCAGCGAGCTCGGCGAGAAGGGTGGCGCCGTGGAAGCGGTCAAGCGCAAGGTCGAAGCGTTCGAGGCGGCCGACGGTCGACGCCCCCGCATCGTCCTCGCCAAGATGGGCCAGGACGGCCATGACCGTGGCCAGAAGGTCATCGCGTCCGCGTTCGCGGACCTCGGCTGGGACGTCGACATCGGACCGCTGTTCCAGACCCCCGAAGAGGTCGCGCGTCAGGCGGTCGAGAACGACGTGCACATCGTGGGGCCCTCGTCGCTCGCCGCGGGGCACCTGACGCTGGTGCCGCAACTCAAGCAGGCGCTCGTGGCGCTCGGCCGGCCCGACATCCTCGTCGTCGTCGGCGGCGTGATCCCGCCGCAGGACTACCAGGCGCTCTACGACGCCGGTGCCGCAGCGGTGTTCCCCCCGGGGACGGTCATCCACGAAGCGGCGTCGGATCTGCTCGACCGCCTGGCGGACCAGCTCGGCTACACGCTGTAGCCGACCCTCACCCCTCGAAACCCCGTTCTGTTCGTCGTTTCACACCGTCAATGTTGTGAAACGACGAACAGAACAGGATCGGCGGCGTCAGGCGGTGGGGTCGGGCTCGGTGAGGTGCCGCAGGATCGCGGCGAAGCCCTGCGCGTACAGGGTGGCGTCGTCGGTGGTGGCGTCGTCGCCGCCGGTGATGCGGTGACGGATCACGGTGCCGTACACGTACGCGTTGACCGAGGTGATCAGGTGCCGCACGGTGAACGGTGCGCGCATCCGACGGCTCGACGCCGCCAAGTAGCGCTCGTAGTACGTGTCGAACGCAGCGACGCCTTCGGCGAGCATCGCGTTGACCCGAGGGTCGCCTGCGTAGTTGTAGAAGCTGAACCGGGCGAGCAGCTTGGGGTCGTCGCGCAGCTCTAGGTACGACACCTCGGCGAGGCGGATCGCCAGCTCGTCGACGTCGGTGATCGGGGCACCCTCAGCGTCGACGGCATGAGAGATGAGCTGCTCGGCCTGGTCGATGCCCCGGCGCTCTCCGATGTCGAGGAGGTGCTGGAACAGGTCCCGCCGGTAGTCCTCTTGAGAATCCCAGATGTGGTAGAGCGCACCCTTGGTGACGCCGGCTCGTCGGGCGACGTCGGCGACCTTGACGTTGGCGAGCGCGTCGAGGGTGGCCGAGTCGCCGTTGCGTGCCTCGAAGTTCGTCACCAGGTCGGCGCCGGTCTGGAGGTACACCTGGCGGCGCTCGTCGGCGGTCGGCCTGGCCATCAGGTCGTCACCGTGGTGTCGGGTTCGGTGAACGCGTCGGTGAAGCCGGTCACGCAGACGGCGAACAGGCTGGTCTGCACGCCATCAAGGTCGAAGGTGGGTGTCCGGGAAGGGTCGACGCGATGCTCCAGGCAGAAGCCGTGCATGAGCGACGCCACCGCGGCGCTGAGGTCGCGGAGGTCGGTGCCCGGCCGAGCTCGGCGGCCCATGTCCTCCATGGCGGACGCCACCATCGACTCGAACTCCGCCAGGCTCGATCGGAACTCTTCATCGAGGTCGGCTCGCACGTCGCCTTCGTGAAGGTAGGACAACATGCCGATCCGGGCGAAGAACGTGGGGTCGTCCTTGAAGCGGTCGAACACGAAGTTCGCCCACTCGACCGGCGTCGGCGTCGCCTCGGATGCGTCAGCGAGCTCCTGGGTGGCGTCGGTGACGTCGGGCATTCCTGCCAGGCGACCTTCTTCGAGCAGGAAACAGAGGAGGTCGTGCCAGTACGACTCCTGTGAGTCCCACAGGTGATAGAGCGCTCCCTTGGTGACACCGGCCCGTTCGGCGACGTCCGCGATCCGGACGTGCGCGAACGCGAGCCCCGGGTCGGGTTGGGAGGTTGCGCCTTCGGTCAGCAGATCCACCCCGATGTCGAGGTAGTCGATTCGTCGCTGATCCCTGGTCCTGCGAGCCATCGCCCCAGTCGATCCCTGTCGTGTCGGTCCCGCCCGGCACGCAGCCTAAACCGGCGGTGCGCGAACGCTGAAAGCCGCTCGGCGTTCGCCGTCCCGGGCTCGCGGGAGCGGGCGGCCGCGGCGCTAGCGTTGCGGCGATGGCCCCCCTGCTCTCGGTGCACGACTACGTGCGCGGCGTGCTTGACGGTGACCGCACCGTCCTCGCCCGGGCGATCACGCTGATCGAGAGCCAGCACCCCGAGCACCGTCGGCGGGCCCACGAGGTGGTCCAAGCGCTGCTGCCCTCGACGGGGGGCGCACACCGGATCGGCATCACGGGGGTGCCCGGCGTCGGCAAGAGCACCTTCATCGATCAGTTCGGCATCGACCTGACCGCAGCCGCTCACCGTGTTGCGGTGCTCGCGGTCGACCCGACGAGCTCACGAACCGGCGGGTCGATCCTGGGCGACAAGACCCGCATGGAACGTCTGGCGGTCGACCCTGCGGCGTTCGTGCGGCCGTCACCCGCCGGCCGTTCGCTCGGCGGCGTCACGCGAGCGACCCGGGAGACGATCCTGTTGTGCGAGGCCGCCGGCTTCGACGTGGTCCTCGTCGAAACCGTCGGCGTCGGCCAGTCCGAGACGGTGGTTGCGGACATGGTCGACTTCTTCCTGGTCCTGATGCTGGCGGGTGCCGGCGACGAGCTGCAGGGGATCAAGAAGGGCGTGCTCGAGCTGGCCGACCTGGTGGCGGTGAACAAGGCCGACGGCGACAACCGCACTCGTGCCGAGCTGTCCGCGGCCGATTATCGGGCTGCGTTGCACCTGATGTCGCCGGCGTCGCCGACGTGGAGCCCACCGGTGCTGACCTGTTCGGGCTTGAGCGGCGAGGGGCTGGCCGATCTGTGGCACCAGATCGAGGTGCACAGAGAGAAGCTGTCGGCGACCGGCGAGCTCGACGCTCGTCGGCGCGATCAGCAGGTCCGCTGGATGTGGTCGATGCTCGATGACCGGCTCCGCGACGACCTTCGCACCGACCCGCAGATCCGAGGTGTCCTCGTCGACGTGGAGCAGCGGGTCCACGAAGGGGAGATCCCCGCAACGGTGGCGGTCGAAGAGGTCTGGGACCGCTACGTGATCAGCCGGATCGCCAGGATCGACTCGACGGCGACGTCCTGACCGCAGCGGGCAGATGTTCCCGCGCGCTTGTGTTGCCCCGGGTCGCTGCGGTTCTCTCGGTCCATGGCGGAACGGCGGCTGGGCGCTGTGGTCCTCGCCGTCGTCGTGCTGGGCGCGGCGCTCGGGCTGGCGGCGTGGTGGGGTACGGGTGCTGACGCGCCATCGGGGCAACCGGTGGCGAGCGTGGCGGGAGCGGTGCTGGACCGCGACGCTCCCTCACCCGAGGTGCAGGCAGCGCTGCGCCGATCGGTGCGCCTGGTGCACGCCGAGGGGTGTGGCGTGGAGCGCCAGGCGACGGTGACGGTCCTCGATCGAGGTGGACGGACCGTGGGGCTCACCAACCAGCACGTGGTGGCGGGAGCGGACGAGGTCAGCGTGGACGGCGTTCCCGGGTTGGTCCCGGTGACCGGACCGGTCATCGATCGCGACGCTGCGGAGCTCGAGGGTGACCCGCTCCTCGATGGTGGCGGAATCGCGCTCAAGACGGGGCACCGGCCGTCGAACGGTGCCTCGGTCGTGGTCGCCGGCTATCCCGACGGGCACTTCGTCGCCGCAACCGGCACCGTCCGATCGATCGAGCAGCGTCAGGGGTATGGCGCGACGACCGACGTGATCGTGATCGACACCCAGGCCGTCCCGGGCATCTCGGGTGGCGTGGTGCTCGACGTCACCGGCGCGGCGATCGGTCTGGTGGCGGCTCGTGATCCCGTCACCGGTGACGTCGTCGCCTATCCGCTCGACGTGATCGGGCCCGCGTCCGATTCGGGGAGGGTCAGCTGCAGCGGGTCCGGCCGCTGAGTCGCGAACGTTCGGTTGAGCCGCCGCCTTCTGTGCGGCGTGCAGGCACTGGGTCCGGGACGAGTCGGAGTGCTGAGCGGTGTCGAGGGACATGGTGACGGCATCCGCTGCGGGTCGGCGCGGGTGTGCTCGGATGGGGCGATGTTCCTGGGTATCGGAATCCTCGCCATCGCCGCCGTGCTCGTGATCGTCGCCTTCGTGGCGATGCGGGGCCAGCGCAAGGACTACGAGCACACGGGCAACCCGGAGGACGAGCTCACCGACGAGCAGTTCCGCCGCATCGAGTACGGCGACGACGAGCTCTGATCGAGCGCGCAACGGTCGCCTGATCCAGCGGAGGCGTCGACCGACCGGTTCGGCGACGTCTCGCGTGCGATGGATAGGCAAGTTGAGTAGATCTGTCGTCAGTCAGCTTCGTCTGCGTCGCGGAGCGCGCGCTCGAGAAGATCGGAGAGATCGAGCTGGTGCGCGGTCTGTCGCGTGTACCCGATGTCAAGGGCGTCGCCGCGAACGAGAAGGATGCCGACGACGTCGCGCCACTGACGATCAGAAACCGATCCGCCTCGTCGGTACCAGTCGAGCTTGCGGAGGACCAGGTCCTCACCAGAGGTCACCCAGAGTCCTGTCGCAGCGCCCGGCAACGGGATTCGGACTCGACGCTCGATCTGTCGTCGGTCCAGGAGTCCGTCACCGAGGACGAACAGGTCGACTTTGAGCGCCTGCTCATCGGCGATCAGGTTGAACGACTGGTGAGAGCGGATGGCGTCACGTGCTGATTCGAGGGGCACGTAGAACTCGGGTCGCACACGCGCGAGGAGCGCTTCGCCGACGTCCCCGTCGAGTTGGATCGCGACGTCGACATCCGCTGTGGCACGAGGCTCGCCGAAGAAGGAGGCGGCCAGCGAACCACCCAGAGCGTACGGAATCGCTAACTCGTCGAGGATCTTCGCGACTCGGACGACGAGCGCGAGCGGTCCGTCGTCGGTCATGTGCGTGCTGGTGTCCCGTACGCGGCGTCGGCCAGGGTCTTGCCGTAGCGGCGACGTGCCAACTCGTGGCGCAGCTCCTCTGGAGACGCCTCCGGACGGTCGACACGAATGCCAGCGACAGCAATGGCCGCTACGTCGACGCTCAAGCAGTCGGCGAACTCCGCACGCTCGAGTGCGGTCATCGATCGCCAGCGCTCGACCTGACGCCGGTACACGTTGGGATCTGTGTCGGTCGGCGCTGCCGAGGGCATGCGTCGACACTACCGGGCGCCGAACGGCTGCCCGTTGTCGATTCGACCGACTGCTGAGTGCGCGAGGAGGGACTTGAACCCTCACGTCCTTTCGGACACAGGAACCTGAATCCTGCGCGTCTGCCAATTCCGCCACTCGCGCGAGTGAGCGCCGCACTATAGCGCGGGCGCCCATCGCTCACCCAAGGTGATCTGGGCGGTCAGGACTCCCGGGAGACCTCGTTCACGACCTCGTAGGACTCCACGTTCGGGCCGCCCTCGCCGCCAGCACCCGGACCACCCGCGCCACCACCCGGACCGTGGCCGTGCGCGTCGCGGAACGCGTCGGACTGCAGCCAGCCCAGGAACGACTCCTTGGTATCGAACGTGATCTGCGCGATGTACGGGGCGTCAGGCCCCGTCGGGCGCAGCAGGGTGGAGCGGATCAGGCCGGGCACCGAGTTGAGCGTCCCGTCCATCGATCGGGAGAAGTGCTGTTCGAAGACCTCGGCGCGCTCGGGGCCGACGTCGATGCGGTTCATCACGACATACATGTGTGCGACCGTACCTGCGGTACCTTCGCCCGATGGAGCAGCCGAGGACCGTCGCCGTCCTGGTCGGTCGCCCCGCAACGCACACCTCGGAGCGCGGCAACGAGGTCCGCACCGCCATCCGCAAGTCGGTCGTCGACGGGCCGGTCGCGGTGCGCTCGATCAACATCGACGGCGACGAGCAGGCCGACCTGCGGGTCCACGGGGGACTGGACAAGGCGGTGCTCGCGTACTCGGCCGATCACGGCGCAACGTGGTCCGAGGTCGACGTGGCGCTCGCTGCGCCCGGCGCGTTCGGCGAGAACCTGCACGTGGCGGGGCTGACCGAGGCCGACGTGTGCATCGGGGATCGCTGGTCGGTGGGCACGAGCGTGCTCGAGGTGTCCCAACCCCGCCAACCGTGTTGGAAGCTGAACGACCGGTGGGGTCGCGACGACCTCGTGCAGCGGATCGAAGCGAACGGCCGCTCAGGTTGGTACCTGCGGGTCCTTCAGGAGGGTGTGCTCGGTGCCGGGGACCGTTGGGAGCTGCTCGAGCGACCCCAGCCGGATTGGAGCGTGGCTCGCGTCCATTCGGTCATGCACCATCGGGTCGACGACCTCGACGCGGCGCGGGACCTCGACGCCGTTGCGGAGTTGTCCGCTTCGTGGCGTCGCAGCTTGCAGAAGCGAGTGCAGCAGCTGCTCGGCGGCACGACCCAGGACGAGCCGTCGGCTCGTCGATCGGGGCCCGACTCCTGAGTGGAACCAGCCGGGGCTCCCGGCCTCGCTATCGTTGGGCCGATGGCTACCCAGGGCTTCGAGCGCCGACTCGAACGCGCGGTGGAAGGCACCTTCAGCCGCTTGTTCCGGTCGTCGGTCAAACCCGTCGAGTTCGGTCGCAAGTTGCAGCGGGAGATGGACTCGCGGCGCTCCGTCGCCGTCGACGGTCGAACCATCGTCCCGAACTGGTACCGGTTCACCGTCTCTCCCGCTGATCACGAGCAGTTCGCCGACATCGACGCCACCCTGCGTCGTGAGCTGGCCGACGCGGCCCGCGAGCACGCACGCGACGAGGGCTACTCCTTCGTCGGTCCCGTGGAGATCGAGCTGAGCGCGGAGGCCGGCGTGCGCACCGGCCTGCTCGAAGTGCAGTCCCGGTGGGTCGAAGGCGACGGGGGGCTGCCGCCGGGCGCGCTGATCCTGCCGACCGGCGATCGCGTTCCGCTCGGCGAATACGTCGTCTCGGTCGGTCGTCAGGCGGACTGCACGATCGTGCTCGCAGATCCAAATGTGAGCCGCGTGCACGCCGAGGTGCGCCCTGCCGGTGACGGGTTCGTCGTAGCGGACCTGGGCTCGACCAATGGCACCAAGGTCAACGGTGTGCGCGTCGCGGAGCACGAGCTGCGCGACGGTGATGAAGTGCGCTTCGGCAACACCGCCATGCACTTCGAGGCCTCGTAGGCTCCGCGGCTGTGCCCGAGCAGCTGCTCACCGTCCTGAAGCTGTGCCTGTTGGCGCTGCTGTACCTCTTCTTCCTGCGCGTGCTGCGCGCCGTGTGGACCGAGGTCAACCCGCCGAAGGCCGTCGCCACGCCCCCGGCACCACCGACCGGGACCGGCTCGGCCCGTTCGCGGCGCTCCGCTGCTCGCAGCACCGCGCGAGCGCGCCGCAAGGAGGTCGTTCCGACCCGCCTGGTGGTGGTCGAACCAGGCGCCCGGGCGGGTGTGGAGTACGCGCTCGGACCCGACATGACGGTGGGTCGCGCCCAAGGGTGCAACCTGGTCTTCGACGAGCAGTACGTGTCACAGGTCCACACCCGCATCTTCAGCCGCGATGGATCGGTCTTCGTCGAAGACCTGGGCTCCACCAACGGCACCTGGGTGAACGGGTCACGAGCGGTCGGCCAGATGCCGGCCCGCCTCGGTGATCGCATCCAGATCGGCAACGTCGTGATGGAGGTCCGGTGACCAGCCTCTCCACGGGATCGTGCACGCTCGTCGGCCAGGTCCGGAGCGCGAACGAGGACTCGTTCCTGGTCACCGAAGACCTTGTCGCTGTCGCGGACGGCATGGGCGGTCATCGTGCCGGCGAGGTGGCCTCCGCCGACACCGTCGAGGTGTTGCGACGGGCGGCCGGGTCTCGCTCCGTGCAGGACCTGGTCGCTGCGGTGCACCGGGCAAACCGCCAGATCAACGACCGTGCTGCGGAGGACGCAGCACTCCGTGGCATGGGCACGACGGTGTGCGTGGTCGGACTGGTCCGCTATGACGACGCCGAACAGGTCGCGGTCCTGAACGTCGGTGACTCCCGTGTCTACCTGATGGCCGACGGCATCCTGACCCGTCTGACCGAGGATCACTCGCTCGTCGAGACCCTCGTGCGCGAGGGCAGGATCTCGCCCGAAGAGGCGGAGCGCCACCCGCAACGCAACGTCATCACCCGCGCGCTCGGCGTCGAGGCGCTCGTCGTGGTGGATGCCTGGCTGCTGCGCCCGGCCGACGGGGACCGGCTCCTCTTGTGCAGCGACGGGCTTTTCGGGGAGCTGTCGGAGGCCCGGATCGCCGAGGTGCTGACCGAGGCGCCGGATCCCGAGACGGCGGCCCGTCAGCTGGCCCAGGAAGCCGACGCCGCCGGAGGCCGAGACAACGTCACCACCGTGGTGGTCGATGTGGTCGATTCCGGCCAGGAGGCTGCTCCGCTCGACGGGCGCTACCGCCGGATCAGCACACCGGCGGTCGACCTGTCCGACATCGATGACGATCGCGATCGCACCGACACGGTCCTGGCGGTCGTCGTGCCGCCTGACCCCAACACGGTCGATCCCAACGCTGTCGATGCCGATGGTTCCGACACCGACCACGCGGTCGATCCCGACGACCTCGCCGGTGTCGGCACGCCGGATGGCGAGTTGGTCGACGACCCAGACGAGCCGGATGACGCCCCGGCGAAGGATCCGTGGGCGGCACCGGTCCCGACCGCGGGTTCCGAGTCCGAGGAGGCGAGCGCCGACGCTGGCAGCGATGTCGATGGGGCGCCGCGTTGGCGCACGGCGCTGTTCGTCGTCGCGATCGTGGTCGTGGTCGCAGTCATGGCGGGTGCGCTGTTCGTGTACTCGCAGTCCGGTTGGGTTGTTGCGGCCAGCGATGGTGTCGTGGTGCTCAAGCAAGGGCCGCGGGACACGATCCTGTTCATCGGCCCGAAGGAGGTCGAACGCTTCGACGACCTTCCCGTCGGCACGCTGACCGACGCCGACCGACGCCAGGTCGAGCGGGGCCGCACCTTCTCGTCGCGGGCCGAAGCGCAGGTCTACATCGATGGGATCGAGGGTCGCACGACGACCACGACCACGACGACCACAACGACCATGCCCCAGACGACCACGACGGAAGTGGCACCGGGCGCCGAGGTTCCTGCGACACCGGTGGATCCCAATGCCACGGTGCCAACGGCGGTCTCGCCGGCACCGGCGGGGCCGTGACGGCCACCGCGACGCCACCTGTCGGCGACATTGCAGCGACGGCGGTCCAGGCGCTCGGCCGACGCCGTCGCACCACCGAACTCGGTCTCCTCGTCCTTGCGGTCATCATCATCCTCGGCGCGTACGCGCTGGCCAGCCTGGGGCGCAACGCATCGCTCCCCGCTGACCTGTGGCCGTTCCTGGCTGCGCTCGTGGCGTTGCTGCTCGGCGCGCACGTCGCCACCCGTCGACTCGCGCCGGCGGCCGATTCACTTTTCCTGCCGATCGCGGCCCTGCTGAACGGGATCGGGTACGTCTTCATCGCCCGACTGGATCGGAACCTCGCCGCGTTGCAGGCGTCGTGGACCGCAGCGGGCATCGCCGCGTACGTCATGACGCTGCTCGTTGTACGCGACATCCGCCTGCTCCAGCGCTATCGCTACACGGCGGGCCTGGTCGGTGTGGCGTTGCTGATCATGCCGCTCTTGCCGGGCCTCGGTCGGTCGATCAACGGCGCCCGGATCTGGGTGGCGGTGGGCCCGATCAGCTTCCAGCCCGGCGAGTTCGCCAAGATCGCGTTCGCGGTGTTCTTCGCCGGGTTCCTCGTCGAGCGGCGTGAGCTCCTGAGCGTCGCGACGTTCCGCGTCGGGCGGCTGAACACGCCGGACCCCAAGCACTTCGGCCCTGTGCTGCTCGCGTGGGGTGCCTCGCTCATCGTCCTCATCTTCCAGAAGGACCTGGGCTCGGCCCTGCTGTTCTTCCTGCTGTTCGTCATCATGTTGTGGGTCGCGACCGGGCGCGTCAGTTACCTGATCGTCGGCATGGGGCTGTTCTTCGTCGGTGCCTACCTCAGCTGGATGAACTTCGCTCACGTCCAGAGGCGCGTCGACGTGTGGCTCAACCCGTGGGCGGACGCACACGGCGCGGGCTACCAGATCATCCAAGCCGCCTACGCGTTGGCGTGGGGTGGGACCTCCGGAGTCGGACCGGGGCTCGGGATCGCCGGACGCATTCCCTACGACGAGACCGACTTCATCTTCGCGGTGATCGGCGAGGAGCTCGGTCTGCTCGGCACCACGGCGATCCTCTGCGCGTTCCTGCTGCTCGCCGGCACCGGCCTTCGGGTGGCTCGGGAGTCGCGCGACCCGTTCCCGTCGTTGTTGGCCGTGGGTCTGACCGTCCTCATCGCGTTCCAGGCGTTCATCATCATGGGCGGCGTCACCCGCCTGCTGCCGCTGACCGGCGTCACCTTGCCGTTCGTGTCCTACGGCGGCAGCTCGCTGTTGGCGAACTACGTGCTGCTCGCGCTGTTGGTTCGCATCTCTGATCAGACCGCTCGCCGTGGGCCGGATCGGGTCGTGGCCCGGTGACGCGCATCGACCTCACGGCGAACCGTCAGAGCGGCCCGCAGTGCGCGAGGCGCGCGCCGAGTGTCGAGGTGGTGCAGTGAACAAGCAGATCAAGGCTCTCGGCATCGTGATCATGGTCTGCTACGTGGCGCTGTTCCTGAAGCTGAACCAGGTGCAGGTGCTCCAGGCGGACGCGTACAGCAACCGCCCCGACAACACCCGTCAGCTCCTCCGGGACTTCAACCAGCCGCGTGGCGACATCATCACCGCGGACGGTGCGGTGGCCGCCACCTCGGAAGACCGTCGCGCTTCGCTGCGCTATCAGCGGATCTATCCCGATGGGCAGCTCTTCTCCGCCGTGACGGGCTACTACTCGTTCACGCTCGGATCCGACGGTGTGGAGCGCACCTACAACGAGCAGCTCGCCGGTCGCACGGCGTCGTTGCGGCTGCATCGGCTGTCCGGCTTCTTCTCCGACACGTCCAGCGAGGGCGACGTCGTGCTCACGGTGCGCAAGGACATCCAGGAGACCGCTCGAGATGCGCTCGGCGACCGGCAGGGTTCGGTCGTCGCCCTTGACCCGAGGACGGGGGCGATCCTGGCCATGTGGTCCTCGCCGACGTTCGATCCGAACCTGTTGTCGAGCAACGATCCGGACGCCGCCGCCAAGGCGAAGGCCCTCTATGACCTTGCACCCACCAAGCCGCTGCTGCCGAAGGCCTACCGGGAGCGATACTTCCCGGGTTCCACGTTCAAGGTGGTTACCGCAACCGCGGGGCTGACCTCTGGTGCGGTCACGACCGGCGCTCCGGACTACCCGGTCGTGACCTCCTACACGCCCCCCTTGACGACGAAGCCGATCAACAACTTCGACGGCAACCCCTGCGGCGGCACGCTGATGACGATCCTGGCGAAGTCGTGCAACAGCAGCTTCGCTGAGATGGCGGCGGCGAACACGGGGCCCGACCCGATGATCGCAGCCGCCGAGGCCGCCGGGTTCAACCACTCGGTGCCGTTGGACCTGCCCCGTCCCGCCGAGTCGGTGTACCCGACGGAGTTCGGCAACGTCGTCAGCCGTCCCGAAGGCGCCGCGCCGGTGTACGAGGACACGCCCAAGCTCGCCCAGACGGCGATCGGGCAGAACGACGTGCGTGCGACGCCGCTGCAGATGGCGTTGGTCGCAGCAGGCGTGGGCAACACCGGTCAGATCATGGCGCCGCACGTGATGGCCGAGATCCGTGCCCACAACAGCGACGTGGTGGAGGCGTTCAAGACGTTCCCATGGCGAGAGTCGATGACGCCCGACGTCGCGGCGACCATGCGCGAGGCGATGGTCGGAGTGGTGAACAGCGGCACCGCGACGGTGATGCGCACGCCCGGGTGGGAGGTCGGTGCCAAGACCGGCACCGCACAGCTCGGCACGAACCCGCCGCGTTCACACGGTTGGATGATCGCCTTCGCCGGACCGCCGGGCGAACCCGCTCATGTGGCGGTCGCCGTCATCGTCGAGAACCTTTCCGGCGTCAGCGAGGCGACGGGCGGGTCCACCGCGGGGCCGGTCGCGAAGGCGGTCATGGACAAGGCCTTGGCGGTCGAGCGATGATCGGGCAACGGCGCATGACACAACCTGACGGGAGCGGCACTCTACGCTGGCTGGGCCATGGCTGAGCAGGAACAGCGAGTCCTCGGAGACCGCTACGAGATCCACCAGCGGCTCGCCCGCGGCGGCATGGCCCAGGTGTACCTGGCCCGTGACCGAACCCTCGATCGCCCCGTCGCCGTCAAGGAGCTGGCGCCCGAGTTCGCGACCGATCCCAGCTTCGTCGAGCGGTTCCGCCGCGAGGCGCAGGCCGCCGCGAACCTGTCGCATCCGAACATCGTCGGGGTCTTCGACTGGGGGACCCAGGACGGCACGTACTTCATCGTCATGGAGTACATCGACGGCCCCTCGCTGTCGCAGGTGATCCGTCGTGACGGGCCGTTGCATCCGCGTCGCGCCGCCGAGATCGGCGGCGAGGTCGCGGCCGCGCTCGGCTTCGCACACTCCCGCGGCGTCGTGCACCGCGACGTGAAGCCGGGCAACGTGCTGCTGACCGCCACCGGCCAGTCGAAGGTGACGGACTTCGGCATCGCTCGGGCGCTCAGCTCTCCCGATGACGACCTCACCCAGGCCGGTTCGGTCATGGGTACCGCTACCTACTTCTCGCCGGAGCAGGCGCAGGGACTGCCGGTCGACCCTCGATCCGACCTGTACTCCCTCGGCGTCGTCATCTACGAGATGGTCACCGGACGCACGCCGTTCAGCGGCGACACACCGCTCGCGATCGCGTACCGCCACGTGCAGGATCAGCCGGCACCGCCGTCGACGATCGTTCCCGACATCCCCGTCGGACTCGAAGCGATCATCATGAAGCTCCTCCAGAAGCGCCCCGACGATCGCTACCCGACGGCCGAAGCGCTGCGTGCCGACCTCAACCGCTTCCTCGATGGCGACGTGACCTCGGCGGAGCGTGCGCTCGGTGTGGCCGCAGCTGCGGGCGCTGCGACCGCCGCGGCGGCCGCCACGACCATGCAGCCGGCGGTGGCTCCGATCCCCGCACCGGTCGATCCAACGTCCGATCCGGTGAACGACGAGCCCAAGTCACGCACCGGCGTGTTCGTGGGTGTGATCATCGTGCTGCTCGTCCTGTTGGGCGGCGGCCTGTTCTGGATCGCGAGCAGCTTGAACAGCGACACCGTCGTGGTGCCCGACATGGTGAGGTCGACGCGCGCCGAAGCGGAAAGGGCGCTGACAGATCTGGGCCTCAAGGCAGAGGTCACTGAGGCACCCGACCCGGTGGTCGATGCTGGACTCGTCATCTCCTCGGACCCGGTCGGCCAAACCAAGGTGGACAAGGGCTCCACGGTCAAGCTCGTCGTGTCGTCGGGAGTCGAGCGGATCGACGTGCCCGACGTGGTGGGCAAGACCCAAGCCGAGGCGGAATCGGCGCTGACCGCTGCCGGACTCAAGGTCACGGCGAACCCGGTGGAAGACGCCCAGGCGACCTCCGGTCAGGTGCTGAGTCAAGATCCGTCCGCAGGGACCAAGGTCGCGAAGGACAGGCTGGTGACGATCGGAGTCGCCAAGGCGCCGAACGAAGAGACGGTGCCCGACGTGGCGGGGCAGAACTTGCAGAACGCGCAGGCGCAGCTCCGAGCGGCAGGCTTCCGCATCGCGAGCACCAAAGAAGAGGCGAGCTCGACTGTGGCCAGCGGACTGGTGATCGCCACCGATCCGGCGGGCGGCACGTCGGCCAAGAGCGGTGCTGCTGTCACGATCCGGGTGTCGACCGGTGTGGAGCAGGCAACGGTGCCGAACGTGGTCGGCCAGACCGAGACCAATGCCACCAACACGCTCCAGGGCCGTGGGTTCCAGGTCGACACGTCGACCAAGTCGGTCCCCGCCGGCGACTCGAACGCCGGACGTGTGATCAGCCAGGATCCGGTGTCGTCCAAGCAGGCCGACAAGGGTGCGACGGTGAAGATCGTGGTGGGCGTCGCGTCGGCGACGACGACCACGTCGAGCGCCGCCACGTCGTCGACCACATCGTCGACGCCCTGACGTGGCCGATCGGCGGGCCGACAGCGCTCGTGGCGCCAAAGGCGCCGTCGCACTTGGCGTCGCACTCGTCGGAGCGGTCCTCCTCGTCGGGTTCCTCGGCTTCTCCTCGACGCTGAACCCGATCGACGCGCTGCTCGGTCGCGGAGCGATCGTTGCGGTGCCAGATCTGGCGAGACGGCCGCAGCCTGGCGCCGAGGCCGACGTGCGGGCCGCAGGTCTCGTGCCGAAGGTCCGCACGAGCTACAGCCTGAACGGCGTGCGGGGCACCGTGATCGCCCAGACGCCCGCGGCGGGCTCACGGGTGCGCGAGGGCACCACGGTCGACGTCGTGGTCAGCCGTGGCGTGAACCGGGTGGAGATGCCTGACGCCGTCGGCAAGCCACTCGGGGACGTGACCCCACCGCTCGAGGACGCCGGTGTGACGATCGACGTCGCGCGCGATCACAGCGAGACGGTCGCCAAGGGTCTGGTCATCAGCCAGACGCCGGGCCCGGGTGTGCTCGTGACCGGCGAGGACACGGCTCACCTGTTGGTCTCCGAAGGACCGGCGCAACGCCCGGTTCCCAACGTCGCTGGCCTCGGCATGGACGGCGCGGCGTTCCAGTTGGGCAAGTCGGGCTTCGCGATCGGCTCGGTCACACCCGCAGATGACCCCAAGGCGGTGATCGGATCGATCCAACGGACCGAACCTGCCGCCGGCACGGTCGCGGATCGCGACACGGTGGTCAACATCTTCCAGGTCGCCGGTCCTGCTCCGGTGGCCGTCCCCGACCTGACCGGTCAGAGCGCCGCCGCGACCGCCGCGGCGTTGTCGCCGCTGGGTCTGGTGCCGAACGTCATCTACGTCGGCTCTGGTTCGGGGGGCGTGACGTCGCAGGACCCGGCACCGACGACGATGGCGCGACCGGGCACCGTCGTGACTGTGGAGGTCGGCACCGGTGGCTGAGGTGACCGAACGTCCCGAGGTGCCACAGGAGGATCAGGTCGAACTCACCCCGTCGGAGAACCGCGCGCTGCAACGTCGCGCTGCTCGGATCGAGCGCAAGGGCCAGCCACCGATGCGGAAGGTTCGCGGCGGCACCCCGGTCACGCCGATCGGTGAGCCCGAGGTGCTCGACGATCGACGGCATTCGTGGCCGACGATCGTCGGGATCCTCGCGGTCGCGCTGCTGTTCGTGGTGACCAGCTTCACCGTCGGCATGTCGATGCGCGACGGTGAGGGCAACGTCTCGGTCGCTCGTGTGGTCGTTCCCCGCTTGGATGACACCAGCTTGGACGGGGCGTCGAAGACACTGGGCGACCTGGGATTGCTCGTCGCGGTCGACTACCAGCCGAACGAGGCGACGCCTGCGGGTACCGTCTTCGGTCAGCGGCCGGTGGCGGGCTCCAAGCTGGAGGTCGGCACGGAGGTCACCTTGGTGGTGAGCGACGGACCGGCGGGGATCAAGGTGCCCGACGTGACAGGGCTGCAGGGAGCGGAGGCCGCCCGCCTGCTGCAGGCCAACGGGTTGGTCCCGACCATCGTGGCCACGCACGACGAGAAGGTCCGCCCCGGCGAAGTGCTGCGCACCGATCCGGCTGCAGGCAACCGGGCGGTGACGGGCGCGGCGGTGAACGTGCTCGTCTCCGATGGTCCCGCGCCGCATGTCGTGCCGGCGATCGTCGATCAGCCGATCGCACAAGGCTTCGCTGCTCTCGGCCAAGCCGGGGTCGGGCTGGGCGCCGTCAGCACGGTCAGTGCCCAAAGCAGGGTCGCGGGGGTGATCGTGTCGACCGATCCGCCTGCGGGCACCTCGGTGCCTCGTGATCAGCCGATCGCCGTCGTGGTCACGGAATCGCTGCCGAGCTTGACCGTGCCGTCGGTGACGGGGTTGTTGCAGGCAACGGCGACCAAGGCGCTGTCCGACAGCCAGCTGACCGTCAGCGTCCGCTCCCAGACGGTGCCCTACGACGACGCCCGGGCGGGGCGTGTGATCGCTCAGAGCATCCCGGCGGGCACCGCGGTCAACTCGGGCACGAAGTTGCAGCTGACGGTCGCCGCGGCTGCGGCACCGCCGACCACGACCACGACGACTGTCGTCGGAGCGACCACCACCACGACGGGCTGACCGTCGATCTGGCGGCTGGTGCCGGATCAGGAGCAGCGGGCGAGGAAGTTCCCGACGAGTTCGTGACCGCCGTGGGTCAGCACCGATTCGGGGTGGAACTGCACGCCTTCCACCATCAGGTCACGGTGGCGCAGACCCATGATCAGGCCGTCGTCGGTCTCGGCGGTGATCTCGAGGACGTCGGGCAGAGTGGATCGCTGCACGACGAGCGAGTGGTAGCGGGTGGCTTCGAGAGGGTTCGGGAGTCCTTCGAACACGCCGACGCCGCGGTGGGAGATGAGCGAGGTCTTGCCGTGGACCACCTGCGGCGCACGGACGACGTCGCCGCCGAACACCTCTCCCATGCACTGCATGCCCAGACACACGCCGAACACCGGTACCCGAGAGCCCCAGGTGCGGATCAGCTCGTTCGACAGGCCGGCATCCGCGGGGGTTCCGGGACCCGGACTGATCAGGATCCCGTCGGGGTCGATGCGCTCCACGTCAGTGAGGCTGATCGCGTCGTCGCGGTGGACCTCGGGGGCTGCGCCGAGCTCTCCGAGGTACTGGACGAGGTTGTAGACGAACGAGTCGTAGTTGTCGATCACCAGGATCCGGGGCGCCACGACACGCAGCGTACGGGTTGCCCGTGACGACGGGACAACCGTTAGGGTGCACGGCCATGGCGAAGCCGGCCAAGCGCAGGGTGGACGGGAGCGCGAGCTCGACCGACACCACCGGAACCAACTCGACGACGAACGACGACGCCGTTGAGTCGACGTCCAAGGGCGGTGCCAAGGCACCGGTGACCAGCAAGCGGGTCACCCCCAAGGCCGAGCAGCGACCGCCGGGTCGCTACACGCCGCCCGGAACCGGCGCGAAGAAGGGTCCGAGCCCGAGGTGGGTTCCCGTGCTGATGTTCGCGCTCTGGGGCGTCGGTCTGCTCGTCATCGTCCTGAACTACATGGGCGTGTTGCCGGGTTCGGCTGACGGCGGCAACGGCTGGTACCTCGTCGGGGGTCTCGGGTCGATCCTCGCGGGCATCATGGTCGCCACCCAGTACCGCTGAGCGACCCACTCGGGGCGCCGCAACCAGACACAACGTTCTCCACAGCCTGTGGATGACGCTGGGGCTTGTTACCTCCGCGTCATCATCGTCACGAATCGTTCACCGGCGCTGGCGCGCATGGTCGGTTGAAACAGTCGGATGAACTCGCGGTCACTCGATCGGCGCGACGAGGTCCATGTCCTCGAGGCAGTGTCGGGGAGCTTCGGGGTCCTCGGTCGGCGCAGCGGTCATCCGCACTTCGGTACCGCAGATCGAGCAGCGGTAGACGAGCTTGACCTTGCGGATCGTGCCGGGGTCCGGCGGCGGCGGCGGGGGCGTCGCGAACTGCTGGAGGAAGAACCACCCGACCCGCAGGATCAGCGCGCCGAGGAGCACCGCCGCGAAGGTGGCGAACAGCGGTGTGTCGAACGCCAGGCTGACCCCGAGCGCGACGACGAACACCAACCCGATCCGCACCGTCAGGCGGACCCACCGGCTCGTGCCGCGTCCGGTCGGTGCGTCGGTTCTGACGTCGTCGTCGGAAAGGGCGGGGTGGACCTCGTTCATCTCCGCTCGAACGTACCCCCGAACGCGCCGGTGCCCCCACCGCGGGGTGGGGGCACCGGTGATCCTTCGGGTGTGACGACGTCGAGCAGCGACGTCCGGCGATGACGTCAGCCGAGGCGTTCGATCACGGTGGCATTGGCCATGCCACCGCCCTCGCACATGGTCTGCAGGCCGTAGCGACCTCCGGTGCGCTCCAGCTCGTTGAGCATGGTGGCCATGAGCTTGGTGCCGGAACCGCCGAGCGGGTGGCCGAGGGCGATCGCGCCGCCGTTCGGGTTCACCTTGGCCATGTCGGGGCGATGCTCCTTCTCCCATGCGAGGACGACCGACGCGAACGCTTCGTTGATCTCGATGTGGTCGAAGTCGTCGATGCCCAAGCCGCTGCGCTCGATCGCCTTCGTGGTCGCCGGGATCGGGCCGGTCAGCATCCGCACCGGATCGACGCCGGCGAGGGCGAAGGTGTGGAACCGTGCTCGGGGCGTGAGGCCCAGCGCCGCTGCCTTGTCGGCGCTCATGATCAGTGCTGCGGACGCGCCGTCGCAGATCTGGGAGCTGTTGCCGGCGGTGACCTTGCCGTCGGGCAGGAACGACGGCTTGAGCTTGCCGAGTCCAGCGGCCGTGGTGCCCGGCCGGATGCCCTCGTCGGTGCTGACCATGGTGTCGAGGACCTTGATCTCGCCGGATTCCTTGTCGCGGATCTTGGACACGACCGGGATGATCTCGTTGTCGAAGCGACCTTCCTCCGTGGCCCGTTCGGCGCGCTCCTGTGAGAGCGCACCGAAGGCGTCGAGGTCGTCGCGGGTCAGGTTCCACTCGTTGGCGATGATCTCCGCGGAGATCCCCTGGCCGACGAGGCCCTTGTGGCCCTCGATCAGCTCGACGTCGCGGTAGCGGTCGATGGCCTGGCCGAACGGGAAGCCGACGTCGCGGCCGATGGACGCGCCCATGGGGACGAGGCTCATGACCTCGACCCCGGCCGCGATCACGCAGTCGTACGCGCCGGCCATGACACCTTGAGCGGCGAAGTGGGCCGCTTGCTGGGAGGAGCCGCACTGGCGGTCGATGGTGGTCGCGGGGATGTCCTCGGGCCAGCCGGCGGCGAGCACCGCGTTGCGCCCCACGTTGAGCGCCTGGGCGCCCGCCTGCATGACGCAGCCCATGATCACGTCGTCGACGATGGCGGGGTCGATGTCGGTGCGCTCCGCGAGGGCCTTCAACGTCTCCGCTGCGAGGTCGACCGGGTGCCAACCCGACAGTGCGCCGTTCCGGCGACCTCCGGGGGTGCGGACGATGTCGATGATCACTGCGTCGGGCATGGGGTTCCCCCTGGGGTTCGTCGGACGATCAGCGGAGAACTAGACCGCTCGGTCAAGAGTCTGCTGCCAGGGCACGGACACCGCCAAGTCAGGTCCGGGAGCCGGTGACTGCGGTCACCCCACTATCCTCGACGGTCCAGGCGCGAGCCGTCCCGATCCTCGAGGGCGGTTCGATCTGCACATGACAGCGCCGCCCTACCAGGAGTGACATCGATGGGATCCGTGACGAAGGCTGACATCGACCAGTTGGTCGCCGAGCGCACCGTGGCGCGTGAGTTCGTCGACACGGTGACCCAGCACGGCGACCGAACCGCTCTGCGCTGGATGCAGCCCGACGGGAACCTGGGGTCGATCACCTTCACAGAGATGGGCGACAAGGCAGCCCGTGCTGCCGCTGGTCTGCGTTCGCTCGGCGTGGTTCCTGGTGACCGGGTCGTGCTGATGATGCGCAACATCCCGGAGTTCCACTGGCTGGACATGGCGGTCCTGCTGTGCGGCGCCACGCCGGTGTCGATCTACAACTCGTCGTCGCCGGACCAGGTCGAGTACCTCGTCGGTCACTGCGCAGCGGTGGTCGCGATCGTGGAGAACGCCGACTTCCTCGCGAAGTTCGAACCGGTTCGCGCCGCCCTCCCCAACCTCCGGACGATCGTCACGCTCGTGGACCCGCCGCAGCTCGCTGACGGTGTCGTGAGCCACCACGTCCTGACCGACGCCGATCCGGTCGACCTCGTCGAAGCGGCGTCGATCGGCAAGCCGAGTGACCTCGTCACGATCATCTACACCTCCGGCACCACCGGGAACCCCAAGGGCGTGATGATCAGCAACTACAACGTCTGCTGGATCCTCGAGTCGCTCCTGATCTCGTTCGGCTGGCAGCGCTCGGAGATGGTGGGCCGCAAGGTCGTGTCGTACCTGCCGATGGCGCACATCGCCGAGCGGATCGTTTCGCACTACTGCCTGGTCGGAGCGGGCCTCGAGGTCACGACCTGTCCCGAGACCGCCGCGCTGCTGCCGCACCTCTCAGCGGTGCATCCCAACATCGTGTTCGGCGTGCCGCGGGTCTGGGAGAAGCTCTACGCCGGGGTCACCGCCGCGCTCGCTGCCGATCCTGAGAAGGCCGAGAAGTTCAACGACGCCGTGGCTGCGGCGATCCCGATCGCCGAGAAGCTCCCGTTCGGCGAGGCGACCGACGACGAGGTCGCCACCTACGAGTTCCTCGACGCCGTCGCGTTCAGCACCGTCCGCGAGCTCGTCGGCCTCGACGAGTGCGAGCTCGCCGTCAGCGGCGCGGCGCCGATCCCAGCGGATCTCGTCCGCTGGTTCCGAGCCATCGGCGTGCCGTTCGCCGAGGTGTACGGCATGAGCGAGAACACCGGCGCGATGTCGTTCGAGGCCAAGCTGATCAAGGCCGGCACGGTCGGCAAGGCGATGCCGGGTTCCGAGCTGGAGATCTTCCCCGACGGCGAGGTCTGCTGCCGCGGCGGTCACGTGTTCGAGGGCTACCTGAACGACCCCGACAAGACCGCCGAAGCACTCGACGACGACGGCTGGTTGCATTCCGGCGACATCGGCGAGATCGACGAGGACGGCTACCTGCGCATCGTCGATCGCAAGAAGGAGCTCATCATCACCGCCGGCGGCAAGAACGTCAGCCCCGCCAACCTGGAAGCCGAGCTCAAGACGATCCCCCTGATCGCACAGGCGGCCGTCATCGGCGACAACCGCCCGTTCGTGGCGGCCCTCGTGGTGCTCGACGGCGAGGTCGCTCCGGGCTGGGCGGCCAACCACGGGATCGAGTTCACGACGCTGGAGGAGTTCGCTGAGCTCGACCAGGTGCGCCAGGCGCTCGATGACGGCCTGGAGCAGGCGATGGCAGGCTTCAACAACGCCGAACGGGTCAAGAAGCTGCACGTCCTCACCGAGGAGTGGCAGCCGGACACGGACCTGCTCACCCCGACCTTCAAGCTCAAGCGCCGCGGCATCAACGCCCAGTTCGCGGACGAGATCGAGTCGATCTACTCCTGAGCCGGACCGGACGCGACCTGGAGCTCCACGACCTGGGTCTCGCCAACCCGAAGCGCTGCCACTCGAACCCCGGCTCTCGGGCCGGGGTTCGACGCGTCAGCCGAGTCCGAGCTGATGGCTGAGCGACTTCAGGTCGAACCCGCTCATGTTGGCGATCGCCACCCCGATCAAACCGGCGAGCGCCGCGTAACGGGCCGAGGGATTGTTCAGGAAGGTGTCGGGTGCGAGCACCTCGGCCAAGCCGGGGATCAGGAGTCCGAACGTCCCGAGCGTGGTGATGAGCACCACCGGGTCGGTGGCCGCCGCCTGGATGACCGGTCCCACGTCGGGGCGGCCGAGGATCGCCATCACCGCCGAGAGCGCCTTGAGCGTGTCGGGCCCGAGGGCCTTCGACAAGCCGTTGATCGACTTGACGACCTCGGGCGTGAGTCCGGCGGCCAGACCGGAGATCGCGGTGAGGATCGAGTTGATCTCGGGGCTGACGGCCGACGCGTTGCCCAGCTGGGAGAACTGCGACGGATCGACCCGCATGGCCACGCCGAACAGCACCGCGAGGAGCGCCAGGCTGGTCTGGTCGGTGGCCAAGCGGCCGAGCCCGTTGGGGTCCACGGCCTGCAGCACGCTGCCCATCGCGGCGGCCACCTTGGGGTCCACCTTGGTCGCGGTCGTGAGCAACGACGCCAGTCCGAGGGGGTTGAGCCCCTTGAGCGCCGCGGCCGACGCCGGGTCGAGCTGACCGGCGAGCGCGAGCATGGTCGACGCGAGCTTCGGGTCGATCGCCGAACCGGATGCGAGTTGCTTGAGCATGTTCGGGTTCATCCCGGCGATCACCGAGGCGAGTGAGCGGATTGCATCGGGCGAGATGCCGAGCCCTCCCAAGGCGGTCGGGTTCATGCCGAGCAGGGCCGAGATCTGGGTCAGGTCCAGTCCCGTGAGCTGTTGGAGCATGGCCGGGTCGGACGCCAGCTGCTGGACGAGCTCCGTGGCGGTCTTCGCCAGGTCGCTCTTCGCTGCCGATGCGGTCTTGGTCGACGACGAGCCCTTGACGGTCGTCTTGGAACCCGCGGCGACGGTGGTCGACGTCTGGAGCGACACGCCCTCGGGAGCATCTGCTGAGACTTCGGAGGTGTGGGCGGCCTTGGCGCAGCTCGTCGCCAACACGGCGCACGCGACCGTGGTTGCGATCATCGTCGAGAGTGCGCGCCGGTTCCCCACGCCCACGACCGTACGGAGCGAAACCGGTCCGGGCAAGGCAGGTGGGGGATCAGCCCACGGTTCGAGCCGATCGTGGAACGCGCAGCCGGTGGCGTCCAGCGGCCGCTGTTGATCAGCGGCGACGTGGGTCGCGTCGGGCGTTCTTTGGCGGCGGCGGCGCACTTTCGGGATCGACCACGACGAATCGAGGGTCGACCTCGCCGGGCCGGAGCGGCCGCATGAGCAGGTCCATGGCGGTCCAGATCGTGCGTGACGACGGGAAGAACAGCATCGGACCCAGGATCGCGAGGCTGATCTCCGCGATCAGCAGGGCGCCGTAGGGTGGGTTCGGGTAGAACGCCAAGCTGCCGGCGAGGAGCACGAGGAGCATCACACCGAACACGACGGTGGTGTTCAGCCCGATCGACCCGATCCAGTGGCCTTCGACCCGCTCGAAGAGCAGCGAGCAGGTGGGGCAGCGCTTCTCCATCCGGAACCAGTGCCGGAACAGGTGCTTGCCGCCGCACGCGGGACATCGGTGGACGAGGCCTCGCAACATCATCGTGGAGGGCGTCACGTCCAGCTGGACGATCGTCGGGACCTCTTTGCGAGGGACCTTGCGCTGCGGTGGAGCTGCCATCGGCGACCATCTTGGTCCCACGCTCGTCGCCGGGGCCACCCGTGTGGCGACCGTCCACCGATCGTGTCGCTGCCCGTTGCAGCAGCGGTACCGCGCTCTCAGGTCGGCTCGGGTCCCATCAGGACGTCGAGATCCTCGAGGTCGAGCGTCGCGGCGTCGGGCAGCAGGTGGGCGGGGAACTGCTGAGGCGAGGCACCGACGAGCTTGACGAGGGTGCCGTCGTCCAGCTCGAGCACGTACAGGCGCCACATGCCACGTCGCACCCTGGCGGCCACGATCGAACCCTGCGGAACCCGTCGGAGCGTGCGCCACGCCACCACGTCACGAACCTCGCCGATGCGCTCCGAAGCGTGCTCCTCGGTGCGTTCCGAGCTGTGGATGACATCCACGAAGCAGCCCCGGACCGCTGCGAGCGCGATCGTTCCGAGCAGCGTCGGGATGATCACCGACGCCACCGCTCCCGCTCCGGACTGCGAGGACCCGACGGCCCACAGCAGCGATGCCAAGGCGAACGACAACGCGATGACCGCGAACAGCACCAGCGGCGCGGCGAGCACGCTCGTGCCGCGGAGTCGTGCCGGGCGGAGCCCAGGTGCCGCGGTGCTCGACTGGTCCATCGAAGGTCGACGGTAGCGGTGCCGCGAACCGGCCGCTCCACGCGCCGTAGCGTGGGCCCATGCCCGCTGCCCCTGCTGTCGCCGCTCGCGTCCTGGTCGCTGACGACGATCGCGCCATCCGTGAGTCACTCGAGCGGTTGCTCGGCATGGAAGGGCACCGGGTCACGGCCGTCGCGGACGGGGCAGCGGCGCTCGACGCCATGAAGGAACGCCGACCGGACCTGCTCGTCCTCGACCTCATGATGCCGACGATCGACGGGCTGACCCTCTGTCGACTCCTGCGCTCCGAAGGCGATCGGGTGCCGATCCTGATGCTGACCGCTCGGACCGAGACATCGGACCGCGTCGCGGGCCTTGACGCCGGCGCAGATGACTACCTGGCCAAGCCGTTCGATCCCGACGAGCTGTTGGCTCGTGTGCGCGCGCTGCTGCGCAGGAGCCGTCCCGACGACGTCGCGGCTCCCGCCTCGCCGCTGTTGCAGGTCGACACCCTGCGCCTCGACCCGGGAGCGCGGCGCGCATGGCGTGGCGATCGCGAGGTGGAGCTGTCGAAGACCGAGTTCGACCTGCTGGAGCTGCTCGTGTTCAACGCCGGCATCGTCATGGACCGGACGCGGATCTACGAAGAGATCTGGGGTTACGACTTCGGCCCCGACTCCAAGAACCTGGCGGTGTACATCAGCTACCTGCGCCGCAAGGTCGACGAGGGGGAGCCGACCAAGCTGATCCACACGGTCCGCGGCGTCGGCTACACGATCCGAGAGGACTGAACGTGCGGGCAGCAACGATCGCTCGTTCGTCGGGATGGCACCCCGGTTGGAGGGTCGCGGAACCAGGACGGTGGCGGTGAGCCTGCGACTGAAGGTCGTCGCCGCGCTCGTGGGGCTGGTGTCGGTGGCGACGGTCGCGATCGGGGTGTTCAGCTACCGGACGACACGTGACGAGTTGCTCGGTCAGATCGATTCGTCGTTGCAGTCGACGGTCCAGCAGGTGCAGCGACCCGGTGGCATCGATCAGTTCCTGGGACCGCGAACTCGGGGGTCGTTTCGCAGCCAAGGCGACATCGTCGTGCAGGTCATCGAGTCCGACGGGTCGGTCTACCGGCTCCAGGATGACGTCACGCTGCCGGTCGGCAACGCCGACGTCGCGCTCGCGACGGCCGACGCTCAGCGATCGTGGCTGCGCACGGTCTCGACCGATGCAGGCGTGTATCGGATGCTGACCACGTCGCTCGGCGATGGTCGCGGCGCGGTGCAGGTGGCGCGCAGCCTGACCGAGATGGACGACGTGCTCGCAGCGCTGCGCACCCGGATCCTGGTCGCGTCGCTGGTGGTGATCGTCGCCGCGGCGCTCGTCGGGGCGTTCCTCGCCCAGCAGCTGACGCGTCGGCTCGTCAGGTTGACCCGCGCCGCCGAAGAGGTTCGTGGCAGCGGTCGCCTGGACGTGCCGGTCGCGGTCGGCGGATCGGACGAGACGGCGCGTCTCGCCGCGGCGTTCCAAGAGATGCTCGCCGCCCTGGCGCGCTCCAAGGACGACCAGCAGCGACTGGTCCAGGATGCCGGCCACGAGCTGCGCACCCCACTGACGAGCCTGCGCACCAACGTGTACCTGCTGCGCCGCTCCGGAGGACCCGGCGGGGCGATGGACGACGCGGCCCGACTCCGGGTGCTCGACGATCTGGACAGCGAGTCACAGGAGCTGTCGCGCCTGGTCGAAGAGGTGGTCGAGGTGGCGACGGACCGTCGCGGTGACGAGGCCGAACAGGACCTGGACCTTGGGGATCTCGTCGAACGAGTGGCGCAACGCGCCGCGCAGCGAAGCGGCCGTTCGGTGCCGGTGCACCTGCTCGGCCCGGCGACGGTGACGGGTCGGCCGCTGGCACTGGAGCGCGCCGTGGGGAACCTGGTCGAGAACGCGCTCAAGTTCGACGACAGCGACGCTCCGATCGAGGTGACGTGCGAAGGCGGACGGGTCGAGGTCGCAGATCGCGGCCCGGGGATCGCAGCGGAGGACCGTGAGCGGGTCTTCGACCGCTTCTTCCGCTCCACCGACGCTCGCAGTCGGCCGGGTTCGGGGCTGGGCCTGTCGATCGTCGCCGACGTCGTGGAACGTCACGGTGGCAGGGTGTTCGCGGCGGCCCGGGCCGGCGGCGGAGCGATCGTCGGGTTCGTCCTGCCGGTGGATGCGAGCCGTCAGCCGCCGACGACGCCGGGTTAGTGTCGCCGACCATGCAGGAACGTGATCCCCGGGTCCGCTTCGAGGTCGACGGAGCCGTCGCCGTCATCACGAACGACAACCCCGACAAGCACAACGCCTTCGACGACTCGATGGACGCGACGCTGTTCGACATCCTCGCCGAGCTCAAGGCCCGCACCGACATCCGAGCCGTGATCTGGCGCGGGGAGGGCAAGTCCTGGTCGTCGGGGCGTGACGTCGGCTCGATCGGCATCAACAACACCGACATGACCCATCACGAGCTGATGACCCGCGGCATCGGCGGCATCCAACAGCTCTGGGACCTCGACGTGCCGGTCATCGTCGCCATCCACGGATGGGCGCTGGGCGGATCGTTCCAGCGGGCGCTGTTGTGCGACATCCGCATCGCGAGCGACGACGCCCGCTTCATGCTCCCGGAGGTCGGCCACGGTGTCATCCCCGACACCGGCGGCGTGTCGGTGCTCTACGAGATGTGCGGTCACGGGCTCGTCAGCGACATGGTCCTGACCGGTCGGCGGCTGAGCGCAGAAGAGGCGCTGGCTCACGGGATCGTCTCCCGCGTGGTCAGTCGCGACGCGCTCGACGACACGGCCATGGAGATGGCGCAGAAGATCGCGTCGAGCTCCGCGGTGGCGGTGAAGATGGCCCGTCGGGTGATCAGCCACCTGGCTCGCCCGGCGGTCAGAGCGTCGATGGAGGACGAGCTGATCTTCCAGACGTTCGTGAACCGCAGCGAAGACATGGCCGAGATGCGAGCGGCACGTGCCGAAGAGCGCCAGCCCAACTACCGGGGGAGCTGACGTGGCGGAGCTCATCGGCCTTCCCCGCCCGCCGCAGGTGGGAAGCACCGCTCTGCAGCCGGGCACCTTCGACGGCGCCTGCGTGTTCGTCACCGGTGCCGGCACCGGCCTGGGCAAGGCGATCGCGTCGGAGTTCGCCCGTTTGGGTGCCGACATCGTGATCGCCAGCCGAAAGACTGAGCACCTCGAAGCGGGCCGTGAAGCGATCGAGGCGATCGGCGCTCGGGTCCTGACCGTCACGTGCGACATCCGCGACGACGAGTCGGTCGCGGCGGCGTTCGACGCTGCGGTCGCCGCGTTCGGGATGCCGACGGTGCTGATCAACAACGCCGCAGCCAACTTCCCGGTGCCCGCCGAGGACATGTCGCCCAACGCCTGGCGCACGGTTGTCGACATCACGCTCAACGGCACGTTCGTGTGCTGTCGGGAGTTCGGTCGACGTCACCTCGCCGCGGGTACGCCGGGATCGATCGTGAACATCGGGGCGAGCTACGCATGGACGGGCGGACCGGGCTTCGTGCACTCCGCTGCGGCCAAGGCCGGGGTGAAGAACCTGACGGAATCGCTGGCGGTGGAGTGGGGGCCCTATGGGATCCAGGTCAACTGCCTGGTGCCGGGCTTGTTCCCCCACGAGGACATGACGTCGGACATCCTCGGCAGCTTGGACCGAACGCACGACAAGGATGTGTGCCAGCCGGCGCTGCGGGTGGGTGAGCGTCAGGAGCTCGGCTGGGCGGCGACGTTCCTCGCCTCTCCGTACGGTCGGTTCATCTCGGGCCACACGCTGGTGGTCGACGGCGCGAACTGGCAGCGCCGGTCGATGACGAACCCGCCGGTCACCTCCATCCGCGACCAGATGGGACGGCCACCGTTCGAGCTCTGAGGGCGGGTTGCGTCACCAGCGGGAACGGGATTCTTCGGCGAATCCGAGTGCGCCGTCGACGGTGAAGGCGCGTCCGTCGTCGTCGACGACGGTGCCGCACCAGGTGCCGAACACCTGGTGCACCTCGGTGCCCATGACCTTGGCGTCGACGACCGTGTGCTTGTCGAAGGTCGGCGTGAGCGTCAGGTCCATGCGCCCGGACGGGTCGACGACGTGCCAGGGGGACATCGGGTGGTCCCAGTCGTAGGTCCATGTGAGCTCGCTTCCGAGCTTGCTGAGCCGACCGTCGACGATGATGCCGTTCTCGGTGAACCCGGTTCCTTCCGTCCACTTGGCGCCGATCTGGATGCCGATCACCGCGCCGGTGTTCGCCACGCCGGCGCCGCCACCCCAGTTCCAGCGGGTCTCGTACGGCCAGCGTCCGCGACCGACGTCGAGCACGCCCCAGGCCGGTGCGGCATCGCCGTGCTCGTCGGTGCCGATCGGCGTGACCTCGTCGCCGATGGTGAGCGTGCCGTGCGCGGGGCGGGCCTGGTGCTTGGAGGTGAACTGGAACAGCTCGTCGTTCCAGGGAATCACCACGTTGAGCGACTCGTGGCCGTTCGCCAGTTCGACGAACACATCCAACGATGCGGCCGTGCCGTCGGCTTCCGTCCACGCCGCGGACAGGCGCGTCCCGCCGGGTTCGTCGGTCAGGTCGAGCACCTGGTGCTTGGCGGCCGAGCGCAGCGGTTCGGTGCCCGGCCGATCGGGGAGCGACACGCCGACACCGCCGGGGATCGATCGGTTCCGCCCGCCGGTTCGTCCGGTGCGCAGGTCCACCCACCAGACGTCGGTGATACCCAGGTAGTCGACGTCCGCGTAGGTCACCGACAGCGCGTGGGTGGGGGTGAGCACCGCCCAGTAGTCCCAGCGCTTCTTGCGTCCGGGTGTCCCGCTCAGGTTGCAGTCGTGAAGCGGGACGCGGGACCAACCCCGTGCGGCTGGGTTGAGCTGCGTGCCGCCGGGAAGGCACAACTGGACGGGTTCGGTGATCTCGTGTTCGTGGGTGAGGGCGACCGGCGTGGGGGTGTCGGGTCCGGCATGGTCATCGGACTGGTCGCTGCTCTGGTTGTCGGCCTGGTCGTCGGCCTGGTCGTCGGCCTCGGGATTTGCGTCGTCCATGTCCGGAGTCTGGCCGACGGCGGCAACCGGTGTGGCGGGGATCACGCAAAAGTGCATAGCCAAGCTAATTAGCGTCGCTATATACTTTCGGCATGCCGCAGACGACCCGCCCCGCATCCCTCGCGAAAGGCCGTAGGCCGGTCGTCCCCACCGCCGGCGTGACGGGCGTGACCGGCGCGGATCTCATCGCCGCCGAGGCGCTGTTCGTCTCTACCGTGCGCTTGGCACGGCGGCTTCGTCAGCTCTCCGACACCCGACTCACGCCCAGCCAGCATTCGGCGATGATGTCGATCCATCGGCACGGTCCGCTCACCGTCGGCGAGCTCGCCGAACACGAGCGGGTCGCGCAGCCGACGACCAGTCGCGTGGTCGCCAAGCTGGAGGCCGACGGCCTCGTTCGCCGTCTGGCGGATCCCGACGACGGCAGGATCGTCCGCGTCGTGACCACACCGCACGGAGCCGAGCTCCTCGACGCGGCCCGCTCGCGCAAGGTCGCCTGGATCGCCGAACACCTCGCCGGGCTGGAACCGACTGAGCGTGATGCCGTCGTGGCGGCGCTGCCAGCCCTGCAACGGCTCCAGGAGCTGTCATGACCCAGCACCTGCGTCGATTCGGGCGCGAGACCTTCGCGTCGTTCAGCTACCGCAACTTCCGTCTCTTCTTCGCTGGACAGGGCGTGTCGCAGATCGGCAACTGGATGACGATGGTCGCCCAGTCGCTGCTGGTCCTGTCGCTGACCAACTCGGGCATCGCCCTGGGCCTGCTCGCCGTTGCGCAGTTCGGCCCGGTGCTGGTGCTGGGTCCGTGGGCCGGACTGGTCGCCGACCGCTCCGACAAGCGGCGACTGTTGATCATCGTGCAGACCCTGGCGATGGTGCAGTCGTTCCTCCTCGCCGCAGTGGCGTTCACCGGCGCGCCGGTGTGGACGATCTACGCCGTGGCGGTCTTCGGTGGGGTGACGGTCGCATTCGACAACCCGTCTCGACGTGCGTTCGTGGTGGAGATGGTTCCCACCGAGGACGTCCCCAACGCAGTGAGCCTGAACAGCGCGCTGATGACGTCGTCACGGGTGATCGGCCCGGCGCTCGCCGGTCTGTTGATCACCACCGCCGGCTACGGCTGGGCGTTCCTGCTCGACGGCGTCTCCTACATCGCGGTGATCGTGTCGTTCTTCATGATGCGATCCAGCGAGCTGCGACCCAGCCCGGTCGCGAGCCGCACCAAGGGTCAGATCCGCGACGGGTTCCGCTACGTGCGCCGGATGCCGGAGCTGTTCGTCCCGCTGGTGATGATGGGTGTGGTCGGCACGCTGGCGTTCAACTTCAACACCGTCATGCCGCTGTTCGTGACCCGTGACCTCCACGGCACCGCTGGGGTGTTCACGATCCTGTTCTCGGTGGTCAGCATCGGCTCGGTGGTCGGGGCCCTGGTGGCGGCGCGCCGCAAGGACGTCGGGGTCTGGAACGTCGGACTGGCGTCGCTCGGCTTCGGCGTCGCCATGGGGCTGCTCGCGATCGTGCCCACCCTGGCGTGGGCCCTGCCGGTTGCTCTGGTGCTGGGCCTGTGCTCGATCACCTTCCTGACGATGTCGACCGCGATCGTGCAGCTGCGAGCGGCACCCGAGATGCGCGGTCGGGTCCTGGCACTCCAGGCCATGTTGTTCCTGGGCAGCACGCCGATCGGCGGTCCGATCGTTGGCTGGGTCGCTCAGACGTTCGGCGCTCGCTGGTCCCTGGCCCTCGGCGCGGTGGCCTGCCTCGCCGCAGGCGCCTGGGGTATGGCGGTCGTCGGGCGCGACGACCGCGGCCCAGCGCTCGACGCGGTACTCGAGCAGTCCGACATGGACCCGGCCGACCTCGGAACGGCCGACCTCGGAACGGCCGGTGCACCCCGTGCCGATGCCACTCGCGCCGGCACCACGTCAGGCGGCACCACGTCAGGCGGCACCACGTCAGGCGGCACCGCTGGTGCCGACGCCGGCCGGTTCGTGGACGGCCCGCCCTCGCCCTCGCCCTCGCCCTCTCCGGCGTCGGCGTCGGCGTCGGCGCGCTGAGCGTCGCTCGACCCGAGCTGGTCGGGTCAGGCGCTCAGCGGTGGGATGCGGGCAGCGGCGCGGTCCGCTTCGCAGGCGGAGCGCACATGGCAGCCCTTGAGGTGATCGTTGACCACGCCGAGGGACTGCATCGCCGCATACGCGGTGGTCGGGCCGATGAAGCGGAAGCCGAGCTGCTTGAGCGCCTTCGCCATCGCCGTCGACTGATCGGACCGGGGCGGAACGTCGCGCAGGTCGGTCGGGACAGGGCGGCCCCGTCGCTTGGGCTCGAACGACCAGATGAGCGAGGCGATCGACCCGTAGCGCTCCTGGGCGGCGATCATCGCCGACGCGTTCGCGATTGCGGCTTCGATCTTCCCTCGGTGACGGACGATGCCGGCGTCGCTGAGGAGGCGCTCCACGTCATCGGTTCCGTACGTGGCCACGACGGTGGGATCGAATCCGGCGAACGCGGCGCGGAAGTTGTCGCGCTTGCGCAGGATCGTCAACCAGGAGAGCCCGGACTGGAAGCCCTCCAGGCAGAGCTTCTCGTACAGGCGGATGTCGTCGGTGACCGGTCGGCCCCACTCGTCGTCGTGGTACGCGACGTAGTCGTCGGTGCCGACGCACCAACCACACCGTCGCTTGCCGTCCTCGCCTTTGACCAGGCCGTGTCCCAGTTCAGTTTCCATCGGTGCTCCCAACATGGCGCACTGTCCTCTCGTTCAGCTGCTGCGCGATCGACGAGACGACCGGGCCGTCGTCGGCGGTCGTCGGTGCCGTGGCACAGCATGTGTGGGAGGGGAAGCGTCACCCGTTCGGGTGCAGTGGGAACCCTATGCCCACCCCTGTGACAGTCCAGCGGGACGCTCACACCCTGGCGATCGCGTGGCAGGGCTGCATCGTTCTTGTGGGAGCTCTGCGATAGCGCCCACCCACATCTGCAGTTCAGCGTGCAGGATGTGGGCATGGACAGCAACAACGCAGAGATCGATCCAGCCGATGCCGCAGATCCAGAGCACTCCGGGATCCTCGGCCGCCGCCGGATGCTGACGATCATGGGTGGCGCAGGCCTTGCCGGCGTCGCTGCCGTGGCTGCTGCCTGCTCGTCCGGCGATGCCGCGACTGCCACGACGATGGCCGGCGGTTCGTCGAGCACGTCGACGACGTCACCCGGCGCGAGCACGTCGTCGAGCGCGGTCGACGGCGAGGCCTGCACCGAGATCCCCGACGAGACGGCCGGACCGTTTCCGGGTGACGGGTCGAACGGCAAGCAGGTGCTGACCGTCGACGGCGTGGTTCGACGCGACATCACCACCAGCTTCGGAGGATCCACCGGCTCGGTTAGCGGCGTCCCGCTCACCGTCAACTTCGACGTGCTCGACGTCGCCAAGGGCTGCGAGCCGATGGCCGGGGCAGCGGTCTACGCCTGGCACTGCGACGCCGATGGCCAGTACTCGCTCTACAGCAACGGGGTCACCGATCAGAACTGGTTGCGCGGCGTGCAGATCGCCGACGAGAACGGTCGGGTCACGTTCACCACCATCGTGCCCGGTTGCTATGAGGGGCGTTGGCCCCACATCCACTTCGAGGTCTACCCCGACGAGGCCTCGATCACGAACGCCCGAAACGGCCTCAAGACCTCGCAGCTCGCGTTCCCGAAGTCGATGCTCGACGAGGTGTACGCCACGGCGGACTACCAGGCCAGCGTGCGGCCGTTCAGTCGGATCTCGTTGGCGTCGGACATGGTGTTCAGCGACGACCAGGCGGTGCACCAGATGGCCACCATCACCGGCGACGTGACCAACGGCTACACCGCCACCTTGAGCGCCGGCGTCTGAGCGCTGCGTGTGCGCCGCCGGGCGCGCGCAACTGCGCTCAGCGCTGGGTTCACAGCCCCGACGATGATCCCGGGGTCGGTGGGGTGCCACCCCACTCGCTGACGCGGGTGCTGTACGCCGCCTGCTGGGGCATGGAGCCGGTGGTGATCGCGTACTCCAGCTGTTGGCGGGCGTAGTCGGTCAACGGGTTGACCGTCACCCCGGTCCCGTACGCGCAGATCTCGCTCCACTGGCCGATGGCGCCGGAGTCGAAGCGCATGCCGATGATCGCCGAGCTGCCCAGCCGGCGCGCCTCCTCGACCATCCTGGCCATTGCTTCGCTGCGGCTCTGCGAGAGCAGCTTGGTGAACTCGGGGATCTCGCCGCCGCCGATCGAGCGGAGCCCGGCGATGCAGCCGGCGCCGATGTTCCGGGACCGGACGGTGAGTCCGAAGATCTCGCCCTGGACGGAGGTGATCTCGTAGCCGGGAAGGTCGAAGCCTGTGGTGATGAGCATCCCCCGACACTACGAATCCCCGTTCTGTTGCGCAGAACCGCGGAGAACTCCGCGGTTCTGCGCAACAGAACCGGGGGTTGAGGCGCCGAAGCGGGCCCGGTAGTCGCGGGGTCGAAGGCCGGTCTGGCGCACGAACAGCTCGTTGAACGCGCCGTTGTCCCGGTAGCCGACGGACCGGTGTACCTCGCCCAAGCTCAAGTCCGTCGTGGCGAGCAGGTGTCGGGCACGGCGAACGCGGACCTGCTGCAGGTGAGTGAGGGGCGTGGTCCCCGTCTCGGCGCGGTAGCGGCGCAGCAGCGTGCGGGTGCTCACGTGGAAGTGCTCGGCGAGCAGGCGCAGGTCGTAGGGCTGTTCGATGTGGCGCTCCAGGTGGCGCTGCACCCCGGAGGAGAACGATGAGCCGGGCGTCGGGAGCAAGGCGTCGTCGACGTACGGCGACTGACTCGTCCGAGCATCGTCGACGAGCGCGATCCGCGCGGTCCGCCGTGCGACCAGTGCGCCGTGGTGGCGTTGGACGAGCTCGAGGACGAAGTCGTACATCGCGCTGAACGCGGCAGTCGTCGTGATGCCGCGATCGGTGACGACGAGCTGGTCCGCGACCACCGTCGCCGTCGGGACGGCGCGGCGCAGGTCCTCGGCGAACAACCACGCGGTGGTGACCCGACGCCGGTCGAGGGCACCAGCTTCGCCGAGGAGGAAGGCGCCGACGCAGATCGAAGCGACCGCCGTGCCGGCATGGATCTGGTCGCGGATGGCGTCGATCTCCGGTGCGAGGTCGGCGGTGCGCCGCGTCAGATCAGCGCCGGGGGTGAACTCGAACCCCGGCACGACGAGGACGTCGACGGACTGCAGGGGACGCACGCCGATCGAGGTGCCGCCCGATGCTTCCACCCGTCGACGCGGCGACATGACGATGGTGCGGAGCTTCGGTGGCTGGTGATGTGCTTCGGCAACATGGGTGGCCATGGTGAGCAGGTCGACCACCCCGAAGACCTCCGACCCGAAGCACCCCGGGAACGCGAGCACACCGACGGTCAACTCCGAACCGGTCGTCACGGCGTCGCTCTGGTGTTGGTCGCTGATGTCATCGGGGCCGATGGGTTGCTCGGACACGGTGCGAGTCTCGTGCGGTCGAGGGGCATCTGTCAGCCGCCTTTCCGGTCGTCGTTCTCGTCGCCCTTTTGCCGTCTGGGAGCGTCATGACGGCGGTGGCGCCAGCAACGACGTGGTCAGGTAGCCGAGGATCTCGTCGCGGGCGACGATGGTCGGGTGCCCGGCGGTGTCAACGAGATGCGCGGTGACGACGCTGTGGGGTGTGCCGACGACGTCGCTGAAGAACGACGGTGGGTTGGGGTTGGCGACCTCGCCGGGCAGGACCCGTCCGTCGAAGCGGTCCCCCAGCAGCGCGGAGTAGGCAGCGAAGCGTTCGGCGGTGCACCACCGGTCGGTGTCGAACCGGTAGCCGAGGACGTGGAGGTCGTCGCGGTCGATCCGCTCCCGCAACGCCGCTCCGTCGTCGCTCGACAGCTCGAGTCCGGCGGGGTCATCGAGGGGGAGTGACGGGTGGTTGATCACCGCAGCGATCACCGATGGTTCCAGCATCATCGTCAGGGCGAAGTTCCCGGTGAAGCACAGCCCGACGGCGCCGACGCCCGCTCCGCCGCACTCGTCGTGAGCGACCCGTGCCAGTGCTCGTAGGCGGGCCACGATCGGGCTGGTGCCCCCGCCGGCGAACGCCCGGAACTCCCGGCTGACACATGCCCGTTCGATGATCGACCTGCCGTACTCAGCGCTCGGCACGGCACCGTCGGTGCCGAACAGCGACGGGAGGTACACGGTGAAGCCGGCGTCGCTAATCCATCGGGCCAGGCGGATCACGTCGGGGCTGATGCCGGGCATCTCGGGCATGACGACGACGGCGGGGCCTGCCCCCGAGGTCCACACCACCATCGTCGTTCGCTGCGACGGCTCCCCGGCGACCAGCTCCATCGACCGCTTCGTGAAGTCGGCGAGCAGATCCGGATCGCGGTGTGGTGGGTCCTCGGGTGCTGGCTCGTCAGGCGACGGATCGTGGGATGACGGGTTGTCCATCCGGTCATCCTCGTTGGGTGGCGTCGACGCCAACAGTGGCCACCACGCCGAAGATCGGGCCGATCTCGCCAACGCGGTGATGAACCATCCGAATGGCGTGGCGGGGACCTGACTCGACGTGCTGAGGTGCGCTCATGGACGCTCCCGACGGCCCGACTGACCGCTACACCCACGGCCATGAGCCCTCAGCGCTCGCAGCGCACTCGACGCGCACTGCGGCGAGCTCCGCTGCCTACCTGCTCCCGAAGCTGGTGCCCGGCATGGGTGTGCTCGACGTCGGGTGCGGCCCAGGGACGATCACGTTGGACCTGGCTCGAGTGGTCGCCCCCGGCGAGGTGATCGGCGTGGAGAACGTCGAGGCACCGCTCGACGCGGCGCGAGCGAATGCCGCCGAACGAGGCGACACCACGACCCGCTTCCAGGTCGCGGACGCGTACCGGCTGCCGTTCGACGACGACCGCTTCGACGTCGTGCACGCACACCAGGTCCTCCAGCACGTGACCGATCCGGTCGCGGTGCTCGCCGAGATGGCGCGGGTGTGCCGCCCCGACGGATGGGTGGCTGCTCGCGATGCCGACTACGCGGCGTTCGCCTGGTACCCGGAGTCGCCGGGCATCGAGCGATGGCTGGACACCTACCGCCATCTCGCCCGCCGCAACGGAGCAGAGCCCGACGCCGGTCGTCGGCTGCGGGCCTGGGCCCAGGCCGCTGGGTTGAGCGAGGTGACGGTGACGACATCCAACTGGACCTACGCCACGCCGGAGTCGACCGCGTGGTGGGCCAACAGCCAGGCGGACCGTGTGATCGGCGAGGTGTTCACAGCGCAGGCTGCAGAAGCGGGCGTCTCTGCGGACGAAGTCGCTGCGATGGCTGCTGGGTGGCGCTCGTGGGGGGCGGACCCCGATGCGTGGTTCCTGGTCCCGCACGGAGAACTGCTGGCGCACCCCTGATCGACGCGTCCGCTCGACCTGCGATCTGGGTGCCCAGGTCGTGGAGATGGGCTCTCCTGACCCTGGTGGGACATTGGCACCGACGACGATCCGCGTCGCCGACGGCCAGCGTTCGTAGCATCCGGGAATGTCCGACGAGGCGTCCCGGCTGGCCGCTCCGAACAATCCGCTCCGCGCACCTGAGCGCTTCGACCGCGACACGGTGGAGTTCGGCCGGACGGCGAGCTTCTTCGACGCCACGTTCTCGATCGCGGCAACGCTGCTCGTGGTCACACTGTCGTCCGATACGGTCGACTGGAGCGATTGGACCAAGTTCCTCGAGGCAGAGTGGTCGTCGCTGCTGGCGTTCGCTGTCTCGTTCGTGGTGATCTGCGCCTACTGGTGGGCCAACCACCGACTCGTGGCGACGCTCGAGATGATGAGTTCCCGCTTCGTTGGCGCCGGGCTGTTGATGCTCGGCTTCGTGGTGCTCCTTCCGTTCACGACTGGCGGGCTCGGCGATGTCGACGATCGCTCCAGCGGCGAGGCCGCGGCGATCGGCTACGCACTCAACGTGGCGATGGTCTCGCTCACGTCCATGCTGCTCTTGGTCGTAGCTGCACGCGAGGGCCTCTTCCGTACAGCCCCGACTCCCGCCCAGGTGCGCGGCAAGCTCATCGGTCTGGCCGACACCCCGGTCGTGTTCCTGGTGTCGATCCCGATCACTGTGCTCTTCGGACCGATGTGGGGTCAGTCCTCGTGGCTGCTGCTCGGCGCAACGGGCGGCCTGGTTGGTCGGATCGGCCATCGTGTCGCAGGCGACTCCTGACCCGTCTGCGCGTTCGGGAGCGAGTCGTTCGCACTCGTAGTTGCTTTTCATGCCCGTCGATACCCTCCACTACATGGACACGATTGACATGAGCGCCGACGAACGAACCCAGGCCATCCAATCACTTCGCCGCAAGCGAGGATTCAGGTCGGACCTGGCCATCTACCTCGTGATCAACGTGGCCCTCTGGGCACTGTGGTTCGCCACGGGTGGAGCGGAGGACCAGGGCTACTGGCCGGCGTGGGTCAGCGTTGCGTGGGGCCTCGGACTGGCCTTCAACGCCTGGCAGGCGTTCGGCGCGAAGCCGATCAGCCAGTCGGACATCGACGCCGAGATGAATCGGATGAAGCGCAGCTGAGCAGACCAGCCAGCGCTCCCGCTCGAACAGTCCGACCGCCTTCGAGCTGGCGGATGCACGAGTCGGGTCTCGTCGGACGCCCGCCTCGCAGATCCACCCTGGGGTTCCTGCCTGATGCTGGCGTCACTCATCGTACGGTTGGGGCATCGGCGGCCACTCTCGTGAGCGCCTCCGACTTTCGTGGACCGTCCGAGTGGAGCGGATCGGAATCGAACCGACGACCTTCTGCTTGCAAAGCAGATGCTCTACCAATTGAGCTACCGCCCCGGAAGTCGTAGACGTTAGCCCGGAGTGAGGTTCGGCCCCGAACCGGATGGGGTCGCCCGGTGCCCACCGTGGCTGTGGTAGCCCGACCTGCATGTCGGATCGGTCCGGACCCAACGCGCACCCGTCGAGCGAGGCTGAGGCCCGGGGCCTGGAGCGGTTGATCCAGTTCAGCGATGCAGTGGTCGCGATCGCGATCACTCTGCTCGTCCTCCCCTTGCTCAACCTTGCCGACCACAAGGGGACGATGAACGACATGCTGTCCGAGGGCGGCTCGCAGATCATGATGTTCTTCATCAGCTTCGTGGTCGTGGCCAGCTTCTGGCTCACCCACCGAGAGGTTTTCGAGGGCGTTTCGGGATGTTCCGGCCGGCTCGTTTGGGTGAACATGTTCTGGCTCGTCACGATCGTCTTCCTGCCGTTTCCCACCGAGGTGCTCGGCGTCCATGGACCCGACGGTGCGGGCGTGCGGGCGTTCTACATCGGTTCGCTCCTGGCCTGTTCGATCGCACAGATGCTGCTGAGCATTGTGATCATCCGCAGCCCGCTGCTGTGGCGCAACGGGGTGCGACCGCAGCTCAGCATGAACGCGGCGACGGTGAGCGTGGCGCTGTTTGTGGTGATCTTCGTGGTGGCGACGTTCGTGCCCGGGGTCGGCCTGTACGCACTGCTCGGCCTGTTCCTGCTCCATCCGATCGCTCGATGGCTCGACGCCCGAACTTCTGATGGCGGCGGAGCTACCGCTTGAGGACCGCCCGCAGCAACGCCACATCGACCGACGCCTGCTCGACCAACAGGACGGGCTGATCTCGTTCGGTGAGGACGCCGTGGACGAACTCCAGCGTCCAGGACCCGTCGAACCCGAGGCTCCGGAGCAGGTCGACTTTGGTGCCGAGGTCGTCGACCCGCTGCGACAGCGACGGCACGGACAGGCTCGACATGTCCAGGTAGTTCACATGCACATGAGAGATCCGCTCGCCGTAGGCGTCGAAGCGACGACGGAGGTGCTCGGCGGGCTCGTGGGTGTGCACGATCGCCCCGAGCCGGTCCGAACCGATCTCGTCGAACAGTCGGGCCGCCACGATCGGATCCTCGGCGATCGAGATGTGCTCGTGGCACTCGCACAGCAGCATCACGTCGTCGGCCATCAGGTCGAGGAGGGCGGCAGTCCGTCGCACGTAGTCCGGTTCGGACGCAGGGTCCGCCCCCACGTTGAACTTGACGGCGTTCGCTCCGCAGCGGCGCACCCGTGTCGCCACGGCGTCGAACGCCGCTGGGTCGTCCGCGTCGAACGACACGTAGGAGTTGAGGATCCGGACGGGCGGGAGCGCCCCGATCAGCACAGCGGCCCGGTCGGCATCGTCGGGCAGGTGCCGCTCCCACAGTTCGAGTCCGTCGAACCCGGCTGACGAGATCGCCGCGGCACGTTCGAAGAGATCGGCGACCGGAGCGCCCGAGCTGTCCACGGTCGACCAACGGTTCGGCTCGATCGCGACGGTGCCGAGCAGCACCGTCCCGGCCGCGACCCCGATCACGCCCGGGCCTCGGACCCGCCGTCGGGCACAGTATCGGGCACGGCCGTGATCGTGCCGATGCGTCGGATCCGCCAGGCCGTGAGCGCGAGCACGACCGTCACGATGACGGCGCTCGCTTCGAGGTCATAGGAGTCGGTCCCCAGAAGGGCGGCTTCGGAAACGATGAGCACGGCGACGGCTGCGAGGAACGCGTGGAGCCGCCGCCGGGCGAGCGTTCGGGGCGCCCCGCCGTACACGCCGATCAGGCCGATCGCCAGGAGGATCACGGCGATCGGGATCACGATGTACTGGATCGAATCGATCGATGATGCGTGCGATGTGGCCTGCGCGGAGGCGTCGTTTGCGACGTGGTCGGGCAACAGGGTGTGTGCGAGCGCGACCGCAACGGCGATGATCCCGAGGTGCAGCGGGAAGTGCAGGTAGATCCACCCCAGGCGACGTCCGTGGTGATCTGACAGGCCCATCTCGGGGATGTCGGTGAAGTACAGCCACCAGATCCCGAACACGACCGCGGTGGCGAGCGGCAGCGCGAACACGTCGATCTCTCCGAGCGGCTCGTGCGACGCGGTGATGCCGAGCTTCACGAACACCTCGCCCAGCATGATGATCGTGAACTCCCCGAAGCGATGGACCATGTGGTGAGAGTCCATCCGCAGCCGCCGTCGCTCCCGGCCGGTGGGGGCGAGGACGAGCGCGATGCCGAACAACCACACGAGCGGATACCACAACGGCCAGCCGAACGTCGGTGCGATCAGGAACACCGCCGCGGCGAGCAGGCACCGCAACGCGTAGCCCCTGTAGGCCACGTGGAGCTCGTCGTTCGCCCGTCGGGCGGCTCGGAAGAACAGGGCCAGGGTCACGAGCACGACCGAGAACAGCGGGGCGACGGCGGTGCTGTAGTCCTGGCTCGAGTAGTCCGAGGTGATCGCGACGCCGAGGACCAGCACCATCTGGCAGACCAGCAGCGTGCGGGTCCACAGGGTGGAGACCAGGCCCGATCCGAGGAGCATCGTGGTCGCCAACCACGTGCACCAGATCATCGAGAACACGAGCGCCAGCCAGACGAGGCCGTCCAGCCCGGCGTACGTGGAGTACGTGGTGGACATGACGACGATCGCAGCGACGAACGCGAGGTCGTAGAACAGCTCCAGCCACGACTGCTCGGGCTGCGCGGGGATCAGGCGGGGAGGCGGGGCGGGCGAAGCGGGCCGCCTCGAACCCGGCGCGTGGTTCGCGTCGGTCCCGGTCGCGTCGGTTCCGGTCGGTCGGTCGTCGTGATCGGTCACGGACGGCGCGGCAGATCGGGGAACGGGAAGACGATGCCACCCGGTGACGAGACAGGATCGGTCCGGGCGAGCGACCGGTAGGACCGTTCAGCGAAGCGCCACACGCCGTCCGATCGAACAGCGGTGTCCTGGTACACGCCGAAGGCCGTCGACCAACCACCCCCGCCCACGTCCTCCGCATGCGGGCCGTCGTCTCGGTGGTGACGGATCTCGCACATGAACGTGCGAATCCGGGCGGTGTCGGCCTCGAACAGAGCCTCGGGCTCGCTCACGCGGGTCCCGCCCGGGTCGACGATGCCCGAGTCGGCGACGCCGACCGGGACGGTGACGAGCACGTTCAGCGCCACGAACTCGAAGAAGTCGAATCGTTCGACGGAGGTGCCGATGAAGCCCAGGATCTCCGCGGGTCCGATCAGGTCGCGAGTGCCTCGATCCACCAGGTCGAGGTGCAGCACGGCGTCGGCCTCGAACAGGTCCCGCAGGCCGTCCCAGTCGCGCCGGGTGACGCCGTCCGCGTACGCGGCGATCAGCCGGTGCAGCTCCAACTCGTCCAAGCGAGGATCGGTCATCGTCGGTACCTCATTCGCCGCCGCCCCCGGTCTGTGCCGCGGTCTGTGCCGCGGTCGGCGACGTGAGCGTGCCGTCGTCGCCGAGGGAGAAGAACCTTCCCGCCCTGCTGCCGAAGTAGATGCGGCCCTTCCACACCGTCGGCGTCGACTCGATGCAGCCGCCGATCGCGATCGTCCAGATCTCCTTCGGCGTCGCCCTCGGGTCGCTGACGTCGTAGCCGTGCAGCGTGCCGTTGCAGTCGCCCTGGATCAGCACATCGTCGACCACGACCGGAGACTGCCACGTCGGGCCGGCGAGCTGGAACGACCACAGCTCGGCGCCGGTCTCCTGGTCGAGGCCGACGACCTTGCCGCCGTTCGTCGGAGCGATCACGACGCCGTCGTGCAGCGCCGGCGTCGCCCAGAACCCCGCCGGGTTGGTGCCTCGATCGGCGTAGCTCCACACCACCGGGTTCGTCGTGTTCCTTGGGTCGAGCTTCATCAACTGGCCCACCTGCGCCGCACGCTGGTTGCCCCGCTCGTACTCGGACGCCACGTACAGGAACCCCGCCTCATCGATCACGATCGACGCGTCGGTGTCGTCGCCGGTCCAGAACCGGAACGTCTGGGTGGGCGTGGCGCCGGTCTTGAGCGGGCCCATGTCCCAGCCCATGACGAGCCCGCCCGAGTTCGCCCAGTACACGGTGTTGCCCCACATGGACACCGAGTCCTCGATCGAGAACTCGTTCGCCCGGTTGCCCGCCAAGTCCCTGATGAGCTGCTGATCCCAACTCGGCGTGTTGAACGCGAGCTTGGGGGCGACGGTCACCTTGCCGGCGCCGTCGTAGCCGCGGTTCAGCTTCACGGCATGGAACTGGCTGTTCTCCCCGCCCTCGAACAGGAAGTCGTCGAGGACCAGACCGGCACCGTCCCAGTCGTTGTTCCACATCGTCGGCGACACGTCGGTCGCGGAGAGCTTCCAGAGCTCCTGGGCCGTTGGGCCGCGGTCGATCGCGATCACCCGGTAGTAGTTGTCGCGACTGCCGGTGTAGACGAGCGGGTAGCCGTCCGGGTCGATCGTGACGGACCCCTTGATGATGTCGCCGGTGGGAAGCGGCGGAAGGATGTCCTCGCCGGTCTCGCCGTCCATGAAGTGCACTGCCTTGTCGTAGGCGCCGAACACGACCCAAGTACGACCGTCTCGTTCGAACACCGCCGGCTGGCCGGTCCACCCGGACCCGCACCACGTCTTGGTTTCGCCCTTGGCGGAGCTCGACGAGCACATGCCGCCCTGCTGCGGGTAGAACCAGCGCACCTTCGGCGCCTTGGGCACGTCGCCGCGCCCGTAGTAGGTGCGGGTGGGGTTGCCGCGGAATGTGAGGCTGCCGGGTACCTTTGCCGACCACATCCGACCCGAGCTCGCGGGGTTCACGAACTGGTCGGTCGTCTCGGCCGCGACCTGCGTCAGGTCCTTGGTGTGCTTGCCAGCGACGTTGCCGTCGCCGACGTCGCCCGGGTCCGCGTCGGAAGGATCGTCGCGACCGTCGATCGTCGTCGCTGCCTCTTCGTCCCGCCCACTCCTCGCCGTGTCGTCACTGCCCCAGCCGAGCAACGATGCGCCGAGTGCAGCGGCACCGACCAGCACGATCACGCCGACCGACAGCGTGAGCACCTGACGACGACGGCGAGGGTCCGGCGCCGGCTGCAGCTCGAGATCCACAGCACGTCGACGACGAACCCGCTCCTGTTGGTCCTCGGGCTCCATCGGCACACATTGTGCGTCGGCGTGCCGCCAGAGTCGCGGTTACTGCTGGCGCAGCTCGCCTTCTGCGACGAGCTTGTCGAGCGTCAGCTCGGGGTGCTCGCCCTCCAGGCGCTCGAGCCAGTACACGGACTCGAACACCGCGAGCAGCTCGCCGTCAGAGCGTTGCAGCACGTCCACGCCCTGCATCGCGCGCAGCTCCGCCTTGGACGCTTCGTCGGTGCGACGCGCGACCCGGAACCTGGTCGGTGTCAGCTCGACCGGCGCGCCGAACTCGTTGATCAGCCGGTGCGTCGCCACCTCGAACTGGAGTGCGCCGACCGCGGCGAGCACCGGGGCCTGATCGCCGAACTCGGTGTCGCGCAGCACCTGCACCACGCCTTCTTCGTCGAGCTGCTGGATGCCGGTGCGGAACTGCTTGGACTTGCCGACGTCGGTCGTGCGGGCGATCGCGAAGTGCTCCGGAGCGAAGCTCGGGATGGGCGGGTACGCCACCGGCTGCTGGACGTAGAGCGTGTCACCGACACGGACATCGTTCGCGTTGACCAAGCCGACGACGTCGCCGGGGAACGCCTCTTCGAGCGTCTCGCGCTCCTGGCCGAACACCGAGTGTGCGTACTTGGTCGCAAACGGCTTGCCCGTACGCCCGTGGGTGACGACCATGCCGCGCTCGAAGCGCCCGGAGCACACTCGCAGGAACGCAATGCGGTCCCGGTGCGCCTTGTCCATGTTCGCCTGGACCTTGAACACGAAGCCCGAGAACGGTGATTCCAGCGACCTCGGGTCGCCGGCCACGTCGGGCCTCGGTCCGGGCGACGGCACCTCGTCGATCACGTTGTCGAGCAGTAGTCGTACGCCGAAGTTGGTGATCGCTGACCCGAACAGCATCGGCGTGGTCTCACCGGCGAGGAACAGCTCCTGATCGTGCTCGGTGCCGGCGAGCAGCTCGAGCTCGTCCTGGGCTGCGAGCCAGGACTCGGCCTCCTCTTCCTGGGCGCGCTCGGGGCTGACGACCTCCTCGTGGGCTTCGGTCGCGCCTCGTGCGGTGCGCGTGAAGCGGATGAAGTCACCCGAGTGACGGTCGATGACGCCACGGAAGTCGCCCGCGATCCCGACCGGCCACGTCACCGGGGTGCACATGATCGACAGGTGCGACTCGATGTCGTCGATCAGCTCCAGTGGGCTCAGGCCGGGCCGGTCCCACTTGTTGACGAACGTGATGAGCGGCAGGCCCCGATCGCGGCACACCTCGAACAGCTTGAGGGTCTGCGGTTCGATGCCCTTGGCGGCGTCGAGCACCATGACCGCGGCGTCGCACGCGGTGAGTACCCGATAGGTGTCCTCGGAGAAGTCGCGGTGGCCGGGCGTGTCGAGCAGGTTCACGACGCAGTCCCTGTACGGGAACTGCAGGACCGTCGACGTGATCGAGATCCCGCGCTGCTGCTCGAGCTCCATCCAGTCCGACGTGGCGGACCGACGATCCCCGCGGGCCTTGACCGCGCCGGCTTCGCGGCCGAGCGCGCCGCCGTAGAGCAGGACCTTCTCGGTGAGCGTGGTCTTGCCGGCGTCGGGGTGGGAGATGATGGCGAAGGTCCGCCTGCGGGCGGCCTCTGCGACGGGATCGGATGACATGAGGGGACTCAGTTCACCACCTGATCGACCGCGGCGAGGAGTCCGGCGGTCCGCGGGTCCCCGGCGATGGCGACCTGGGTGACGTTCATGACGTAGCCGCCGGCGATCTGACGGTCCGGATCCGCGAAGCCCAACGAGCCGCCGGCGCCGTAGTGGCCGAACGAGCGACCGCCCAGCAGCGGCGAGTTCGCCGAGTGGGTCATGAAGCCCAGAGCGAACGGGATGTCGAGCAGCGGGACCAGGCTGGCGCCGCTGACCTGCGGCTCGATCGCCGTGTCGAGTGTGGCGGCGTCGAGCAGGCGGAAGCCGTCGACGTCGGACACAAGCGACGCGTAGAAGCGGGCGAGCGACGCTGCGTTGGTGACGCCGTTCGCTGCGGGGATCTGGGCGGCGCGAACCCGATCCTCGTTCCACAGCTCGTCGTCCTCGAGCGCGCCGCCGGGAGCGGCGAGGGTTCGGCCGAGCAGGTTGCCTTCGCCGAGGAGCGCGTTGAGCGCTTCGATGAGCGACATCTGGGGCGGCGCGCCCTCGTTCGGTGCCCCTTCATTGAGAGCGGACAGGTCCTCGGTGGCCGCGGCCACGAGCGGGGCGACACGTGACTGCTCCTCGTCGGGCAGGCCGACCCACAGGTCCAGCCCGAGCGGACCGGCGATCTCCAGCTGCACGAACTCGCCGAAGTCGATGCCGGCGACGCGCCGGACGACTTCGCCGACGAGCCAGCCGAACGTGACGGCGTGGTAGCCGTAGCCGGTGCCCGGCGCCCACACCGGGGCGCTCGCGGCGAGCGCCGCGGTCACGACGTCCCAGTCGAGGGCTTCGTCAACCGTCATCGGTCGGTCGACGTCGATCATCCCCGCCTCGTGGGTCAACAACCACCGGACCGGGACATCGGCCTTGCCGGCCGCCGCGAACTCGGGCCAGTACGCCGAGACCGGCGCATCGAGGTCGAGCATGCCGCGCTGCACCAGGAGGTGCGCACACGCCGCGGTGACGCCCTTGGTGGAGGAGAACACCAGCTGCAACGTGTCGGCGTCGTACGGCGCGCCGCCGGGTTCGCGGGAGCCGCCGGTCAGCTCGACGACCTGTTCGCCGCCGACGTACAGGCTGAACCCCGCGCCGAGCTCCCCGTGATCGGTGAAGTTCGCCTCGAACGCGTCTCGCACCGGCTCGAAGCCGGGCGCCACCGTGCCCCTGATGTCGACCATCGTCACCTCGTCTCGTCGATCGCTGCGACGCTACCGGGCCGCTCCGGGTTGCTGGGCTGCTGGGCGGGTGAGGGCCGCCGGGTCGGCGGGCTTCAGCCGTTGGCGACGCGGAACTCGCAGTAGCGGCTGATCTTCGTGCCGTCGCTCTGAGTGGCTTCCACCGTGACGTTGTGGACGCCGTTGCTCAACAGGGTGGTGTCGAACGTCGGGTCGGTGCCCGATGTGGCGGTGTGCGGAACGGTCGCCATGCCGACCGTCACATCGTTCGACAGCGTGAACGGCGCCTCGGTGTCGATCTGTCCGGGTGGGAGCTCGGTGAGGGGGTCGACCCAGAACTCGGTCCTGGTGACCGTCGGTGCTTGCGGCTGTTGCGGCTGGCTGGCCAGCGGCGTGAACTGCACCACCACCTTGCCGCGCACGGTGGCGCCGTCGAGCGGCGCAGCGGGAGCACCCTGGTGGCCTGTCCACGTGATCTCGCCGTGGGAGCGCTCGAGCTGCTCGGGCAGCACGCGCGTCGGCACCGATCCGATCGTCGACGGCGGGGCTGCGGTCGTCGGCGTCGTGGCGGAGGTGGTCGGGGAGGTGGCAGACGTGCTGGCCGAGGTCGTCGATGCGGCGGAGGTATCGGGCCCTGAGCTCGTGCCGTTGCGGGCGTCGTAGGCCTGGTAGCCGAGGGGGACCGCCATCGCGATCGTCGCCAGGAGCGACACCAAGAGCGCCAACCACACCCGGTGGCGGTGTGCGCCGGTCGGTGCGTCAGACGCGCGCGCGTCGATCACCGTGTCGTCCCCGTTCGCCATCGCCTGATTCTGCGGCGTCGAACCGTCCTCGGACATGGGCAAATCGCCTGTTCACCTTTGGCCTGCTGATCTTTCCGCTCCTGCGGGCATCGAGTGTGCGGGCATCGACCTGGCGGAACGCCGATCAGGCCGCTTCGCCGTCGTCGGGAGCCGAGTGCAGGTCGATGATCCCGAGCCGCACCGCGGAGAGCACAGCATGGGTCAGGCTCTGCGTGTCGAGCCGACGGTAGGTGGCGTTGAGGTGGTTGTGCACCGTCTTCTGCGTGATGCCGAGCGCTCGGGCCGCCTGCTTGGTCGACATCCCGTCGGCGATCATCTGGAGGATCTCGACCTGACGATCCGACAGCAGGTCGTTGCGGGCCGGCTCCTTGCCAAGGTGCTCGAGCATGGACGCGGCCAGGCGGGGGCTGAGCGTCTCTTCGCCTTCCTGTACCCGGCGCATCGTGTCGAGCACGTCGGCGAACGAGGTGCCCTTGGTCAGGTATGCGGCGGCACCGGCCTGGAGGGCGGCACGGGTCTTCTCCGGGTCGTCGTGCATGGTCAGCACGACGATCTTGGTGTCGGGGATCTCGTCGGTGATCCGCCGAGCCGCTCCGACGCCGTCGAGCACCGGCATGGACAGGTCCATGAGGACGATGTCGGGACGGGTCTCGAGCGCCAGCGCCACGGCCTCTTCACCGTTGTTGGCCTCGCCGACCACGTCCTCGCCGGCGCTCTCCAAGCCGCGACGGATGCCGTCGCGCAGGATCTGGTGGTCATCGGCCAGGAGCACCCTCACGATGCCACCTCCGTGTTGTTGGTCGAGTTGGCGTTGTTGGTCGAACCATCCGAGGTCCGGCCTGCGGTGTCGAGGATGCCCCGGGCGGGGTCCTTCGGTGGTGCATCCCCACGGCTGGTGCTCTGGGAGCGGTTGCGGCGGGTGGAACCGACGAGGACGCGCACCGTGGTGCCGTCGCCGGGATTGCTGTCGATCTGGAGTCGGGCACCGATCACGTCGGCTCGTTCGCGCATGCCGACGAGCCCGTACGCGGAGTCGCGCACGCCCTTGGCCGACTCGAAGCCGCGACCGTCGTCTGCGATCACCAACTCGAACTCGCTGCCTCGTACGTCCCAGACCACGTCCACGTGATCCGCGTCGGCATGTCGGTCGACGTTCGTGAGCGCTTCTTGGAGGATCCGGAGCAGTTCGTTCTCCACGGGGACCGGTGCACGGTCATCGGGGTGCACGACGGTGAACGTGGTCGACACGTCGGACCGCTCGATGAACCGCTCGACCACGTCGCGTCCGACGACGGCGAGCGGCTTGGTGTCGGTCACGCCGGAGCGCAGCTGCCGCAAGGTCTCGCGCAGCTCGTCGAGGGCTGCCTGCACGTCGGACTGGAGGCGGGTCATGTCCTCGGGGGCGGGCACGTCGTCCGCGATGATTCGCTCGAGCTCCATCGACACGTACGTGAGCCACTGGCCCAGGCGGTCGTGCAGGTCCCGTGCGATGCGAACCCGCTCCTCCTGCGCCCCGAGCGTGCGGAGCCGACCGAACCAGCGTGCGTTGTCGACCGTCAACGCCAGCACCTCGGCCAGTCCGGCGAGCAGGACCGCGTCGGTCGTGTCGTATCGGTGCGGAGACGGGTGCTCCAGGCCGAGCACGCCGATCACCTGGCCACGCGCGGTGAGTCGGACGTACAGGCCCGAAGCGCTCGAAGCGACGATGGGTCGACGGCCGTGTGCTTTGCTCGACTGTGACCCGGTCGCTTGGGCCCCGTTCGCCTGGGCTCCGGGCGCGGGTGCCGACGGGTCGAGGTCGTCGTCGCGCAGCACGCCGGGTTGGCCGAGCGCTTCGGCGAGCGGGATCGGGAGATCAGATGTCGGGTACGCGGGTCGAAGCGCGCACCCGTCCGCGATCTTCGGCACCCACTCCTCGGAGTTGTCGTCGAACGTCATCAGGCAGATGACTCGGGCGTCGAAGCTGTCCGACAGCTGCTGGCGGATCCGGTCGAGCGCTTCGCGGAGCGACAGAGAGTCGGGCAACGTCCGGGCCACCACGTTCAGCATCTCGAGCAGCTCGTTCGTCTCAGAGAGGTGGTGGACCTCGCCGACAAGGCCGGCACGGCGACGTTCGTCCTCCTTGATGCGGCTGCGGACGTAGGCGGCGACGGCCACCGACAGGCACAGCATCATGACCGCGGCGATGTCGCGCTGGTCGCGCACCACGTCGCTGAGGACGGTGCCATCCACTGCGGCGGTGACGCTCACGCCCAGGGCGGCCACCACGACCGCGATGAGCCCGGAGCCCGCACCCCAGCCCAACGAGAGCACGGTGACGGCGATGAGCAGGCTGAAGTAGTACGGGCTCGCCCATCCACCGGCGACGCCCATGCACACGGCGAACGCGGCGACGTCCACGAATGCTTCGATGCGGCGCAGCGCCCGCTCCGACCCGAGCTGCAACGGCAGCACGGTGCGCCATGTGGTGACGAACACGGCCAGGGCGGTGGCGGCGACGGCGGCGTAGGAACCGCGGAACGCCGCAGGGGCAGAGAACACGAGGCCGTAGCCGAGGGCGCTCCACCGCACGACGGCGATCGACGGCGACACCGACGCGCGCCACGAGGGCGCGAGCCCGAGCAGTCGCGTCGAGTCGTCCAGCCCACCGAGGGGGACCGCCCGAAATGCAGCGACCGCCTCCGACACGTCGGCTGACGACAACGCCGCCCGAGGAGCGGAACCCGCGGCGACCGGACCCGTGGAGGTGGGTGTCGGTTCCGTGCGGACCACCCTATCGACGGCGGTTCGAAATCCGACGTGGTCGCCGAGGCGGTCGTCGACGCTGTCAGGTCTCAGTCGTCGGTGGTGTCGGGGTCGATCCGCTCGAGGATCTCCTCCACCCGGAACCGTGCACCGTCGATCCGCTCACGGCACCACTCGACGAGCAACGCAGCCCGTTCCACGCGGGCAGCGAGCAGGTCGACGTCGAGCGTGTCGGATTCGAGCTCGGCGACGATCTGGTCGAGCTCGGCCATGGCCCCGGCGAAGCCCAGCTCTTCTGGGGTCGGACGCGTTGCGTCGATCGCTCGCTGCTCAGACATCTGGTCCTCCGTGGTCGTTCGTCGTACCCCGTGCGGGGCGATGGTCGTCCGGCCGCTGCACGAGTGAGCGGACGGTGCCGTCCGCAAGCGTGGTGAGGAGCTCGTCGCCGGGCGCGAGCTCGTGGACCGATCGCAGCAGTCGACCGTCGGGGCGCCGTGTGATCGACCACCCCCGGAGTGCTGCGATCGCAGGATCTGCGGCCCGTGTCTGTGCCGCCAGCAGGTCGAGTCGCGACGAGGCCCGCTCGATGACGAGTGACGCCGCCGGACGGGCGGCGGTCACCGCCGCGTCGACGCGAGCAGCAGACGCTTCGAGGTTGGCCCTGGAACGTTCGGCGACACGTGCCGCCCGACGGTCGACGAGCTCGGCGGAACGGTCCAGTCGTCGCAGCCCCGCAGACCCTGCCCGGTGGCCGACCCGGCCGAGTCGGTCGGCTGCTCGCGTCAGGCGTCCGGCGACTCCGGAGCGGATCGAGGCCCAGTCGTCGTCGATGCACCGCTCTGCGTCTTGGACCATCTTCACGATCGAGTGAGCGGCTGCGGTCGGTGTCTTGTGCGCGCTGTGCGCGACGTCGTCGGCGACGCTGCGATCGGTCTCGTGGCCGATGCCGGTGAAGACCGCCACTCCGCAGTTGGCGATGGTGCGGGCGACCGATTCGTGATCGAACGCGATCAGGTCGGTGGCCGCGCCGCCGCCGCGGACGAGCAGCACCACGTCGACGCCGTAGGCCACAGCGGTGTGCAGCGCCGCGACGATCGACGCCGGCGCGTCGGCCCCTTGGGTTCGGGCATCGAAGGTGCTGACGCGGAACCCCACGTCGGACACCTCCAGCTCGTGGAGCGCGTCGGCGTGCGCGGCGCTGCCGATGCTGGTGACCAGGCCGACGTGCAGCGGCACTCGGGGCAGCGCTGCGTCGGCGTTGGCCCGGAGCAGTCCTTCTTCGGTGAGCGCAGCGAGGAGCCTGGTCCGCTCCTGGCCGAGCAACCCCAACGTGAACGCCGGATCGATGCGGTCCATGACGAGCTGGAGGGTGGACCGCGCCGGGTAGGTCGCGAGCCGCCCACCGATCCGCACGCGGATCCCGTCGGTCATGCGGATCGGGTCGCCTTGTGCCTTCAGGAACCGGTTGACCTGCTGGCGCGCTGAGTCGAACAACGTCACCGACAGCGACGGACGGTTCGGGTTCGAGCCCATGGCCGGCTCGTCCGCGTCGACGAGTCGGAAGTAGACGTGTCCGGCCTTGGAGCGGCTCAGGTCGACCAGCTCACCTTCGACCCAGACGACCTCACCGAAGACGTGGGCGAGGATGTCGTTCAGTGCGTCGTGGAGCGACCCGACGCTCCAGGTCTGCGCCTCGATGGGTCGCTCAGCTCTTGGAGTGGTCGGGTTCGTTGCGCACGACGAGCACCGGGATGTCGGAGTGGTGCACGACGTATTCGCTGATCGAGCCGATGACTACCCGCTTGAGCCAGCCCTTCCCGTGCGATCCGATCACGATCACGTCGACGTCGAGCTCACCGGCGACGTGCACGATCATCTGGCCGGATGCACCTTCGACCAGCTTGCGATCCACGATGGCCGGGTCCACGCCGATGGCGGCGATCGTGTCGTCGAGCTCGGCATCGCCGGCGCCGAGCAGCGCGGTGCGTGCCTGTTCGGCTTCGGCAGGGGAGAGCAGGTTGCCCTCGAAGCCGCCGGCGCCGGAGTCTTCGGCGACGCTGGTGTCGGCAACGGTGAGCAGCGTGACCTTGGTGGGGTTCAGCAGGGCGATGCCCTTGCGGGCGGCTTCGATCGAGACGTCGGAACCGTCGGTGGCGATGAGCGCGTGCACTGGACCTCCCGTGGCCCGGGCCACTCCCGGGTGCGTCCACCCTAGAGGGGTCGGGGATCGATGAGGTCCGGGGACCGCTCCCCGGTCTGGGCGGCGCCATCGCGTGACGGCCGGCGATGTCAGCGGTGCCGGTGCTGTCAGGCGAGGTCGATCGGGCGAGGTCGATCAGGCGACCACGTCGAACGGATCAGCGCCGTCGGGGACACCGCCGCTGACGAGCACGCGGTACAGATCCGCGTACAGGCCACCGAGGGCGAGCAGCTCGCCGTGCGTGCCACGCTGCACCACCCGGCCGTCGTCGATCACCACGATCAGGTCGGCGCCGACGATGGTCGAGAGCCGGTGCGCGATCACCACCGCCGTCCGACCGGTCAGGGCATCGGCGAGCGCCGCCTGCACCGCTGCCTCGTTCTCCGTGTCGAGCGCCGAGGTGGCCTCGTCGAGCACGACGATGGCGGGGTCCTTGAGGAGCAGCCGGGCGATCGCCAGACGCTGCTGCTCGCCGCCCGACAGGCGGTAGCCGCGCTCGCCGACCATCGTGTCGAACCCGTCGGGCAGCGCATCGACCACGTCGAGCACCCGGGCAGCGGCACACGCCGCGCGGAGCTCGTCGACGGTTGCGCCGGGTCGGGCATAGCGCAGGTTGTCGCCGACGGTCGCGTGGAACAGGTGCGGATCCTGCGACACGACGCCGATCGCCCGACGAAGGCTGGCCTGGGTGAGGTCGCGCACGTCGTGGCCGTCGACGAGCAGCGCACCGGCGGTGACGTCGTAGAGCCGCGGGATGAGCGACGCGATCGTGGACTTGCCGGCCCCGGACGGACCGACGAGCGCGACGGTCTGGCCCGCCTCGATCGTCAGGTCGATGTGATGCAGGACGAGCGGTGGGCCATCGGGATGCTCGGTCTCGACGCGGCTGACGGCGGACCCGTCGGTCTCCAACGATGCGATCGTGCCCTCGGATGGCCCGGGGTAGCGGAACGACACGTCGTCGAAGCGGATCGCTCCCCTGGGGGCGGTGAGCTCGATGGCATCGGAGCGATCCTGGATCGGGTTCGTAGAGTCCAGCACCTCGAACACCCGCTCGAAGCTGACGAACGCGCTCATCACGTCGACCCGGGCGTTGGTCAGACTGGTGAGCGGGTCATAGATGCGGGTGACGAGGGCCGTCAGGGCGACGAGCGTGCCGATCGTGATCTTGCCGTCGATCACCTGGAGCCCGCCGAGCAGGTACACCGCGGCGGTGCCGATGGCGCCCACCAAGCCCATCATCACCATGAACCAGCGCGAGTACATGGCGGAGCGGATGCCGATGTCGCGCACCGACGCGGCCCGGTTGGCGAACTGATCGGTCTCGAGGTCGTGGTCGCCGAACAGCTTCACGAGCTGTGCGCCCGACACGCCGAAGCGCTCCGTCATCTGTGCGTTCATGCCGGCGTTGAGCTGCATGGAGTCCCGGGTCATGCCCTGGAGCTTGCGGCCCACCCGCTTGGAGGGGATCAGGAACAACGGCAGCAGGACCACGGCGACGATCGTGATGCGCCAGTCCAGGGCGATCATCGCCACCAACGTGAACCCGAGCGTGATCACGTTGGACACGACCGTGCCGAGCGTGCCGGTGATCGCCCTCTGCGCGCCGATCACGTCGTTGTTGAGGCGGCTGACGATCGCACCCGTCTGTGAGCGGGTGAAGAACTGCAACGGCATGCGCTGCACGTGGTCGAACAGCGTGCGTCGCAGGTCGTAGATCAGGCCTTCCCCGATGCGCGCCGACCAGTTCCGTTCCAGCATCGACGCCCCGGCGGTGGCCACGGCGGCGACGACGACGACGGCGCCGAGCACGACCAGCCCGGCGGTGTTGCCGTCAGGGATGGTGGTGTCGATGATCGTGCGGAACAGCAGCGGCGGGATGAGCGCGAGCCCGGCGCCGGCGGCGATCATGGCGATGAACCCGATCAGCTGGCCTCGGTACGGCCGTGCGAAGTGCCCGACCCGTCGCACCACGGCGCGGTCGAGCGTCTTGCCTTCGACTGCCGAAGCGTCCTGGTGCATCATCCGGAACATCGCGTTGGACACGCGCCGGAACCTACAACGGCTCCGACCCGGGTGGCCCACCGGCGCCACTCAACCCCGCTCCCTCACGCCGCGACCCCGCCCCGCCCCGCCCCGCCCCGCCCCCATCCCGGTTCTGTTGCGCAGAACCGCGGAGAACTCCGCGCTTCTGCGCAACAGAACCGGGGGTTGGCTCTGCCAAGCTGTCCGGATGCCCGAGCGACCCTCGTCAACCGCTGCGCCGGGACCCTCCGCAGCTCCCCTTCGCGATGTAGCGGTACCGGGAGATGTGTCGCTGTACAGCACTGCAACGCTCGACAGCACTGCAACGCTCGACAGCACTGCAACGCTCGACAGCACTGCAACGCTCGACAGCACTGCAACGCTCGACAGCACTGCAACGCTCGACAGCACT
>Ga0209023_10000287_pt1 | contig 83181 bp, 53 predicted proteins | sample LakOneMetagenome_FD_187468 | JGI IMG/M metagenome (GOLD analysis project Ga0209023, IMG submission 187468) | Freshwater and sediment microbial communities from Lake Erie, Canada (SPAdes) (version 2) | ecosystem: Environmental > Aquatic > Freshwater > Lentic | place: Lake Erie, Canada... | reverse complement strand
GCACAGCCCGCGGTCGGCAGCACGTGATTGGAGCCCGCACAGTAGTCACCGAGGCTCACCGGCGAGTACGCGCCGACGAAAATGGCTCCGGCCGAACGGATCTGCAGTGCCACGGCGGCGGCATCTATGGTCTGGATCTCGAGGTGCTCGGCCGCGTAGGCGTTGACCACCCGGACGCCCTGCTCGACGTCATCGACCAGCACGGTGGCCGATTGCTTGCCGGACAGCGCGGCGGTGACGCGCGCGCGGTGCGTCGTGGTCTGCAATTGATCGGCGAGCTCCACATCAACGGCGTCCGCCAGCGCGGCGCTGTCGGTGACCAGCACGCTGGCGGCCATCTCGTCGTGCTCGGCCTGGCTGATCAGGTCGGCGGCCACGTACGCCGGATCGGCGGTGCGGTCGGCCAGGATGGCGATCTCGGTGGGCCCGGCCTCGGCGTCGATCCCGATCAGGGAGCGGCAGATGCGCTTGGCGGCGGTGACGTAGATGTTGCCGGGTCCGGTGATCATGTCGACGGGAGCCAGCTCGGCACCGTCGCTGTCGGTGCCGCCGTAGGTCAACAGCGCCACGGCCTGCGCGCCGCCGACGGACCATACCTCGTCGACACCGAGCAGCGCTGCGGCGGCGAGGATGGTCGGGTGCGGCAGCCCCCCGAAGTCGGCCTGTGGCGGGCTGGCGATCACCAGCGACTCAACCCCGGCCGTCTGGGCCGGCACCACGTTCATCACGACGCTGGATGGATAGACGGCGTTGCCGCCCGGTACGTAGAGGCCGACGCGTTCGACGGGCACCCAGCGCTCGGTCACGCTGGCGCCGGGAGCCAACTGGGTGACGGTGTCGGTGCGGCGCTGATCTGCGTGCACGGTCCGGGTGCGGGTGATCGCCACCTCGAGGGCGGCCCGCACCGCCGGATCCAGCTCGGCCAGGGCGCCGGCCAGCGCAGCTGCGGGAACACGGACGGATTCGGGACGCACCCCGTCAAAGGATTCGCCGAATTCCAGGGCCGCCGCGGCACCGCGTTCGGCGACGGCCTCGACGATCGGCCGGACCTTGGGCATCACGGCGTCGACGTCCACGCCCCCGCGCGGCAGCGCGGCACGCAGTTGCGCGGCCGTGAGCACACGGCCACGCAGATCGTTCCGGGTCATCTCGAAACCAGCCATCACGGTAATTGTCCCTGATCGGTCCAGCCGATAAAAATCGCTCGAGCTGCACGGCTCGGCGTTGCGACACTGCGGCGATGGAACTCGGGTTGTGGCTGGCGTTCGTGGGCGCCCTCGTCAACCAGACCAATATGCCGTCACTCAGGGGCAGCCCAGCATCTTTCAGCGGGCTTTCAGCGGCAGTCGTCGAAGCTGTTGCCCGTGACCAGCTTCCCCAACTGCTCCGCAGATCAATGTGATTCCATCGCCGAGGCCCGGCGAACCGCCGCAATCGCGCATTCGGCTCGTCCTTCGCCTGCGCGGTTCGTGATGCGCAGACTGCCCCACGTCACGGCGCTGATCTGGATGCTCAGAGTCGTCGCCACCACTCTGGGTGAGACGGCGGAGATCTGCTCGCCCAGACGCTGCACGTCGGCTACCTGATCAGCACGGCCGCTTTCTTGATCGCCTTCCTCATTGCGGTCGTCGTCCAGCTCGACGCCGGCCGGTTCTACCCGTCATCTTCTGGACCGTCATCGCGCTGTCGAGTACAGCCGGCACCACCCTGTCGGACTTGATGATCGGGCGTGGTGCACTCGATCGCACAGTTGATCGGCCCCGGCGACGCCGAGACGGCTGTCGAAGTGGGCGACCCATTCGATCCCGCAACCCAGATGGGTCCGCTGGCGATGGCCCGGCAGCGCGACCGGGTGGAGGGCTACATCGCCAAGGGCATCGAAGAGGGGGCGACACTGGTGACCGGCGGCGGTCGCCCCAAGCACCCGCGAGGTGGCCGGCCGGTTGCGTTCGGGAACTGTGGGACACAACGGCTTCAAGCTCGACTACGGCATCGGCTTCGGGGGATTCAAACAATCCGGCATCGGCCGCGAGGGCGGCGTCGAGGGTCTGCTGCCCTACCTCGAGCACAAGACGGTGCTACTCGACGCGCCGCCGACGGGCGCGTGAGCCGCTACATATCCAGCCCGATGTCGAGCACCCGGACCGAATGGGTCAGCGCCCCGACGGCCAGGTAGTCGACACCGGTGCCGGCATAGGCGGCCGCGTTCTCGAGTTCCAGTCCGCCCGAGGATTCGAGTTTCACCCGCGGGGCGCGGGTGTCGCGGCGCTGGACGGCGATCTGGGTTTCCCAGACCGCGAAGTTGTCGAGGAGGATCAGACCCGGTTCCCCGAGATCCTCACCGAGCACCTCGTCGAGCTGCTCGAGGGAATCGACCTCAACCTCGCACGGCAGGTCGGGTGCGGCCGCCCGGACGGCTCGTAGCGCGGCCAATACCGACCCGGCCGCCGCGACGTGGTTGTCCTTGATCAGGGCCGCGTCGCCCAGGCCCATCCGGTGGTTGAGTCCGCCGCCGACGCGGACCGCGTATTTCTGCAGGGCGCGCAGTCCGGGCAGGGTCTTTCGGGTGTCGCGGATGCGGGCCCGGGTGCCGTCCGCGGCGTCGACCCATCGGGCGGTGGCCGTCGCGATCCCCGATAGGTGGCAGACCAGGTTCAGCATGGTGCGTTCAGCCGTCAGCAGCCCGCGGGTATCGGCTTCCAGGGTGAGCAGCGCATCGCCGCGGCGCAGCCGGTCGCCATCGTCGGCGCGCCCCAGGACGCGATAGCCGTCGGCGCCGAGCACCTCGTCGAGCGTCAGGAGCGCGATGTCGATCCCGGCGACCACACCGTCGGCGCGGCTGACGAGCGCCGCGGTGGTGACGGAATCGGCCGGCACCGTCGCGATGGTGGTGATGTCGGGGCCGTAGCGCAGGTCCTCGTCGAGACCCTTCCGGACCGTGGCGCGTGCCTCCACGAGTTCGTCGTGTGTCAGCTGCATCAGCACAGCACCGCCGGGACGTCTGCAACCGCACGGTCCTCGACGATGCGCATTACGGTGCTGCGGGCCTGGGCCGGATCGGTGTCGGGGAAGTCCGAACGATGGTGGCAGCCGCGGCTTTCCGTGCGGATGGTCGCCGCGGCGACCAGCGCGCCGGCCGTCGCGGTCAGTGCGACGTCCTCGAACGCGCGCCGGGTGCGGGGCTCGGTCATGGTTGTGGCAGCGAGTGTTTCGCCGAGCTTGGCCAGACCGGCCGCATCCCGCATCACCGAGGCATGTTCGGACATCGCGGTCTGCAACATGGTCCGGTCGAGCACCGGGAAAGCGCGACGCTCGGGCAGTACGGCGCGGACGGCACCACTGTTGGCGGCGTGGGTTGCGGCCAGCCGGCCGGACCGCTGCCCCACGACCAGTCCTTCGAGCAGACTGTTGGACGCCAGCCGGTTGGCGCCGTGCATGCCGGTGCGTGCGACCTCCCCCGCGGCGAACAGGCCGGGAAGTTCCGTCCGGCCGTGGACATCGGTGCGGACACCGCCGCAGCTGTAGTGCGCGCCGGGAACCACTGGAATGCGTTGGCGGGTCGGGTCGATGCCGGCAGCCCGGCACACCGCGGTCACGGTCGGGAATCGGGCTTCGAAGCCGGCGATGCCGCGGGTGTCGAGATACACGCAGTTGTCCCCCGTCTGCCGCAACCGGGCGTCGACCGCCGCCGAGACCACGTCGCGGGGCGCCAGGTCGCCCATCGGATGTACGCCATCCGTTACTGAAAGACCCTTGGCATCAACGAGTTTGGCACCCTCGCCGCGGATGGCCTCGGTGATCAGTGGGCGCCTGCCGCCACCGTGACCGGCAAAGAGCATCGTCGGATGGAATTGGACGAACTCGACGTCGCTGACCGCCAGACCGGCCCACAGCGCCAGGGCAATGCCATCACCGGTAGAGCCCTCCGGGTTGGTCGTCGCGCGGTACAGGTGGCCCAGTCCGCCGGTGGCCAGGATCACCGATGGGGCATGCAGGACACCCGGCCCGTCGGGACTGTGCACCAGGACCCCGGTGACCCGCCCGCCGTCGTGGAGTACCTGTGTGGCGACGTGGCCGCGTCTGATGTCCAGCAGCGCCGCGGCCCGATCCAGCGCCCGTTGCACCTCGGCACCGGTGGCGTCGCCCCCGGCGTGGATGATCCGGCGCCGGGAGTGGCCGCCCTCGCGGGTCAACGCCCAGCGGCCCGGCGCGGACTCGTCGAATCGGGCTCCGTCGGAGACCAGGTCGGCCACCGCGGCGTAGCCATCGGCGACGATCGAGCGAACGGCCTCGAGGTCGCAGAGCCCGCCGCCGGCGGCCAGGGTGTCACGGACGTGCGCGTCAACCGAATCGTCGTTGTCGGGCAGGACGACGGCGATGCCACCCTGGGCGTAGAACGTGGCCGTGGCGCCCTCGGCCTCCGAGGCCTTGGACAACAACACCACCTTGCTGCCGCTGCGGTGCGCGGCCAGTGCAGCGGCCAGACCCGCGACACCCGTGCCGATCACGACGACGTCGGCGCGCTGCTGCCAGAGGCCCGAACCTCCGCAGGCGGGCCCGGCGCTCATTCGCTCACTCCTCCTCCGGGCTCGTACCTCGCCCGGCATCGTCGACTCCCGCTGCTCATTCGCCGCCGCCGGGTTGCCCGATCTCGATCATCCGCTGCACGCTGGCGCGGGCCAGGTCCGCGGTCGCCCGGTCGACGTCAACCTCGTCGGCCCCCTCGATCAGGCAGCGCAGCAGGGCGGCCGGGGTGATCATCTTCATGTACCGGCACGACGCCCGGTCGTTGACCGCCTGGAAGTCGATTCCCGGTGCCGCACGGCGTAATTGGTGCAACATGCCAACCTCGGTGGCCACCAGCACTTGCTTGGCGTGTGACTCCCGGGCCGCGTCCAGCATGCCGCCGGTGGACAGGATCTTGACCCGGTCCTCGGGGAACGCACCCTCGCCGGCCAGATAGAGAGCCGATGTGGCGCAACCGCATTCGGGGTGGACGAATAGTTCGGCATCGGGATGGGTACGGGCCTGCTCGGCCAGCTCGTCACCGTTGATGCCGGCGTGCACGTGGCATTCGCCGGCCCAGACGTGCAGGTTCTTGCGGCCGGTCATCCGGCGCACGTGGGCGCCCAGGAACTGGTCCGGGCAGAACAGCACCTCACGGTCGGCGGGGATGGAGGCAACCACCTCGACGGCATTCGAGGAGGTGCAGCAGATGTCGGTGAGCGCCTTGACCGCCGCGGTGGTGTTGACATAGGAGACGACGACGGCGCCCGGGTGGTCGTCCTTCCAGGCGCGCAGTTGGTCGGCGGTGATCGAATCGGCCAGGGAACACCCGGCCCGCTGATCGGGAATCAGCACGGTCTTGTCCGGCGACAGGATCTTGGCGGTCTCGGCCATGAAGTGCACGCCGCAGAACACGATGGTGTCCTCGGGTGCCTCGGCGGCGATGCGCGACAGTGCCAGCGAGTCGCCGACGTGATCGGCGACGTCCTGGATCGCGGGCAGTTGGTAGTTGTGCGCCAGCAGCGTCGCGCCGCGCAGGGTGGCCAGCCGACGGACCTCGGCGGCCCATTCCCCGTCCCCGATGACCCCGGTGTAGCCAGCTGGACTGTCGACGATGTGCATTGCCAGCGGACTCTGGGTTTCCAGTCGGTCCAGAACTGTCATGTCCGGTCCTTTCCGGGCCGAGGTTTTCGACTTATGATCGAAAACATGGTCAATCCTAGCACCGCACACGAAGTGCTGGCCGTCCTATTCCAGGTGCGTCACCCGACGACCCCGAAACCGCAGCTCAGCGTGCTGCTGTGGGAGCGGGCGATGGATCCCCAGCGGGGCGCCTGGGCACTTCCCGGGGGCCGGCTCCGGCACGACGAGGACATCGCCAGTTCAGTCCGGCGCCAACTCGCCGAGAAGGTGGACCTCCGTGAGATTGCCCATCTCGAGCAGCTGGGGGTGTTCTCCGACCCACATCGGGTGCCGGGCGATCGCACCATCGCCACCACATTCCTGGGCCTGGTGCCCTCCCCCGCCAAACCCGAGCTGCCGCCCGACACCCGCTGGCACCCCGTCAACGCCCTGCCGCCGATGGCCTTCGACCACGCCCCGATGGTGGCCCACGCGCACGCCCGTCTGGTGTCCAAACTTTCCTACACGAACCTCGGTTTCGCCCTGGCGCCAAGGGAATTCGCCCTGTCGACGCTGCGGGACATCTACAGCGCGGCGCTGGGATACCAGGTGGATGCCACCAACCTGCAGCGAGTTCTCGCCCGCCGCCGCGTGATCACCCGCACGGGAACCACCGCACAATCCGGGCGCAGCGGCGGCCGTCCGGCGGCTCTGTACCGATTCACCGATTCACTCCTGCGTGTCACTGACGAGTTCGCGGCCCTGCGTCCGCCAAGCTGATCGGATTGGTCTTTAAGGGATCGGTAAGACACAATCGGTCGCAACGGCACCGAAGGGAGTCGCAATGGATGCTGGCAACGCCGCGCGGCTGGTCGAACCGCAGTGGATCGGCCGGGTGCCTCATGAGTCGCCGGAGCCTGGGACGAAGCCGCTGGTTCCCGATCGTGACCCGTTCTACCTGGCCCCGGCGGGCTACGAGCACGCCGAACCGGGCACCGTGCTGCGTTCCCGGGACGTGGAGCTGGGCTTCCTGGGATTGATCCGCCAGCGCACCAAGGCCATCCAGCTGCTCTACCGCACCACCAACATGCACGGCGCCCCGGAAGCTGCGGTCACCACCGTCATCGTGCCCACCGAGCGCTCCCCGCATCACCCGCGCCCCGTCATCTCCTACCAGTGCGCCATCGACGCGGTCACCCCGCGCTGCTTCCCGTCCTATGCGATGCGCTGGGGCGCCCACGCCCTGGGCTCGTTCGCCCAGCTGGAATACCTGCTGGTGGCCGCCGCACTCGCCGAGGGCTGGGCGGTGTCGGTTCCCGACCACGAGGGCACCCACGGCCTGTGGGGCGCCCCGCACGAACCCGGATACCGGGCCCTCGACGGCCTGCGGGCCGCACTCGGCTACGACCGGGTCGGCCTGTCGCCGCAAGCGCCGATCGGACTGTGGGGATACTCCGGCGGCGGCCTGGCCACCGCGTGGACCGCCGAGGAGCACGGCACCTACGCGCCCGAACTGAACATCGTCGGCGCCGTCCTGGGCTCGCCCATCGGCGACCTGGGTTCCACGTTCCGGCGGCTCAACGGCAGCATCTACGCCGGCCTGCCGGGCGCGGTCGTCGCCGCACTGACCCACATCTACCCGCAGCTGGATCGCCTCCTGCAGGAGCACACGAACGATCAGGGCAAGAACATGCTCGCCAGCATTCAGCGGATGACCACCCTGCATGCGATGGCGCGATTCGCCGGAACCGACATGAGCAACCTGATCGATCGCCCGCTGACCGAACTGCTGGACCTCCCGGAGGTCGAACAGATTCTCGCCGATATCAAGTTGGGGTCGTCCGCTCCGACGCCGCCCGTCCTGATCGTGCAGGCCGTGCACGATCAGATCGGCTCGGTGGCCGATATCGATGCGCTGGCCGCGGCCTACGTTGCGGGCGGGGCGAATGTGACGTACCACCGCGACCGATTCTGTGACCACATCCTGTTGCATCCGCTGTCGGCACCGATGGCGTTGCGCTGGCTGATCGACCGCTTCGAGGGCCGGCCGCTCGACGAACACATCGTCCGCACCACCTGGCCCACCCTGCTCAACCCGATGACCTACATGGGGATGTGGCGGCTCGGAAAGGTCGCCGCCCGCGTGCTCACCAGTCGAAGGATTGGCCGGAGCCCCTTGTGATCGGCACCGGATCGGACTGCGTCACCGGCGGATAGGCCCCGAGGTCGTCGCGCGCGGTCGCGATGGCCAGCAGCGCGTACACCAGGGCCGCGGTCATGGCCGGGATCAACAGTCCGGTCGCCATCTGGATCGCGTTGTGGCCGAAGAACACCGACGGCGCCTCGGTGAAGTAGTGGAATCGGTTGTCCGGTGTTACCGGCGCGGCGTCGATGTCGAGCGTCCCGTAGCGCCAGCGGGCCAGGGCGGTGCCGACACCGGCGGCCGCCAGGGCACCGAGTGTGCAACCGACGGTCAGCGCGACCGCCATGAGCGGCCCCCGATGGGCACGCCACTGCCAGACGGCCACCGCGGCCACGACGGCCAGCACCGTGAGCAAGCCGAGCAGCATCGTGGCAGCCACGAAGAAGTTGTCGGCCTCGTTGCCGAGATAGGCGTGCACCCGCGCACCGCTCTTGCTGAGCGCCACCACACCGTGGACCGGCGGGGCGAGCAGCACCCACAGCGCCCCGACGGCCCCGCCCACGCCGGCCAGCCCGAGGATCACCCGCACCGCGGCCGAACCACGGCTCGTACGAGGCTGGGCGACAATCGAATTCATCGCCGATCCTCGAGGTCCGACGAGTCGACCAGACCGTGTCGCGAACATTTGGCCCACCAGCCGTCGGGCCGGACCTGAACGATCATCCGTCGGCCACAGGCCGCACAGAACCGGGGCGGCTCCAGACCGAGCTGGGCGGCCGTGGGGAGCACGATGCCCGCCGCCGCGTCGGTCTGGATGCCCGTGTAGACGTTGTAGGTCCCCGCACCCACCGGCGCGGGCAATTCCTCGGTCATCACAGGCTGGCGTTCAGCGCCTTGATCGGCATTTGCAGATCGTCGAGCAGTTCGAGATCGGACTCGGCCGGGCGGCCCAGCGTGGTCAGGTAGTTGCCGACGATGACGGCGTTGATCCCACCCAGGATGCCCTGCTTGGCGCCGAGATCGCCCAGGGTGATCTCGCGGCCGCCGGCGAACCGCAGCATCGTGCGCGGCAGCGCGAGCCGGAAGGCCGCCACGGCCTTGAGCGCCTCGGACGCCGGCAGCACCTCCAGATCACCGAACGGGGTGCCCGGGCGCGGATTGAGGAAGTTCAGCGGCACCTCGTGCGGATCGAGCTCGGCCAGGTTGGCGGCGAACTCGGCGCGCTGCTCGAGCGTCTCCCCCATTCCGAGGATGCCGCCGCAGCACACCTCCATGCCGGCTTCGCGGACCATTTCCAGTGTGCCCCAACGCTCTTCCCACGAGTGGGTGGTCACCACGCTGGGGAAGTAGGACTGCGCGGTCTCCAGGTTGTGGTTGTAGCGGTGCACGCCCATGGCCTTGAGCCGGTCGACCTGCTCCTGGGTGAGCATGCCGAGCGAGCAAGCGATCTGGATGTCGACCTCGTTACGGATGGCCTCGATACCGGCCGCGACCTGGGCCAGCAGGCGCTCGTCGGGACCGCGGACCGCGGCCACGATGCAGAACTCGGTGGCCCCGGACTTCGCGGTCTGCTTGGCCGCCTCCACCAGACTCGGGATGTCCAGCCACGCGCTGCGCACCGGCGAGGCGAAAAGTCCTGACTGCGAACAGAAATGGCAGTCCTCGGGGCAGCCGCCGGTCTTGAGGCTGATGATGCCCTCGACCTCGACCTCGGGACCACACCATTTCATCCGGACCTCGTGCGCCAGGGCCAGCAGGTCCTCGAGGCGGTCGTCGGGAAGCTGCAGGACCTGCAGCACCTGATCGCGGTCCAGACCCTCCCCACGGTCCAGCACCTGCTCGCGGGCCAGGCCCAGAATGTCTTGGACGTCCAGGGCGGCCTGCGTCATCGGGAAAACTCCTCCTCGGTGCGGACTTGAACAGCGTTCAGGTTATGGTAACGACGTGCAGCTGCACAAACCCGACCTGGTGGCCAAAGCGCTCGCGATCCTCGACGACTACGGGGTCGCCGATCTCACCATGCGCCGGTTGGCCCGAGAGCTGGCGGTCAGTCCCGGGGCGCTGTACTGGCATTTCGCCAACAAGCAGGAACTGCTCGGCGCGGTGGCCGACGAGTTGCTGGCCCCACTGACGACGCTGGCCGCCGACGCCGCCTGGCGCTCCCGCATCGTCGCCACCTGCGCCGCGCTGCGCGATGCGCTGCTGTCGCACACCGACGGCGCCGAGCTGGTCTCGGCCAGTTTCGCGGCCGGACGCTCCCAGATGATGAGCCATGTGGTCGAGGGCCTGGCGCGGGCCGCCGCCGAGGCGGGGCTGGATCGCGAGGACCAGGCGGGACTGGCCGCCCGCACCGTCATCTATTACGTCCTGGGCTTCACCGCGGATGAACAGTCCCGCCTGCAGTGGGACGCCGCGGGTGCCGAGCTGGCCGACGGGCAGTCGGTGCTGACCGATGATTCGGGTGCCCGCTTCGCGTTCGGGCTGCGGCTGCTGGTCGACGGGATCGGCGCACATCGGCTCAGCCGGATGCCGGCGGCTGCAGGCACACCGCCTGCTTGACGTCCCCGTGCCAGTGCCGCATACCGGCGAATGATCCGGCGACCTCGCGACCGCCGATCACCGCCAACGCCACCCCCACGTCCGCCGGCGCGAGCCGCCGACACAGCGTGACGTGCGGCGTCCACTGATCGGGCCGGCTGTTCGGCATGAGCGCGGGCAGCGCGTGCGGCAGGCACGCGGCGACGACGGCGCGATGCAGCGTCAGCAATGCGGCTGTCGGCACGATCAGGCGGACCAGGGTCGGCACGCCGCCGAACAGCATCGGCGCCCCGACTCGGCATTCCAGCGGCAGACCCGCCAGGGACCGCAGGTCCGCATCGGCATCTGGGTCGATGCGTTCGGCGACTGCCAGGGTGACGTGCGGCCGGTTGGTCGGCGACGGGTTCTGGGCCGCACTCGGCAGACCGGCCGCGGCCAGGGCATCCCACTGGCGGCGGATCTCCGCTTCGGTATCCGCGTCGAACAACAGCTCGATCGAGTGCACCACGTCAGCGCACCAGGTCGCCGACCCAGCCCGGGTCGAACGCGTCCCGGGCCAGCTCGGCGAACTTCGCGGCGTCCAGAGCACCGGCGCCGGCGGGCAGCACCGCGCGCACCGGGGCTAGTTCAGCCAGCGCACCACGGTTGGATCTCTCCGCGGGTCCCGGATCCGCGGGCCAGCTCCCGATGACCAGTCCAGCGCATGAAAGACCTTTGGCGGCAATGGCTTCCAAGGTGAGCGCGGTGTGGTTGAGGGTGCCCAACCCGGGTGCGGTGACCACCAGCACCGGGGCCCCCAGTTCGACGGCGAGGTCGCGCAGCGTCACCCCGTCGGCACCGAGCTCGACCAGCAGGCCCCCGGCGCCCTCCACCAGGGTCAGCTGTCCCGGCCCGTCGGCGCCGCGGATGCCGGCGAGCAACTCCCCCGCCGTGCACAGTGGCATCCCGGCCAGGCGCGCTGCGGCGACCGGACCCAGCGGTTGCGGGTAGCGGGCCCCGCCGACCAGTGCCGTGACCCCGGCCAGCCGACCGATCTCGACCAGGTCGTCGTCGCCGTCGGCGGTCCCGGTCTGGGCCGGCTTGCACACCGCGACCCGCAGTCCGGACAGCCGGGCATGACAGGCCAGGGCCGCCGTCGTGACGGTCTTTCCGACCCCGGTGTCGGTCCCGGTGACGAACAGGGCGCTCACGGGCGCGCCGTGCCCAGCACTTCCGTGAGAACCCGGCGTGCCAGGGCCATCTCGTCGCCGGCCAGGGAGGCGCGGGCGGTCAACCGCAACCGCGACGTTCCGGCCGGCACCGTGGGCGGGCGGAAACAACCCACCCGCAGGCCGCGTTCGGCGCAGGCCTGCGCCGCGGCCAGGGCCGGCTCGGGTGCGCCCAGGATGACGGAGACCACGGCCGATTCCGGCTTCTCGGCGACATCACACACATCGGCCAATTGCTCGGCGTGCCGGCGAACGGCGGCCGCCCGCTCGGGTTCGGCGCGCAGCACCCGCAGCGCCGCGGCGGCCGCACCGACGGCGGCCGGCGCCAGTCCGGTGTCGAAGATGAACGTGCGGGCGGTGTCGATCAGGTGGTCGCGCACCGCGGCCGTACCCAGGACCGCACCGCCCTGGCTGCCCAGCGATTTCGACAGCGTCGTCGTCATCACGATGTCGGGTGCGTCGGCCAGACCCGTCTCGGCGAGCAGTCCGCGGCCACCGGCCCCGCGCACCCCGAGCCCGTGGGCCTCGTCGACCAGCAGCACCGCACCGTGGCGGCGGCAGACGTCGTGCAGTTCCGGCAGCGGCGCCAGTGCCCCATCGGTGGAGAAGACCGATTCGGTCACCACCAGGGCGCGGTCTTCCATACGGGCGGCCAGGGCCGCCTCGATCGCGTCGACGTCGTTGTGCGGGGTGACCGCCACCCGCGCCCGGGACAGCCGACAGGCGTCGACCAGCGACGCGTGCGAAAAGGCGTCGGACACGATCAGCGAACCGGGTCCCGACAGTGCAACCACTGCCCCGATGTTCGCGGCATATCCAGAGGAGAACACCAGAGCGCTTGGCGCACCGACGAATTCGGCGAGCTCGTCCTCGAACTGCTCATGCAGATCGGTGTCGCCGGTGACCAGTCGCGAACCCGTCGAACCGGCGCCCCAGGTCCGCAGCGCCGCGACGCCGCCCTCGATGACATCGGGGTGACCGCTCAGGCCGAGATAGTCGTTGGACGCCAGATCGACGACCGCGTCGGAGGCCGAGCGCGGACGCAGCGACCGGCGCAGGCCGGCGGCGCGGCGGTCCGACTCGTTGCGGTCCAGCCAGGACAGCGGCTGGGTCACACTGCGGGTCACCGACATCTCACCATCGCCTCCGAACGGAATTGAACACCGTTCAGGTTAGCGCATGAACCACCGCGACCATGGCCGAGGTGATCTGGTCGACCTCGGCGGCGGTGCAGATGAACGGCGGCATCACATAGATCAGATTGCGGAACGGCCGCAACCAGACACCATGATCGAGCGCCACCGGGGTGGCCACCGCCAGATCGACGGGCTCGGCCATCTCGACGACGCCGATGGCGCCCCGCACGCGCACGTCAGCCACGCCGGGCAGCGTCGCCGCCGACCGCAGCCCGTCGCGCAGTCCGGCGGAGATCTCCGCGACCCGGCTCCGCCAGTCCTGCCCGAGCAGGACCTCGACGCTGGCCACCGACACCGCACACGCCAACGCGTTGGCCATGAACGTCGGCCCGTGCATCAGGGCGCCCGGTTCGGCAGTGCTGATGACATGGGCGACCTCGGCGGTGCACAACGTGGCCGCCAGCGTGAGGTACCCGCCCGTCAGCGCCTTGCCCACGCACATGATGTCCGGGCTGACGCCGGCGTGGTCGGCCGCGAACAGCTCACCGGTGCGGCCGAAACCGGTCGCGATCTCGTCGAAGATCAACAGCACGTCGTGCCGATCGCAGATGGCGCGCAGGTCGCTCAGATACCGCGGGTCGTGGAAGCGCATGCCGCCGGCGCCCTGCACCACCGGTTCGACGATCACCGCCGCCAGTTCGTCGACGTGGTGCGCCAACTGGTGCTCGAACGCCGCGCTGTAGGCCGGGTCGTGTTCGGTCGGAACCTGCGGTGCGAAGACCTGCTGGGCCAGGATTCCGGTCCACAGCGAGTGCATGCCGCCCTCGGGATCACACACGCTCATCGGGGTGAAGGTGTCGCCGTGGTAGCCGCCGCGCCAGGTCATCAGCCGGTGTCGGCCGGGGCGGCCGCGGCTGATCTGGTACTGCAGTGCCATCTTGACCGCGACCTCCACCGACACCGACCCGGAATCGGAGAAGAAGACGGTGTCCAGGCCCGCTGGAGTGATCTCGACGAGCAATTGCGCCAGCCGGGCCGCCGGTTCGTGGGTCAGACCGCCGAACATGACGTGGTTGAGCACCGACAGCTGATCCCGCAGCGCCGCGTCGAGAACCGGGTGCCCGTGCCCGTGCACGGCCGTCCACCACGACGCCATCGCATCCAGGACCGGCAGTTCATGGCCGTCGCGCAGCACTGTCAGCCACGCGCCCTCCGCGCGCACGGTCACCAGCGGCGGCATGAATCCTGGCGGGCCAGGTACACCGATCGTGCTGTACGGGTGCCAGACGTGCGCGGCGTCGACCGCACTGACGGTTCGAGGATCAAGGCGGGAGCGCTCCGGCACGGACGACAACACTAATTCTGCGTGAACAACGGATGAGCGAGTACCCAGCCGGATTGGGTAGATTGTCTGTCGACCATGACGCTCACCACATCCCTCGAGCCGGCGTCAGCAATCAGTCCCGTCCCGGATGTCGCGCCGCCCCGCGCCACTTCCCCGGTGCCGAACGACACACGCAGGACCGGCTTCTACCGACACGACCTCGACGGCCTCCGCGGGGTTGCGATCCTGATGGTCGCGGTGTTCCACATCTGGTTCGGCCGGGTCTCCGGCGGCGTCGACGTATTCCTGGCGCTGTCCGGCTTCTTCTTCGGCAGCAAGTTGCTGCGCAACGCCCTGAGCCCGCAGCCGTCGCTGAATCCGGGGCGCGAACTCGTCCGCCTGATCCGCCGCCTGCTGCCGGCGCTGGTCGTGGTGCTGGCCGCCGGCGCGGTGCTGACCATCCTGATCCAGCCGCAGACCAGGTGGGAGACCTACGCCGACCAGAGCCTGGCCAGCCTGGGCTACTACCAGAACTGGGAGCTCATCCGGACCGTCTCGGACTACCTACGGGCCGGCGAGACCGTCAGCCCCCTGCAGCACATCTGGTCCATGTCGGTGCAGGGCCAGTTCTACGTGACTTTCCTGCTCCTGGTGTTCGGGTGTACCGCCCTGCTCCGCCGGCCGTTGGGCGCGCGGTTGCGGCCGTTCTTCCTGGCGTTGCTGGGCGCGTTGACCATCACGTCATTCGTCTACGCCGTCGTCGCCCATCAGGTCGATCAGGCCACCGCCTACTTCAACAGCTTCGCGCGCGGCTGGGAACTGCTCGCCGGAGCCCTGGCCGGCGCACTGGTCGGTCACGTCCGCCTGCCCATGTGGCTGCGGACGACGATGGCCACCATCGGGCTGGCCGCCATCCTGGCCTGCGGCTGGCTGATCGACGGAGTCAAGGAGTTCCCCGGGCCGTGGGCACTGGTGCCCATCGGCGCGACCATCCTGATGGTGCTGGCCGGGGCCAACCTGAGCGCCGATCCGCGCACCCACGGCCCCCCCCAGCCACTGCCCAACCGGCTGTTGGCGGCCCGGCCGTTGGTACGGCTCGGATCCATGGCCTACTCGCTGTACCTGTGGCACTGGCCGCTGCTGATCTTCTGGCTGGTCCACTCGGGCCACAGCCACGCCACGTTCCTCGACGGGGCTGGGATCCTGGCCGTCTCGGGGGTGCTGGCCTATCTGACGATGCGGTTCGTCGAGGAACCGCTGCGTGAACGCGGCCGGGCCCAGCGTTCGTCCGGCCAGACCGCGCAGATCCGGGTGCCGCTGTGGACCCGGCTGCGCCGGCCCACCATCGCGCTCGGCTCGACCGTCGCACTGCTCGGTGTGGCGCTGACCGCCACGTCGTTCACCTGGCGCGAGCACGTCACCATCCAGCGCGCCGCGGGCCTGGAACTGCAGGGCCTCAACGGCCGGGACTTCCCCGGCGCGCGGGCACTGTTCGACCACGTGACCGTGCCGAAGCTGCCGATGCGGCCCACAGTGCTCGAGGCCGCCAAGGATCTCCCGGTCACCACGCTGCAGGGCTGTATCAGCGATTTCCGCAACGGCGATGTCGTCAACTGCACCTACGGCGACCCGAACGCCGACCGGACCATCGCGCTGGCCGGCGGTTCGCACGCCGAACACTGGATCACCGCCCTGGACACCCTGGGCAAGCAGCACCACTTCAAGGTGGTCACGTACCTGAAGATGGGCTGCGCGCTATCGACCGATCCGAAGCCCCTGGTGATGGGGAACAACGATCCCTACCCGCAGTGCTACACGTGGGTGCAGAAGGCGATGGACAAATTGGTCGCCGACCACCCCGACTTCGTGTTCACCACTTCGACGCGGCCGTGGAACACCAAACCCGGCGACGTCATGCCGGGCACCTACGTCGGGATCTGGAAGACGTTCGCCGACAACAAGATTCCGGTTCTGGCGATGCGGGACACCCCGTGGTTGGTCGAGGACGGCAAGCCGTTCATCCCGGCCGACTGCCTGGCCCAGGGCGGCGACGCGGTGTCCTGCGGCCGGAAGCGGTCCGAGGTGCTGTCCGCCCGCAACCCGACACTGGACTTCGTGAGCCAATTCCCCAACCTCGAGCCGCTGGACATGAGCGATGCAGTGTGCCGGCCGGACTTCTGTCGGGCGGTGGAGGGAAATGTGTTGGTCTACCGTGATTCTCACCACTTCACCGCCACATACATGCGCACGATGATCCCCGAACTGGGCCGCCAGATGGGCCGGGCGACCGGCTGGTGGTGACCTCTCGTCGCGACAGCAGCGCAGGCTCGGCCGTCCGCCGATAAGGTCGAACGGTGTCCACCAGCGCGTCGCCCACCGACCCTCCCACCGTGCCGATGGTGTGGCCCGGCAGCGCGTACCCGCTGGGCGCGTCCTACGACGGCGCCGGAACCAACTTCTCGCTGTTCTCCGAAGTCGCCGACCGGGTGGAGCTGTGCCTGATAGGACGTGACGGCGTCGAGGAGCGCATCGAACTCGACGAGGTCGACGGCTACGTGTGGCACGCCTATCTGCCGACCATCAGCCCCGGGCAGCGCTACGGCTTCCGGGTCCACGGCCCGTGGGATCCCGCGGCCGGACATCGCTGCGATCCGTCCAAGCTGCTGCTCGACCCGTACGGCAAGTCATTCCACGGCGACATCGAATTCTCCCAGGCCGTCTACTCCTACGACCTGCACGCCGACGATCTCGCGACCGGCGGCACGCCGCCGATGATCGATTCCCTGGGCCACACCATGACCAGCGTGGTGATCAACCCCTACTTCGACTGGGGATACGACCGGGCGCCCCGCACGCCCTATCACGAGACGATCATCTACGAGGCGCACGTCAAGGGCATGACGCAGACCCATCCGGGCATCCCAGAGGAATTGCGCGGCACCTATGCGGGGCTGGGCCATCCGGCCATCATCGAGCACCTCGAGTCGCTGAACGTCACCGCCATCGAGCTGATGCCCGTCCACCAGTTCCTGCACGATCACCGGCTGCTCGATCTCGGGTTGCGCAATTACTGGGGCTACAACACGGTCGGATTCTTCGCACCGCACTTCCAGTACGCCGCGACGCGGGCCGCCGGCAGCGCGGTGGCGGAGTTCAAGTACATGGTGAAGGCCTTCCACGAAGCGGACATCGAAGTGATCCTCGACGTGGTCTACAACCACACCGCCGAGGGCAACCACCTCGGGCCCACGCTGAACTTCCGGGGCATCGACAACGCGGCCTACTACCGCCTGCTCGACGGCGATCTGCGTCACTACAAGGATTTCACCGGTACCGGCAACAGCCTCAACGCCCGCAACCCGCACACGCTGCAGTTGATCATGGATTCGTTGCGGTACTGGGTGCTCGAGATGCACGTCGACGGATTCCGGTTCGACCTGGCCTCGACGCTGGCCCGCGAGTTCTACGACGTGGACCGGCTCTCGGCGTTCTTCGATCTGGTGCAACAGGATCCGGTGGTGAGCCAGGTGAAGCTGATCGCCGAACCGTGGGACATCGGCGAGGGTGGCTACCAGGTCGGTAACTTCCCGGGTTTGTGGACCGAGTGGAACGGGAAATACCGCGACACCGTGCGTGACTATTGGCGGGGCGAACCCGCAACCCTGGGAGAGTTCGCATCCAGGCTGACCGGGTCGTCGGATCTCTACGAGACCAGTTGCCGTCGACCCAGCGCGAGCATCAACTTTGTCACCGCACACGACGGTTTCACCCTCGCAGACCTGGTGTCCTACAACGAAAAACACAACATGGCCAACGGCGAGGACAACCGCGACGGCGAGAGCCACAACCGGTCCTGGAACTGCGGTGTGGAGGGCCCCACCGACGATCCGGAAATCCTGGCATTGCGCGCCAAGCAGATGCGAAACATCCTGGCGACACTCATGCTCTCGCAGGGCACACCGATGATCAGCCACGGCGACGAGATCGGGCGGACCCAGTCGGGCAACAACAACGTCTACTGCCAGGACTCCGCGCTGTCATGGATGGACTGGTCGATGCTGGAGACCAATGCCGACCTGCTCAGCTTCGTGCGTAGCGTGACCTCACTGCGCAAGGCGCACCCCGTGTTCCGGCGGCGCCGGTTCTTCGAGGGCGAATCGATCCTGACCGGCCAGATCGAGCGCGATATCGCCTGGCTGACCAAGGCCGGTGTCGAGATGACCACCGAGGATTGGAATTCCGGATTCAAATCGGTGGCGGTCTTCCTCAACGGGCAGGCCATCCCGGAGCCGAACGCGCGGGGCGAACGGGTGGTCGACGACTCGTTCCTATTGTGCTTCAACGCGCACAAGGCGTCGGTCGAATTCCTCACCCCCGACGACGATTACGCGACGCAATGGACGGCGGATCTGGACACCTCGGCGGCCACCGGCGCCGTCGATCTGGTGGTCAAGGCCGGTGAGTCGGTCACGTTGCCAGGACGTTCGGTGCTGGTGTTCCGCAAGACGGCGTGATCCGGTGAACCAGCCGGCCGCCGTACGCGCGACGTACCGCCTGCAGATGCGCGGCCCCGCCAGCGGGGCGTCCTTCACCTTCGCCGATGCCGAGGCAATCCTCGACTACCTTGCCGCACTGGGTATTTCGCACCTGTACCTCTCGCCGATCCTGACCGCGGCACCGGGATCGTCACACGGCTACGACGTGACCGATCCGACCACCGTCTCGGCCGAGCTCGGCGGGGCCGACGGGCTGGCCCGCCTCGCCGCGGCGGCCAGGTCCCGCGGACTGCGCCTCATCGTCGACATCGTGCCAAATCACGTGGGCGTCGAACTCCCCCAGCACAACCCGTGGTGGTGGGACGTGCTGCGCCTCGGTCGTGAGTCGGCCTACAGCTCTTTCTTCGACATCGACTGGGACCTGGACCCCGACGCCCGGATCGTGCTGCCGGTCCTGGGATCCGACGGCGATATCGATCGGCTGGAGGTCGACGGCGAGGTATTCCGACTGGGCGACAAGGAATTCCCCCTGGCCGCCGGAACCGCGGCGGGCACGCCGCGGGAGATCCACGACCGCCAGCACTACCGTCTGACGGGATGGCGGACCGCAATGTGCGGCTATCGCCGGTTCTTCTCGGTCACCTCGCTGGCCGCGCTTTGTCAGGAGGATCCCGCGGTGTTCGCCGCCAGCCACCGCGAAGTGGCCCGGTGGTTCTCCGAGGGCCTGGTCGACGGGGTGCGTATCGACCACCCCGACGGGCTGGCCGACCCGGTCGGCTATCTGCAGCGGCTCCGTCAGCTCGCCGGCCCGGATGCATACATCGTCATCGAGAAGATCCTGGCGCCCGACGAGGCGCTCGACGCCTGCCTGCCGGTGAACGGCACCACGGGCTACGACGCCCTACGCGAGATCGGCGGGCTGTTCGTCGACCCCGCCGGGGGCGCGCCCCTGCGGGAACTCGCCGCCGCGGCCGGCTTCACCCAGAGCCGCAGTGCTGTAAGAGAACTCAAGGCCGCTGCGGCCACTGACACACTCGGCAGTGAACTGGCCCGGGTCCACCGCGCGGTGGTCGGTGCGACCGGCGCCCGTCAGCCCGCCCTGGCCGATGCCGTCACCGCACTGCTGACCCACATCGACGTCTACCGCTGTGACTATCCGGCGCTGGCGGCGACGATGTCCACCGCTATCGCGGAAACGGTCGCCGCCAGGCCCGAGCTCGCCGCACCGTTGAGCGTCGTCGCCGCCGCACTCGAGCACCGCGAACCGGCCGCCCGGATCCAACAGCTGTGCGGCGCGGTGACCGCGACGGCCATCGAGGATCGGCTGTTCTACCGGAATCCGACTCTGGTGTCGCTCAACGAAGTCGGGGGCGAACCGGACCGCTTCGGTGTCAGCGCTGCGGAGTTCCATCACAGCGCAGCGGTCAGGGCCGCCCGCTGGCCATCGACGATGACCACGCTGACCACCCACGACACCAAACGCGGTGAGGATGTCCGCGCCCGGATCGGGGTACTGTCCCAGGTGCCCGGACTCTGGTCGCAACTGGTCGCCGACTGGCAGGCGCTGTGCCCACCACCGGATCCGGCTACCGGTTTGTTCCTGTGGCAGAACATGTTCGGCGTATGGCCGCGGTCCGGGCACGTCGACCAGAACCTGCGCGAGCGACTGCACGCATACGCCGAGAAGGTCGTCCGCGAAGCCCACCTGCATACGTCATGGATCGATCCGGACGATGCCTTCGAGAAGGCCGTGCACACCTGGGTCAATGCGGTGATCGACGGGCCGGTGGCGACCGGACTGACCGAACTGCTCCACACCCTGGCCGTCCACGCCGACAGTGACGCCCTGGGGCAGAAACTGTTGGCACTGACCGCCCCCGGCGTTCCCGACATCTATCAGGGCACCGAACTCTGGGAGGACAGCCTCGTCGACCCGGACAACCGCCGACCGGTCGACTACGCCGCGCGCCGGGCCGCGCTCAATGCGCTCCAGCACCCGAAACTCCGGGTGGTCCGGGCGGCGTTACGGCTGCGCCGCGACCGTCCGGACACCTTCCGGTCCGGTGCTTACACCGCGTTACCGGCCGAAGGCGACCGGGCCGAACACGCCGTCGCGTTCGGCCGCGGTGCGGATGTGGTGGTGGCGGTCAGCCGGTGGACGGTCGGGTTGTCCGAAACCGGCTGGGGGTCAACCACACTCACGCTGCCCGCCGGGGCCTGGCGGGACTGCCTGACGGACGCGGATCACCGTGGAACCGTGGCCGCCAGAACCCTGTTCAGTGCGATGCCGGTGGCGCTGTTGGAGCGCACCGATGCCTGAACACGAATTCGCCGTATGGGCACCGAATCCCGAACGGGTCCGGCTCGACGTGGACGGCACCGTGCACCCGATGAGCCCGTCACCCTCGGGCGACGGCTGGTGGCAAGCGACGGTCGCCGCCTCCGACGACGCCCGCTACGGCTTCCTGCTGGACGACGATCCCACGGTGCGGCCGGACCCCCGCTCACCGCGCCAGCCCGACGGGGTGCACGAACGCTCCCAGCTGTGGGACGCCGGCGCCGCACCGTGGACCGACGCCGATTGGCCGGGGCGATCCGTCGCCGGCTCGGTCATCTACGAGCTGCACATCGGAACATTCACTGCGGCAGGAACATTGGACTCCGCGATCGACAAGCTGGATGCCCTGGTCGAACTCGGCGTCGACTTCGTCGAACTGATGCCGGTGAACGCCTTCGCCGGCACCCACGGCTGGGGCTATGACGGCGTGCTGTGGTACGCGGTGCACGAGCCGTACGGCGGACCGGACGCACTGGTGCGGTTCGTGGATGCCTGCCATGGCCGCGGACTCGGAGTGCTGCTCGACGCCGTCTTCAACCATCTCGGGCCGTCGGGCAACTACCTGCCGCGGTTCGGTCCCTACCTGTCCAAGGGTGCCAACCCCTGGGGCGAGGGCATCAACATCGCCGACGACCATTCCGATGCGGTGCGCGATCACATCATCGGGTGCGCGCTGCGCTGGATGCGCGATTTCCACATCGACGGACTGCGCCTGGATGCCGTTCACGCGCTGGTCGACACCACGGCCATCCACATCCTCGAGGAGCTGTCACTCGAAACCGACGCGCTGGCAATGCAACTGGGCCGGCCGCTGTCGCTGATCGCCGAGAGTGACCGCAACGACCCGCGGTTCATCACGCCCCGCAGCGAACTGGGCCACGGCTTGGCCGCGCAATGGGACGACGACATCCATCACGCATTGCACACGGCGGTGTCCGGTGAACAGCACGGCTATTACTCCGATTTCGGCTCGATCGAGACCCTGGCCAAGACCTTGAAGTCCGGCTACTTCCACGCCGGAACGTTCTCGTCGTTCCGCAAACGCCGCCACGGCCGGCCGCTGGACACCGCGACCATTCCCGGATCGCGCCTGATGGCCTACACCTGCACGCACGACCAGATCGGCAACCGGGCCGCCGGGGATCGACCGACCGCTTACCTGACACCGGGCCAGTTGGCGGTCAGCGCCGCCCTGGCGCTGTTGACGCCGTTCACGGCGATGGTGTTCATGGGTGAGGAGTGGGCGGCGTCCACCCCGTTCCAGTTCTTCACCTCGCATCCGGAGCCACATCTGGCCGAAGCCACCCGTGAGGGCCGCAAGGCCGAGTTCGCCGACCACGGCTGGGATCCCGCCGCCGTGCCCGATCCGCAGGACGAGGCGACCTTCGAGCGCTCGAAGCTGGATTGGGCCGAACGCGAATCCGGCGGCCACGTCCGCATGCTAACTGTGTACCGGGATCTGATTGCGTTGCGCCGCAACGAGTCCGATCTGGGTGATTTCTGGCTGGACCATATGGAGGTCGACTTCGACGAGGATGCGCGCTGGATCGTGCTGTATCGCGGGGCACTCGCAATCGCCTGCAACCTGGGCCCGGATTCGGTCGCCGTCCCTGTCACCGGCGACGTGGTGTACGCCTGGGGCAGCCCGCGGGCCGGCGCCGCCGGCACTGCGCTGGACGGGCACTCGTTCGCCGTCCTGCGCCGGCGCTGAGGGCCTGTGGATGGTCGTACACCTGAATTGCGGTGTGCGCCCATGCTGTGCCACATGACAAATCCGAGCGCTGCGCCGCCCATCGAAACCGCTACCGACCCGATCTGCTCGCCCGCCGACCTCGGTCAGCGATGGCTGGCCCTGATCGGTCCCCTCGGCTTCGGTGAGACGCTCTTGCGCATCGTCTTCGTCGGCCCGGACCGATGCTTCATGAAGACTCTGGTGGACATGGAGATTCCGCACCGGCCGTCGCCGCGTGTCGCCGACGGCCTGCTCGGCACGCTTCGCCAGGTGCTGGACGGACGCGAGCCCGGCCACACCGTGGCGTTCCTCTTCACCAACCCGGGAGATGGTCCGGTGAATTCACGGGATCGCCGGTGGGCGACGCTGATCACGCGGGCCGCCGCACGATTCGACGTGCCGATCGAAGCAATCTATCGGGCGCACGATCAGGCAGTCGAGTTGGTAGAACCTGAAGCTCTCGCGGCCTGACGATCACGCACACGCCGGTCCTACGTCAGATAGCGGTAGGTCGGCGAGCCCGGTTCGAGCAGTTCGATGTGACTCTCCGAGGTCTGCATCCGCTCCATCAGACCCTCCAGATCAGCAGCCGAACCCAACTGGATACCGACCAGCGCCTCGCCGGTCTCGCGGTTGTTGCGCTTGACGTACTCGAACAGGGTGATGTCGTCGTTGGGGCCGAGCACATCGTCGAGGAACCGGCGCAGTGCGCCGGGCTCCTGCGGGAAATCGACCAGGAAGTAGTGCTTGAGCCCGAGGTGGACCAGCGAGCGCTCGAGCACTTCGCCGTACCGCGAGACGTCGTTGTTGCCCCCGGAGATCAAGCACACCACCGTGGACCCGGGCTCGATGTCGGCCTCGAGCAGACCCGCGACCGACAGCGCGCCGGCCGGTTCGGCGATGATGCCCTCGTTCTGATAGAGGTCCAGCATTGCGGTGCAGACCGCGCCCTCGTCGACCGTCGTCACCGACACCATGTCACCGGCGGCCGAGAGCACCTCGAACGGCATCCCGCCGGCGCGAGCCACCGCGGCACCATCGACGAACTGGTCGACATGTTCCAGTGTCACCGGCTCACCGGCGGCCAGCGCCGCCGACATCGAGGCCGCACCCGCCGGTTCGACGCCGAGAATCGTTGTGGCCGTTGTGCGTTCGGCCAGGTAGCTGGCGATGCCGCTGATGCAGCCGCCGCCGCCGACCGGCACCACCAACAGGTCGGGCTCCCCATCGAGCTGATCGAGGACCTCCACGGCGATGGTGCCCTGCCCGGCCATGGTGCGCACGTCGTCGTAGGGCGGCACCAGGGTCGCTCCGGTGCGGACGACGTCGTCCAGCGCCGCCTGGGCGGCCAGGTCGTAGGTCTTGCCACCGACGATCAGCTCGATGAACTCACCACCGTGGTAGCGGATCCGGTCCCGCTTCTGTTTCGGCGTCTTCGCGGGGACGTAGACCCGGCCGTGGATGCCCATCGATCGACAGGCCAGTGCGAAACCCTGGGCATGGTTGCCGGCCGACGAGCACACCACCCCGGCGGCCTTCTCCTCGGGAGTCAGCTGCATCAGCAGGTTGTAGGCGCCCCGCAGCTTGTAGGACCGCACCACTTGCAGGTCTTCGCGCTTGAGGTACACCAGCGCCCCGGTCAGCTGGGAGAGCCGGTCGCTGAACTGCAGCGGAGTGGGTGTCACCACACCGGAAATTCGCTGGGCCGCCGCCTCGACATCGGCCGCGAACAGCGGCGACATCCGGGGACTCTGGCTCACTTCAGCGGACACCGATCAATGGTGCCACGTGGCCTTTCCAAACACCCAAACGCACGTTTCGGGGGAAAAGCGCGAGTGGGATCGACCAGAACGTCGAATCCGGGATCAGTTGGACGGCGTCAGGACGAACACCGGGATCTGGCGGTCGGTCTTCGTCTGGTAGTCCGCGTAATCCGGGTAGGCGGCCACCGCACGCTCCCACCAGCTGGCCTTCTCGTCGCCGAACACCTCGCGCGCCTCGTAATCACCCGAAACGGTGCCATCCTGCAGTTCGACCTGCGGATGCGCCTTGACGTTGTAATACCAGACCGGGTTCTTGGGCGCCCCACCCAGCGAAGCGACAATGGCGTACTGCCCGTCGTGCTCGACACGCATGAGCGGGGTCTTACGGATCTTGCCGGTCTTGGCGCCGATGGTGGTCAGCAGGATGACCGGCATGCCGCGCATCTCCATGCCCTTGGTGCCACCGGACTCCATGATTTCCTCGGCGTTTTCGCGCGCCCAATCCAACGTGCTGGGTTCATAATCTCCCGATAGAGGCATGTAGGCAGCCTAGCGAAATCGACCATCCACATCCGGTGTTTCGGCTTCCCGAAATCCTGGCTACGGACTATCGTCACCGACATGACCAGCGCCGAACAGTTCCGCTCCGCGATCGCGCACCCCGCCTCCCGCGAGATATCGATCGCCGGGGTGCCCTGGCCGGCGTACAAGCTGTTCGCGCTGATCATCGGCATCGCGATCTTCGCCGTGGTGGCCGCCACCAGCGTCGAGGCCGGGAGCGCCCTGCTGACGGGCGCCGCCGTGACCACCCTGCTGTGGCTCGCTTTCGGGCTACAGCACACCCGCCGCTGACTTCGCCGGCGCGCCAACCTGTCGATTCGATGTGAATTCGCAGAAATCCCCGAGAGCCCGCCGCCGCGGGCTGACACTGGGACGCCCGATGCGTCAGCCATGGAAGGTCGCAACATGAGAATCAGCCCAGCCCTAGCCGTCCTTGCGGCGGCAACCGGATTGACGCTGGCACCGCTGGCCGTCGCACCCACCGCGGGTGCGGACGTCTGCGGCGATGTCGGCGGACGGCATGTCAGCGTTGGTGGCTGCACCAACATTGCCGGCGACGTCGCTGCCGGGGCCGTCCTGGCCGGCGCCGACGAGGAGGCCGGGCAGATCGCCGCCGGCCTGCCGCCGTGCTACACCCCCGCCGGTGTCCCGTTCCGGACGCCCAACGGCGTGCCCTGCCCGTAGCAGGACGGTCGGTCGCCGTCGGGCCTCGTGCTCGCAGAACCACACCGCTCGCCTAACCCGGCGGTTCGGTTGGCGCCGGGCCTGCCACACCAGGCCGGGTGTAAAGACCTACCCGCCCAGGCAGCCCGGCCCCAGCAGCGCCTTCAGATCGCCCATCAGCGCCGACGACGGCGTCACCCGCAGCGACTGGTCGAGCTCGAGTGTGGTGATCCGGTCGCCGCTGATCAGCCGAAGATGCACCTGCGCGGTGCCCGGATGCCGGGCGAGCACCTGCTTGAGCGCGCTGACCTTGTCGATGGTGCACTGCCGGGTCGGCAGACTGACCGCGATCGGCCGGTTCGGCTGCGCGTTGGAGAAATCCGGCACCACGAGATCGTGCACGATCAGTGAGCGCCGATCGTCGCGCACCGACACCCTGGCCCGGAGCACCACTACCGCGTCGTCGGCGATCTCCGCACCGTGCATCGAATATGTCTGCGGGAAGAACAGCACCTCAATACCGCCGGTCAGGTCTTCCAATTGGGCCGAGGCCCACGGCAATCCGTTCTTGTTCACCCGACGGTTGACCGCAGTGAGGATGCCGCCGACCTGAACCTGCGCATCATTGGCAACGTCGCCGTCCAGAATGGCCGGCAGCTGGGTGTCCACCTGGGTGGTCAGCAGATGGGCCACGCCGTCGAGCGGATGACCGGACACGTACAGGCCGAGCATCTCGCGTTCGAGGGCCAGCTTGTGCTTGTCCTCCCATTCCTCGTCGGGCACCTTGATGGTGAAGACGGGATCGCCGCCCTCTGCTCCATCGTCCCCGCCCCCGCCGAACAGGTCGAACTGGCCCATCGCCTCGGCCTTCTTGGTGCCCAGCACGGAGTCCACCGCATCGGTGTGCACCAGGAACAGTCCCTTGCGCGCGTGTTTGAGCGAGTCGAACGCGCCGGCCTTGATCAGCGACTCGGTGACCTTCTTGTTGCAGGCGGTCACCTCGATCTTGTTCAGATAATCCGAGAAATCCGTGAAAGCACCCTTGTCGGCGCGGGTGTTGATGAGCGACGCGACGACGTTGGCGCCGACGTTGCGCACCGCGCCCAGGCCGAACCGGATGTCCTCGCCGACGGAGGCGAAGTTCTGCACCGACTCGTTGACATCCGGTGGCAGCACCGTGATGCCGAGCCGGCGGCAGTCGGCCAGGTAGACCGCGGCCTTGTCCTTGTCGTCACCCACCGAGGTGAGCAGACCGGCCATGTACTCCGACTGGTAATTGGCCTTGAGATAGGCCGTCCAGTACGACACCAGCCCGTAGCCGGCCGCGTGCGACTTGTTGAACGCGTAGCCGGCGAAAGGAAGAATGGTGTCCCACAACGCTTTCACGGCCTTCTCGGAGAAGCCGTTGGCGGTCATGCCCTCCTTGAAGCCCTCATACTCGGCCTCGAGCACCTCGATCTTCTTCTTGCCCATGGCCTTTCGCAGTGCATCGGCCTTACCCATGGTGTAGGAGGCCACCTTCTGGGCGATGAACATGATCTGCTCTTGGTAGACGATCAGGCCGTAGGTCTCGGCCAGGATGTCGGCCAGCGGCTCCTCGAGCTCCGGGTGGATCGGCTTGATGGGCTGCCGGGCATTCTTGCGGTCGGCGTAGTCGTTGTGGGCGTTCATGCCCATCGGGCCCGGCCGGTACAGCGCGAGAACCGCGACGATGTCATTGAATTCGGTGGGCTGCATGCGGCGCAGCAGGTCGCGCATCGGGCCGCCGTCGAGCTGGAACACGCCCAGGGTGTCACCGCGGGAGAGCAGCTCGTAGGTGGCCGGGTCGTCCAGGGGCACCGACTCGAGATCCAGATCGATCCCGCGGTTGGCCTTGATGTTCTCCAGCGCGTCGCCGATGATCGTGAGGTTTCGCAGCCCCAGGAAGTCCATCTTCAGCAGGCCGATGGCCTCGCAGGACGGATAGTCCCAGCCGGTGATGATCGCGCCGTCCTGCGGCCGCTTCCACAGCGGGATGGCGTCGATCAACGGCTCGGAGCTCATGATCACCGCGCACGCATGCACACCGGCGTTGCGGACCAGGCCCTCGAGACCCCGGGCCGTCTCGTAGATGGTGCGCACGTCGGAGTCGGTGTCGATCAGCGTGCGGACCTCGGCGGCCTCCTTGTACCGCTCATGGTTGGGATCGGTGATCCCCGAGAGCGGGATGTCCTTGGCCATGATCGGCGGCGGCAGGGCCTTGGTGATCCGGTCGGCGATGGCGAAGCCGGGCTGGCCGTAGTGGACCCGGGCCGAATCCTTCAGTGCCGCTTTGGTCTTGATGGTGCCGAAGGTGATGACCTGGGCCACCCGATCGCTGCCCCACTTGTCGGCGGCGTAGCGCACCATCTCACCGCGGCGACGGTCGTCGAAATCGATGTCGATATCGGGCGCCGACGGCCGTTCGGGGTTGAGGAACCGCTCGAAGAGCAGTCCGTGCGGAATCGGGTCGATGTTGGTGATGCCCAGCGCGTAGGCCACCAGCGAGCCGGCCGCCGACCCGCGGCCCGGCCCCACCCGGATGTCGATGGACCGCGCATAGGTGATCAGGTCGGCCACGATCAGGAAGTACGACGGGAAACCCTTGCCGCAGATCACGTTGATCTCGTACTCGGCGCGCTCGGTGTATTCGGTCGGCACGGCCCCGCCGGGAAAACTCGAGCAGCGCCGGGACAGCCCCGCGTGCACCTCATGCCGCAACCAGGAACCCTGGTCGTGGCCCTCGGGCACGGGGAACACCGGCATCCGGTCCCGCTCGGCCCACACGTCGGCGTACGGCTGCACCCGCTCGGCGATCAACAGGGTGGAATCACAGGCGCCGGCCACCTCGGTATCCCAGATCCGGCGCATGTCCGCCGCGGACTTGAGGTAGTAGCCGTCGCCATCGAACTTGAACCGGGTCGGATCCGACAGCGTCTTGCCCGTCTGCACGCACAGCAGCGCCTCATGGTTCTGCGAGGCCTCGCGGGTCACGTAGTGGCAGTCGTTGGTGGCCAGCGGCGGGATGCCGAGCTTGCGGCCGACCTCGAGCAGGCCGTCGCGGACGCGGGTCTCGATGGACAGCCCGTGGTCCATCAGTTCCAGGAAGAAGTTCTCGGGTCCGAAGATCTCCCGCCACTTGGCGGCGGCCTCGAGTGCCGCGCGCTCGTGGCCCAGGCGCAGCCGGGTCTGCACCTCACCCGACGGGCAGCCGGTGGTGGCGATGATGCCGGCCGCGTGTTCGGCGATGATCTCCGCGTCCATCCGCGGCCACTTGCCCAGCTGGCCCTCGAACGACGCCAACGAGGACAGCTTGAACAGGTTGCGCAGGCCGGTCGCGTTCTCGGCCACCATCGTCATGTGCAGGTAGGCGCCGCTGGCGGAGACGTCGTCGGACTTCTGGCTGGGGTCGCCCCAGGTGATCCGCTTGGTGTCGAACCGCGAACCAGGCGCGATATAGGCCTCGATGCCGATGATCGGCGTGATGTCGGCCTTGACGGCGGCGTTGTAGAACTCGCTGGCGCCGAACATGTTGCCGTGGTCGGTCATGCCGATGGCGGGCATCTCCAGGCGCTTGGCCTCGGCCAGCATGGGAGCGACCTTCGCGGCACCGTCGAGCATCGAGTATTCGGTGTGGTTGTGCAGATGCACGAAGGAGTCGCTGGTACCCATAGGCCCGTCATCCTATGACCGAGGACCGACACCTCGAATGACATCTGTGGGCGGGTCGGGGGCGTATCGGCGCGCCACCTCGGCGTGTCGCCCCGATACGGCTTCGGACCGGCACGCCGGCTCCTGGGAAGAGCGTGCGGAATTCACGATCTGCCCGGAGCGTCGCCCGCGGCGCCGCGCCGGGACCGGGCCACCGCGTCGACGGTGAATACTGCCAGCGCCACCCAGATCAACGCGAAACCCAGCCACCGGGCCGGGGGCATCGGTTCGTGCCCGACCACCACACCCCAGGTCATCTGCATGGCCGGGGTGAGGTACTGCAGCAGGCCCAGCGTGACCAGCGGCAGGCGCTGCGCCGCCGCGGCGAACAGCAGCAGCGGGATCGCGGTGATGGGTCCGCACAGCACCGTCAGCGCGACGTGCCCGGCGCCCTGCCCCAGAAAATTGCCGTGCCCACCCACCGCGGCAACCACGATGTAGGCCAGCGCGAAGGGCGCCGCCAGCGCCGATTCCACCCCGACGCTGACCCGCGGATCGGTCGGGACAATCTTCTTGACCAACCCGTACAGTCCGAACGAGAACGCCAGTCCGAACGCGATCCACGGCAGGGCACCGACTTCGACCGCCAGCACCACCACCGCGATCGTCGCCACGGCCAGGGCCAAACCCTGTGCCCTATTGAGCCTTTCACCGAAGATGATCACCCCGAGCGCGACGCTCACCAACGGGTTGATGAAATACCCGAGCGCGGCGTCGACGACGTGGCCGTTGTTGACGGCGAAGATGTAGATCACCCAGTTCGCCGACACCAGGGCGGACGCCGCCGCCAGCAGCAACCAGGTGCGTCCGTCGATGCGGCGCAGCTCCCGGCCGAGCCCCGCGACCAGCAGCACCCCGACCATGAAGACCAGCGTCCACACGATGCGGTGGGCCAGCACCTCGAACGCGCCGGCGGGTTTCAGCAGCGGGAAGAAGGCCGGGAACAGTCCCCAGGACCCGTAGGCGCCCAGGCCGAACAGCAGACCGGTGCGCGCCGCGGAGCGGCTCATGCGTGCTGCTGGAGAACATCCAGGGCGTGCTGAAGATCCTGCGGATACGGCGCGGTGAACTCCACCCAACGGCCGTCGGCCGGATGCACGAAGGCCAGCGACCGGGCGTGCAGCCATTGCCGTTCCAGCCCAAGCTTTTTCGCCAGGGTCGGGTCGGCGCCGTAGGTCAGGTCACCGCAGCACGGGTGGTGCAGGGCCGAGAAGTGCACCCGGATCTGGTGGGTGCGTCCGGTCTCGAGGTGAATGTCGAGCAGGCTGGCCGCGACGAACGCCTCGACGGTGTCGTAGTGCGTGATGCTGTGCCGGCCGCCCTCGACGACCGCGAACTTCCAGTCATGACCGCGATGCCGGCCGATCGGGGCGTCGATAGTGCCGCTGGACGGGTCGGGATGTCCCTGGACCAGCGCGTGATACCGCTTCTCGACGGTGCGGGCCTTGAAGGCCCGCTTGAGCACCGTGTAGGCCCGTTCCGAGAGCGCCACCACCATCACCCCGGACGTCCCGACGTCCAGGCGGTGCACGATGCCCTGCCGCTCGTGGATACCCGAGGTGCTGATGCGGAACCCCGCGGCCGCCAGCCCGCCCAGCACGGTCGGGCCGTGCCAGCCGACCGTCGCGTGCGCGGCCACCCCCGGCGGTTTGTCGACCACGACGATGTCCTCGTCGGAGTAGAGCACCGCCATGCCCTCGATGTGTTCGGGAACGTTCTCCACCGGCGGTGGCGCGTCGGGCAAGCGCACCTCCAGCCAGGCGCCCCCGACCAGCCGGTCGGACTTGCCCACCCGGGCGCCGTCGAGCTCGACGCCGCCGTCCTCGGCCAGGTCCGCGGCCGCCGTTCGCGACAGGCCCAGCAGCCGCGCCAGGCCCGCGTCGACCCGCATACCGGCCAGCCCCTCGGGCACCGGCAACGACCGATCCGCCATCAGTCCGTCTCGGCCGGATCGATCCCGGCGGCGGCACGGCCCTTACCGGTTTCGGTGCTGCGGCCCACGGTGTCGTAGTCGAACCCGAACAGTGACAGCACCACCAGCAGCATGGCGCCGCCGACCACGGCGGGATCGGCCACGTTGAACACCGGCCACCAACCGATCGAGAGGAAATCCACCACGTGTCCGCGCAGCGGCCCCGGCGAACGGAAGAACCGGTCGACCAGATTGCCCAGCGCGCCGCCGAGGATCATCCCCAGCCCGAGCGCCCACCAGGGCGAGACCAGCCGCCGGCCCATGATGATGATGCCGACCACCACCGCGGTGGCCACCAGCGTCAGCCCCCAGGTGTAGCCGGTGGCCATCGAGAACGCGGCCCCCGGATTGCGTACCAGCGTCCAAGTCACGGTGTCCCCGATGATCGACACCGGTTCACCCGGGGTGAGGAACCGCACCGCGAGCACCTTGGTGACGACGTCCAGTGCCAGCACCACGGCGGCGACGGTGAGCAGCATCCGCAACCGGCGGCGCGGCCGCGGCGCGCTGGCCGCGGGCGGGTCCGTGGTCTCGACGCGCCCCTCGGCGTTCTCCGCCTGCTCGGCGGGCTCGGTCGCGTCGGTCACGCCCCCATCATCCCTCGAGGCGTGACCGACGGGTGGCTGCGGGGGTATCGGGCATGATCAGCGCATGAGGCGCCTCACGGTCATTGCGACCGGCGGAACGATCGCCACCGGGACCGGGGCCGACGGGGTGCTGCGGCCCACCCGCTCCGGCGCCGACCTGATCGGTGGCCTGGCCGGTAACGCGGCCGGCGTGCAGGTGTCGGCGGTGGAACTGATGGCGGTCGACAGTTCGCAGCTGACGCCGGCCGACTGGGACACGATCCGGCAGTCCGCCGAGCGGGCGTCGGCCGAGGGCGCCGACGGTGTCGTGGTGACCCACGGGACCGACACGCTCGAGGAGACGGCGTTGTGGCTGGCGTTGACCTACACCGGCACCGCGCCGCTGGTGCTGACGGGCGCGATGCGCAGCGCCGACGCCCCGGACACCGACGGTCCGGCCAACCTGCGCGACGCCCTGGCCGTGGCCGCCGCGCCCACGACCCGCGGTGTGCTGGTGACCTTCGGCGGGCGGACGCTGTCCCCCGTCGGCCTGCGCAAGACGGCCACCGGGTTCGACGGGCCTGCGGTATCCGAATCGGGTTCCGCAGCAACATTTTTGGCTGACGTATCGGCCGCTACGGCGCCCCGGGTGGACCTTGTCGCCGTGTATGCGGGCAGCGACGCCGTGGCGCTGGACGCCTGCGTGGCGGCCGGCGCACGCGGGATCGTCCTCGAGGCGCTGGGTTCGGGCAACGCCGGGGCCGCGGTTGTCGAGGCGGTCGCACGGCACTGCGCGGCCGGCGTCGCGGTCGCGATGTGCAGCCGGGTGCCCGGCGCCGCGGTGCACCCGGACTACGGCCCGGGCCGCGCGATGATCGACGCGGGTGCACTGGTGGTGTCGCACCTGGGACCGCCCCAGGCGCGGGTACTGCTGATGGCGGCGCTGGCCGCCGGGCTGCCGCCCGGTGAGGTGCTCGCCGCCGGGTTCGGCGAGCGGCGTGGTTCCGCGAGCAGGAGGTCCGGCGACAACTGACCCCGCAGGGTCATTCCTCGGTGAGCCCGTCGACGTAGTCCGGCCAGTCCAGGCTGTCCACCGGGTTGCCCCTGCCGACCTCGGGGTCGTCGACCCCGAACGTGCGGGCGCGGCCCGGCCCGCTGGCCCGAGTCTCGAACCGCACCGTCATCACCCCGTGCCCGGCGCCCTGCACCCAACCATGGCCCAGCACCGGGTGTGTCACGTCGTCACCGACGCGCCAGCCGCCGGACTGCGGCTCCGACGCCGGGCCCGGCAGCCGCGCGTCGCCCACTTCGGCCTCCTGCAGCTCCAATTCCGGGAACAGCGATTCCTGACGCACATCGGACAGGCCGGAAAACCCTACGCCCAGAAGACGAATCGGACCCACCTCGACGGGATCGAGCAACAGTCTGCGCGCGGTGGCGATCAGGGTGGCGGCCTCGCCCGTGGCGTACGGCAATGTGGCCGACCGCGTCAGCGTCGCCATGTCGGCCTTCCTTAGTTTGACGGTGACGGTGCGTGCGCCCCGGCCGTCCCGCATCAGCCGCCGGTGGGCGTGCTCCCCGATCGGCCCCACCGCGTCGCGGAGCTGGTCGAGTGTGGTCAGGTCCGCCGGGAAGGTCGATTCGGCGCTGATCTGTTTGGCCTCGGCCCGCTCGACCACCGGGCGGTCGTCGATGCCCCGGGCCAGCCGGTGCAGCGCGGGACCGATGGTGGCCCCCAGGATCCCGGCGACCTCGGCATCCGCCAGCGCGGCGAGTTGCCCGACGGTCTCGATGCCGAGCCGGTTCAGCTTGTCCTCGGCGACCGGGCCGATCCCCCACAATCGGCGCACCGGCAGCGTGTCGAGCAGCGGCTGTTCCTCGGCGCGGGTGATCACCCGGATCCCGTTCGGCTTGGCCAGCCCGGAGCCGATCTTGGCGATCTGCTTGCCCGAACCTGCGCCCACCGACGCCACCAGGCCGGTGTCGTGGGCGACCCGGGTCCGCAGCGCCTCGCAGTACGCCTCGACGTCCGTGGCGGTGGCGCCCCGCAATTCGGCGGGCTCCCCGAAGGCCTCGTCGAACGACAGCTGTTCGAGGACGCCCAGCATCGAGCGGACCGTCTCGAACACCCGTCGACTGGCCACCCCGTAGACCACACCGCGCGGCGGCAGCACCACGGCCTGGGCGCCCACCAGCCGACGGGCCTGGTGCATCGGCATCGCCGAGCGCGCACCGAACACCCGCGACTCGTAGCTCGCCCCGGCCACCACACCGCGCCCACCCAGTCCCCCGACGAGCACCGGGCGGCCGCGAAGGGTGGGACGGGTCAGTTGCTCGACGGACGCGAAGAACGCGTCCATGTCGAGGTGCAGGACCCAGCGATCCACGCCGCAGATACTAAGCGGCTACCGTCTGGACAATGGAACCCGTGACGGACGTGCCGATTCGCGACGATTCGATCCGGCTCGGCCAATTCCTCAAACTGGCCGGCCTGATCGACAGCGGATCCGAGGCCAAGGCAGTGATCGCCGACGGGCTGATCACGGTCAATGGCGAGACCGAGACCCGCCGGGGCCGCCAGTTGTCCGGCGGCGACGTGGTGGACTTCCAGGGCCGGGCCGCCCGCGTCACCCGCTGACAAACCTCACGCCCGGACGATCGACACCCGTACCCCGTCGCCGATCTCCGAACCGTCCGACAGCGCATCCGGCTCGACGAACTCGAAGCTGGTCGCCAGGATCTCGCCGGCGATCAGGTCGCGATGGGTGCGCGCCCACTGCGCCCTGGCGCTGCCGTCGGCCGGCACCGACATCAGCACCTCGACCCGGTCCGAAACGTCCAGCCCGGTGTTCTTGCGCAGGTCCTGCAGTTCGCGGATCCGGTCCTTGGCCCAGCCCTCGGCCTCGAGTTCCGGTGTCACGGCCCCGTCGAGCACCACCAGACCGGCACCGTCCGGCAGCGCCGCCGTCCATTCGGGTTCGGCGGCAACGAGTTTCGAAGTGAACTCGGCGGGCAGCAGCACGGCCGGGCCGGCGCTCAGGGTTCCGTCGGCGTTGAGGACGCCCTCGCCGGCCTTCACCGCCTTGATCGCCGCCTGGACGTCCTTGCCGATCCGCGGGCCCGCCTCGCGTGCGTTCACGGTCAGTTCGAACCGGCCGTAGGCCGCAATGTCGTCGGTCAGGTCGACCGCCTTCACGTTGAGTTCGTCGGCGATGAGGTTCGCGAATGGTGCCAGCTGACCCGGATCCTGCACGGCCACAGTCAGTTTGGGCAACGGCAGCCGAACCCGGAGCTTCTTGGCCTTGCGCAGCGACGAACCGGTCGAGCACACCTCCCGGACCTGGTCCATCGCCGCCACCAGATCCGGATCGGCCGGCACCACACCGGCCTCGGGCCAGTCGGTCAGATGCACCGAGCGACCGCCGGTGACGCCCCGCCAGATCACCTCGGTGGCCATCGGCAGCAGCGGTGCGGCCAGCCGCGCGGTCACCTCGAGCACGGTGTGCAGCGTGTCGATGGCGTCGGCGTCCTCCTCCCAGAACCGGCTGCGGGAACGGCGCACATACCAGTTCGTCAGCGCCTCGGTGAACTGCCGCAGCTGTTCGCAGGCCCCGGAGATGTCGCAGACGTCCAGCGCCGCGGTCAGTTCGTCGCGCAGCCGGGCGAGCTTGGCCAGGATGTAGCGATCCAGCACGTTGGCCGAATCCGTGCGCCACACGCCAACTTTCGGCGCATACAAGGTCAGGAAGGTGTAGGAGTTCCACAACGGCAGCAACACCTGCCGCACGCCGTCCCGGATGCCCTGCTCGGTGACTATCAGGTTCCCCCCGCGCAGGATCGGCGAGGCCATCAGGAACCAGCGCATGGCATCCGAGCCGTCGCGGTCGAAGACCTCGCTGACATCGGGATAATTGCGCAGCGACTTGCTCATCTTCTGGCCGTCGTTGCCCAGCACGATGCCGTGTGCCACACAGGTTTTGAACGCCGGCTTGTCGAACAGCGCGGTGGCCAGCACGTGCATGGTGTAGAACCAGCCGCGGGTCTGGCCGATGTACTCGACGATGAAGTCGCCCGGGAAATGGGCGTCCAGTGCGCCGGTTCCGTCGAACCAGTCTCGGTTTGCGAACGGGTAGTGCACCTGGGCGAACGGCATGGAACCGGAGTCGAACCAGACGTCGAAGATGTCCTCGATGCGGCGCATCGTGGACCTACCTGTCGGGTCGTCCGGGTTGGGCCGGGTCAGCTGGTCGATGAACGGGCGGTGCAGGTTGTCCGGGCGCACCCCGAAGTCACGTTCCAGTTCGTCGAGACTGCCGTACACGTCGATCCGCGGATACGCCGGATCATCGGACTTCCACACCGGAATGGGGCTGCCCCAGTAGCGGTTTCGCGAGATCGACCAGTCCCTGGCGTTCGCCAGCCACTTGCCGAACTGGCCGTCCTTGACGTGCTCCGGGTACCAGGTGATCTGCTGATTGAGTTCGACCATCCGGTCCCGGAATTCGGTCACCTTGACGAACCACGACGACACCGCGCGGTAGATCAGCGGATTCCGGCAGCGCCAGCAGTGCGGGTAGGAGTGCTCGTAGGTCTCATGACGCAGCAGCACCGCGGAGTTCTGCGCCGCGGCCCCCGTACGATTCTTCAGGTCCCGGATGATGTTCGGATTCGCCTCGAACACCTGTTGGCCCTGGTAGTCGGGCACCGACGAGTCGAACCGGCCCTTGGAGTCCACCGGTTGCGCCGGCACGATGCCGACCGTGTCGGTGGTGGCCTTGTCGTCCTCGCCGTAGGCCGGGGCCATGTGCACGATGCCCGTGCCGTCCTCGGTGGTGACGAAATCCCCCCGCAGCACCTGATACGCGGGGTCTTCTCCGGACCTGCCCGATCCCTCCGACATGAAGTACGGGAACGGCGGCAGGTAGCGCAGGCCGAGAAGTTCGGCACCCAAATAGGTCGCGAGCACCTCGGGTTCCTCGCCGAGTTCGCGGGCGTAGGCCGCCAGGCGGGCCTGCGCCAGCACGTACCGGTTGCCGTCGGGCGCGCTGACCTCGACGTAGGTGACGTCCGGATTGACCGCGACGGCCTGGTTGGACGGCAACGTCCACGGCGTGGTGGTCCACACCAGTAGGTGCGAACCCGTCAACGGATGGTCCGGGCCCGCCTCGACGCGCAGGCCGACGGTGATGGCCGGGTCCTGGCGACTCTGATAGACGTCGTCGTCCATGCGCAGTTCGTGATTGGACAGCGGCGTCTCGTCGTTCCAGCAGTACGGCAGCACCCGGACGCCCTCGTACGCCAGACCCTTGTCCCACAACTGCTTGAACGCCCAGATCACCGACTCCATGAACGTCAGATCCAGGGTCTTGTAGTCGTTGTCGAAGTCGACCCACCTGGCCTGCCGGGTGACGTACTCGCGCCACTCCTCCGTGTAGGTGAGCACCGATTCCCGGCATGCCTCGTTGAATTCGCCGATGCCCATCGTCTCGATCTGGGCCTTGTCGGTGATGCCGAGTTGGCGCTGCACCTCGAGTTCGGCCGGCAGCCCGTGGGTGTCCCATCCGAACCGGCGCTCGACCTTGTAGCCCCTCATGGTCCGGTAGCGCGGCACGATGTCCTTGACGTAGCCGGTCAGCAGGTGCCCGTAGTGCGGTAGACCGTTGGCGAAGGGCGGCCCGTCGTAGAAGACGTATTCGGGCGCGCCGTCGCGGCGGGCGATGCTCGCTCGGAAGGTGTCGTCGCCCTCCCAGTACCCGAGGACGTCGATCTCCAGCGCCGGGAAATTCGGGGTACCGGAACCGGGCCTCGGATAGGTCCTGTCCCTGCCGTTCGCGTCGCTCACGCCGTCTCCTGTGCCTCGACTCCTGGCACGGGGACGACGGCCGCGCGGAACGCGCGAGCGCCGCGGTACCACCCCGCTTGCGTGCACCCGGCACGCCGCTCGACCACAGGCTGTGACGGGCCGTCCCGTTCGGGTCTACTGGGCCACCGCACCCGCCTCACCGGGTGTGCAACTGTTCTTCCGAAGGCTCCCCGGTGATGGCCGGATCGAAGCCGATGGGTCGATTCTATTAGCCCGTGCAAATCAACCGCCGGGCCGGCGCCGGACCCCCTACGTTTGACGGCATGACGCAACCGTCCCACCGTGATGGCCGCGACCCAGACTACCGGTTCACGCTGGCCAACGAGCGCACCTTCCTGGCCTGGATGCGGACGGCGCTGGCGCTGATCGCCGGCGGGGTGGGCCTGATGCAGTTGGTGCCGTCCTTCGGCATCCCGGGCGTCAAGCACGGCCTGAGCGTGGTGCTGGTACTGATCGGCGGGATGCTGGCGGCGCTGTCGGTACGCCGGTGGAAGCAGGTCCAGGATGCGATGCGCGACGAGGCGGAGCTTCCGATCAGCCGGTTGCCGGTGCTGCTCGCACTCGCGCTGCTGGGCGTCGCCGCCTGCCTGCTGGTCCTGATCATCTTCGAACCGAACACGCCCTGAGATGGCCGACCCCGCGGATCCCAAGCCGGGCCTGCAGATCGAACGGACCCATCTGGCGTGGGAACGAACCGCGTTCGGCTATCTGGCCGTCAGCGCGGTGTTGCTGTTCCCCACCCATGGCCCGGTGTCGCACGGCCGGGTCGTATTGGCGACCCTGAGCATCGGCTTGTCCCTGACCGTGGTGGCGATCGCGCGGTCCCGCGGCCGGATCACGGCCACCGAAGACACCGACGGACAGCCGACGGTTCCGGCACCCGCCTTCGCCGTCACTGTGAGCGGTTGGGCCACAATGATTCTGGCGCTACTGATTGCGCTTACGGCAGTGCTGCCTGGCCCGTGATCAGGGCCAGCCCGGTGTCGGGACGAGCACCTCGGTGATATTGCCGTTCACGGTCACCTGGTTGGCCGGGTCGTCGAGATCGACCTTGGTGTAATCGATATGGATGGCCGATTTCCCCTTCTCGGAGAGGTCGGACTGGCCAGGGATCCAGTAGCAATAGCCGTCCCACTTCCGGCACACGTCCACCACATGGTAGGGCGTGTCGGCCGGAATGCCGAAGCCCTGGTCCCGGCGATACTTGTACATTCCGGTCGGATCGCTGTACACCAGGCCGGTCGGTTGGTGTTCGGGGGTGCCCATCGTGATGAAGCTCAACTCACTCGGCGGCGGGGCCGACGGATCGTGCGAGTGCACCCGGAGCCACTTGTAGATGACCGAAGCGCCCAACGAGTGGCCCATGGCGATCTTCTTACCGGGTGTTTTCGCGATCCACTGCTCGAGCTTGGCCAAACCGTCGTCCATACTCTGGACGGCGAGGGCTTGCCCGAGGAATTCCGCAGGGTTCAGGTAGTAGATCGGATCGCAGTGGTTGGGCGCCGCGCACGGCTTCCCCTCCAGAAAGGGGAACGCCATCTCCGGCAACCCGAACGCGCCCGGCAGCACGCCCACCGAGGCCCCCGAGCCCACCCCGTAGTCGACGTCGGCGGTGGCCACCGCAGGCGAACTTGCGAAGACCATCATCACCGCAAACACAATCATCGCAAGTCGCTTCGCCACCACATACTCCCTTGCACGCACACTTGAACCTGGGACGAGTATTACATCGGAGTCGGACTGAAAGTGTTACCACCTGCGTCCCGCATCGACTCTACGGCCGACGGACGGACGTGACCTCGCCCGACACTCAGAAGCGGTAGCGCAGCACCACTGTCGTCATCATCCTGGACAGCAGCGTGCTCCGGGCGGCGACGCGGAACGCCCACCGCGGCGCGCGCGGCAGTTCGGCCACCTGCGGTGTACGGGTGAGCAGTATTTCGTCGACCAGGTGCAGTCCGTCGACCAGTTTCTCGAGCTTCCTGGGATTGTTCAGACCCGGACTTGCGATGCCGCCCGCGATCGGAGCCATCGCCCGGGACCGCTTGAACGTCCACATCGCATACGAGGTGTAGGCGTTGAGGATCACTTCGCCGCTCGGAAAGTGTGTCGTCAGCCGCCGCAGGATCGACACGAAGTCGTCCTGGCTGAGGAACAGCATCAGGCCGTCGGCGATGATCGACGCGGGCCGGTCGCCGGGGATGCCGCCCACCCAGTCCGACCCCGTCAAATCAGTGCCGACATCATGCGTATTTACCAAGTGCGGCAACACTTTTCGGCGAAGATCGGCGACCTCTGGGTAGTCGATGTCATACCAGTCGACGCTGGGCGGCGGATCGACCCGCGCGGATCTGCAGTCCAATCCGGCACCGAGGTCCAGGACCACGGCACCCGGTTCGCGGTGCACGAAGTCGCGCACCATCTGGTCCATCAGCTTGGTGCGCACGGCCACGTCGAAAACCTTCGAACGTTGGTCGAGGACCGCGGTGGCCAGCTGGGGGAACCTGTCGAGCTGATACGCCGTCCTGGTGACGATCTCGTCCGAGAGCGTGTCACCCAGGAAGGGCTCAGGCAGCCGACTGTCGAGTGCCCTGCTGCCCAGGGTCAGGAACAGGCTTTCCTGTGCAGGCGTGAGACCCGGCGGTACCAGATTCACGGCCGGTCGACCTCTCGTACCAGTGTGTTCAGCGTGATTCGCGGATCACTTGTCGCTGCTGGAACTCGAACCCGAGCTGCTGGTGCCCGAAGCCGAGCTGCTGCTGCTGGACCCCGAACCGCTGCCCGACGAACCGCTGCCATCGCTCGAGGACGAATCCTTGCTGGAGGACGAATCCTTGCTGGAGGACGAATCGCTGCTCGACGACGAACCGGAGCCGCTGCTCGACGACGAACCGGAGCCGCTGCTCGAGTCGCTGTCGTCGGTGCTGCTCTTGGAGCTCCCTGTCGAGCTCGAGCCGGTGCTACCGGAGTCGTCGCCGGTGGTGCCCGACGTCGAGCCGGTGGTACCGCTGGTCGAACCACTGGCGCCCGATGTCGAACCTGTTGTGCCCGTGGAGGTTCCGGCGGTCTCGGTGTCGGTGGTGCCGCCGGACGTGGTGCCGGCGGTCTCCGTGGCCGTGCCCGAGGTCTCCGTGGACGTACCGGCAGCCTCGGTGCTGGTGCCCGTCGTGTCCGTGGAGGTGGCCGAGCCGGTGGTCTCCGTGGACGTGCTGCCTGCACTGGAAACATTGTCAGTACCGCCGCCGGTCGCCTGATCGGCGCTCACGGACTTGGCGGCCGCCAGCAGCGAAGGGCTGGCCGTGGACGTCAGGTTCTGCTGGTCCACGTTGACGTTCGGACCGCCGATGCCGTACGCCCCCTGTGTTGACGTGGTGTTCGGCTTGGGGGTACCGAACACCCGGCCCATCCCGACTGCTTCGAAGCCGTTGTCCAGGCCGGTGAGGATGGCGGTGGGGATACTGCTGAACAGCAGCTTGCCCAGGTCCGGCAGGTAGAAGAAGTTGGCGGCCGTGGGGTCGCCCGGGCTCTTCGTGCGGTCATACCCTGTCTCGACCAACACGCGGGTGATCGGGTCGAGCATGGACACCAGGGTGTCGCCGACGAACGGGAGCAGCTTGAGTGGTGACAGCAGCGGCATCGTAGCGCTGGGCGTGAGGTAGTAGTCCGTGTCGCCGTAGCTGCCCTGGTAGAGCGAATCCGCCTTGGGATCAGCCGAATTCGAGTACTTGTAGTGGTTGAAGACGCCCATCAGCGAGTTCAGCAACGAGAACGGATTCAGCACGTTTGTCGGCAAATCCGCCCACGGATCGTACTGGTACGCGATGTCTGTCGTGGTGATCCCGTTCGAACCGGTGGTGGTGGTCGGCGTCGCCACGCTGTAGGGCTTACCCAGACCGGACGGATCGAACAGGTCCAAGCGGGTCGAGAGGCCGCCGTTGGGACGCGAGCTGTTACCCGTCAGAACGAATTTCGGGGTAACGCCGGCCTCGGGCTTGTAATTGTCGTTGAACCACCGCTTCCAGTTGCTGGCGATCAACGCGCCCTTGTCGAAGCCGTAGACGGTGGGCGTCTTGTCCGCACCGATCGTCTTGTTCACCGACCAGATACCGACGGCGTCCGACGGCTCCCACCAAATGGTGTTGACGACCTGACCCGGCGCTGGCGGTGTCAGGAAGGAACCGACGTAATTGGTCGCCTGCGCCACATTTTGCTGGTCGGTCTCCAAGATCAGGAAGAGCGGGATCTCCTGGCCCTTCAGGGCGTATACGCCGCCCTGAAGGCCAGCGTCCTTGACGTAAGAACTGTCGACCTCGAGCGGCGGCGGCGTCAGGCCCAGCGACGTCCAGAGCCCATGGAAGAACTGGGCCAGACCACTCGGATTGCCCCCATAGTTGATATTGCCGTCTTCCATCAACGGATTGCCGAAGTCCCACATGTTGAAGAACGCGTTCCGCCACAGATTGATGTTGTGGTCGATGAACTTGTCCGAGGGCATGTTCGACGTGCCGGCCTTGTAATTGGCGAGCCATGCCTGCAGAGACTTGTTGCCCGGCCACATGTTCTCGATGAACTGGACGATGGCAGGCGACGCCTGGTCCTGCGACATGTAAGCGCAGAATCCCGGGCAGAGCGAGCTGCCGGGGGTGAACGGGTTGAACGCCACGATCAGACCCGCGAGGAAGGTCTGTATGGTCCGGCCGAAATCTTCCAGGCTGGGCAGTTTGATCGGGTTGTTCGCCGGATCATCGGTCAGGTGGTTGAACCAATTGACGAAGGGTGTGATCGGATCGAGCTTGAACTCGGTATTCGACCATGGCATCAGCCAGCTGCCATCTGGGGCCTGCACGGTGCCCTTGATGCCCAACTCGTCGTAGATCTGGCCGTCATAACTGGGCTGATTGCCGAAGTTGTAGCCGCCGAACAGTGGCTGGAGCCCCACCTCGAAGAAATTCCTGATCACCGAGGTGATGACCGGGAAGTCGACCTTCCCGAGCAGCATCATCAGGGTCCAGATACTGGTGTCGATGCCGGCGATCCCGGTAATGGGGCTGACCGGGGTGTTGGGCACGCACTTCAGCGCGGTGCAGGTCGGTTGGACGGTCCATTCGGCCGCCAGGAACTTCGCAAACTGGTTCGCGAAGCCGTTGTTGGAGATCATCTCCTCTTGCTGGACCGACCAGTCCGTGCTGGTGCTGAACCCGGACAGGGCCGGGATCGGGATGAGCGTTGCGGCCAGGGCGTAGAACCGGGCGAAGTCCGCCGGATCCTCACCCCAGACGTTGGCCGGGCTGGTGACCGCCCACGGGCCGGAGTACAGGAACGCACGCGCCTCGACATCGAGGGCCTGCTGCTCGTAGTAAGGGATGTTGATCATGTCGATCAACAGGTTGATCGGAATGTTCAGCAGCGAACCGGCCAGCTGGACGTCCTCGTTGACCACCCGGATGTCGGCCTTCGGCGGCACCGGGGTGCCGGCCATGTCGAGCACCATCGCGTTGGCGCCCATGAGGGCCACGCCGGCAGTGACGTAGGGAAGCACCGCCGTGGTGAGGGCTCCAGCACCGCCACGCCGGGCGAGCTCATGGCCGACGACTGCCTTGTTCTGGTTACGGCCCGCTGCGCCGGTGTCCCGCTGACTCTTGGTGCCGCGGTGTCGTCCCTGTTGGCGCAAGGCCCTCCCCAATCGTCATCACGTTGCTCGGTCGGATGCAGAGCCTACCCTAGCTAACGACTATAAGGAAGTTGTCGGAGCCGGCAAGTGCCCGGCGTACAGGCATCGCACTGCGGAAAGTGCAGCTCGGGACGATCCTGGCAACGTGGCTCGGCGACTTCGGCCATGTGTCAACCACAGAATCCCGCGACCATCACAGAAACGTTACAAAGATTGCCCGCGTCACCGCTGGCCGGTACGCCCAATACCCGATACCGATGGTTCCAAATCCAGCGGCTGACGGGAAAACTCGTTCGACGATAGATCGAGTGGCTTGGTCGTCGCAACATCATCATTGCCGGGGGCGGCAGGATGCCCGTCCGGCCGGCCATCCGTCGGACCGGCATCGACCACCCGGCCGACCGCGCCGGCCCGATGCTTGGCGCGGGACGGGCGGGTGCGGACGTTCTGCGGCCACCAGAACCAGCGGCCCAGAATCGCTGCGGCCGACGGCATCATGAACGAGCGCACCACCAGGGTGTCGAACATCAGGCCGAGACCGATCGTGGTGCCAACCTGACCGACCACCAGCAGATCGCTGACGATCATCGACGCCATGGTGAAGGCGAACACCAGACCCGCCAAAGTGACGATCTTCCCGGTGCCGCCCATCGCGCGGATCATCCCCGTCTTCAGGCCCGCGTGCCGTTCCTCCTTGAACCGGGAGACCAGGAGCAGGTTGTAGTCCGCGCCGACGGCCAACAGGATGATGACCGACATCAGCATCACCATCCAGTGCAGGTTGACGCCGATGATGTACTGCCACAGCAGCACGGACAATCCGAACGAGGCACCGAGCGAGAGCACCACCGTGCCCACGATCACCAGGGACGCCACGATGCTCCGGGTGATGATCAGCATGATCACCAGGACGATGCAGATCGACGCGATCCCCGCGATCAGGATGTCGTAGTTCCAGGCGTCCTGTAGGTCCTTGAGGATCGACGCGGTACCCGACACATAGATCGTCGAGTTCACCAGCGGCGTGCCCTTGAGGGACTCCTCGGCGGCCGTCCTGATGTGGTCGATCCGGTCGATGCCGTCCTTGGAGGCGGGATTGTCCCGGTGCGCGATGATGAACCGCGCCGACTTGCCGTCGGGCGACACGAACAGCTTCACGACGCGCTGGAAATCAGGGTTGTTGAACGCCTCGCGCGGCAGGTAGAAGGAATCCGCCGTCTTCGCGGCGTCGAAGTCCTCCCCCATGGCGTTGGCGTCGGCGCCCAGCGCCTCGGACTGCCCGACGATGCCGGACATCGTGCTGTACGCGGTCAGCATCAGGCTCTGCACACTGCGCAGCGCCTCGATCTGCGGCGGCAGCAGCTGCATCAGCTCGGGCGCGATGGAGTCCACGTTCTGGAGGTCGGGCTGCAACTCATCGAGCTTGGCGGTGATCTGGTTGAAGCCGTCCTGGGCGCGCAGCCCGGCCGCGCGACCGTCGCGTGCCGCCACGCAGGTATCGACGTTGTTGCAGCCTTCCCGGCTGAAGTACTGGTCGGCCTTGTCGAATGAGTCGTTGACCGCGGTTACGTCGTCGCGGATCTGCTTGGTGATATCGGTCATCTGCGTGGTGACGCTGACCATGCTGTGCGTCTTGGCGGTCAGGTCCTGCATCAGCGAGTACGCCCGCTCCATCGAATCGATGGTCCCCGACAGGTCGTTGGCCTGCGTGCGCATCTCGTCGAGCCGGCTCTTCATGAACTCGACGTTCTGCTGCTGACCGGCCGACTGCATGCTCAGCAGTGCCGGGATCGACGTGTTGGCCAGCGGTGACCCCTCGGGCCGGGTCACCCCCTGGACCTGGGCGACGCCGGGCACCCGGAACATGTCCTCGGCCAGCTTGTTGAGCACCAGGAAGTCCGCCGAGTTACGCATGTCGTGGTCACCCTCGATCATGACGACCTCGGGCATCATCCGCGCGGGTGGGAAGTGCCGGTCCGCGGCGTCCCACCCGATCATCGCGGGGGTGTCCTTCGGCATGTACGGCCGGTCCTCGTAGCTGACCTTGTAGCCCGGCAGTGCGAGTAGTCCGATCAGCGCGACGGCGCAGGAAGCGAAGAAGATCGGCACGGGCCAGCGCACGATGGCGGTCCCGATCCTGCGCCAGCCGCGCGCCGACATGTTCCGCTTCGGTTCGAGCAGACGACCGAACCGGCTGGCGACGGTGATCACCGCGGGCACCAGGGTGAGCGCCGCGGCGATGGCCACCAGCATGCCGACCGCACAGGGCACGCCCATGGTCTGGAAGAACGGCAATCGGGTGAAGCTGAGACAGAACGTGGCCCCGGCGATGGTCAGACCGGAGGCCAGGATCACGTGCGAGACACTGCGATTGGCGGTGTAGTACGCCGTCTCGCGGTCCTCACCGGCATTGCGGGCCTCGTGATAACGCCCGATGAGGAAGATGGCGTAGTCGGTGACGGCGGCGATGGCCAGCGCCACCAGAATACTGATCGAGAAGCTGGTCAGGCCGATCAGGCCGAAGTGCGCCAGTGCGGCCACCGTCCCCCGCACGGACGACAGGCCGATGCCCATCATCAACATGACGAGGATGACCGTGGTGATGGAGCGGTAGACCAGCAGCAACATGATCGAGATGACCACCACGGTCACCGCGGTGATCTTGATGGCGGCGTGATCCCCGGTGTAGGCCAGGTCGGTGGCCATCGGCGTGGTTCCGGTGAGGAAGACCTTCAGTCCGTCCGGCGGCGGCGTCTTGGCGATGATGTTGCGGACCGCGTCGACCGACTGGTTGGACAGCACCTCCCCCTGGCTGCCGGCCAGGTTCAGCTGCACGTAGGCAGCCTTGCCGTCGGCGCTCTGCACCGCCTGCGCGGTGAGCGGGTCACCCCAGAAGTTCTGGATGTACTGGACGTGCTTGGGATCGGCGGCCAACTGGCGGATCAGGTTGTCGTAGTACTGGTGCGCGACGTTCCCGAGCGGTTGTTCGCTCTCGAGCACGACCATGGCCGAACTCTGGTTGTCCGGCTCGTGGAACACCGCGGCGATGTGCTTCTGCGCGATGATCGACGGCGCCTCCTTGACGCTCATCGACACCGCACGTTCCTTGGCAACCTGTTCCAGCGGTGGCACGGCGAGGGTCACCAGTGCGGTGAACGCCAGCCACGCCAGGATGATCAGGACCGCGAACCGTCGGACGACCCGCGCCAGCCACGGCCCCGGTTTGGTCTGCGCCTCCATCGTCGGCGTTCTCATGCGCCTTTTACCAAACAGCTGGTAAACGCGTGGGCTTCGTTGGAAACTTTTTCGTCCTTAATTTCGCCATTCACCGAAATACGGCATCCAATGGAGGAACTGTCACCCTGGGCTACCACACTGCCGACCACGGCCGGCGAATCCGAAGTGACCGTCACGGTCCAGGGCAGCGCCGCTCCGCTGATCTGCTGGGGTTGGGCCCGAGCATCGAAGTAACTGATGTCGGCGACGGTGCCCTCGGGACCGAACACCTCATATACCAGCTGCTTCTGATTGGCTGGCTTGGTATCCGCCTGGGGGCCCGAGGCATACGTCGGGTATTTCTCGGAACCGAAGACACCGTGAAGTCGCACGACGGCATACCCTCCTAACCCGAGCACCAGCAAAATGACGAGCGGCAACCAGATTCGACCCAGCAGTTTCACCGCCGTCATCTCCAGCACCCGCCCGGACTCGCCTCAACTTTCACAATGAGTGTACGGGTGACCACTAACCGGCTCGCGACTTCGGCGTCACGAAATTTCGTAATCCGATAACGGGAAGCGATCCTGCGCCCGGACGGCATTACGGACCGACGTCGGCCGGAACAGCGCGGGCTCACCGCTGGGGCTGAACCAGTAGGACCGCGACGAGACGCAGTCGCCGAGGCGGAACACCGAACTCTCGAGACGTTCCTGCACGTCGGCCAGGAAGCGCCGGCTCGCGTCGTCGGTGACCTCGAAGGTGGTGGCACCACGACTCTGCAGCGCACCGAACAGCCGGCGCATGTGCCGCATCTGGTATTCGACGGTGTTGAACCAGGACAACCCCACCCAGGCGTACGGGCTCGCCATGGTCAGGAAGTTCGGGAACTGCGGCACCGAGATACCCTCGTAGGCCTGGAATCCCGCTTCCCGCCACCACTTTCCGAGGTTGCGGCCGTCCCGGCCGATGACCTCGACGGCCGGGAGGTTGCTCTCCCACACGTCGTAACCGGTGGCCAGGACCAACGCATCGATGGCCCGCTTGGTGCCGTCGCACGCCACGATGCCGTCTGACTCGACGCGCTCGATGCCGCTGGTCTCGAGGTACACGTTGGGCCGCGTGAAGGTGCTGTAATAGTCGTTGGAGATCGACGGGCGCTTGCAGCCGAACTCGTAGGGCGGATCGAGCTTCTGGGACAGCTCCTTGCTGCGCACCGCGAGCCGCCGCTGCACCCTGGATCCCAGCGTGATGGCCTTGTTGGCCACCTTGAAGTGCTTGTAGTTCCACATCGTGATGATGTTCGCGATGTCCAGGAAGGTGTCCGTGCCGAACCGCAGGATCCGCTGGGTGAGCGGAACCTTGGCGAACAGCTGCTGGATGATCTTCGGGAAGACGATGTCGGCTTTCCCCATCACCCAGATTGGGGTGCGCTGATACACGGTGAGCTCGGCCGCCTGCTTGGCGAGCTCGGGAATGACCTGAATGCCGGTGGAACCGGTGCCGATGACCGCCGCGCGCCGACCGTCGAACGAGTACGAGGGGTCCCACGTCGCCGTGTGGAGGACGCGGCCGGCAAAGCTCTCGATCCCCGGAATGTCGGGCATCTTCGGCTGGCACAGGAAGCCCGTCGCGGCGATCAGGAACTGCGAACTGATCGCTTCGCCGCCCGCCAGGGCGACTCGCCAGACATGGGCGTCCTCGTCCCACTGCGCACCCTCGACCGTGGTGTTGAAGCGCATGTGTCGGCGCACGTCGTACTTATCGGCGACGTGCTCGGCGTAACCCTTCATCTCCGCGCCGGTGGGAAACAGCCGCGACCAGTATGGATTCGGCTCGAACCAGTACGAATACGTGGTGGCCGGCTGGTCGACGGCAATGCCCGGATAACGGTTGACGTGCCAGGTGCCGCCCAGATCATCCTCACGATCGACGATCAGGATGTTCTGGTAGCCGAGGCTCTTCATCTCGATGGCGGCACCCATGCCGCCGAAACCCGCCCCGATGATGATGACGTCGTAGTGCTGCTCACCCATAGTTACTACACAGTACCTTTCCGCTGCGAAGCGCTCTCGGCAAACTGACCGCTTGGAACTCGAGCTTCACGCGGTGGGCGCATGTCGTCTCAGACCTTCGTGTCCATCTTAGGCATCATGCGGCCGGTTAGCGGACCGAAGATCCGCTCATAGCCCGAACCGGTGGCGCGCACGACGACGTCGAACGCCCGGGCACCCGGACCGACGAGCACCTTCGCCTTGTTCTTGCGCACGCCCTTGAGGATGGTCCTGGCCGCGGCCTCGGGGCTGCCCTTGGCCAGCTTGTTGTCGAACAGGTCCGCCAGTTCCTTGACGTCGAGCCCCTGCGCACCCGTGGCCGTGCGCGCGATCGCGGTCTTGACGCCGCTGGGGTACACCGCCGTCACGCCCACCGGATGGTGCGCCAGGCGCATCTCCTGGCGCAGCGCCTCGGTGAAACCGCGCACCGCGAACTTCGAGGAGTTGTAGGCGGACTGCCCTGGGACCGCGAAGATCCCCCAGATGCTCGACACGTTGACGACGTGCCCGGCGCCGGAGGCGATCACGTGCGGCAGAAAGGCCTTGGTGCCGTTGACGACGCCCCAGTAGTTGACGTTCATCACCCGTTCGAAATCGGTGAACTCGCTGTTCTCGATCTCACCGAAGAAGGCCACGCCGGCGTTGTTGTAGATCTGGTTCACTACCCCGAAGTGGTCGCGGACCTCGTCGGCGTAGGTCAGAACGGCGGCCCGGTCACTCACGTCGAGCCGATCCGCCCGGGCCGGGCAGCCAATCGCCTTCAGTCGTTCCTCGGTGGCCGTCAGACCGGCCAGGTTCACGTCGCTGATCGCCACCTTGGCGCCCGCGCGGGCGAGTGCCACGGCGAGCTCCGCACCGATACCCGACCCCGCGCCGGTCACCACGGCGACCTTTCCGGCAAAGCCGTCACCTGTCATATTGCACCGCCTCCTCGACTCAGACGCTGATGGTCATCAGACGCTGACAATGTCCGACCCGCTGAGAGCGTAGTCGCTCAGCGGAAATTGACTCTGCGAGTGCACCGAGTCCCGCGTTGACGTGGCACGCACATAGGTCTCGCCGTCCGGGGCGAAGTAGTACGACCGCGAATGGGCACATTCCCCGAGATAGAAAACCGTGTTGCGCTGCAGGTCGCCGAATCGGGCGCAGAACCGGTCGGTGGCCTCCTCGGTGGCCTCGAACTTGGTCGCGTGGCGCCGGCGCACCTCACCGAACAGGCGCTCCATGTGCCGCATCTGATAGTCGATCATGTCGAAGAAGTTCAGACTGACCGCATACGCGCTGTTCAGGTTGAGCAGGTTCGGGAAGTTGGGGGTCGCCATACCCTCGTAGGCCCGGAATCCGTTGGTGCGCCACAACTTTCCCAGATTGCAGCCATCCCGGCCGATGATCTCGATGGCGGGGATGTTCTTCTCCCACATGTCGAATCCGGTGGCCAGCACCAGCGCGTCGATCTGTGCCTTCGTACCGTCCAGCGCGACGATGCCGTCCGGCTCGATCCGGTCGATGCCCGAGGTCTGCAGCGTGACGTTGGGCTTGGCGAACGTCGAATAGTAGGTGTTGGAGAACGTGGGCCGCTTACATCCCAGGGTGTAGGCCGGAGTCAGCTGGCGCCGCAGCTTCTTGTCCCGGATCGACACGAACCGCAGCAGCTGCGAGGTTCGTTCGGCCGCGCTGTTCACCCACCAGAATCGCTGATACTTCAGCACCGCCAGTACGAAGCCGACCTCGTAGGTCGCGTCGGTCATCGACCGCATCAGACGCTGCGCGAACGGCAACCGCGCGAATGCCCGTCGCATGAAGCCGGGAACGCTGAAGTCCGATTTCGGCAGCACGTGGATCGGGGTGCGCTGGAACACCGTCAGCTCGGCGACGTCCTTGGCCAGTTCCGGGATCAACTGCACCGCGGTTGCACCGGTGCCGATGAGCGCGACGCGACGGCCCGTCATGGCGTAGTCGTCATCCCACGCCGTGGTGTGGATGATGCGACCGGCGAACTCGTGGATACCGGGAATCTCCGGGTAGTACGGCTGGGAGAGCACACCGGTCGCGGCGATCAGGAAACGGGCGCTCACCGTGCCGCCGTCGGCCAGGGCGACGTCCCAGCGCTCGGTGTCCTCGTTCCAGCATGCGCCGGTCACGACGGCCCCGAAGCGCATGTGGCGGCGCACGTCGTACTTGTCGGCGACGTACTCGGCGTACTTCTTGATCTCGGCGCCGCGAGCGTACAACCGGGACCAGTACGGGTAGGGCTCGAAACGATACGAATAGGTGTTCGAGGGCACGTCGCACGCCAGCCCCGGGTAGCGGTTGACGTGCCAGGTGCCGCCGAGATCGTCTTCGCGATCCAGGATCAGCAGGTTCTCGTAGCCCAACTTCTTCAGCTGGATCGCGGTACCGATCCCCCCGAAACCGGCACCCACGATAATGGCGTCGAGTTGCTGGTCGCTCATGGGCGTGAAGGCTGCCCTAACCACGTATGCGCGACGAAAAGCATTGTCCCCCAGCAATTTCGCGCAATATCATGGTCCATGGCGGTCCTCAGCGAATCGGTTTCATGAACAGGCGGCCCACTCGCGGAACCAGCCACTGGTAACCCGAGCCTGTCATACGAACCAGGAAATCCAGCACCTTGGTGTCCGGCCCGACCATGATCCGGGAGCGCTTCTTGCGCACACCCTGCAGGATCACCTGCGCCGCCTTCTCCGGCGGGGTGGACCACAACGGCTTGTTGAACGTGCTCGCCGTGTCGAATTCCGGCAGTTCCTCGGCCAGGGTCAGATTGCTGACGAACGAGCTGGGCACCCCACCGGGGAACACCGTGGAAACCCGGACGGGCTGGCGGGCCAGCGTCATCTCCTGGTTGAGAGCCTCGGTGAAGCCCCGGACCGCGAACTTGGCGGAGTTATAGGCCGCCTGCCCGGGCACCGCGAACAACCCGAACGCGCTGGAGACGTTCACCACGTGGCCGTCGCCGGAGGCGATCAGGTACGGCAGGAACGCCTTGGTGCCGTGCACCACGCCCCAGTAGTCGACGTCCATGACCCGTTTGATCTCGTCCAGGCGGGTGATCTCGACGTCCCCGTAGAAGCCCATACCGGCGTTGTTGTAGATCTGGTTGACCTTGCCGAAATGTTCGTTCACCGACTCGGCATACGCGGCGAATGCCGCGCCGTCGGACACGTCGAGCCGATCGGCCTTCACGTCCGCGCCGATCGCGCGCAACCGTTCCGCGGTGACCGCCAGCCCTTCCGGGTTGACGTCGCTGATCGCCACCTTGGCGCCCGATCGCGCCAGCTCGACGGCCAGTGCCTGGCCGATACCCGACCCGGCGCCGGTGACCACTGCGACCTTTCCGGCGAAACCTTCCATTCCTGGCTCCCGTTCCCTACTCCGGGCCTAGCGGCCGGACATCTTCTGGTAGAAGTTGCCCATGATCGGGATCAGTACACGGCGCGGAGCGTACAGACTGACGAGGTTCATCGCCTTGGCGGGGAATCCGGGCACCACCCGGGCCTTGTTCTGTTGCAGCCCGTCCAGGGAATCCTTGGCGCAGTGCTCCGCGGTGACCCATGAGTAGTCCGGGACCATCTTGTCGACCAGCGCGGCGTCCACCTCGTCCGGCTGGCCCGTGCGCACGGGACCCGGGGCCAGCAACGTCACGGACACGCCGGTGTTCCGCAGTTCCCAGCGCAGGCCCTCGCTGAAGGCGTTCAGGAACGCCTTGCTGGCCGAGTAGGAGGTGTTGTTGGGGATAGGCGAATTCCCGGCGGCCGAACCGGAGATCAGGATGCCGCCGGCCCGCCGCTCGATCATTCCGGGCAGGACGGCCAGCACGAGGTCGTGCACGGCAACCACATTGAGTTGCACCAGCGCCCGCTCCGCGGCCGGATCCAACTCGGCCACCGGACCGAGCGAGGCGATACCCGCGTTGGCGCACAGGATGGAGATCTGCCGGGTGGCCAGCTCTTCGGCCAGCTTGGCCCGCTGCGCCGGGTCGCCCAGGTCGCCTGGCCTGACCTCGACGGTGACCCCGTACTGGGCGGTCAGCCGGGCCGCGAGCGCATCGAGCAGCGCTTCGCGACGGGCGGTGATGATCAGGTTGTGGCCGCGCGCAGCCAGGTCGATTGCCAGCGCTTCGCCGATGCCGTTGGAGGCTCCGGTGACGACGGCACGGAAGTCGGGACTGGGGGCAGGTAGCGGCACGCGGCGATCATACAGCCCGACAACGCCACGTCGCGGGGTGACCGCGGCACCCCGGTTAGCTGCCCGGGGACCTCAGAGCCCGCGGCCGCCCAACCAGGTGTCGATGCGCTCGGCGACCGCCTCCCAGCCCGGTTCCAGCATCATGTCGTGGCCCATCCGCGGGAAGAATTCGGCCTCGGTGTGGTAGGCGCGCGCGGTCGCCAGGACCTCGGCCCGGGTGTGGGCACCGTCCTCGTCGGCACCGAGCACCAGCAGCGGCGTAGTGACGCGCTTCGGCCTCGGCAGGCTCAGGATCAGGCAGTCCACAGCGAGCCGGGCGCTGCCCTCCTGCAGCAGCGCGGCGTACTTCACCACATCGGCCTCGGGTGTGGCGGCCGAGAAGAACTTGTCGCGCGCCGCTGCCGGCGTGTTGATGTACGGCAACGACCGGCCCTTGATCGCAATCTTGACGAACTGCACCGGATGCTCGCGCAGCCAGCGCAAGGTGGCCCCGAGATTCCCTTGCGGCGGCATGGAACTCAGCAGCACACCCGCGGGACACGGGTGTGTCTCCAGATAACGCTGGACGAACAGTCCGCCCATCGAGTGCCCGATGATCACCGGCGGCGTGGGCAGGCCGTCGGCGACCGAGGCGATGTCCTCGACGAAATCGGCAACCGAACAGGCCCGCAGCGGCTTGTCGCTGGGACTGTTGCCATGGCCCCGCAGGTTGAGCGCCACCGCACGGTAGCCCTTGTCCGCGAAGAAACTCAGGAAGTGCTCATCCCAGCACCAGGCTCCGTGCCACGCCCCGTGCACGAACAGCAAAGGGACCGGATGAGCATCACTGATGCCCCCCTTGTCGATCACCTCGAGCACGTGGAAGTCTCCCCTCCCCGACGAAGGCCTTGGAGCACCGGCAAAAGCTATCACGCGCGATCAGCGGCCCTGGTTCACCTGGTGCAGGCCGGGGCAGCGCCGGTACCGGACTCGCTACCATTGCTGCGCACGAAGCCCGGGGGCGCCCGAGCGGTGCGCGACCAATCTCCCGAGAGGCGGCACCACCCGATGAGTCCCCAGAAGGTTGCGCTGGTCACGGGCGCGACGAGCGGTATCGGCCAGGCCACCGCGCATCGACTGCACGCCCGCGGCCATCTGGTCTACGCGGCCGGCCGCAACCCCGAGGCGCTCGGCGCCCTGCGCGCCCGCGGCCTGCGGGCCCGGTCGCTCGACGTCACCGACGAGGCCGCCGTGACCCGCCTGGTCGCCGAGATCGACGCCGAGCACGGCGCGGTGGACACCCTGGTGAACAGCGCGGGAATCCCCGATCGCGGGGTCCTGGAACAGAAGACACCGAGCGAGGTCCGGACCCTGTTCGAGATGCATGTCGTTACGCCATTGCATCTGGCCCAGACCGTGTTGCCGGCAATGCGGGCCCGAGGCGCGGGCACGATCGTCAACATCGGGAGCGTTGCGGGCCGCGTCGTCGGTCCGGCCGGGGGCGCCTACCACATCGTCAAGTCCGGTCTGGAAGCGCTCTCGCTGGGGCTGCGCGCCGAGGTGGCGCAGTTCGGGGTGCGAGTGGTGCAGGTCGATCCGACCGGAGTGCGGACGCCGTTCTTCGAGGGCGAATTCGCCGAGGTCTGGGACTATGCCGACGACGACCCCTACGGGGAGTTCATGAGCCGCCGCGACGCGTCGGTACGCAAACTGTCGAAGCTGCCCGGCGCGGCCATCAGCGCCGAGACCGTCGCACGTACCGTGGTGCGGGCGATCGAGTCCGGCAATCCCCGGCCCCGCTACATCGTCGGGGCGTCCGGCAAGGCCAGCGTGCTCCTGCGGGCCCTGGTCACCGACCGCATGTTGCAGCGAATCTTGTTGTCGGGCATGGGTTCCTGATTCAGATCGGCCGTTCGTAGCTGTCCAGCCACACCTGGTTGCCGAACACATCCCGGTGCGCCACCTCGTCGACCGGCTTGCGGGTGGTCGGCCCGTATCGGCCGCGTGGCCAGCCCATCGGAACGATGCAGATCGGGTGAACCGCGCCGGGCAGACCCAGGATGGCCCGCGCCGACGCCTGGCTCCATAACGGCAGGGTGATCAGCGATGCCCCCAGGCCCATGGCGCGCGCGGCCAGCAACATGTTCTGCACACTGGGATAGATCGACCCCCAGTAGGCCGATTCGGCCGCGTACTGCATCCGCACCACGGGCAGCCGGCCGTCCCGGGCACCGAGCCGCAGGCACGCCACCACCAGCACCGGGATCTCGGCGAAATGGTCGATCTGCCACTGGATCGAGCGGACAATCTTGGCCATCGACTCGCTCTCGGCAATGGCATGGCGCAGCACCACATCGCGCTGCAGCCGCCAGGCCTGGCGATAGCGCTGGCCGAGCTTCTCCTTGACCGCGACATCCTTGACAACCACGAATTCCCAGTTCTGCCCGTCGTTCCCGGTGGGCGCGTGCAGCCCCAGATCGATGCACTTGAGCACCAGCGCGTCGTCGACGGGGTCCGGCAGGAGCCGCCGGATCGCACGCTGGCTCATCATCGCCGCCTCCAGCGGCATATCGAGCCGGGCCAGCGCCTCGGCCGTACTGGGTATGGCCCGGCGCGCGGCGGCCACCTTATCGGCGTCAGGCACGTCCGGCGATCCACTCAGTGGTGAACCGGTTGATATCGGCGAACCCGTCGATGAACTGGCCGGCCACGAAACTCTCGATCCGGCCGCCCACCAACGGGACCCGGAACTCGACCTGGCCCGCCAGATCCAGCTGCGACCCCTGCTTCGCGGGGCCCAACAATGCCTTGCCCGAACCAGAGCCGGGAGCGCCGATCACCGCGACGTCGATATCGCCGTGCACGCGCCCGTCGGCGGTCGGCCGCCAGGTCTCGGTGCTGACGATATTCAGGTCGCCGCGATATAGCTTGGCCAGGATGCCGGGCAGGGCGCCGTGCCGCAGATCCTCGGCGACAACGGTTCTGACCGTGCCGTCCTCACCAACGGTCAACTCCTCCAACGATTTCGCGCCGCCGAAGTGCGCAAGCCGGTCCACCCAGTAGTCCCGGTCGCCGAACGCACCGTGCACCTGGCCGACCGTGGCCGGGGATTCCATCGAAACCTCGAACGGGCGGGGCACGCTCAGCCGCTCCGGGTGCCGAAAAGCCGGTCCGCCAGGCCGGCGGCGAACGTCCGGGCCTGGGTCAGCTGTTCGGGCTGCACGTTGGTCGGCGGGATCGGCACACCCAGATAGCGCTTGCGGTACTCCCCCGACCCCAGGTAGCTGGTCAGCGCCATCATCGACCGAACCGTGTCACCCGGATAGGTGAAATGGATCTCGTCGACGAACTTGCCGCCCTGCTCCTGCGCCAGCTCGCGCACCGCGGTCAGGTTCTCCAGCCAGTACTGCCGACAGACGACGAAAACCGCAAAAGGCTTGTCGGCCAGCAATTTCTTGGCCTCGGTCGACATCAAGAACGTACGCATCGGCATGCTGACCGTCTTCCACCACGTCGGCGAGCCGATACAGATCAGGTCATACTCACCGTCGGTCACCGCGTCGGGGATCTTGATGCCACCGACCTCGCCGCGCCCCTGGGCCTTCTGGACGCTGAGCATATCGGGCCATACCCGCTGCAGCGGGAATCGCGAGAACGGTTCGGAGTACTGGGGATCGGTGAATTCGATGGCGGCCGGAACCACCTCGTAGCCGCGCTCCCGGAACACCTCCCCCGCCGTCTCGAGGACCTTGCGGGCCTGACCCGAGTACGAGTAGTACAGCAGCAGCACGCGCGGCCTGCCCGGTTCATCACCGCGCCCCGCGTTGGACAGATCCGGCACCGCACCTCCTGAGACGCCTGAAGAAACCCTCGTGCGTCAGTATCGTATAGGCGCCCGGCCCCCGCGTTTCCCCGAGGTTGTGTGGTCGCCGGATGGTTGCCAGCCGATGGTCGCCCCGATACCCCATTCCGGCCCGGTGCCCACTAAGCTCACAGGCGTGACCGATTTGGTGCGCGTTGACCTCACTGGACCTGCGCAGACGATGCTGTCGACCCTGTACTGCAAGGCCCTCGACGCCGGGTACAGCCAGCCCATTCTGGGCGATACGTTTGCCAGGCAGGCCGTCGACCGCATCGATCTCGACTGGTCGTGGCTCAAGATCGACGAGTTCTGGACGCCACTGGTGACGGTCCGCACCGCGCTGTACGACATCTGGGCCGAGCAGTTCCTGAAGGCCAACCCGCACGCCACCGTCATCCACCTGGGCTGCGGGCTGGACGCCCGCGTCTTCCGACTCGATCCCGGTCCGGACGTGCAGTGGTACGACGTCGACTACCCGGACGTGATCGACCTGCGCAAGAAGGTCTACCCCAGCCGCGAAAACTACCACCTGGTGGCCACCTCTGCCACCGACCCGTCCTGGCTGGACCAGATTCCCAACGACCGGCCCACCCTGCTGCTGGCCGAGGGCATCAGCATGTATCTGACCCCGCAGGACGGGGCCGAACTGCTCCAGCACGTCGTCGACCGCTTCCCGTCCGGCGAGCTCCAGATCGACTTCTACAACTGGGTGACCGTGCGCACCCAGAAGATCCAGCGGCTGCAGCGGCAGTCCGGCTCCACCCTCTATTGGGCCGTCAACAGCCCCGAGGATGTCCTCAAGAATGTCAACGGGATTCGACTCTTGGACGCCACCACGTTCTTCGACGCGCCGACGTTCCAGCGGACCTCGACCGTGTTCCGGGCAGCCGCGCGGGCAATTCGGCCGATCCGGCCACTGCGCGGCATGCTGCAGTACCACCGATACGCGTTCGGGCCTTTGAAACTCAACTGAGAAGCTGACCCGAGACCGGCCTCAAGGTCAGGCCTCCTAGGCGTACTTCTCGGCCACCTCACGCAGCAACGCCTCGATGACCTCCACCGACTTCTCCGGATTCGGGGCGAACGAGTGGTATTCGACATTGAGCTGACCCGAATAGATCTGGGTGAAGTAGATCTCGATACCGGAGCTCACCGCGAAATACAGCTCACCGTGCGTGCTGACGACCTCAAGCCCCGGAGGCGTGCGCACCGGGGGCACCAAGCCGTTGTCGGACAGCAGCACCACATCGGGCAGACCGGGCGCATTGCCGGAGTACTGCGGGCTGAAATGCAGCCGGGACTGCTGGATCGTGCCATCGGCCAGATCGGCCTTGAACGTCTCTGCGATCGCCCGGCCCAGCTCCACCACATCGGTCTTGCGGTCGACATCGGCCAGGAACGTCGTCAGCGCAATGGGATTGGTGCAACCGGTGGCCGACACCGGCGGCGTCAGGAAGTACCGCAGATCGACCGTGTAGATCAACGGGATCGGGATGTTCGCCGACCCACGGATCCGCCACTCCGCCATCAGCAGGATGGCGGAGACCATGGCGGTCAGGCCGATGCTCTCCTTGCGGCACAGCGCCACGATGCTGTCGGTGTGCTGCTCGCTGAGCCGGCACGACACCATCGGAACCTTCACCGGGAACGGCGGTTTGTCGCCGGTAACGGCGCGCCGCGACGGCGGGAGGTCATAGGTGAAGATCGCGGGCATGAACCGCTCGATACCCGAGCGCGGGCCCTTCTGGATGCCGCGATCGGCCAGTATTGCCTCGATGGACTCCGGCACGGGCTGCACGGCGCCGCGCCGGATCTTGCCGTTGGTCACCAGATCCGTGTAGTACGAAAGCAATTCCTCGATCAGGCTGTACATGTGGTGGCCGTCGGCCAGCGCGTGATGCACGTACAGCGTCGGCTGGGCCTGCCCGTCACGAATGGTGACCCGAAGGTGAACCAGTGCCTCGTTCTGGTTGAAGTACAGCGGCGGGTCGTCGTCCGCCGGGTCGTCGAGTTCCACCACCTCGATGCCCTCGGGAACGAGATCGTCGGCGACCAGTTGATGCCGACCGTCCGGACCGCGTTCGATCCGGGTGGTCAAGTACGGCCGCGTCTCCAGCAGCGCGTCGTAGGCCGTCTCGAGCATGTCGATATCGATGGGGCCCTTGACGTCCGCCGCCAGCCCGACGAAGTTCTCCGTCTCGGCCAGCATTTCTTCACTGTTGGCCAGCTTGCGGATGACCGACGATGGAAACACTTCTCATACTCCCAAACTCGAACCGGACATCAGTCGAACTCGACGAGCGTCAGCTCGTCGTTCGTCGAATCCAGTTCTTCCTCGATGGCGGCTTCGGCGACCAGACCGGACAACTCCGTGCCGAATCCCTGGGCCAGGGCCTGCGCTGCGGCGTCGTCGATGCGGCGCTTGTCGTACCACCAGTCGACCCGCAGCTGTCCACGCGACCGGTACACGCGCAGTTCCAGAGCGTGTCCCAGCCCCGGGATCGCCTCGCGCACCGGCGATTCCGCGTCGGTGTCGAACTGAACCGGCGCCTCGTCCGAGGCGAACGCCGACATGTCCGGAATGGTGCCCGCGTAGGTGAACGCGATATCGGCGGGCCGCACGGCGCCGAACGCCCGCGCGGTCGGCGCGTGCAGGTAGCGCAGCAGCCCGTAACCGATGCCGTGGTGCGGAACGCCGGTAACGGTTTCGTGCACCGCGTCCAATAGCTCCTGGGCGCCCAGCTCGGCACTCGCGGCGCACCGCAGCGCGACGGGGTACACGGTGGTGAACGAACCCACCGTCCGGCCCAGATCGACGTCGGGCCGCAGGACCGATCGCCCCGGGCCACCCAGATCGACGGCAACGACGCCCGACCCGGCGACGCCGGCCAGCGTGCGGGCGAGTGCCGCCAGCAGCACCTCCTCGACCGCCACCCCGCGACCGCGCCGCACCTCGTCGACCTCGCTGGTCTCGGCGATGCTCAACACCGAGGACAGCCGCACCAGATCACCCGCCGTGGGCCCGCCTGCCGCGTCGGCAACCGGCAGGCGCAGATCCGCCGCGGTGGCGTTCGCCAACCAGTAGTCCCGGCTGTCCAACACTGCTGGGTGCGTGGCCAATCCGGCACAGCGCTGGGACCACTCGCCCCACTGGGCCGAAACCGGTTGCAGCGCAATGTCCTGGCCGTTCATCCGCTGCCCGAACGCGGTGAAGATGTCGGTCACCAGGATCTCGCGGGACGACTCGTCGGCAACCATGCCGTGCACCGCCAGCGCCAGATAGCACGGACCGCCCGATCCGCCGGTAACGTACGTGGCCACCAGCGGAGGCGCGCTCAGATCCTGGCCGGCGATCAGCTGCTCGAGGATCTCGAACACCGCGGCGCGCTCCTGCTCGCTGCCCGACTCCAGGCCCTCGGGGAGCGAACCAGTGGCCACCTCGACCGATTCGAGCTGTTCACCGATCTGCTGTTCCCAGATGCCTGCCCGCTCGGCGAGCCCCAACCGCAACGCCTCGTGATGGTTGGTCACGGCCGTGAGCACCACGCGGACGTCCTCGATCGCGACGTCCGGACGCAGCCGCAGGATCAGCGGGATGCGCCACTGGCCCCGATCCGCCAATCCGTTCTCGAGGAAGAAGTCGAGGTTCGGTGGGACCGGTGGGTGCTCGACCTCGGTGACCGAGTGTCGGCCCAAACCGCCCGCGGCGTAACGCGCGGTCAAGGCCTTGGTCAGGGCCGCCACCGTCGGGTTGTCATAGAGATCCTGCGGGGTCAGCTCGAGCCCTTGATGGGACGCCGACATCGCGACACTGATCGCTACCAGGGAGTCGCCACCGATGTCGAAGAAATTGGCGTTCCGATCCACCGACGCGACACCCAGGCACTGGGTCCAGATCCGCGCCAGCGTGGCCTCGAGCGGTGACCGGCCGCCGGCGCCACCCTGCCCGGTGGCCGCGGCGGCCGCCGCGGGTAGGTCGGCGCCGTTGCGTCCGGCGCCGTCATCGCCCGTACGTCCTTCGAATGGCTTGTGCTCGACCCAATGCCGTTCGCGCGCAAAGCGATAACCCGGCAACGACACCAGCTTCGGCGCGGCACCACCGTTGAGCGGCGACCAGTCGACGTCCACCCCGGCGGACCAGAGTTGACCCAGGCCCAGCAGGAACGCGTCCCGGTCGTTGCGGCTCTGCGCATGATGGCGCATCAGCCGGACCGCGCGATGCCGCTCCGACCACTTCGGATGGCGCATCGCCGAGGCGGTCAGCGTGCCACCGGGACCGACCTCGACGAACACCTGGTTCGGGTCGGCCAGCAGCACGCCGAGTTCGTCGGCGAACCGGACAGTGGCCCGGATCTGCCGGGCCCAGGTCGCCGGATTGGTGGCCTCGGCTGCACTCAGCCAGGTGCCGGTCAGGTTCGACAACAACGGAATCTGCGGCTCGCGCAAGGTGATCCGGGACAGGAACCCGTTGAACTCGGGCAACACCGGATCCATCAGGCGGGAGTGGAACGCGTGTGAGGTCCTGACCTTTCGCGCGGTGATCCCCGCCTCGGCCAGCCGGGCCTGGAATGCCCGGATGCCCTCCTCCGTACCGGCCACCACGCAGCCGCTGGGATCGTTGACGGTGGCCAGATCGACATCGTCGGAAAGGTATTGGGCGATGGCCTCCGGGCCGAGGGTGACCGCAACCATCACACCGCGCGGAGCGGTATGCATCAGCCGGGCACGCATGGCGACCACCTTGATGGCGGTCGGCAGGTCGAACACGCCCGCAATGGTCGCAGCGGCGTACTCACCGATGCTGTGCCCCGCCATCGCCGCCGGCACGATGCCGTAGCTCTCGAGCAGTTTGGCCAGGGCGTACTGCACCGTGAACAGTGCCGGCTGGGTGCGATCCGTACGCTCGAGATCCCGAGCGCTGCCGTCGAAGATGGCCGCCTTGAGATCGATGCCGAGCTCGGCGTCGAAGCCCGTCACGCACTCGTCGAAGTGCCGGGCGAACTCCGGCTCGGAGTCGTACAGGTCGCGGGCCATCCCGATGTGCTGGGCCCCCTGCCCCGGGAACAGGAACACCACCCGCTCGGCGCTGGCGCTGGCGACCGTCCCCCCGGTGAGCTCCCCGACGGCCTCACCGATGAACACGTTGTCGTGCTCCTCGGCGGTCAGCACCTTCGACGCGTTCTCGCGATCGGCGACCACGGCCGCCATCCGGATCTTGTCCGCACGACGGCGTTCGAGGGTGTGGGCCACGTCGGCCAACGCGGGTGCGTCGGGCCGCAGCAGATCCGCGGCCAGCTCGGCCCGGGCCTCGGTCAGCGCCTCGGGCGTGCGGGCCGACAGCAACAAAATCTTGGGACCAGGCGTGTCGACGGTCGGCGTGACGGCCGGCGCCTCCTCGAGGACGACGTGGGCGTTGGTGCCACCGACGCCGAAGGCGCTGACACCGGCGCGCAGCACACCGTCCCACTCCCAGTCGCCGTACTCACCGCGCACGACGAACGGGCCCTTGTCGATGTGCAACTCGGGATTCGGGCTGGTGTAGTGCAGCGTCGCCGGGATCGCCTTGTTCTTCAGGCACATGATGGTCTTGATCAGCGCCGCCATGCCGGCTGCCGACTCCAGGTGACCGATGTTGGACTTGACCGAGCCGATGTAGCACGGGCCCTGCCGATCCTCCTCGGAGATCTCGAAAGCCTGTCGCAGCGCCTCGATCTCGATCGGGTCACCCAGCGGCGTGCCGGTGCCATGGGTCTCGACGTAGCTGATGCTGGCGGCATCGACCTCGGCGACCGCGTGCGCCTCGGCAACCACATCGGCCTGACCCGCCACGGTGGGCGCGGCGTAGGTCATCTTCGTGGAACCGTCGTTGTTGAGCGCCGATCCGCGGATCACCGCATGGATGCGGTCACCGTCGTCGATGGCGTCCTGCAGTGCCTTGAGCACCACGACACCCACGCCACTGGAGAAGATGGTGCCGTCGGACCGGACGTCGAACGGCCGGCAGTGCCCGGTGGCCGACACCATCGAACCCGGGTCGTGCCAGTAGCCGACGCGGTGCGGAACGCGCAGCGACGAAGCCCCGGCCAGCGCCATGTCCGACTCGCCGTTGAGGATGCTCTGGCAGGCCAGGTGCACCGCGACCAGCGACGACGAGCAGGCGGTCTGGACCGACAACGCCGGCCCGCTCAGGTTGAACTGATAGGCCACCCGGGTGGCCAGGTAGTCCTTGTCGTTGGACATCGACAGGTTGACCATGTCGAAGGTGATGCCCTCGCCCATGACCGACTCGGGATCGTAGTGCGACATCAGGTTGTGCAGAAGGTAGCCGCCCGTGGTGCTGGTCGCGAAAACACCAACGGTCGCATCGATCTTCGGCGGGGTGTAACCGGCATCCTCGAGCGCGTGGTAGGCCTCCTGCAGGAACAGCCGGTGCTGGGGATCCATCGTGCGCGCGGCCTGCGGCGTGAAGCCGAAGAACCCGGCGTCGAATTCGTCGATGCCCCGCATCAGTCCGGAGCGGCGCACGTAGGAATGGTTGGCCAGCGCCCTGGGGCTGACACCCTCGGCCAGCAGATCGTCCTCCGAGAGGGTGACGATCGTTTCCTTGCCCTCGCGCAGGTTGTCCCAGAACTCCGTCACCGAATCGGCGCCGGGGAACCTGCCGGCCATGCCAATGACGGCAATCGCGTTGTCCGGCAACGAATCCGCTGCCGAATGGTCGGTGTTGCTGGTCACGCTCGATCTCCTACTTTTCGCCGCGCGGCGGCACGCTGGCGGGCCGCCGCGCGCTTGTTCGCGCGGTCACGGACGCCGTCCGTGGCCTCGGTGGACTGCTGACCCTCCAGCCCCAGCTGGCGGGTCAGGTCGGTGGTCAGGTCGGTCAGCGAGGCGCCCTGCAGCAGCAGCGCCACCGGCGGCTCGACGCCGAAGTCGGCGCGGACCGTGTTGCGGATCCGCACGGCCATCAGTGAATCCAGCCCCAATTCGGTCAGCGGCTGATTGGTGGCCAGCGTGCTGCCCTTGGCGTGGCCCATGATCGCCAGGATCCGTTGCGCCAACCGCGCCGTGACGATCCGGTTCGCCTCGGCGGGGTCCATCTCCCGCAGCGCTTCCGGGCCGGCCCAGTCGTCGTCGGCCGCGTCGACGTCGAGTTCCTCGGCCAGGACCGAGAAGAACCCGATCTGCTGGATCTCCGGGAATGCCGCTGCCGCGCGGTCCAGCCGCAAGCGCGCCACACCGACCCGTGAGAGGTCGTTGGCCACGATCGCGGTGAAGGCCTCCATGCCTTCCGCCGGATTGATGGGATCCAGCGCGCTGAAGGTCAGTTCACGCGCGAGACCGATATCCGACCACTGACCCCAGTTGATGGTGATGGCCGAGAGGCCGTTGGCCCGGCGCCAGTCGACCAGGCCGTCCAGCCAGGAGCTGGCCGCGGCATAGGCGGCCTGCCCGGGCGACCCCAACAGCGAGGAGGTCGACGAGAACCCGATCCACCAGTCGAGCTCCTTGCCCGCGGTGGCCTCGTTGAGTCGCAGGGCACCGATTGCCTTGGGCGCCCACACCTTTTCCAGGCTGTCGCGGCTCAGTGCGGCGACAATCTGGTCGTCGAGCACCGCGGCGCTGTGCACGACACCGCGCAGCGTCAGGCCGGTCTCCTCGGCGGCGGCCACCAACCGGTCGGCCACCCCCGCGTCGGCGATGTCACCGTTGACGACGGCGATCTGCGCATTCTCGCCGAGTTCGGCCAGGATCGCCTGGGCCTCCTCGGACGGCTGCGAACGCGCGTTGAGGATGATGCGGCCGGCGCCGTGCTCGACCAGCCAACGGGTCACCAGCAGACCGATACCACTCAGACCGCCGGTGACGACATAAGAGCCGTCGGGCCGGACCACCGGATCCTTGGCGGCGTCGAGGTTCGCCCGCCCGAGTCGTTCGGCGAACCGGGTTCCGTCGCGCCACGCGATGATGTCGTCGTTGCTGACCGATTCGAGTTCGGTGATCACCGGCGCGAGAACATCCGCGGCGGCGCCGTCAATGTCGACGAGCGTGGTGTGCAGATCCGGGTGCTCGTAGGCCAGCGTCCGGATCAGGCCCTTCAGTCCGCCGATCGCCGGATCGCCACCCTCGGAACCGTTGACCGCGAGGCCGTTTCGCGAGACCGCCCACAGCCGCGGCGGCTTGCCGTGCCAGCCGCCGATGATCGCACGGACCGTGGCCGAGATCGACCAGGCCAATTCGCGTCCGCGGGTCAGCGCGTCACCGGCCGCCGTGCCGTCGAACGACCGACTGCCGGCGAACACGATCACGCCGGCGGGCGGCAGCGCGGGATCATCGGCCGTGCTGGCGAAAGCCGTCAGCACCTCGGACTCCTTCGAGATGTCCGCGGTGATCAACCGCCGTGTCGCAGAACCGAATCGGCTGATGAAATCGGCCGCGGGCCCTTCGGTGTCGGCACCGTCGGTCAGCACCAGCCAGCTGCCGGTCGGCGATTCGGCCGCCGGCTGGGCGGGAGACTCGACCCAGCTGGTATCGAAGACCTTCTGCGACAACGGCAATGGCACGGTGCGGCGCTGCACCCGCTGCATGTAGATGCCGGTGATCTCGGCGGTGGGATTGCCGGCGTCGTCGGTGACCAGCACCCGGCCCTGCAGGCCGGCGGCGTCGGGGTCGACGGTGTTCAGCTCGGCCCGCGCCTTCGCGCGGCGCCCGACGTCGCCGAATACCCGGATGGCCTCGAACGAGATCGGCAGGTAGGTGGATTCGCTGGAGCCGGCCAGCATTTCGTCCGGGATGGCGGCGGCCAGCGCCTGCAGCGCCGCGTCGAACATGACCGGGTGGATGCGGTAACTGCGGTGCGCAGTGGCCTCGTCGGGCAACACGATCTCGACCTCGGAGACACCACCGGGCAGCCGGACGATACGGGTCAGCGCCGCGAATGCCTGGGCGTGGTGCAGCCCGGTGCGGCGCAGACCGGCATACAGATCCGCCGGCGCGACGACCGTGCCGTCCGCGGAACTGGCCGCTTGGAGCCGGGCCGGCGGGGTGGCCGGCGCGGTCGCTTCGATCGTTGCCACCGCGTGCCGACGCCAGTTGCCGTCCGTGCCGCGGGAATGGATCTCGACGCGCTTCTCGCCGTCGGCGCCGAGCAGCTGGGTGGTGACCGGGGTCGACCCGTCGAGGCGGAGCATCTGCTCGACCTCGACACGGTTGACGGCCACCCGCTCGGCCGGCAGGCCGAGGGCCTCGCAGCCGGCGGCCAGCGCGATCTCCGCGAAACCGGTGGCCGGCATCACGGCCTGGCCGTGCACGATGTGATCCACCATGTACGGGACGGCGTCGGTGCCGACATCGCCCTGCCACACGTGATCACCGGTCGGCATCTCGACGTGCTGGCCCAGCAGCGGATGCGCATGGGCCGGTTGACGGGCCGCGGCCGATGCTGACGTCCAGTACCTGACGTGCTGCCACGGGGTGGGCGGCAGATCGATGAAACTCCGTGCGCCGCTGTCGGTTTCGGCATCCTTCGCCGACTTTGCCGTCGAAGGCCGGATGGCCGCGAGCTGGGTGTGGAATGTCAGCGTCTCTGGGTTGTCCCGATACAGCGTCCCGCCGACCTGGACGTCGCCCTTGGGGCGGGCCGACTCCAGGGTGCCGTTGATGGCATGGGTGAGCAGCGGGTGCGGGCTGACCTCCACGAACGTGGCGTGGTTGGCGGCCGCCTCCGCGACGGCCCGGCTGAACCGGACCGGCTTGCGCAGATTGTCCACCCAGTAGGCGGCATCAAAGGCCGGTACCACACCCTCGTCCACGACGGTGGTGAGCAACGGGATCTTCGGCGCCCGCGGTGCCAGATCGGCCAGCTCACTGCGCAGTTCACCCAGGATCGGGTCGACGGTCGGATGGTGCGAGGCCACGTCCACCTCGACGCGGCGGGCCAACTTGCCCTGCGCGTCGACCACGGCGACCACCGCATCCACCTGATCCGGCGGGCCGGCAATCACCGTCTGGTTGGGCGCGGCGTACACCGCGACCGTGAGATCGGGGTGATCGGCCAGCAGCGTCTCGGCCCCGTCGGCGTCCAGTTCCAGCAGCGCCATGGCGCCCTGGCCGGACAGCCGCTTCATCAGCCGGGACCGGGTGGCGATGACCTTCAGACCGTCGGCGGCGCTGAGTGCACCGGAGACGACGGCAGCGGCGACCTCCCCCATCGAATGGCCGATCACCGCATCGGGCTCCACGCCGTATGACCGCCACAGCGCGGTGAGCGCCAACTGCATACCCACCAGCACCGGCTGGATCCGGTCGATGCCGACCACCGGCTCGCCGGACTCGAGCACACCGCGCAGCGAGAAGCCCACCTGCGCAACGAAATCGGGTTCGAGTTCGTCGACCGCCGCGGCGAATGCCGGCTCGGTGGTCAGCAGTTCGCGGCCCATCCCGGCCCATTGCGAGCCCTGACCCGAGTACAGGAACACCGTGCCCGGACCGGTGACCGGTTGGTGCGGGGCCACCACGCCCGGGGTGGGGCGCGCCTCGGCCAGTGCCCGCAGCCCGGCGACGGCCTCCGCGCGATCACCCGCGCACACCGCGGCCACCCGGGCCTGCCGGGGACGATGGCCGAGCGCGTAGGCGACGTCGGCCAGCGGCACCCCGGCACCCGGGCCCTCGATCCAGTCGCCGAGCACCTTCGCCCACGATGCGACGCGCTCATCGGTCTTGCCCGAGAGCGCCAACGTGGTGATCGACGATGCCGGAGTTGCCTGGGGGACGGGCTCGGGGCCCTGCTCGAGCACCACGTGCGCGTTGGTCCCACCAAGACCGAACGACGACACGGCGGCGCGACGGGGGCCCTCGGTCTGCGGCCAGTCCGCGAGTTCGGTGGGCACGTACAGCCGAGTGGGCGCCGGATCGATCGCCGGATTCCACTTGGTGAAATTCAGGTTCGGCGGGATCTGACCGTGCTGGACCGACAGGGCCGCCTTGATGAAGCCGGCGATCCCGGCCGCCGCCTCCAGGTGCCCGATGTTGGTCTTGACCGCACCCAGCGCGCATGGCCCCTCGCCGCGCCCGTAGGTCCCGGCCAGTGCCTCGAACTCGATCGGATCGCCCAGCGCGGTTCCGGTGCCGTGCGCCTCGATCAGGTTCACCGAATTGCCGGCGACATCGGCGCTGCGCAGCGCGCGGGTGATGACGTCGACCTGGGCCTGGGTATTCGGCGCGGTCAGCCCATTGGACCGGCCGTCCTGGTTGATCGCCGAGCCGCGGATCACCGCGTACACCTGATTACCGTCGCGGATCGCGTCGGTGAGCCGCTTGAGCACCACGATGCCCGCACCCTCGCCGCGGACGAATCCGTCGGCGCCGGCATCGAAGCTGTGGCACTTGCCGCGCGGGGACAGCATGCCCCACTTGGACATCGCGATCTGGGTCTCCGGGCGCAGGATCAGGCTGACGCCGCCGGCCAGGGCCAGATCGCTCTCGCGCAGCCGCAGGCTCTGGCAGGCCAGGTGGATGGTCACCAGCGACGACGAGCACGCCGAGTCGATCGCGACTGCGGGGCCGCGCAACCCGAGCAGGTAGGCGATCCGGCCCACCGCGACCGCGTGCGCGTTACCGGTGGCCGAATAGGCGTCGATGTGGTCGGGGTTCGCAGCCGAAATGCCTTGGTACTCCGTGTAGTACACGCCCATCATGACGGCGGCCCGCAGACCCGAGAGCTCCTCCGGGGAGACCCCGGCGTGTTCGAGCGCCTCGAAGGCGACCTCGAGCATCAGCCGCTGCTGGGGGTCCATCGCCTCGGCCTCACGCGGGGAGATCCCGAAGAACTCCGCGTCGAAGCCTGCGACGTCGTCGACGAAGCCACCCCACTTCGAGGCCATCCGACCCGGGGCGAATGTGTCCGGGTCGTAGAACTCGTCGGCGTTCCAGCGGTCGGCCGGGATCTCGCCGATGGCGTCCTCACCGGCGGTCAGGAACTTCCAGTACGACTCGGGGCCCACGACTCCGCCCGGCAGTCGGCAGCCGATACCGACCACGGCGATTGGCTCGGCGGTCGCGATGCGCGACGCCTTGGTGAACTGCTCGTCCAGGGCCGTCTGCTGCTCGGCCGACATCGCCGAGACGCGGTTGAAAATCGTCTTGATCACAAGCTGCTGCTCTCACTACGGCCGGGAGCGGATTCCACGCTCTCGAACAGTTCGTCCAACACCCCGCCGCCGAGTCCGCCGGCGTCGTCGTCGGTATCTTCCAGGGGGCTGACCGGCACGTTGTCCGGTTCCAGGTCCGGTTCCAGGAGTTCGGCCAGATGGTTCGCCAACTGCGCGATGGTGGGGTGATTCCACAACATCGACGCCGACAGGTCGATACCGGCCAATTGCTGGGTCTGCTTGAGGACCGTCATCGCCATCATCGAATCGAGCCCCATTTCGGGAAACGGCTGCTCGACGTCGACCGACCGGGCCGGCATCCGGAGCTCGTGACCCAGGATGGCCTGCAGGCCGGCCTTCAGCCCGTCGCGCCGCTGCTCGCCGGTCATGGCCGACCAATCCTCAACCGGCGCAACGGATCCGTCGCCGTCCTCGGTGGCGGATCCGTCGGCGGACCGCCGGGTGTCGGTCTCGGCCACCACGGCCTCGAAGTAACCGAGGTCGCGGAATTCCGGCGTGGCGGTCAGCGCGCGATCCAGGCGCAGCCGGGCGACACCCACGTGGGCCGGGTTGTGACCCAGCAGCGTCTGCAAGGCGTCCACGCCCTCGGCCGGCGAGATCGGGTCGAGCACGCTCAGCGTCATGGACGCGCCGATCCCGACGTCGGACCACTGCCCCCAGCTGACCGCGGTGGCGGGCCGACCGGACGCCCGCAACCAGGCCACGAAGCCGTCGAGCCAGGCGTTGGCCGTGGCGTACGACAACTGTCCCGGCAGGCCCAGCAGCGCGGCCATCGACGAGAAGCCGACCCACCAGTCCAGTGGCCGATCGGCGGTGGCCAGATGTACGCGCATCGCACCGGTGGCCTTTGCCGCCCACACGCGTTCGAGCCCTTCGGCGCTGACCGCGGACACCAGGCTCTCGTCGAGCACACCGGCGGAATGCAGCACACCCCGCAGCGACTTCCCGGTCTCCTCGGCCGCGGCGACGATGCGCTGGGCCACCTCGGACGCCGCGAGATCGCCACGGACATAACCGATCTCGGTACCGGTGTCGCCCAGTTGGTCGAGCTGACGCTGTTCGTCCGGCGACGGCTCGCGCCGGCCGCTGAGCACGATGCGCCCGGCCCCGCGATCGGCCAGCCACTTGGCGAACACCAGGCCCAGCCCACCGAGGCCGCCGGTGATGATGTAGGCGCCGTCCGGCCGGACTGCGGCATCGGCACCGCCGGCCGCCAGGGGAGCCCGGGTCAGCCGCTCGGCGTACCGGACGCCGGCCCGTCGGGCGACCACGTCATCGCGGACCGGCGAGGCCAGTTCGCTGAGTATCGCGGCCACGGCATCCTGGTCGGCGCCGTCCAGATCGACCAGGGTGGCCCCCAGATCGGGTTCCTCGGCCAGGGTGCGGGCCAATTCGCCGGGGAATCGCCAGGTTCGAATGACACCGCGCAGGGCGCCGGCGGTCGGGTCGCCCGACTCGTCGTCCCGCACCGCCAGCCCGTCCCGGGTGATCAACCAGAGCCGTGCCGAGTTGCCCTGCCAGCCGGCGGCCGCCGCGCGGGCGGCCTGCGACAGGTGGACGATCAGTTCGCGGGACCGCCGCAGCGTGCCGTCCGGATCGGTCGCATCGAACCCGCCCCTGCCGACCAATGCGATCATGCCGGCCGCTGGGAGGTCGGGGTCCGCCGCCGCCTTCGCCACAGCATCGGCCACGGCGTGCTCGTCCGCGAGGTCCGCGCTGATCAGGCGCCGGGTCGACGATTCGAACCGCGCGGCGAGGTTGGCCGCCAGTGCGGCCGTCTCAGCGTCGCCGTCGGTCAGCAGGACCCAGCTGCCCGGGGCGGCCTGACCGGCGGCCAGCGGGGACTCGACCCACTGGGTGGCAAAGGTCATCTGGTCCAGCGAGGTGGGCAGCGAACCGGCATCCACCGCGGCGAACTCGGTCCCGCTGAGTTCCGCAATCGGCGCTCCCGCATCGTCGAGCAGGAGGATATGGCCCGGCTCCACCCGGCAGCGGGCCCGTCGGCCCACCGGTCCGAACACCCGAACAGTGGCCACAGTCGTTGGCAGATGGGCGCTTCCGTCACCGGCGTCCGGGATGGTGGCGGCCAACGCCTGCAGCGCCGATCCCAGCAGGGCCGGGTGGACGGCGTACTGCCCGTCACCGGGGATGTCGTCGGGCAGCGCGATGTCGGTCTCGGTCCAGCCCGCACCCGGTTCGGCCGGCACGGCCGGAACCGGACCCGGGGTGGCGAGCACCGTCGCCACCGCGTGCCGGCGCCAACCGCCGGCCGCCTTCGCGTGGATCTCGACGCGGTAGCCGGTGTCGTCGGGCGCGAACCGGGTGGTAACACGCGTCGGCTGGTCGAGGACGAGCGGCTGCTCGATCTGCAGGTCGGTGACCTCGATCCCCGCCACCGGCAGCCCCAGCGCGGTACGGCCGGCGGACAGCACCATCTCGGTGATTCCCGCGGCCGAGAGCACCGGCTGGCCCTGGATTCGGTCGGCCAGCCAGGGCAGCGCCCGGGCGTCGAGTTCCGTCTGCCAGATGTGCTCGCCGCCGGTGAGCATCTCGACGTGGGGCCCGAGTAGCGGATGCAGATCGGCCACCCGGCGCTGCTGCGAGTGGTCCTCGACCCAGTAGCTGGTGTCGTGTTGCCACGGCGACGGGGGCAGCTGGACCGGTCGGCCGTTTCCGGCCGGCCGGCCGGCGGCGCCGAGCGCGGCCAGTTGGGTGTGGAAGTACACGGTTTCGTCGTCCACCCGGCGCAGCGCGGAGGTGACGGTCACACCATCGGCCGATCCGGTGGCTTCGAGGGTGTCGCCGATGTTATAGGTCAGCAGCGGGTGCGGGCTGATCTCGAGGAACGTGCCGTAGTTCGCCGCGGCGGCGGTGACGGCCTGACTGACCCGGGCCGGCTGGCGCACGTTGGCCACCCAGTAGTCGGCGTCCAGGCGGGGCGCACTGGAGTCTTCGGTGACCGTCGAGATGAACGGGATGGTCGGGGCGCTGGGCGCCAGATCGGCCAGGGCCGAACGCAATTCGGGCAGGATCGGGTCCATGAAGGCGGTGTGCGAGGCGACCTCCATGTTGACCCGGCGCGCGAAGCGGTCCTGGGCGGCAACAGCGGCGATCACGGCGTCCACCTGTTCCGGCGGTCCGGCGATCACGGTCTGGCGCGGCGAGAGGTAGCCGGCGATGCTCACCCCGGAATACCCGGCGATGAGCGCCTCGGTGGCCTCGGCGTCGAGTTCGACCAGCGCCACCGCGCCCTGCCCGGCCATCTTCGACATCAGCGTGGACCGGTGCGCGATGACCTTCAGACCGTCGGCAACGGTCAGCGCACCAGCGACGACGGCCGCGGTCACCTCGCCCATCGAATGCCCGATCACCGCGTCGGGTGCCACCCCGTAGGAACGCAGCAACGTGGTCAATGCGAGTTGCAGGCCCATGATGACCGGCTGGACCTGGGCGTCACCGTTGATCTCGGTGCCGCTGGTCAGGATCTGCTTCAGCGAGAAGCCGACATGCTCGACGAACAGCGGCTCGAGCTCGTCGATCGCGGCGGCGAACACCGGCTCATCGGCCAGCAACTGCCGGCCCATCCCGGCCCAGTGTGACCCCTGACCGGAGTAAACGAACACGCGGCCACCGCCGATGGGGCGCAGTTGTGGGTCGATGACGCCGGGCGCGGAATCGCCGGTGGCCAGGGCCTTCAGGCCGGCGATCGCACCGGCCCGGTCCCGTGCACACACCCCCGCCACCGTCTTGAACCGGCTCCGATGATGCGCCAAGGTGTGCGCCACGTCGTCGAGCGCAACGTCGCGGCCGGCCCCTTCGAGCCAGTCCGCCAACACCCCGGCGGCAGCCGCCACCCGGGCCGCCGACTTCCCCGACAGGAGCAACGACGACACCACCGGCGCCTCCTCAGCCGGAACCGCTTCGGCCTCGGGCGCCTGCTCGATGATCACGTGTGCGTTGGTGCCGGAGACACCGAACGACGACACCCCGGCCCGACGCACCCGATCCACCGCCGGCCAGGTCAGCTCCTGCGCCGCAATGGTGAACTTCGCCGCCCCCGGCCCCGCGTGCGGCGTCAGCGCATCGAAGTAGAGGTGCTTCGGGATGATCCCGTGTTTGACGCTCAGCACCGTCTTGATGAATCCGGCCACCCCGGCCGCCGACTCGAGGTGCCCGATGTTGGTCTTCACCGACCCCAGCACCAACGGTGCAGATTCACCCCGATCACCGAAAACCCCTGCCAGGGCGTCCAATTCGATTGGATCACCCAGCGCGGTCCCGGTGCCGTGCGCCTCCACGTAGTCGATGTCGGCGGCCGTCACCCGCGCCGCGGTCAACGCCGACCGCATCACCGCCTGCTGCGCCGGCCCCGACGGCACCGTCTGACCACTGCTGGGTCCGTCCTGGTTGACCGCGGACCCCCGCACCACTGCCCAGATGTTGTCACCGTCGCGCACGGCGTCAGCGAGCCGCTTGAGCACCACCGCTCCGGCGCCCTCACTGCGGACATACCCATCCGCGGCGGCATCGAAGGTCTTGCACAACCCGTCCGGCGCCAACATCCCCCACTGGGAACAGGCGATGAAGTTGTCCGGCAGCAGATTGAGGTTCACCCCGGCCGCGATCACCCGATCGGTCTCGTGCCGACGCAGGCTCTGCACCGCCAGGTGGATCGTCACCAGCGACGACGAACACGCCGTATCCACCACCACCGCGGGACCTTGTGCGCCGAGGAAGTACGACAACCGGCCCGCCGCGAAATTCGAGGCGTTGCCGAAGGTGATGTAGGGATTGACGTCCTCGGGGCCACCCTTTCGCTCGTAGCCGAGCGCGATGTAGTCGGTGGTGGTCAGGCCCACGAAGACGCCGGTCTGTGAACCGCGGATCTGCGCCGCCGTCACGCCGGCGTTCTCCAGCGCCTCCCAGGTGACCTCCATCAGCAACCGCTGCTGCGGATCCATCCCGGTCGCCTCGCGCGGCGAGATGCCGAAGAACTCCGCATCGAACTCATCGGGCTGCCACGACGTCAGGAACCCGCCCTCACGGGTGCACATGGTTCCCGGGACGGGCTGTTCCGCCGAATAGAACTCGTCGACGTCCCAACGGTTTTCGGGAACCCGAATCACACCGCTGGCGCCGTCGCGCAGCAACTGCCAGTACTGCTCGGGGTCATTGACGCCGCCGGGCAGCCGGCAACCGATGCCCACCACCGCGATGGGCTCGGTATCACCCTGCTCCGCGATCTGCAGGCGCTCGGTCAGCTCATCGATCTTGCGCAGCGCATCGGCAATGATCGATCGACGATCCGGGGCTGCACTCGACATTGCGCTCAACTCAACCTTTCCGAGAGCTGCGCCAGCAACTCGTCGTCACTGAGGTCGTCGTACTCGTCGGCATCGTCGGCCTCCGAAGCCTCGACCAGTTCGGGCAGCACTCCGCTCAGGTAACCGGTGAGGGCCTCGACACTGGGATAGTCGAAGATCACCGACGTCGGCAACTGCTCACCGAGGCTCTCGCTGAGCGACCGCTGCAGGGTCACACTCATCAGTGAGTCCATGCCGGACTGGAAGAATCCGGCCGTCGGCTCCAGCGCCTGCCGGGGCCCCAGGCCCATCGCCGCGGAAACCTGTTCACTGATATGGGCAGCCAGGATCCCCTGCCGCTCGGTCGGCTCCGCGTCGCCCAACTCGGAACGGAACTTCGTGTTGACCGAGCCGCCGCCGGCGCCCGCGGCAGGGGCGGCGTCGAGCAGATCGTCCACGATGTGCAGCGCAGCCCGGGTGCGGTACGCGGTGGCCAGCAGCGGCCAGTCGGCCTCGACCACGACCGAACGCACCGGCGCACCGGCGCCGCCCACCCAACGCAGCGCGGCAATGGCGACATCATCGGCCATCGGCATCAGACCGGAGTCAATGCTGACCTGGGTCTCCTGCTCGGATTGGTTGTTGGACAACGACTTCCACAGACCCCAGTTGACGGTGGTGACCGGCAGACCGGCCGCCCGCCGCGCGTAGGCGAAGGTGTCCAGGAACGTGCTGGTGGCGGTGTAGTGCGCCAGCCAGCGCGACCCGGTGAGTCCCGAGATCGAGGAGAACAGCACGAACTGCCGAACCGGGTGTTCCACCGACAGCGGATGCACGACGGCAAGCGCATCCAGCTTCGGCGCGAACATGGCCGTCACGTCGGCGTCGGTCATGTCCGCCAGCGTGACCGGACCGCCACCGAAGGCGGCCAGGTAGATGCCATGCAGCGGCGGCAGGTCTGCACCGAAGCGGGCGAACAGCTCCGCCATCGCCGCCGGGTCGGTGCTGTCGGCGGCCACCGTCACCAGCGTGGTGCCGGACTTCGCCAGGGTGCTGGTCAACTCGTCGAGCCGCGAGCCCGGGTTGCGGGACACCGCGACGACGGTGCGCGCACCCATCTTCGCGAGCTGCCGGATCAGATGCGGTCCGATGTTGCCCGTCGCACCGATCACCAGGTGGCACCCGGAGGTGTCCTCGGCGAGATCGACCGGGGCGCCGGCGAACGGGACGCCGTACTGCATCCGCGGCACCCGGCGCAGACCCGCGTGGTAGACCACCTGATCCTCGGTGTCGGAACCGACAGCCTCGGCCACAACATATTTGGCGACCAGTCCCGCCGGCACCGACTCATCGACGTCGACGACGCGGCCCCAGAATTCGGGGTGCTCGAGGGCCAGGGTGCGACCCAACCCCCACAGCACCGCGTGCACGGCGTTGGCGCGGTCGCCCTCGTTCACGGGCTGCGCATTGCGGGTCAGCAGGAACAGCGTGGGTGCACCGCTGGCCCCACCCGCCACTCCGGCCAGCGCGGCCGACAGCCGCCGGCCCGCATGGAACAGGTCGTAGCCCGCTGGCGCAGAGAGCCCGTCGGCCACCAGGTCCGGCGCGAACAGCACCCGGTCGACGCCGCCGAGGGCCTCGATCAGCGCAGCCCGGCCCGAGTCGTCGGCGAGTGCCGATGCCGGGAGCGCGGAAACGCGGGCAGTGTCGCCCACCGCCCGGCCGATCGAGGCGGCCAGGCCAGCGTCACCGATCACGAGCCAACGACCGGCGTCGGCCGCAGCGTCGGCCGGCGGTTCCGGCAGGTCGACCACTGGCCAGACGAGCTGTGAATACCAGTCCTGCGGCACCACATCGTCGTCCTGGGTCCAGGCTCCGCGAGGTTGCGCGGGACCCGCCGAACGGCTGGTCCGCGTGACGTCCACCCAGTGCCGGTCGTGCAACCACGGCGTGGACGGCAGCACCGGATGCGGTTCGGGCAGGTGTGGCGTGTCCGGGGGACGGTTGGTGTGCGTGGCATTGAGGCTGGTGTGGAAACGCACGGTGTCGTCGCCGTCCCGCCACAGCGTCCCGATGGTGTGGTGGTGTCCCAGCGACTCGAGCGTCTCCCCCATCGCGTGGGTCAGGATCGGATGGGCACTGACCTCGATGAAGGTGGTGTTCTCCGCAGCGGCCGCGGTGACCGCCTGCATCAGCCGCGCCGGGTTGCGCACGTTGGCGGCCCAGTAGTCGGCGTCCAGCAGGGCCGGGTCCTCGACCGCGGTCGACAGGAACGGGACCGAGGGCTTGCGCGGCGTGATATCTGCCAGCGCAGAACGCAATTCGGCCAGGATGGGATCCATCAGGGCGGTGTGCGACGCCACCTCCATGTTGACCCGCCGGGCGAACTTGTTCTGCGCGCTGACCGCGGCGATGAGCGCGTCAACGGGCTCCACCGGCCCGGCGATCACGGTCTGGCGCGGGGACAGGTATCCCGCAACCTCCACACCGGGGTGATCGGCGATCAGGGCGTCGACCGCGTCCGCATCCAGATTCAGCAGTGCGACGGCGCCCTGCCCGGCCATCCGCGACATCAGCCGCGACCGCACCCCGATGACCTTCAGACCGTCGGCGACGGACAGCGCACCGGACACCACCGCGGCGGTGACCTCACCCATCGAGTGGCCGATGACCGCATCCGGGTGGACCCCGTAGGACCGCCACAGATCGGTGAGCCCCAGCTGCAGACCCATCAGCACCGGCTGCACCTGGGCGTCGCCGCTGATCGCCTGGCTGCCCGACAGGATGTCCCACAGCGAATAGCCGACCTGCTCGACGAACACGGGCTCGAGCTCGGCGATCGAGCGGGCGAACACCGGCTCGTCGTCGAGGAGCTTGCGCGCCATGCCGGCCCAATGCGAGCCCTGCCCGGAGTACACGAACACGGTGCCCGAACCACACTGGCCGTCGTGCGGTCCGACGACGCCGACGCCGTCGGCGGTGCGCTGCTCGGCGATCGCGCGCAGGCCGGCGATCGCGTCGTCGCTACGGCGGGCGCACACGGTGGCGAACCGACCGTGCACGGCCCGGTGGTGATTCAGGGTGTGCGCAACGTCGGCCAGCCCCACACCCTTGCCGTCACCCTCGAGCCAGTCCGCCAGCGTGGCGGCGGTGGCGGCGATGCGCTCGGACGAGGCACCGGTGACCACCAGGGTGCTGACGGCCGGGTCGGGCCCGCGCTCGGCGGGTTTGATCGTGGGCGCCTGCTCGATCACGACGTGCGCGTTGGTCCCACCGAAGCCGAACGACGACACCCCGGCCCGGCGCGGCCGGCCCGTATCGGGCCATTTCTGTTCGGCCGCAACAACCTTCACGCGCAACTGGTCGAACGGGATGTGCGGGTTGGGGTTCTTGAAATGCAGGTTGCCCGGGATGATCCCCCGGTTCACGGCCATCACGGTCTTGATGAAGCCCGAAATGCCGGCCGCGGCCTCGAGATGCCCGATGTTGGTCTTCAGCGCGCCCAGCAGTAGCGGGGCGTCCTGGGTACGGCCTCGGCCCAGCACGCTGCCCAGGGCCCGCACCTCGATCGGATCGCCGAGCAGGGTTCCGGTGCCGTGCGCCTCGACGTAGTCGACCTCCTGCAGCGGCACCCCGGCATTGCCGTACGCCGACCGCAGCACCGCCATCTGGGCGGCCGGGTTGGGCGCGAGCATCCCGTTGGACCGGCCGTCCTGGTTCACCGCGGAACCGCGGATCAACGCCAGCGGCTGGTTACCGTCGCGCAACGCGTCCGAGAGCCGCTTCAGCACCACGACGCCACAGCCCTCACCGCGGACGAATCCGTCGGCGTCGGCGTCGAACGAATGGCAGGCGCCGGTCTTCGACAGCGCACCGGACTGGTCGAAACCGCGGAACACCGCGGGCGACAGCAGCAGGTTCACGCCGCCGGCGACGGCGACGTCACAGTCCTGGGTGCGCAGGCTCTGGCAGGCCAGGTGCAGCGCGACCAGCGACGACGAACACGCGGTGTCCACCGTGACCGACGGACCGCGCAGATCCAGGAGGTAGGACAGCCGGTTGGCGATGATGCTCAGCGCACCGCCGGAGTTGCTCCAGGCATCGACCGACGTCAGGTCGGTGGATGCCAGGTAGGCGTACTCGCTCAGGCTGGCGCCGACGAAAACGCCGGTCTGCGAGCGACGCAGGGTGGTGGCCGGGATGCCGGCGTTCTCCAGCGCCTCCCAGGCCACCTCGAGCAGAATGCGCTGCTGCGGGTCCATCTTGGCGGCCTCGCGCAGCGAGATCTCGAAGAAGTCGGCGTCGAAGGTGTCGATCTCGTCGAGGAACGAACCCCACCGCGTGGTGGCCGACATCGCGGCGGCGGTTTCGCTGGTGCCGTCGTCGAACGCCGCCCAGCGCTCGGCGGGCACCTCACCCACGGTGTTGCCGCCCTCGGCGAGCAACTGCCACAACGCTTCCGGGCCCGCGATCCCGCCGGGCAGCCGACAGCCCAGGCCGATGACGGCGATCGGCTCGTTCAGGGTGCCGACCGACGGCACGTAGACCGTTCCGTCGTCACTGTCGGTCTCGACGCCGGTGAGGAATTTCGCCAGCGAGTCGATCGTCGGATGCTGCCAGAACTCCACCGGCGACACCGGGCGGCCGAGCAACTCCGACAGCTCGCCGGAGAGCACCACGGCGTCGCGCGAACCGACGCCCAGGTCGTTCATCGACGCCTCGACATCGACTTCCTCCGGATTGCAGCCGACATTGGTGACCAGGTAGTCGACCAACCAGTTGCGCAGGGCCGCTTCGTCCATCGGCTCGGTCATCAAACTCCTCTTTCGCCGACAGCGGTCGATTCCACGCTGCCGAACAACTCGTCGAGCACACTTCCGTCAGATTCGGTCACCAACTGGTCGTCATCATCCGAACCCTGTTCGGGAACCAGCTTGTCCGCCAGGAACACGGTCAACGCGGTGATCGTGGGGTGATTCCACAGCATCGTTGCCGACAACTCAATCCCGAGCAACCTCTCGGCATCGCGCCGGATCGACATCGCCATCACCGAGTTCAGACCCATCTCGGCGAAGGGCAGAGTGACGTCGATGTCCGCCTCCGGCAGGCCGAGCTCACGCGACAGGATGGTCTTCAGCTCGCCCTCGAGTTCGACCAGCAGGTCGGCCCTGGCCATCTCCGTCCACGCGCGCGTGGGCGTCAACGGCTCCTGGTCGGCGGGCTGCCCACCGGAGAGCGGCACCATGACCGCCTGCGCCAGGTCGAAGGTGTCGACGTACTCCCAGGCCGGGAACGCCTCCTGCGGAGTGACCGGCCGCGAGCCCATCCGCTCGAGTTCGTCGAGCACCACCTGGGCCTCGGTGGCGAAGCCGAGCCCGCGCCAGGCGACCCAGTTCAGGCTCAGCGCCCGGCAACCCTGCCGGTGCCGGGCCCGCGCCAGGCCGTCGAGGTAGGCGTTGGCCGACGCGTACGCACCCTGACCCGGCACACCGAACACCGCACCGGCAGCGGACGTCAAATAGAAGAATTCGACCGACCCGGGCGGGAACGCCTCGTGCAGGACCCGCGAGCCCGAGATCTTCGGCCACATGGTGGTGCGCAGCCGGTCGACCTCGAGTTCGGTGAGCAGCTGACCCTCGGTGACACCGGCGGCATGGATCAGGCCACGGATCGGCGGTTTGCCGGCCTCGTCGCGAGCCGCCAGGAACGCGCCGACCGCGTCCGCCGAGCCCGAGTCCAGCGCCACGGCCTCCACATCGACGCCACGGTTCTCCAGCGCCCGCACGGCCGCGATGCGCTGCCGCACCGCGGGATCGTTGGACTCGCTGTCCCAGTCCCGGCGCGGCGGCAGCCCGCTGCGGCCCGCCAGGACCAGGCGACGGGCGCCCAGATCGGCCAGCCAGTCGGCCATCAACAGACCGAGCGCACCCAGACCACCGGTGATCAGATAGGCCGCATCGGGGCGGCAGCGCAGCGGTTCGCGGACCGGTTCGCCGAGCACCGGCGAGATGACGGGCGCAAACACCGCGCCGTCGCGCACCGCCAGGATGGACCGCACCGGACCGACCAGGACCGGCGCGAGCGCCGGGGCGTGCTCGGCGATCAGGGCGGCGGGCTCATCCGGCAGGTCGATCAGACCGCCCCAGATATCGGGCTGTTCGGCACGAACCACGCCCGCCAAACCCCACAGGCTGCTCTGGCGCAGCGCGGCGTCGGACGCACACTCGCGGACGCCACGCGTGACGATCCACAGCGCGACGGCGCCCGGGCGCTTGGCCAGCCGACGCACCAGGCCGGCGATGTCGGCCGTCAACCGGACCGCGCAGTCGGTGTCGGATTCACCCGCGATGTTCGGTTCGGGGTCGGCGATGTAGACGACGCAGCGCGCATCGTCCACACCGGCGGATGTGTAGCCGGCCGCCACCAGGCCGTCGCGCAGGGCGCCGGCGGCCGCGTCGGGGCCGACCACCGCCAGGGTTCCCGGGGCGCCGTGCGCGCCGGCCTCCGGCGACTCCTCCCGTACCCAGGGCTCCCATTCGATAACGTGCGCCAGGGCGGCCGGATCGGCCGCGGCGGTGGCCGGCTCCGCGGGCGCGAAATGCAGTCCGCGCACCTCGATACCGGCTCCGTGGTCGGGGCCCCGAACCGCGATGTCGACCACCAACTCCCCTGCCTCACCCGTGGCGCGCCGGTGCACCTCGATCATGTCGTGTCCGTCGGCGAACTCGGCCGTCACCGTGATGCTCTCGACGGCGGCCGGCATCAGCAGCTCCCGGTTGGCACCGTCGGCCAGGCGGGCGACGTGGACCGCGGCGTCGATCAGGGCGACCACCGACGGCTCGGTCATCTCGACGCCGGCGAGCAGGCCATCCGGGATCGATCGGTGCGAGGTGATGGTCCACGGGAACGGTTGGCCTTCGACGCCCCACTCGGCCATCAACTCGGCCACCCCAGCCGCATCCGGGCCCGGATCCGCGTCGGCAGTGCCGACCGCCGTGGTCGGCACTGCCGACGGCTCGCCGGCCGGGGTGCGGTCGATGCGTCCGCTGGCGTGCCGGACCCAGCGCTGTGCCGAACCCTCACCGGCCAGCGCGGACGAGATGGTGACCAGTTCACCGTCGGTGACCACCTGGACCAGGCGGGTCTGATCCAGAACGATCGGGTTCTCGAACCGGACATCGGACAGCGTCGACGACCCGGTCTTTGCGGCGGCAGCAGAAAGTGTTTGCAGCAGAATGGAAACCGGCACCAGCTCGACCCCGTGCACGCGGTGACCGCCCGGATAGGGCTTGGTGTCGGGGACCAGCCGCGCCTGCCATACGTGATGGAGCGGCGTGGTGGCCAGCACGCTGTGCTCGCCGAGCAGGGTTCCCCGCATGGGCGGCGCACCCGAGCGCCGGCTGGCGTTGTCCACGCTGATCCAGTGCCGGGTGTGCTGCCAGGGGGTGGGTGGCAGTACGACCGGCGCCCCCGGATGGACATGCTCGGCGTCGGTGCGCCCGATGGCCGCGACCTGGGTGTGGAAGAACAGGGTTTCGTCGTCGTCGCGTTTGAGCGTGGCGACCACCTGCGCGGAGGCATCCGGCTGGGCGGCCTCGAGCGATTCGGTGATGGCGTGCGTCATCGTCGGGTGCGGGCTGATCTCGACGAATGTCCCGCAGCGCTCGGCGGCGGCGGCCACGGCCTGGCTGAACCGGACCGGCTTGCGCACGTTGGCCACCCAGTAGTCGGCATCCAGCCGCGGTGCGCTGGAGTCCTCGGTGACGGTGGAGATGAACCGGATGGCCGGCTCGGCCGGCGTGGTGTCGGCCAGCGCCTCGGCCAGCTCCGACAGGATCGGATCCATCAGCGCGGTGTGCGAGGCGACTTCCATCTTGACCCGCCGCGCGAAGCGGTCCTGGGCGGCCACAGCGGCGATCACCGCATCCACCTGGTCCACCGGACCCGCGACGACGGTCTGGCGCGGCGACGAGTACACCGTGATCTCGACGCCGGGGTAGTCGGCGATGAGCGCCTCGGTTGCCTCGGCGTCCAGTTCGAGCAGCGCCACCGCGCCCTGCCCGGCCATCTTCGACATCACCTTCGAGCGCCGCGCGATGATCTTGATCCCCTGAGCGGGGGCGAGCACACCGGCGACGACGGCCGCGGTGATCTCGCCCATCGAGTGACCCATGACCGTGTCGGGTTCGACGCCGTAGGACCGCCAGAGCGCCGTCAGCGCCAGCTGGACGGCCATGATGACGGGCTGGACCTGGGCATCACCGCTGATCTCGGTGCCCTCGATCAGGATCTGCTTCAGCGAGAACCCGACGTGCTCGACGAATACCGGCTCGAGCTCGTCGACCGCCGCGGCAAACACCGGCTCATCGGCCAACAACTGCCGGCCCATCCCGGTCCATTGCGAACCCTGACCGGAGTACACGAAAGCGAGGCCCGAACCGGCGCCCGACGACTGCCGCGGCGGCACGACGCCGGGCGCGGAATCGCCGGTGGCCAGAGCCTTCAGGCCGGCGATCGCGCTGGCCCGATCCCGCGCGCAGACCCCCGCCACCGTCTTGAACCGGCTCCGATGATGCGCCAAGGTGTGCGCCACATCCGCCAGCGCCACGTCCTGGCCGGCCCCCTCGAGCCACTCCGCCAGCACCCCGGCCGAGGCCGCTACCCGGGGCGCCGATTTACCGGACAGAACCAACGACGTCACCACCGGCGCCGCCGCGGCCGCCGCCACCTCGAGCTCGGGCGCCTGCTCCACTACGACGTGCGCGTTGGTGCCCGACACCCCGAAGGACGACACCCCGGCCCGGCGCACCCGATCCACCGCCGGCCACGCCAGCTCCTGCGACGCGATGGTGAACTTCGCCGCGCCCGGACCGGCATGCGGCGTCAGCCCCTGGAAGTGCAGGTGCCGGGGAATGACCCCACGCTGCACACTCAGCACCGTCTTGATGAATCCGGCCACCCCGGCCGCGGTCTCCAGGTGCCCCAGGTTGGTCTTGACCGAGCCCAGCACCAACGGCGCCGCCGAACCCCGATCACCGAACACCGCCGAGAGCGCATCGAGTT
>Ga0209023_10000286_pt1 | contig 83794 bp, 78 predicted proteins | sample LakOneMetagenome_FD_187468 | JGI IMG/M metagenome (GOLD analysis project Ga0209023, IMG submission 187468) | Freshwater and sediment microbial communities from Lake Erie, Canada (SPAdes) (version 2) | ecosystem: Environmental > Aquatic > Freshwater > Lentic | place: Lake Erie, Canada... | reverse complement strand
CCTTGGCCTTGATGGCCGCTAGCGTCGGCCGTGTCTTGCGCGGACGCACGCGCAGGCCGTAGCCGATGTTGTCGGCGACGTTCATGTGCTTGAACAGCGCATAGTTCTGAAACACGAAACCGACGCGGCGCTCCTGCACGGTGAGGTTCGTGGCGTCGACGCCGTCGAACAGCACCTTGCCGCTGTCGGGCGACTGCAGGCCGGCGATGATCCGCAGCAGCGTGGTCTTGCCAGAGCCCGACGGGCCCAGAAGCGCGATCAACTCACCCGGACGAATTTCCAGGTTTACGCCACGCAGCGCGGCGAAGGACCCGAATTCGAGCGCGACATCCTCGACCTTGATGGCGACGCCATGCGCGACCACGTCAAAGTCGGCGTCCGCCACGCCCGGCGAGTTCGCCGGCGTGGCGCCATTCGAGAAATGTCTTGATCCCGAGGGTGACAAGGGCAAGTCCCGCGAGAAGGACGGCGAGAGCGAAAGCGGCGACGCTGTTGTATTCATTGTAGAGGATCTCGACCTGAAGAGGAATTGTGTTGGTCAGTCCGCGGATATGGCCCGACACAACAGACACCGCGCCGAATTCGCCCATGGCGCGGGCATTGCAGAGCAGGACGCCGTAGAGCAGGCCCCACTTGATGTTGGGCAGCGTGACGGTGAAAAAGGTCCGCCAGCCGGATGCGCCGAGCGTGAGCGCGGCTTCTTCTTCCACCGTCCCCTGCTCCTGCATCAACGGTATCAATTCGCGTGCGACGAAGGGGAAGGTGACGAAGATGGTCGCCAGCACGATGCCGGGAACAGCGAATACGATCTGGATGTTGTGAGCAGCGAGCCAGGGGCCGAACACCCCCTGCGCGCCGAACACGAGCACATAGACCAGCCCCGAGACAACCGGCGACACCGAGAACGGCAGGTCGATCAGAGTGACGAGCAGGCTCTTGCCGGGAAAGGAAAATTTCGCGATCGACCAGGCCGCCGCCAGACCGAACACGAGATTTGCAGGCACGGCGATGGCCGCAACGAGCAGCGTGAGCTGCACCGCCGCCTGCGCGTCGGCATCCGAAAATGCCACGGCAAAGGTCGCGAAGCCCTTGGACAGCGCCTCGCTGAAAACGACGACGAGCGGCGCGAACAGGAACAGCGCCAGGAAGATGACGGAGGTCGCGATCAGGGCGATCCGCGCTGCAGGCGGATCGTCTGTCGCGCCGCGCGGACGCAGCAGGGACGGCGCGGCATAGCCGGGGGCCAATGCATCAGACATAGCCGAACCTCCGCCGGCTCCAGGCCTGGACCAGATTGATGACGAGCAGAGCAAGGAAAGAAATCGCCAGCATGATGGTGGCGATGCCGGTGGCGCCGGCATAATCGTATTGTTCGAGCTTCACGACGATCAGCAGCGGCGCGATCTCGGAAATGTAGGCGAGGTTGCCGGATATGAAGATGACCGAGCCGTATTCGCCGATGGCGCGGGCGAAGGCGAGCGCAAAGCCCGTGAGCAGCGCGGGCACGAGCGGCGGCAGCAGCACGCGCAATACCGTCTGGACGCGCGAGGCGCCAAGCGTAGCGGAGGCTTCCTCGAGCTCATGCTCGAGTTCGGCGATGATCGGCTGCACCGTGCGCACGACGAAGGGCAGGCCGATGAAGACGAGCGCGACGAAGATGCCGAGCCGTGTGAATGCCACCTTCACGCCGATCTCGGCCAGCGGCGCGCCGAACCAGCCGTTGGGCGCATAGAGGGCCGCGAGCGAAATGCCCGCGACCGCCGTCGGCAGCGCAAACGGCAGATCAACGAAAGCGTCGAATAGCCGGCGGCCAGGAAAGCGATAGCGCGTGAGCGTCCACGCGACGATCAGGCCGAAGATGAGGTCGGTGAAGGCGGCGGCGAAAGAGATGAGAAAGGTAGTGCGCAGCGCCGCCGCGACGCGCGGCTGCATGGCGATGTCGAGCAGCCCGCCGAACCCGAGCCCGGACGTGCGCAGGATCAGGACCGCGAGCGGAAACAGAACGAGTAGGCCGAGATAGAGCAACGTGTAGCCGAACGTCAGGCCGAACCCCGGCAGGACGCTCGGCGCCACGAAGCGCCATTTCTTGCCCGCTGTGGCGGCGGCCGCGCTCATTCTCGAACCTTACTTCTGAATATCGTCGAACACGCCGCCATCGGCGAAATGCTTCTTCTGCGCCGCAGCCCAGCCGCCGAAATCCTTGTCGATGGTGATGAGATCGAGCTTGGGTAAGCGGTCCAAGTCGGCCTTGTCGGCGAATTCAGGACGCGCGGGGCGATAGTAGTTCTTGGCGATGATCTTCTGGGCTTCAGGCGAATAGAGAAATTCGAGATAGGCCTGCGCAACCTTGGTCGTGCCCTTGGTCTCGGCATTCTTGTCGACAACCGACACCGGCGGTTCGGCGAGGATCGAAAGCGACGGCGCGACGATTTCGAACTTGCCTTTTCCGAATTCCTCGAAGGCCAGATAGGCCTCGTTCTCCCATGCGATCAGGACGTCGCCGAGGCCACGCCGCGCAAAGGTGATGGTGGAACCGCGCGCGCCCGTGTCGAGCACAGGCGCATTCTTGTAGATCGCCTTGACGAAATCTTTTGTCTTGGCCTCGTCGCCGCCGAATTTCTTCGCGGCGTAACCCCAGGCCGCGAGATAGTTCCAGCGTGCGCCACCCGATGTCTTCGGGTTGGGCGTGATGACGGAAACGCCTGGCTTCGCCAAATCGTCCCAATCCTTGATCGCTTTCGGATTTCCCTTGCGCACGAGGAAAATGATGGTCGATGCGTAGGGCGAGGAATTGTTGGGCAGGCGCTTTTGCCAATCGGCGGCGATCTTGCCCGAGCGCGTTGCGATCGCATCGATATCGGCTGCAAGCGCCAGCGTCACCACATCTGCCTGCAGCCCGTCGATCACAGCGCGCGCCTGCGCGCCGGAGCCCGAGTGCGACGCCTGAAGCTCGACGGTTTCGCCGGTCTTTGCCTTCCAGTTCGCGGCAAAGGCGGGATTGATCGCCTTGTAGAGCTCGCGGGTCGGATCGTAGGAAACATTCAGCAGCTTCTGCTGCGCGAGCGCATTGCCGGAAAGCGCAACAAACGCGACGAGAGCCGGCGCTGCGGCGCAAAGAATGGTGCGGCGAAACGAGGAGCGATTCTTCACGAGTGGACCCTCCTGACGTCGCCGGAAAGGGCCGGCGATCATACGATTTGAAAAGCGGCTAAATTTCGTGCGCCAGAGCAGGCCGCCCTTGCGGCGCGTTCATGCGGCGACCTGATCCCTCTCCAGACGGATCGGCAGATTGGTCGTCGACTTGATGCGCTCCATCACGAAGCGCGAGGTGACATTGCGTAGCGGCGCGAGCTCAATGAGCCTCTTGTAGAAGGCGTCGTAGCTCTTCATGTCCGGCACGGCGACGCGCAATTCGTAGTCGGTCTCGCCGGCCATGCGGTAGAGATCGAGCACCTCCGGCAGCGCCGCGACCTGTTCCGTGAAGCGCCGCAGCCAATCGTCGGAATGCGCGCCGGCCTCGATCGCGACCAGAACAGTGAGCCCAAGCCCAAGCGCCTCGGGATTGACGATGGCGACGCGGCGCTCGATCACGCCATTGGCCTCGAGCTTCTGGATGCGCTTCCAGCAAGGCGTCTGCGAGAGATTGATGCGGCCCGCGAGATCGGCGATCGACAGCGTCGCGTCGTTCTGCAATTCGCGCAGGATGCGCCGGTCGATATCGTCGAGACCACGCGCCATCAGCGTCGCGCGTCCTGCTTCAGCACCGTCCCGAGCGAGACTGTGGCGTGCGTCGTGGGACCGATCGCGGAAGCGGCGAAGGCGACAACCAGCACGACCAGCGTGAGGACGACGAGGTCGAGGCCCGAACGCAGGCGGTGCGGCCGCAGCGCAGCAGGGGCGTGAATACTGGAAAAATCGGACATTGCGTCTTTCCCTCAGGGTCGACGCATGGTCCGACAAACCCAGCGAAAGGTTCAAGTCGATAATCTATCGACTTAATAGATAGAGTGTTCCTCTTGCTCGCTGAAACAGAGAGAATTCTTTTCTTGCAGCCTCAGGACGGCTTGCGGGCGGCCTGACGCGCCCGGGCCGGAGTTCGCCCGGAAAAGCCCGCCTTTGCCATATCCGCGAGGGATTTGGCGTCCAGAACGGCGGCGATCGCATCGCGCGCCTCGGTCATGGCGAGTCGCACTTCGCATGTCTTGGGGTCGCGGCAGTCGGCGCAGCGCTTGTAGGCGCGGCGGCTTGCGCAGAGGATCGGCGCCAGGGGGCCGTCGAGCGCGCGGACGATATCGCCGACCATGATCCTGGTAGCGGCGCGGGCCAGTCGATAGCCACCGCCCTTGCCTTTCTTGGCTTCCACCATGCCGCTTTCGCGCAATTGCGCGAGGATGGCGTCCAGGAACTTCTTCGGAATCCGGTTCTGGTCGGCGATATCCAGCCCGGCTGCGAGTTCCTGTGGCGGAAGCCGCGCCAGATGCACCATGGCCTTGAGGCCGTACTTGCCCTTCATGGTCAGCATGATGCGGCATAGCTTGCCCCGCCCGCCCTGTCCATTGCGCCAGCAGGCCGAAGGCCGTCTTCCACGCCCGCAAGACGCTCACTACCAACGGGCACAGAAATCCAGGGGTCTAATTTATCAGTTCAGTAGATTGAACTCGCTGCGCGGGCGCATTCCAGGCGCATGCCTTTATGTCGCGCAAGACGCCTTGAGCGGCGTCCTGCGCGACACCCGTTCAATAGCTCATGCGCAGGCCGGCGTAGGCTGCCAGCCCCGGCGCGCGAAAGCCGGTCGGATTCTGGAACTGTTTGTTGAAGAGATTGTCGACACGTGCCGTCGCCGTCACGCCTTCGGCGAGATCGTAGGAGCCGGCGACATTGACCAGCATGTAGCCCGGCGCCTTGAAGCGCGGGATCGAGAAATCACGCGTGCCGTCGATCCATGAGCTGACGCGCACGACGCTCGCCGACAGGCTCAGTTTTTCGATCGGCTTCCACGTCGCCTGCAGGCTCGCCTTACGGCGCGGGCGGCGCAGCAGGTCGGGCTGCGGCGTGCCTTCGACGGCCTGGCGGAGCAGCTCTGCCTGTATGGCGCCTGCGGTCGCGGCGACCTGGCCAGCGTCGCGCGCCACCGTATAGGTGTAGTCGCCGCGAATCGTCAGCTCATCCGTGATGCGCGCCTGCGCAAAAGCCTCGACGCCATAGGTCTTGCCGCTGCCCAGATTGATCAGCGTCGAGGTGAAGGTCGTCGGATCGAATTGCGTCGTGATGAGATCCTTGATGCGGTTGCGGAAGTAGGTCGCGCCGAAGCGGAATCGATTGCCGAGCAGCGGTTGCTCGAAGCCGATATCGAAACCGCGGCTCTGCTCGGGCTGCAGGCGCGGGTTGGCGAAGTAGAAGAACGCCGGGTAGGAGACGTAGAGCTGGTTCAGCGTCGGCGCCTTGAAGCCCGTGCCGTAGCTCGCCTTCAGCACCGTATCCGTCCACGGCACATGGAAGGATGGCGCAATGCGGAACGTTTTGTGGCTGCCGAACTGGCTGTTGCGATCGCGGCGCGCATTCGCCGAGATGAAGAAACGATCGAAGAAATTGCCGACATATTCGACGTAGCCCGCGTCGTTCGTATAGGCGGCAGCCGTCGCCGTCTGCGAAGGATCGAGCATCGGGATCGTCAGCCAGTCGCGCTGCGTCTCCGCGCCGGCAATCAGCTTGTGGCCTGGCACGACCTCGAACTCACCGCGCCAGTCGAACTTGGTGCGCTCGCCGATGTACTGGTAGGGCGGCTGATAGCCGTTGGAGAAGAAGGTCGGCGTCTGGTCGCCAGGCTTCGCCCAGGTGTCGGAGCGCATGTGCTGTACGCCGAACCAGTTCTTGAAGCGGCCGTCGAGAAGATTGACCGTGCCTTCGGCGCGCACATAGGCCTGCTTGTCGCGTTGCACGTCCTGACGCGCATTGGGCGAAGAGAATGCAAAGCCGTATGGCAAACCGAAATCGTCGGTCGTGAAGCGCTGGCGCGACTCCAGATAACGGCCGACAAGATTGACTCCGAATATGTCGTTGATCTGTGCGCCGACCTTCGATGAGAAGGTCAGGTTCTGGTAGGAATTATTGTTGACCGGCACGCCCGGCGGCACGAGTTCCGGCGGCGTGACTGGCAGGCTGCCGACGCTCTGGCGCTGAATGTTGAAGGCATAGTTCAACTGCTCGTGCGCGCCGCGCAGGCTCAACGAATTGTTGAGCGTGCCGAACGATCCGCCTTCGCCGAAGGCCGTTATCTTTGCCGGGCCTTCGCCCTTTTTCGTGGTGATCGAGATGACGCCGCCGATCGCATCCGAGCCATAGAGGCCGCTCTGCGGACCGCGCAGCACTTCGATGCGCTCGATATCGCCCGCCAGAAGCTGGCCGAAATCGAATGTGCCGTTGGCGGATGCGGGATCGTTGACCTCGATGCCGTCGATCAGAACTTTTACATGATTGGCGTTCGTCCCGCGCATGAAGACCGCGGTGTAGCCGCCCGGCCCGCCGGTCTGCACGACGTTGAGGCCGGGAACGGTCTGGAGGATTTCAGGCGCGGAGCGGCGCTGCGTCTGCTGGATCTGCTCTGCGGTGATGACAGTGACGGAACTGCCGGTCTGGTCGTTGGGCGTCGGCACGGAATTGGCGACGACGTTGATTTCCTCGAGCCGCTCGACACGCTGGGCGTGAGCGCCCGTCGTCAGCAAGATGAGGAGCGCGGCAGGCGCGACATGCGCCAGCGCGCGCAGGCGCGTTTGGCCGCAGGCGGCCAGATGGAGACGGGATTGCATAAATAATCACTCGCAGTGAGCGTGGACCGTCACTGCGATCGATCGCGGCCGTCTGCGAACAGCAGCGGCCGAAACCTCTCCGAGACACCCCGCCCAGAGCCATCGCGCGTGACCACGACTGATGGCAGGTCTCCTGGCTCGCGGGTCGTCGCCTTGAACCGCCTTCCCGCGGAAACCCGCAGTGGCATGTCGGTTCGCAGCTCTCCGCTTACAGTTGCGGGGGCAGCTGCGGCTTAGGGACCGCCCCGAGGGGCAAACCCGCACCGCATTCCCTTTTCAGCCCTTGCGGGCGCCATCGCGGCCATTTACGGATCGGGCGCGCCGGGAGTCAACCGGGTCCCGGCGATCAAGAGAACGCCGGCTCGGATCATTGATGATCGCGCGCGGACTGTGTATTCAAGGCAACAGAGATAATCAGCGCCAAGGGGATTCCCAATGCTTCGCGCCACCGACGCCAATGCGATCAACACCACCGCCTGGATCGCCTTTCTGACCGCACTGTCTGTGGCGCTGACCCTCGGTTTCGCCTGCGCCGCGCCGCTGGCGGCGTTCGGCGCCTATGCCGCGCTGCGCATGACGCGCGGCTGGGCGCTCGCGCTGGTGGGCGCCGTCTGGGCCGCCAATCAGGTTGTCGGCTTCGCGTTCCTCTCCTTCCCCATGACTGCGGAATGCACCGCCTGGGGCCTTGCGCTCGGCGCCTCCGGCCTGCTCGCCTGTGAAGCGGCCCGCCTGATGCAGGCGCGCGGCATGGTCGTCAGCTTCGTCGCCGCCTTTGCAGCCTATGAGGGCTTCCTGTTTGCCTGCACGGCAGTGACAGGCGCCGACATGACGGCCTACCAGCCGCTGGAGATGGGACGCGTGTTCCTCATCAACGCGATCGCCTTCGCGGGCCTGGTCGTTGTCGCCAAGCTGGTCGAGCGTCGCGACGGCGCCATAGGCACGATCGCTGCGCGCCACGCCTGATCAGGTTCGGCGCAAGCGCCGCTTAGGACCGAATGTTTTGCGGCGCGTGACAACGCGCCGCTTTTTTTTGCCTAGCACCGCATCGCGCCGCGATCGTTGCTAACCACGCCCCGCTTTCGTATGGTCGCTGCGACGGTTCTTCGTCAGGCCCCGGCCGGACGGAGTTAAACGGGAACGCGGCGAGGCCCACGCCAAATCCGCGACTGCCCCCGCAACTGTGAGCGGCAAGGTTCGACGCATCACGCCACTGGCGACGCCCCCTCCTCCAGGTGGGCGACAGAAGCCGGGAAGGCGCGTTGGCCCCACGACCCGCGAGTCAGGAGACCGGCCGTCAGCGTTGCGCGCATTGCCCGGACGGGGAACTCCGGAGGCGCGCCCTGGAGGCGGCTCTGAGATGGACGGCCATGCGCTGCGCGACCAAACGATCGGCCCAAGCCTTCTGGGCTCGGCAGCGATCGCACGCGCCGGGCAATCGGGCGGTGGTCCATCCACGCCGCTATTCCCGAAGGCGGCTTCATTGGCAGGCGGACGGCTGGCCGGCGCAGTAGCAGCGTCGATTGCGCTGCACGCCTGCCTGCTGCTCGGCTTCATTCAATATGTGCATCAGGGTCGGCCTGGCGACGACGCCGACGTCGAGGCGCCGATCGAACTTGTCCTCGAAAGCCCGGCAGCGTCCAAGGCGGATATGCAGGCGAGCCCTGAGGCTCCCGCCAACGCCGCGAGCGCCCTTCCTGCTACCCCGCCAGCGGTCTCCGCTCCCGCGACTGAACCCGCGCCGCCGCTGGCGGCAGAACAAGCGCCCGCGCCCCTTCCGCAGGAAAGCGTTACGCGCGTGGCCCCGACGCCATCGCCAGAGGCCGCCGCCGCGCTTCAGCGGCGATTGCGGGCGCTGGAGGCCGAGCGGGCCGCGAAGGAACGCGAGCGCAGGCGCGCGCTGGAATTCGCGCAGGAGCAGGCTGAAGAGCGCGCCGAACAACGCGCGCGCGACCGGGCGCGGCAGCAGGCGGCGCAGCAGCGGACAACGGAGCGCGCAAAGGCGCTGGCCGAGCGCCGCGCGGCCGAACGCGCCGAGGCAGGTCGGGAGGCACGGGCGGCGCTGCATGTTCCACGCGAGAGTGGCGGCGCTGCCGGGCGGCAAGCGACGCAGGGCGCCGCCGCCGCATCTGCGCGCGCATCGCGGGCTGCGGATGCGGACGCCTTCGATGCGGCTTCCTATCGCTCCATCGTCGCGCGCGCGGTTCGCGCGGCGGTCGGCAGCCGCTGTTCCATCGGCGCCGGTTCGCGCGTTGTGATCGCGCTCGTCATCGGGCGATCGGGTGCTATTTCCAGCGCTTCGATTTCGAGCGCCAGCGGCAATTCCGCCTTCGATTCGGCCTCTATCGCCGCCGTGCGCAACGCCGGGCCGTTCCCGCCGCCGACAGGACGATCGAGCGTGAGCGTGCCCGTGGGCGTCGCCTGCCGATAGCAATCGCGACCGCGTCAACGCTGTCGTAAATTTTGCGACGAGTCGAAGCGCGTGCAAGACCATTCGCCCGCGCCAGAAAACCCGAGGCAAAAGCGCGCAGATCGCCAACCTCCAATCGCTGGGATCATTTGACGGGAGAATTGGCTTCGTGCGACCTTTCACGTAGCGCCGCCTGCACAAGCAGGCGAGCGCCAGGCAGCGCAAAGACTGCTGTCGGGAGGTTGCATTGAGGGCATCTATCCGCGCCGTGGCGATGTGCGCCGCGTTGGTCGCCATGTCTGGTTCGGCAATGGCCGCCGATCCGATCAAGCTGCGGGTCGCGGACTCGTTCCCGAAAGGGCATTTCCTCATCAAGCTGTTGCTCGAGCCGTGGATGGACGGCGTCCGGAAACGCACCAACGACGCCGTCGTGTTCGAGCATTATCCGGCGCAACAACTCGGCAAGGCCGCCGACATGCTGCGTCTCACCCAGACCGGCGTCGCAGACATCGGTTATATCGGACCGGCCTATGCAGCCGAGAAGATGCCCGTTTCGGAAGTCGCCATGTTGCCTGGCGCTTTCGATCACACCTGCCAGGGCACGCTCGCCTACTGGAAAGCCGCGCGCAGCGGCGTGATCGCGGAGCAGGACTACGACAAGAATGCGATCCGCCTGCTGCTCGCCGTCAGTCTGCCGCAGTATCGCATCTTCACGATCAAGGCGCCGGTGCGCGAGACCAGCGACGTGACCGGCCTCAAGCTGCGTTCGACCGGCGGCGCGCAAGACCTGACGTTGCGCGCGATCGGCGCCGTGCCGGTCCGCATGGCAGCGCCCGACGCCTACGAGTCGCTGTCGCGCGGCACGATGGACGGCCTGCTGTTTCCGCTAGAGAGCGTTGTCGCCTACGGCGCCGACAAGCTCGTGAAATATGCGAGCGACGGTCTGGGCTTCGGCAGTTTCGTCGTCGCCTATTCGATCAGCGACGCCGCCTGGAAGAAGCTGCCGCCAGACGTGCAGAAGGCGATGGTCGATTCTGCCGAGGAGGTCGTGCCCAAGGCGTGCGAACAGGTTCAAAAGGCGGAAGAGGAAACGAAGACGCGGCTTTCCGGCGCCGGCATGACGTTTGAAACGCTGAAGCCTGAAACACGCGCGAAATTCGCCGACCAGATGAAAGGCGTCGCAAAGGCCTGGGCGGAGCAGCTCGACGGACGCGGACGCCGCGGCTCGGACGCGCTGGCCGAATACACGAAGTTGGTCGCCGCGGCGTCCGCAAAATAGAACCGCGCGCAGCGGGAGGGCTCGTGCTCAAATTTCTGTTCAAGACGCTGGACGCCATCGACCGCGTCACCGCGACCATCGGGACGATATTTCTTTTCGTCATCATGATCGTCGTCTTTGGCGACGTCGTGATGCGCTACGTCTTCAACAGCCCGTTTTCCTGGGCGTACGATCTGATCGCGCTCTACCTGATGGCCGGCGTGTTCTTTCTCGTTTTGTCCGACGCCTATGCCGCACATGCGCATGTGAATGTCGACATCTTGCAGCAGCGCCTGCCGCCGGCCGGTATCCGCGTCACGGAACTCGTCACCTGCGCTGTGGGTATTGCCGTTTTCACATTGATCGCCTGGTTCGGCTGGCTGCGCGCCATCGATTCCTATCGCGCGGCCGACGTGATGGCGGGCGCGATAGCGTGGCCGATGTGGCCTTCCATCGCGCTCGCGCCCTTCGGCGCAACCATGCTCGCCTTGCGGCTGGCGGGCAGTTTCCTCGGCAATGTCCTGTCGCTTGCCACCGGCCGCGACGTCGTGCCTCTACCCGCCTCGCATGTGAGCGCGGAAGGCGGAACCTTCGAATGATCGTCCTTCTCTGCCTTATCATTCTTTTCGGCCTGCTCGCGATCGGCACGCCCGTCGGTTTCGCCATGGCCGGCGCCGGCTCGCTGGGGCTCTATCTCACCGGCGGCATGCCGATGCTGAGCGGTATCCTGCAGACGGCGCCGCTCTCCTCGGTGACGTCCTACGAACTCATCACCATCCCGATGTTCCTGCTCATGGCGGAATTCGTGCTGATGAGCGGCATAGCGGATGATTTGTTCCGCGCGACCGCCGCGTGGGTCGGCCGCATTCCCGGCGGGCTCGGGATGGCGACGGCGCTGGCCGGCGCCGGGTTCGGCGCCATCTGCGGCACGTCGACGGCGTCGGCCGCGACCCTGTCGTCGACCAGCCTTCCCGCCATGCTCAAGCAGGGTTACGAGCCGAAGATGGCGGCCGGCGTCGTTGCAATTTCCGGCACGCTCGCCATGCTCATTCCACCGTCGGTGGCGCTGGTCATCTATGGTCTTCTCGCCGAGGTGAATATCGGCGCGCTGCTGATCGGCGGCGTCCTTCCTGGCATCGTCGTCACCATCACCATCATGGCGACGGTCTGGTTCCTCGCGTGGCAAGATCCGTCCCGTGCGCCTGCAGGGCCACGCGTGTCCTTCGCCGAAAAATTCCGGATGCTGCGGATCGTGGGCCCGATGCTGATCCTGTTCGGCATGGTCACCGGCGTCATCTATTCGGGCATTGCTTCGCCGACCGAGGCCTCAGCGCTCGGCGCCTTCTGCGCCTTCTGCCTGACCATCTGGATGCGCAAGATGTCGCTGCCGGGCCTGCGACGAGCCTTGCTGCGCGCCGCGCACGGCACCTGCATGATCTCGATGATTCTGCTCGGCGCCTATATTTTCGGTTACTTCTTCACGCTCGCGCAGGTGACGCAGACGCTGGTCGCCTGGGTCGGCGGCCTCGAGGTCCCGCGCTGGATCATCCTCACGCTGATCCTGTTCGGCTATATCATTCTGGGTTCTTTCATGGACCAGATCGCGATCCTCGTGCTGACCGTGCCGATCGTCCTGCCGCTCATCAAGTCGCTCGGCTACGATCCGCTGTGGTTCGGCGTTATCAAGATCGTCACGGCGGAGGTCGGCATGATCACGCCGCCTGTCGGACTGAACTGCTATGTCGTGGCCCGCTATTCTGGGCGACCTGTCGCGGAGGTCTTCCACGGCACGATGCCGCATTTCTTTGCGCATCTGATCGCCATCGCCATTCTCGTCATCTGGCCGCAGATCATCCTGTGGCTGCCGCAGAAGATGGGCTATTGAGCGCGCTTGCGCGCAAGAGGGAGGGACACATGGGATCGCGCGCAGGACTGGCTGCACTGGCCGGATGTTTCACGCTCGCCGCGACGCTGGCGAGCGCGCAGGAAAAGATCACGCTCCGGCTCGCCGACACGCTACCAAACGGCCATGTCATTCACGAACTCGCCGGCAAGCCCTTTGCCGAACTCGTGACCAAGCTTACGAACGGACAGGTGCAGTTCCAGCACTTTCCGTCCGAGCAACTCGGCAAGGCCAAAGACATGGCGCAGCTGACGGTCGCCGGCGTCGCCGACGTCTCCTATGTCGTGCCGTCCTACTCGTCCGACAAATATCCACTGACGGCAGCGGCTGAACTGCCCGGCATATTCGAAACGCAGTGCCAGGGTTCGCTCGCCTATTACAAGATTTCGCACAATGGCGGCATCCTGGAGACGCGCGAGTACCTGCCCAACGGCCTGCGGCCGCTGGTGACGATCGCGCTGCCAGCCTACCAGATCCAGCTCGGCAATCCGCGCCCAATCAATACCGCCGCCGATCTCGCCGGCCTCAAGATCCGCACCGCCGGCGGGGCAATGGATCTGATGATGCGCGCGATCAAGGGCGTGCCGGTCCGCATGTCGGCGCCGGAAATCTACGAATCGATCACGCGCAACACGATCGACGGCATCGTGCTCTCCTATCAGAGCTCCGTATCCTACGATCTCGGCAAGCTGCTGAAATCGGGAACGGTCGGCATGAATTTCGGCACGGCTGTCTTCATCTACGGCATCGGCGAAGCCAAGTGGAAGACGCTGCCCGAGAATGTACGCAAGGCGATGACGGAAGCCGGCGAACAGACGACGCGCGAAGGCTGCAAGCGCTTCGAGGACGGCGAAAAGGCGGCGACGGAAAAGATCGTCGGCCAAGGCATGAAGGTGATATCATTTTCGGACGGCGACCGGAAATTCTTCTCCGAGGCGTTCGCCGGCGTCGCCGACGAATGGGCCAAGGAGACCGACAAGCGCGGCAAACCGGCGAGCGAAACGCTGAAGGCTTTCAAGGCCGCGCTTCAGCCGACGCGCTGAGCGCGCATGACGGAACACCAGCGCAAGGGCCCGCTCGACGGCGTCAGGATCCTCGATCTGACGAGCGTGATGATGGGCCCTTACGCAACCATGATCCTCGCCGACTACGGTGCGGATGTCGTGAAGGTCGAGAGTCCCGAGGGCGATATCGTCCGCGCCATACCGCCCATGAACAATCCCGGCATGGGCGCCATGTTTCTGCAGGGCAATCGCAACAAGCGCTCGATTGCGCTCGATCTGAAGCAACCTGCGGGCCGCGACGCGCTGCTGCGACTCTCGGCCACGGCGGATGTATTCGTGCATAATGTGCGGCCCGCCGCAATGGCGCGCCTGCGCCTCGGCGCGAACGATCTTCTGCCGCTCAATCCCCGCCTCGTCTACGCGAGCCTGCATGGTTTCGGCGAAAGCGGCCCCTATGCGGGCCGGCCGGCCTATGACGATCTGATCCAGGGATTGACCGCGCTACCGGCGCTGGTCGGGCAGATTACCGGCGAACCCCGCTACGCGCCCGCAACGCTTGCGGACCGTATTGTCGGCCTCAACGCAGTTCACGCGATCCTCGCCGCGCTGCTGCATCGCGACCGGACCGGCGAAGGGCAAGCGATCGAGATTCCGATGTTCGAGACGATGGCGCAGTTCGTGCTCGGCGATCACATGTCGGGACGCAGTTTCGAGCCACCGCGCGGCCCCGCCGGCTATTCGCGCCTGCTGACGCCACACCGGCGTCCCTACGCCACCAGCGACGGGCATGTCTGCGTGCTGATCTATACCGACAAGCACTGGTCCGCATTCTTCGCGGCGCTGGGCGATGGCTATCCGCAAGCCGACGATCCCCGGTTTCGCACGCTGGCCGCGCGCGTCGGCAATTACGATCATGTCTACAAATGGCTTGCGGACCTGCTGTCGACGCGCTCCAGCGCCGAATGGCTCGCCTTGTTTGAGCGCGCTGACATTCCCTGCGGGCCGATGCACGATCTCGATGCACTGATCGACGATCCGCATCTTGCCGCTGTCGGCCTGCTGCACGACGTCGCGCACCCGAGCGAAGGAAAAACGCGGCTGGTGGGGCCCGCCGCCACATGGAGCCGCACGCCGCCCTCCATCCGCACATCGGCGCCGCAGCTTGGGGAACAAGGCGCGGACATTCTGCGCGGCGCCGGCTTCACGGAGGCCGAGATCGCGGAGCTCGCGCAGAGCGGCGCACTGGCCTTGCCGCCCGAAATCTGAGACGCGATGTTTCGTGGCGCTCGTCGTTGGGTGTCGCACGACGGTCGTGTCGCAGGATGCGCGGACTGCAGGAGGACCGGGCGTGGTGGCTTCGTAATTTCCGGGCAAGTGCGGACACTATCGGCTGGCCACCGCCGAGAAACCCGACGACCTGAGCGGCAGAGGGCCGGCGTTAAATGCGGATAAGGCCCGCCGCGCCAAAGAAGCGTCAGAACTGAGCTTGTTCCGCCTCCAGATAGGCGATGCTGACATATTTCCCGATATTGTTGGCCCAGCCCTTGGTCTCCGAAGCTTTTGACGACACACGGGGATCCTTCATCGCGACGGCGAGTGCGCCTTCCAGCGGAATGCCCTGCTTCACGGCCAGCGTGCACGCGTCGTAAATGCCTTCGAACAGAGAGCGTTGCCACTCAAGGACCTTCGCACCGGCGTCGCCATGCGCGGGGGCCCAGATCTCCGTCTTGCTGTTCTTGATCAGCGCGTCGATCGCTTCGAGCGTTCCCTTGTAGGAGCCATCTTCCATATTGGCGATGCGCCGATCCATCAGAATGTCGCCAACGCACATGATACGGTCTTCAGGCACTTCGATTGCGAGATCGAACGGTGTGTGCGCCGTCCCATATTGATGAAAGCGCAACGTGGCGTCGCCGAGCGACAGCGTGGATCCGTGTTCGATATCCTTGTTCGGCGGCACGATGCGCGTGCCGGCGGAGGCCTGATTGGTCCAGCGCATCATGCTGTCGCGCCACGATACGCCCGTGCCGCCTTCGATCGCCTTGCGCGTGCCGGCATGGGCGTAGATCGGCAGGTCCTTGCCGTAGGCTTCGACGAAGCCGTGATTACCGAGCCAGTGGTCGCCGTGATAGTGCGTGTTGACGATGGCGACGACCGGCGAATTCGTGACGGATCGAAGCTGCCGGATCGTCATCTGCGCAATCTGCAGCGAGGCGCCGCTGTCGACCGCCACGACGCCGTCGCGGCCAACGATGAAGATGACATTCGACATCATCCCCTGATTTTCAGGTGTCGGGAAGCCGTCAGGCGCCTCTACCATGTAGACGTGCGGCCCCAGCTTCTGGATGGGGTGGTCCTTTACCGGCGGACCTGGCACGGTCTCGTCTTCGGCGGCCATGGCCGGCATGCAGAGATTGTATCGCACCAGCGGCAGCCCGACGGCAGCCGCGCCGGCCAGCATGTCTCGCCGTGTAATCGTCATGCCCGTTCCCTTGCGCGCCGTACAGCCCGACTATTTGTACTTGTAGAAATCGACGTTAAGCGCCGTCGACATTTTGGGAATGTCTTCGGGAAAAACCATGGAGCCGACATTTGCGACGCACAGGCGGACGTAGCGGTCGAGCTCGGCGAAATCCTTCGCCTTGCGTTCCTCGCGCGTGTAGAGGCTCAAGGCCTCGTTGTCGGCGGCATGGCTCTGGTGGCAATTGCCGTTGCAATTGTGCTCCTTGAGGAGAAGCCGGCCTTCCTCGACCGCAGCATTGTCTTGCGCGAGGGCCGATGAACCCGACAGCGCAAGGATCACGACGAGGGCGACGTCACGCAGTCGCATAGGCGGCCTTCGCTTTCGGTGTGTCGACCAGACGGTCAGTGATCACGGCACCGATCCACATCGACCACAGCACGATCCATGCCGTCAGGGCGAAGATGGATGCGCCCGATACGCCAGCGCCGACCGCGCATCCGCCGGCCAGAACGCCGCCGAAGCCCATCAGGCATCCGCCGGCGATGTAGCGGCGCATGCTGGAGCCGTCATGAAAACCTTCCAGCTTGAGTTCGCCCTTCAGCGCGCCGGATATGAAGGCGCCGACGAAGACGCCGGGGATCAGGCCCAGATCGAACGTCACTTTCGATCCCGGCGGCGCAAGCACATACATCAACGTATCAGCCGACGGCGAAGTGAAGCTGATGGCGTGAACGGGCGCGAGTTCGAACGAGATAGAGGCCATGTGAAAATTGAACAACCAGGCCAGCCCGACCATCAGTCCAACGCCGATCGCGGCAATTGCGTACGAAAGCCGCGTCTTCGACCTGACGGCGATGGCGATCCCTGCGATCAGCCAGAGCACCGCGAAAATCAGTCCGCCGATATTCCCGATCCGGAACAATGCGAGCAGATCGCGCGCTGCGCTGTCGATCGTCCACCAGCCGTTGATCGCCGCACGGGCGGGCGAAAGCAGACCATCGCGCGACATCTGCGCGACGACTGCAAAGACGAGGCCCGACAAAAGCGCACGAAGATTGCCGGTTGCCGACAGCACGAGCATGCGGCTGCCGCAGGCGCGCGTCAGCGTCATGCCGCAGCCAAACATCAGGCCGCCGATAATGGCGCCGGACAGGCTGCCGGTGTTGTTGAGCTGGCGCACCGCGCCCGTATTGAAGAGACCGAGCAGGATGAGCCCCTGCGTGACGATCAGCGCCGTAGAAAATGTGAACAGCCAGATGGCCATGCGCTCGCCGATCACGCCATGCGCCACCTCGAGCGTCGCGGCGCGCAGACAGAAGCGGGAATATTGCGCGAATGCGCCAAACAGGACGCCCACGACGAGGCCACCGAGCGCGAGGGCCCATTGGTCCCCTATCGTATCGGTCAGCCAGTCGATCATCAGGGTTTGATGTAGGCGTAATGTTCGCGGAACTGCAGCTGGCCGAGCCGCACCACGCCCGAGGGCGTAAAATCGGCGTCCAGCACGAACTTGTCCTTGTTGATATTGCGCCGCTTCATCGTGATCTCGCAGACCTCGAAGGTGACGCCAGCCGCCTTCAGGGCGGAAATCAGCGGCGCATATTCGGTCCCGTTCTTCGGGTCCTTCGCGCCTTCGAACATCATGTCGATGCCGTCGGCATGGGTAACGACCACGATCTTGGTGTCAGGCGCGACGTCGAGATGGTTGCGGATGTTGCGCAGACCCTTGAGGCCCTGGTCCGCCGCATTGTCGAAGTGGTAGATCACCTTGTCGCCAGCGAACGCGGGCGTGGCGCCGATCAGAAGGAGGAGACCGAGCACGATCCGCTGCAACATTCGAGACAGGGCGTTCATCTTGTTCTCCGCATTGGATCCTTCAGGCCGCCATGCCAGGATTACCGTCGACATTTTTGAGTTTTGGCAAGTTGAGCACGGGCGCCTTCACGTTTTTCTTCGCACGCAAGTTGCGCGCGACAAGTTCCCAGACCGGCTCGCCGCCCGCGTCCCGGGCGGCTTCCGCGACGGGGGCCCAGCCGGCGACCTTGTAGGTCTTGCCCGCCTCGATCGGCTTGCCGTTGAGCGCCATGTCGCCGATGCGCGCGCCGATCAGGGCAGTCGGATCGCAAGAATAGGTCATTCCGCCGACGCGCACCATATCGCCGCCCTGCTGGTAGTAGGGGTCGGGGTTGAAAAGATTGTCGCAGACATCCTCCAGCACACCCTTGATCTGCTCGCCCGTCATCTCGCTCAGCGTGACATAGGGATAGGTGATCGCCGTCTGATCGAGGATGTTTTCCATCGTTATGGGTTCGCCCGGCAGAATGGTCGTGCCCCAGCGGAAGCCCGGCGAGAGCGCGATCTCCGCATTCTTTTCCTGCATCAGCGCGTCGAGAATCAACTGGTCGAAGCTGCCGTTGAAGTTGCCGCGGCGATAGAGCAGGCCCTCGCTTGTCGCCAGCTTTTCGGCGAGCTTGCCCTCGTAAGGCGCACGCGCCTTCTGAATCAGCGCCTTCATCTCCTGGTCTTCCGGCAGAAGGTTGGCGAATACGGGCAGCAGCTTGTAGCGAAAATCGGCGACCTTGCCGTTCTTCACGTCGAGGTCGAGTACGCCCAGGAACTTGCCGTTCGACCCGCCGTTCATCACCAACGTCTTGCCGCTCGCGTTGGCGACAACAGTCGGACGCGGCATGCCGTCGTGCGTGTGTCCGCCGAAGATTGCATCTATGCCTGTCACGCGGGACGCCATCTTCAGGTCTACGTCCATGCCATTGTGGGACAGCACGACCACGACCTGCGCGCCTTCGCCGCGCGCAGCGTCGACGGTCTTCTGCATGTTTTCCTCCTGGATGCCGAAGGTCCAGTCGGGCGCGATGTAGCGCGGATGCGCGATCAGCGTGTAGGGAAAGGCCTGGCCGACGACCGCGACCTTTACGCCGTTAACGTTGCGGATCGCGTAGGGCTTGAAGACGGGGTCGCCGAAATCGGCGGTCTTGATGTTCTGCGCAACGATGTCGATCTTGCCGGCGAAATCCTTGTTGGCGACCTCGAGTACGCGGTCCTGGCCGTAGGTGCTCTCGAAGTGCAGGGTCATCAGATCGACGCCGAGCAGCTTGGCCGCGTCGACCATGTCCTGGCCTTTGGTCCAGAGCGCGACGCCCGAGCCGTGCCACGTATCGCCGCCGTCGAGAAGCAGCGCGCCCGGCCGCTGCGCGCGGATGCGCTTCACCAGCGTGGCGAGATGGGCGAAGCCGCCGACCTTGCCGTAGACGCCGGCATAACGCGCAAAGTCGAGATAGGTGAAGGCGTGCGCGAGCTGCGGATCGTTGGGGATTTCGAAATGCTTCAGGAAGTTCTGGCCAACGACATGCGGCGCTTTGCCTGCCATTCCCGCGACGCCGATGTTGAAGTTCGGCTCGCGGAAATAGATGGGCAGGAGCTGCGCATGACAATCGGTCATGTGCAGCAGGGAGACGTTGCCGAAGGCCGGCGCGTCGTAGATCTGGTCCGCCTTTTTCTCCGCCTGCGCGAAACTCGCGGTCGGCGCCATGCCGGATGCGCCGGCGGCTGCGAGTACGGTCAGAAATTCACGACGATCCATGATCGGCCCTTCGAGCGTTACTGATTGACCGGCGATTGCGGGTCGAGGAGGAGGGCCATGATGTCCCTGATCTGCTGTTCGGTGACGATGCCCATATGGCCTGCGCGCGGCATGTTGGAGCAGGCGTTGGTGGCCTTGGCATTGTAGATGCGCGCCCAGGTGTATTTGAGCGTCTCCTCGCTTTGCCCGCGCGCCTTGCCGTAGCCGAGCAGGCTCGGGCCGATCGTGCCGTAGGAGATTTCCTTCGGCGAGAGCTGGTGGCAATTGTAGCAATTGCCGCCGTTCACCTGGTCGGCCTTGTCGGTCGAGGTCAGCCCGCGCCCGCTCTGCGCAATCTTCTCGCCTTCCTTCCAGTCGCCGAGCCACTTGCCGTCCGACGGCCATTTGACCGCGGCCATGTTGTCGGCCTCGATCTTTTCCCGCACTTTCGCGCTGTCCTTGTCGTCGGCGTGCTTGGGGTCCGAGCAGAAGGCCTGCGTCGCGTCCTGGTCGAGGCGCGCGAGCTTGGCGATGCCCTTCTCGCGGAAACTCGATTGCACCATCGCCTTGAACGCGGCGTCGTCTGCGCCCGCGCCCCAATTGGTGTCGGCGGCAAATGCCGGCGTAGTTGCGAGCGCTGCGAGGATGAGAAGCGTCTTCTTCATGTCTGGCTCCTCAGCGCTTGATGCCGGGCGTATCCATGGTCGCGCCGTTGGCGGTCGCGGCCATGAACATCGAAAGCGCGATCGTGGCGTCCGATCCATAGATCGGCTCCGGAAAACGCTGCTGGCGGAAGCAGTCGGCCAGGCGCCATTGCATGCCCCACATCTGCCCCGCGCTCACGCGATAGGCCGGCCACGAGGTCCAGCCCGCCGCCGCGCCCTTGGCGCTCGGGATAAAGGGAAGCTCCTGCAGACGAATGCGCCGGCCCTCCTCGCCATGGCAGGTCGCGCAGGAAAAATCGTGCGGGCCGCCCTGATAGTAGAACATGCGCTTGCCGAGATTCAGCATGGCCTGCTCCTTGGCGTGCGCGGTCGAGACCTTCACCGGCTTGCCCTTCGACATGCCGGAAATATAGGTCGCTAGCGCATTGACCTCGTCCTTCTCCGGGCTGCCCCAGTTGGCGTCGATGTACTTCTTCACGTCCACGCCCTGCAGCGTCGCCATGCAGGTCAGGACGCGGCTTTCTGCATCCTGCACCTTGTCCGTGTCCTTGAAATACCGCGGCAGCTGCGCATAGGCGCCGTCCACCACGCCCGCGCCGAGCCCGAGGTCGCATTGCTCGAGCGAGGCGTTCTTCGGGCCCGCCTTCTTCTTCCAGAGTTCCTCGCCGGTCGCCTCGAACAGTTCCGCCGGATTGCCGTCGCGCAGCGCCTCGCGATACTTCTCGATGCTCTCGATCGATTTATCCTGTTGCGCGAAAGCCGCCGCCGCGCCGATCAGCGACAGCGCCGTGGCCGCGCCCAGCGCCATGTTCCACCCTCTCATGCAATCCCTCCCGCGCGTGACCTGTTCTGGCGACGATCAGCTGATCGTCGCCTCGTCCGTGCGCGTATCGCCCTTGTTGTCGGTCCAGCTGATCGCGATCTTGTCGCCCGCCTTGCCGCCCTTGATCTTGAAGGCCAGATACGGGTTCTTCGACACCGACGGCCCCCACTGGGCGCTCATCACGTCCTTGCCGTTCAGCTTGGCCGTCACTTCCGCGATGAACCAGGCCGGCACGACATTGCCCGCCGAATCCTTGCGGAAGCCCGTTTCCATCTCGTGGTTCATCAGAACCTTCACCTCGGTCACGCCGTCCTTGGAGGCGGCGCGGATCTTCATCGGATTGCCCATTGTCTCTCCTCCTCGCTCGCCTCAGCCGCCGCAGCCGCCGAGCGTCACCTTGATCTCTTTGGTGGCCGTATAGAACTTGCCGTCCGCCTTCACGACCGCGATCACGTTCGACGTCTGGCCCATCTTGATGCGCGTCGTCACGTCCGCGACCATGTCCGGCCCGATGTCGAACATCGCCGCCAGCATGTTCGGGTTCTTCTCGACGAAGAAGGCGATCTGCGTCGTGTTGGGCAGCTTCGACACCGCCTGCAGCGGCACCACCGCCCCGTTCTCGGCGATGTCGGAGGCCAGCAACTGCACCTCGCCGCTCTCCTTCGCCCCCTCAACGCCCATCGCCTTGTAGGCCTCCGCAAGAGTCTTCCCGTCAAACGCAGCCTTGTTCCACGCCCCAAATGCAACACGCGGGAAAACAGACCCAAAGGCGGCGATCATGGCGAACAATCCGCCATGCTTCAGAAGCGTGCGGCGGCTTTGGCGGTACTGCATCGAAATTCCCTCCGGGATCGGTCTGGCTGTTCCTATATTACGAGTGACGGGCGCAGGCCACATCTGCGTTCAGCGGCGCTGCTCTGTTCCCCGGCCGTAAACGCGGCCGTCGGCTCCTCGGGCGGCCATGCGGACGATGTAAGTCGGCGATCCTGGATTGGCGCCGCAGCGTGCTGCCTTGCCGAAGGACAGAGCCCCTCCCCCAATAGCGGGGCGCTATCGCAACCCGAGCCAAACGCTATTTCACGCCGGCGCGGCGCTCGGAGATTATCGACTCAAGCCTCGGCAAGCCCGAGAGGCTGATATGGAGGAGCCATCATGAAATCGCATGTCGCAGCTATCTTCGCCGCAACTGTCGCCCTCGCAGTCCCTTCGGCGGCCTTCGCCGCCAATCCCTGCGCGGCCGCCGGCAACGGCAGTGTAACCACGGCCTCCGCGGGCAAGCCCGAAGGCTCCGGCGCAGTCGTCAATGCCAACAGCAAGGCCGAGGGTTCGGGGGCTGTCGTCAATGCCAACGGCAAGGCTGAGGGCTCCGGCGCAGTCGTCAACGCCTCCGGCGCCAAGCCCGAAGGCAACGGCCGCGTGGCCACAGCATCGGCCGCCATGCCCGAAGGCAATGGCAATTTCGTCAAGGCGTCCAGCGACTGCAAGTAAGCCGCAGCGATCCAATCGATCAAACGAATGGCGCGTCGCAAGACGCGCCATTTTCTTGTGCGCTCGACGGCGCGGCCTATTCCGCTATCGACACGTCGACCCAGCGGTCGCCGTTCGGCCCGCTCACCAGAAGCAACGCCGAGGTCTTGCCCTTGCGGTTGAACATCTCGTCGATCACGGCGCCCATTTCGCCCACCGTCTTGATCGGCCACATGCCGACGCGCTTGACCGTGTCGCCTTCGCGAAGGCCTGCGGTCCACGCGACCGATCGCTCGACGATCGCCTTCACTGTCGGACCCTCTGGGGTATCGACAAAATTGACGCCGAAATCGGCATAGTCGTTCAGCTTGGGCGCCGCTTCCATTTTCGAGGCCCAGATTTCCTGCGGCCATTCGCCGATGGCGACAGGCAGCGTCAGCTTCTCGCCGTTGCGGTAAACCGTCATCGGCAGCGTCTGCCCTGCCGAACGCGCGACGGCGCGATTGAGCGAGGACGTGCCCTCGATCGGCTTGTCGCCCAGTCTGACCAGAATATCGCCAACTTCGAGCTTGGCGCGCATCGCAGGCCCATCGGGCGAAAGCTTGGAGACGATCACGCCCTTGTCGGCAGGAACGCCGGCGGCGCGCGCCATCTGCGCGGTCATCGACTGCCCGGTCACGCCCAGCCAGCCGAAGCGGGGCGAGCCGTATTTGAGGACATTGTCGACCAGAAACTTGACGTCGTTGATCGGGATCGAAAAGCCGATGCCGATCGATCCGCCCTTGTTACGGGTGTAGATCGCCTGGTTCACGCCGATCACTTCGCCGTCCATATTGTACAGCGGACCGCCGGAATTGCCCTGGTTGATGGTCGCGTCCGTCTGGATGAGATCGTCATAGGCAGAGAGCCCCGCCTGCCGATGGAAGGCGCTGATCACGCCCGCCGAGACCGAACTGGAAAAGCCGAGTGGATTGCCGATCGCGACCACCGACTGGCCGATTTTCAGCTTCGTGCTGTCGCCGAATTTGGCGACAGCGAGCGGGCGTCCCATGTCGACCTTGAGAAGCGCGATATCGAAGGTGAGCGCCTTGCCGACCAGTTTGGCGGGCACATGCTCGCCCGACGCGAGCGTGACGAAGATCGAATAGGCGCCTTCCACCACATGCCGGTTGGTGACGATCAGGCCGCTGCTGTCGACGATGAAGCCCGACCCCACTTCGTCCTGGATCTGTGTGGTCTTGCCCGGCGGCATGCCATTGCCCGCCTCCGACTTGGCGAGCCCGCGCGTATAAATGTCGACGAAAGCCGGCATGACGGCGGCGGAAAGCTCGGCGACATTCCTGTATTCCGCGCGTACGCCCGTCGAGACGAGCGCTGCTGCAAAAGCTATCGAGACCGGACCCAATCTGGACATATGCCGCCTCCTCTCGCGACCATCGCAGCCTGCTATGCCGCTTTCGAAGTTCCGCCCTTCAGGCGACACGCCAGGCGAAGGTCGACGGCCTTGCCAGCATCGCGAAAGCGATCGCGCTGAAACGGTCTTCGCGCTGCATGCGCATCCGCGCCGACAATACACGTTCCAGCCGCCCGCGCTCGCCGGACTGCGCGGCAATCAGCGCAAGCGTGCGCAGGAACACGTCGCGCTGCGCGCGGCTGCCGCCGAGCGATGTCAGACCGCCGGCCAGACGCGCAATATCCGTGCGAGGCCCACCGGAAGCCACCGACGCAAAGATGGCCCGCGCAAGATCGAGCCCGGCATGGCGCGCGACATCCGCCTGATCCGAACCTCCGCTCCCGGCGCAGGCGGCGATGCCATCGACGATCCGTTGCGCGTTGGCGAGATCGCCGACCGCCGCGAGGGTGAGCAGATGGTGCAGGGATGCAAAGACAAGCGTCGTATCGTCGGCGCGGCGCCGGGCGATTGCAGCCAGCTCCTCCCAGCGGTCGCCAAGCGTGACGCCTTCCTGGCGCAGGCGCCACAACAGCGAGACGGCGTTCGCGATATCGCGGAAATCGTCGGTCGGCACAGGACGCACATCGGTGTCATAAAGCGCGAGCGCGCGATCGGCGCGCCCTTGCGCCAGATGGAACAACGCCAGGTGCCACGCCATGTGAAAGGCGAAATTGTTGCAGCGCGACCAGTCCGCGCGCCGTCGCGTCAGCAACTCGACGCCTTCGTCGGTGCGGCCCTGCATTTCCATGACATGGCCGACCGCGTGAAGACCCCAGGCGTCTGCCGGCTCCTCGGCTATCGCGCGGCGGCCGAGGCGCTCGGCCGCTTCGAGATCGTCCGCCTCTTCCAGCGCAAAGGCATGGCAGCCGAGCAGGAAGCCATAGCCCGGCATGCCGACCGTCCAATGTGGCAAGGCGCGGCGCGCGCCAGCCAACATGCCGGCAGGATCGCCGCTCATGAAGTGCAGCGCATGCGCCAGCTTAAAGGCCAGCAGATCCTGCGGCGTGTCCGCTGCGTGGCATTCGAGAATAGCGGCGGCAGCGCGCAATCGCCCGGCCGTCGCCTGTTCAAGCGCAGCTACGAGCACGCGCTCGCTTTCCGTCGACCTGCGCCTGTCGAGCGCGGCCCGCGCCCGGCCCAGATCCTGCGTGGCCGCCGCGACGGTTTCCCGACGGGCGAGCATCACCGCGCCAAATCCCCTGAGCGCATGCGCCGCGGCCATATCCGCGTCGCATGTCAGGGCGGTCGCCAGCGCCTGCCCGCTGTCTGGCCTGTGCGACAGCACGTTCCAGACGGCCGTCTCGAACGCTCGGACGGCCTCCTCGTTCTCCGTCGAATGGCTTCCGGAATAGCGATCGACGATCATGGCGCGGTCCTCCGTCTCACCTTGTTTCGAGACGTTCGAAAATCACGACGGCGAGATAGCCGAAGAGCACATGGCCAGCCCAGCTCATGAAGGAGAGCAGGCCCGCGCCATCGAGCAGCAGAAACGGCAGACCGGCGAGCGGCGCGATGATGCCAAGCGCATTGAACCAGGTGAACGATCCCCAGCTCAGCGCATCGCGGTGCAATTGCGAGGGATTGACGAGGCGCGTGGCGGTCGTGAGCGCGACCACGACCCAGAACATGAACTGGCCGGAGTCGAAACCATATTGCTTGATGCGCCAGCCGATCGCGACGGTGAAGATGGCGAGCACCGCCCCGTCGAGCAGCGCGCCCCAGTTCTTGACCAGCCGCGACACGAAATAATAGGCGAGCGGATAGCCGAAGATGCCCGCGCCGTAGTGAAGGAAGGTCGCGGTCGACAACGGCATGTCGTAATTCGTCCAGTGGCGGACGAGCGAACGTACGAGCTCCGGCGGTTCGAGGGGCCCGCCGACCACCCAGACCGTAATCGTGCGCGCCCAGATTTCCCACGCCATCAGCGCGCAATAGCCGCCAATGAAAAGATTGCGCAACGTGCGTGTGGACGGAAGCGCAAGAGGCTGCGCGGCGATCTGGCTGTTGGCGTTCATGTCGAAGCTCCCCCGAGTCGGCTGCCGTGCGCTGTCTGGAAGAGCGATACGACTGTCGCCGCTCAACCCGAAGTCACGATTGCGTCAACCTACCCGTGATTGACAGCGATTTGGGGCAGAGTATCGATAGCCAGCATCTATGGTCGTCGGGGATATAAGGAAGCCGTCGACTGACGGGGTACGACGATGGAAATGCACCAGGTCCGCTACTTCCTGGCGGTTTCGCAGACCATGAACTTCACCCGCGCCGCGGAGCAGTGCAATGTTGCGCAACCCTCCCTCACGCGGGCGGTCAAGCTGCTCGAGGAAGAATTGGGCGGCGATTTGTTCCGCCGCGAGCGAAAGCTGACGCATCTCACCGAGTTCGGCCAGCGAATGTTGCCCTTTCTGCGTCAATGCTTCGAGAGCGCCCAGACGGCGAAGACACTGGCCAAGACCATTCGCTCCGGTGCGCTGGCCCCGCTCGCGGTCGCCATCTCGCGCTCGATCGACCTTTCCCTCCTCACGCCCGTCTTCGCGGAACTCGCCCGCAATTTTCCCGGCCTCGAACTCAAGTTCGCGCGCGGCAGCGAGACCGAGATATCCGCGGCGCTCAAGAAGGGCGACGCCGAAGTGGCCATTGCCGGCAATGTGGTCGAGCGGTGGGACCGGCTGGATTCCTGGCCGCTGTTTTCAGAGGCGCTTGCCCTCGTTGTCTGGAAATCGCACCGATTTGCCAATCTCGACGCGGTCGAACCGTCCGCCCTGGCGAACGAACGCATTCTCCTGAGGCCTTATTGCGAGACGTCGGACCGTTCGCTCGGGCTGATCAAGGGCCATGGCAAGGTCGCACGGGCTCACGAGGTCGCCAGCGACGACGATGTCGTCAAAATGATCGAGGCCGAGCTCGGCGTCGGCATCCTTCCCGCGAGCGCCGCATGTCCGTCGCACTTGCACAAGATCGCGATCCGGGGCGCGTCGCTCGAGCGTACGGTCACGCTTTATTCGGTGGCCGGGCGCGAAAGGTCGGCAGCGGGCGCAGCATTGATGAAACTGCTGCGCGCCCGTGACTGGATGGCCGCGCCCGCGCACTAGCGGCTATCAGCGCGGCGTCGCGGCCATACGCGTGATCGCCAGCGCGACCTCCTCGACCGCCATGCGGTTGAGACGAAAATCCGGATCGACCATTCGCGCGACGATCGTGCCGCTGGGATCGAGCACATAGGTCGCCGGGATGGGCAGGAACCAGCTGTCGTTGCCTTGGAAAACCGGCATCTGGTGGCCGTTGCGGCGGAACAGGCGCACGAGATCCTCGCCGATGAAAAAACACAGACCGAGCTCGAGTGCGTAGGCGCCGTCGATATCGCTGAGAACGGGAAAAGGCACGCCGCGCTCGCGCATGACCTTCGTGAAGGCCTGCCGGTCCGGCATGATCGAAACGGTGGTCGCGCCATTGCGCTCGAGTTTGGCGTTTGCTTTCGCAAGCGCGTCCAGTTCGATGCGGCAGAACGGGCACCAATGTCCCCTGTTGATGCTGACAATCACGGGGCCACGTGAGCCGAAATCCGAGAGACGGCGCAAATGGCCATCCTGATCGGGCAGCGCGAATTCCGGCATCCTGTCCCCGACATCGGGCGCGTTCGCCCCGACTTCGGCGCTGCGCAGTCGGCCGACCAGCAATTCATAGGCCTCGGCAATTGCAGGGTTGAGCCGCTCGAGTTCGCTGGCATAGGCGCCAAGCGCCTGACTCATCGTCATGTCCTGCGCGAGAATATCGGCAAGGGCTTCTGGAAGGGTCGCATGGCCGGGCATGGCGTCTCTAGGTCGGCGCATTGCCGCGGTTGGTAGCATTGACCGGATGTTACGCCGCCCTGCCCGCTCGCTCCAATAGCATTTGCCTATCGAAACGCCTCCGCTACTTGAACAATGCCGCTGCGCGTGTCGCGTGGCTCAGCCGCGGTGCATGATCTGAATTGGCCGAAACCCGTATCGGATCGAGCGCCGGCCTCAATCGAAATCGACGACAACCGGTTGATGATCGGACAGGCGCGTGTCCTGATCATAGGCGATGGCGCTCAGGCGCCGAGCGAGATCGCGGCTGACGAGGACATAGTCAGCGCAATGCGGCTCGCCATAGGTCTGGTCGGCGATGCAGAAGGACGGCGGGTGCGGCGCATCAGGATTCAAAGCGCGCCAGGCGTCGATCATCGGATCGTAGCCCGGCGACGGCTTTTCGAGACGCAGCCGTGCGGCGGCCTGCGGCCGCATATTGAAATCGCCGGTCAGGACGGTCGAGACCGTCTGCGGCGTCGGCGCATAGGGTCCGCCGCCAGTCGCGGGCGGCGTCGCGGCGCGCGCCTGCGCTTCCGCGATCGCCGCAATGATGGCGTCGACATGAATCTCGCGCGCCGCTTCCGAAAAATATTCGAGATGCGTCGTCATCACCCGCAGCGGCCCCTGCGTCGTCGTCACGACAACTTCCAGCAGTAGGCGCGGCATGGTCATCTTGCTGTCGTCGAGCCAGGGCAACGCATGGCGGCGGACCTGCGCCAGCGGAAAGCGCGTGAGAATGGCGTTGCCAAATCGCCGGCGCCGACCGCCCGCATCCCATGTCTCGACGCCGGCGCCATCGACGAGCCTGTGATCCGGAAACAGCGCGGCAAAGGCCGCAAACTGGTCCGAGCCGTCTGCGCCCGCGAGGTCGGCCATGCCATCTGCCACCTCTTGCAGGCAGACGATGTCTGGATCCCGCGCACGCAACCAGGATGCGATGCGCGCGCAATCCACGCGACCGTCGATGCCCCGCCCCCACTGGATGTTCCATGTCGCGAGCCGCATGTCCGTCCTAGCGAATGCCCGCGCGCATGAAGCTCTGGACGAACTGGCGCTGGAACAGGAGAAAGCCGACGAGCAGCGGCGCGCTGGTCATCAGCGTGGCGGCGCAGATCACCGCCCAGTCGACGCCCTGATCGCTGGAGGAAAAGACCTGCAGCCCCACGGTCAACGGCCGCGCCTCCACCGAATTGGTGACGATCAACGGCCAGAGAAAATTGTTCCAGTGATAGGAAATGGAGACGAGACCGTAGGCGATGTAGATCGGGCGGGCGAGCGGAACATAGACCTTCAGCAGCACCTGCAGGGCGTTCGCGCCCTCCACGCGCGCGGCCTCGTCCAACTCCCTGGGGATGGTCCGGAAGGTCTGGCGCAGCAGGAAAATACCGAAGGCCGACGCGACATAAGGCAGCGCGATTCCCGGAAGCGTGTCGATCAGGTTCAGCGCCGACATCGTGCGGTAATTCTCCACGATCAGCACGTCGGGCATGATCATGAGCTGCGCCAGCACCAGCGCGAAAGCGAGCCCCCGCCCCGGAAATTCAAACCGCGCAAAAGCATAGGCGGCCAATGTGCCGAGCACGACCTGGCAGGCGAAGATCATGGTGACGAGCAGCGTGGTGTTGAGGAAATAGCGCGCGAACGGAGCCGCCTGCCATGCGCGGATAAAGTTCTCAAACGTCAGCGGCGCCGTCAGTTCGAAGCGCGTCGTGTATTCGCCCGTGTGGAACGCCGCCCAGCACGCGAACAGCAGCGGCAGGATCCAGAGCGCGGCCAGCAGTCCGGCCGCCGCCGTTTCAAGCCATTTGCCGGCGCCGCGCGGCTCGTAGGGGCCGCGCGCCGCGCCAGAGCTTGCTGCCACGAACTGAGGAGCGCTCATGAATAATGCACCCTGCGTTCGAGCCAGCCATATTGCACGAGCGCAACGAAGCCGAGGATCGCCAGCAGCACGACGGTGAGCGCCGCAGCATAGCCGGTGTCCCAGAAATTGAACCCCACCTGGTAGATGTAGAAAAGTAGCAGCGAGGTCGCATTGTCCGGGCCGCCGCGCGTCATCACCACGATATGGTCGATCGTGCGGAAGGCGTTGATGATCGCGTTGACGAGCACGAACAGCGTCGTCGGCATCAGGAGCGGCAATTGCACGCGCCGGAAGAAGGTCCAGCGCGACGCGCCCTCGATGCTGGCCGCTTCCGCCAGCACCGGCGGAATATTCTGCAGCGCGGCCAGATAGAAGATCATGAAGAAGCCGGCCTCCTTCCAGATGGCCACGAGAATGACCGCGGCGAGCGCCGTATCCTTCGAGCCCAGCCAATTGTGCGGCGGCAGGCCGAGCGCCGCGGCACCCTGCTCGATCAGCCCATATTGCGGCGTGTAGAAGAACAGCCAGATATTCGCCACCGCGATCATCGGCAGGATCGTCGGCGTGAAATAGGCCATGCGCGCGAAGGTGCGGCCGGGAATGCGGTCGTTCACCCAGACCGCCATGGCGATGGCCAGCGCGATCGATGTCGGGATCGTGCCGAGCGCGAACCAGAGATTATTGATCAGCGACTGCCAGAACACGGGATCGCCGACGATCTGTTCGTAATTGGCGAGCCCGACGAATTTCGACGGCCGACGCGGCCGCGCCGTCGACATGAAGCTCTCGACAATGCTGGCGAGCGCCGGCCAATGCGTGAACAAGGCGAGCAGAACAAGGGCGGGCGCCAGCAGCGCCCACCCTGTCAGCGCATCGCGGAGGCTGCGCTTCATCCTGCGCGGCCTGCCGCCCTCATCGATAGGCCTTCAGAATGCGCTCGGCCTCCGCCTGCGCCGCCTTCAGCGCGTCCGCGACAGGTTTGGCGCCGGTCAGCGCGGCCTGCACATTGTCGGTCAGCGCCTTCGTCACGCGCTGGTTCTCATGCGTCGAAAGTTCCGCCACTGCATATTGCAGCTGCTCGCGCGCGACGGCAGCGGGCGGGAAGGAGGCAACGTAGTCGCGCATGCGCGGCGTCTCATAGGCCGCCGGCGCGACAGCGACGTAACCGGTGTCGATGCTCCACTGCGCGGCGCGCTCGGGCGTCGTCAGCCATTGCGCGAACTTGAGCGCCGCCGCCTGCTGTTCGGGCGAAGCCTTCTTGGCGATCACCATATTGCCGCCGCCGGTCGGACTGCCGCGCCGCTTCTGCGCCGGCAACATGGCGACGCCGAACGGGAATTTCGCATTGTTGCGGACATTGGTGAGATTGCCCGTGGTCGTCCACATCATTGCGGTCTTACGCTCGAAGAAGTCCTTCGGCGTCGTGCCCCATTCCACCACGCCGGGCGGATGGACCTTGTGTTTCTGGCCGAGGTCCACCCAGTACTGCAGGCCCGCGATCGCGCCCGGCGCATCGAAGGATGTCTTGTCTCCGGCGTCATTGGCCAGCACGTCGCCCGCCTCGATCGCCAGCGCCTGCAACAGCCAGTAGTTGAAGCCGGTCGAGGGAATCTGCGTGCCCCATTGCGTCACCGCGCCGGACGCGTCGCGCTTCGTCAGCTTTTCGGCAAAGGCCGTATGCTCGTCCCAGGTGCCAGGCGGCTTGTCGGGATTGAGGCCGGCCTCGCGGTAGGCCTCTTTGTTCCAGTAGAGCACGATGGTCGAGCGCTGGAACGGAATGCCCCATGTCTTGCCGCCGGTGCGGCTGTTGGCCATGAAGCCCGGATAGAAACCGCCGAGCCACGCCTTGTCGGCGTCCGACTTCAGAAATCCATCGACAGGAACGATCGCATCCTCGTCGATCAGCGTGAACATGTCCGTGGACAGCAGCACCGAGAGCGCCGGCGGCGCACCGCTCTTGTGAGCAGTCAGCACCTTAACCAGCGTTTCCTGATAGGTGCCGGCATAGACCGGCGTCACCTTGATGCCGGGATTGTCCTTCATGAAGTCGGCGGCAAAGCGATCGACCAGCGCCGTGATCGCGCCACCCACCGCCACGGGATAGAAGAACGAAATCTCGACCGGCGCCGTTTGCGCGATTGCCGGGGCCGCTGCCAGGCCCGTCGTGGCCGCGGCGCCCTTTACGAAGCTGCGTCTGTCCATGTCATCCTCCCGATATCCGCGCTTGGGCGCGCTTGTTCGTTAGTACGCGTATGTTGCAATCATGCGTCGCCGGTTTCAATCCACGATCCGCCCGCCGGTCGCGGCGTCGAACCAGTGGGAATCCTCTCGCCGCCAGGAGACCCCGATCGGTTCGCCTGCGCCCGCCTGCACCTTGCCGGGCGCCCGCACGATGAAGGTCTCCCCGGCGAGCCGCGTTTCGATCAGCGTATCCGCGCCCAGAAACTCGGCCGCGACGACTTCCGCGCGCGCGCCCTGCGGGTCGATCGCGACCGATTCCGGGCGTATGCCGATCAACAATCCGTCCGGTGGCCTCGGCAGTCTGGACGCATCGGCAAAGGCATGGCCCGCGACAGATTGCGCCGGCACGACGTTCATCGGCGGTGTGCCGATAAAGCGCGCGGCAAACGCCGTGGCTGGCCGCATGTAAAGGTCTTCCGGCGCGCCGTTCTGCTCGATATGGCCGTCCCGCATCAGCACGATCCGGTCGGCCATCGTCATCGCCTCCACCTGGTCGTGCGTCACATAGATCATCGTCATGCCGAGCCGCTGCTGCAGCGCACGGATTTCGCGGCGCATGTCGAGGCGCAATTGCGCGTCGAGGTTCGACAGAGGCTCGTCCATCAGGCAGACTGAGGCCTCCGCGACCACGGCGCGGGCCAGCGCCACGCGTTGCTGCTGCCCGCCGGACAATTGCGACGGCTTGCGCGCCAGCAGAGGCGCCAGCCCCAGCATCTCGGCCGCCTGCGCCAGGCGTCTGTCCCGCTCGGCGCGCGCGACCTTGCGCACCTTCAGGCCGAACAGAATATTCTCGGCCACGGTCAAATGCGGAAAGAGCGCGTAGCTCTGGAACACCATGGAGACGCCGCGCTGCGCGGGTTGCAGCTCCGTCACATCCTTTCCCGCAATCAGGATTCGTCCCGATGATGGCGCATCCAGCCCCGCGATCAGCCGCAGCGTCGTCGACTTGCCGCAGCCCGACGGCCCCAGCAGCGCAACGAGGGCGCCCGCCTCCACGGCAAAGGATATGTCGTCGACAGCGCGGAAATCGCCCCAATACCGGGAGACGTGGTCGACGGCGATCGTATGCATATGCTTCCCCACAGGGGCGCATCGGCTCGCCCGCCGTTTTTCGGGCAGTCAAGCAGGGGCGGCCCGTTCTGGCAAATGCGAGCGCCGCATTGCCCGAATGCCCGGGCCGCGATGCGACAATCGCGCAAATCGATTCGGGATGACATCGCATCGGCTTCATTTCACTATGCGCCGCGCCGGCGCTGTGCGCGGCTTTTGCGTGTTGAAGGACGGGTGGCGGGATGAGCGAAGCAATCGTGAGGATCGAGCGTCACGGCGCGGTCGAGCACCTCATTCTCAACAGGCCCGACAGCCTGAACTCACTCAATCAACCGATGGCCGACACGCTGCTCGACTATTTCCGCAGCAAGCAGCGCGATCCCGAGACGCGCGTGATTCTCCTGAGCGGCGCCGGCCGGGGCTTCTGCTCCGGCGCCGATCTGAGGGGCTGGCGCGACCAGACGCCGGATCGCCTGCGCGACGGCCCCGACGGCGACTGGGTCCTGCGCGACATGCTGAAGGCGATGCGCGCCTGCCCGCAGCCCATCGTCGCGCTGGTTCACGGCGCAGCTGCCGGCGGCGGACTGGTGATGGCGCTAGCCGCCGACATCATCGTCGTCGGACGCAGCGCCGCCTTCCATTCCGCCTTCATCAAGATCGGATTGTCTGGAACCGAACTCGGCGCCGGCTGGCGGCTGCAGCGCGCCATCGGCATTTCGCGGGCGCGCGAAATGCTGCTGACCGGGCGCCCGATGAACGCGGCCGACGCCGTGCGCTGCGGCCTCGCGTCCGCGGAAGTCGCGGACGAGGAACTGGTCGCCTATGGCCGCAGCCTTGCGGAAGACATGCTGAAGGCCGCGCCCGACGCCCTGCGCGTCACCAAGCGCAGCCTCGACGCAACCCTCGAGATCGCGTCCTACGATACGGCGATGGAGCTGGAAGAGCGCGGCCAGATACAGATGGTGCGCGCCGCGCCGACCAAACGCTAAGCGCTCGCACGAGCCGAAATACAAAAAGGACAAAACGGATGGCCAAGCGGCTCGACGGAGATTTCGACTACATCGTCGTTGGCGCAGGCACGGCCGGTTGCATCGTGGCAAACCGACTGTCGGCCGATCCGACGAAACGTGTGCTGCTGCTGGAGGCCGGCGGGCGCGACAACTGGATCTGGTTCCACATTCCCGTCGGCTATCTCTTCGCCATCGGCAACCCGCGCTCGGACTGGATGTTCAAGACCGAGCCGGAGCCGGGCCTGAACGGCCGCGCGCTTAGCTATCCCCGCGGCAAGGTGATCGGCGGTTCTTCAGCCATCAATGCAATGATCTCGATGCGCGGTCAGGCAGCCGACTACGACCATTGGCGCCAGCTGGGTCTCGCAGGCTGGGGCTGGGATGATGTCCTGCCGGCCTTCAAGTCGCTCGAGGACCATTTTCTTGGCGCGAGCGAACATCATGGCGTCGGCGGCGGATGGCGCATCGAGGCGCCGCGGATTTCGTGGAAAGTCCTGGATGCGGTCGCCGAGGCCGCCACGCAGCTGGGCGTGCGCCGGACGCCGGACTTCAATACCGGCGACAACGAGGGCGTCGGCTATTTCCACGTCAACCAGATGCGCGGGCGACGCTGGTCCGCGGCCCGCGGATTTCTCAAGCCCGCGCTCGCCCGCCCCAATCTGCGGCTGGAGACCAATGTCGAGGCCGATCGCGTGATCCTGAAGGACGGACGCGCCGTCGGCGTGCGCTTCAGGCAAGGCGCGGAAATCGTCGAAGCCTACGCGACGGGCGAGGTCATCCTCTGCGCGGGCTCGATCGGATCGACCCAGATATTGCAGCGATCGGGCGTCGGCCCCGGCGAATGGCTGCAACCGCTCGGCATAGATGTCGCGCTCGACCGGCAAGGCGTCGGCCGCAACCTGCAGGACCATCTGCAGCAGCGCGCGATCTTCAAGATGCACGGCATCCGCACGTTGAACGAAACTTATTATTCGCTGCCGCGCCGCGCATGGATGGGCGTCGACTATGCCCTGCGGCGGCGTGGTCCGCTCACGATGGCGCCCTCGCAGCTCGGCATATTCACGCGCTCCAATGCGACGAAGGAACGCGCGGACATCCAGTTCCACGTCCAGCCGCTGTCGCTCGACAGGTTCGGCGAACCGCTGCACCGCTTTCCCGCCATCACGGTCGCCGCCTGCAACCTGCGGCCGACATCGCGCGGCACGATCCAGATCAGGTCGGCGGCGCTGGAGGCTGCGCCCAGGATCGCGCCGAACTATCTTGCCACCGAGGAGGACCGGCAGATTGCAGCCGACGCCATCCGCGTGACGCGCCGCCTGATGCGACAGCCAGCGCTGCAAGCCTATCGTCCGGAGGAATATCTCCCAGGACCGCAGACCGGCGACGACGATGCGTCGCTTGCGAAGGCGGCAGGCGACATCGGCACCACGATCTTTCACCCGGTGGGAACCGCGAAGATGGGGCTGGCCAGCGACCCGCTCGCGGTTGTCGACGAGCGCTTGCGCCTGCATGGCCTCGCGGGTCTGCGCATCGTCGACGCCTCGATCATGCCGACGATTACCTCCGGCAACACGAATACGCCAACCGCGATGATCGCCGCGAAGGGCGCGGGCTTCATTCTTCAGGATGCCCGGTGATCCAGCGCCCTCTGCATTGACGCGCCGGCAAGACTTCCTGCAGAGCGTAGTTGCGGGCGCTGAATTTCGGGGTCGCGGGCCTCGTCGTCGGGCCTGCTGCCTCGTTCGTCGAGCCCCGACCGATGCGCCTCGGCAAAAAATAGGCACTCGCGGCAACCGCCTGCCTGCAAAATCGGCAGCCACGCGCTGGCGCGTTGATTCCAAAAGGCTGGAATTTCGGCACGCGCATTGCTTGTAGCCATCGGCCAACAGCGAGGCGCCGATGACGACAGCAACAGTCGAGGCGAACCCGTCCGCCGTGTCTTTCGATCTCGCCACGACAGCGCTCGTGGTGATCGATATGCAGCGCGACTTTCTCGAGCCGGGCGGCTTCGGGGCCGCGCTCGGCAATGACGTTTCCTTTCTGCGCAGCGCCATCAAGCCCACTGGCGCCATCCTCGCCGCAGCGCGCGCGGCGGGCCTGCCCATCATCCACACACGCGAGGGCCATCGCGCCGACCTGTCCGACGCGCCGCCCCACAAGGTCCTGCGCGGCGATCCGGCCAAGCGGATCGGCGCGCCGGGCCCGATGGGCCGCATTCTCGTGCGCGGCGAGCCTGGCCACGACATTATTCCGGAACTCGCGCCTGCAGCGAGCGAGATCGTTCTCGACAAGCCCGGCAAGGGCGCGTTCTTCGCGACCGATCTCGACCTCATCCTGCGCAATCGCGGCATTCGCACGCTCATCGTCTGCGGCGTGACGACGGAAGTCTGCGTGCACACGAGCGTGCGCGAAGGCAATGATCGCGGCTATCGCTGCATCGTCGCAGCCGACGCCTGCGCCTCGTATTTCCCGGAATTTCACGCCGTCGCGCTGCGCATGATCGCGGCGCAGGGCGGCATATTCGGCTGGGTCGCCACATCGGCGGATCTTGCCGCCGCGCTTTCACAAGAGGCGCCCGCGCGCGCCATCGCCTGAGGAGAACGCCGATGGAAACCAGGGCCATGGAGACGACGCGAGAGTTCAAGCCGGCGCTGTGGGTTCCAGGCGACTGGAACGCCTTCTTCGGCTTCGGCACCAACATCCTCGTCAACATGCTGGTGTTGACGGGCCTGCTGCGGTTCGTGCTGAAAATGCCTGACGCCATCGTCTTCGGCCGCATCCTGCCGGCGCTCGGGCTGATGATGTGCCTGAGCACTTTCTATTACGCTTATCTGGCCTGGAAGCTGGCCAAGGAAACCGGCCGCAGCGATGTCTGCGCGCTGCCCTCGGGCGTCAGCGTGCCGCACATGTTCATCGTCACCTTCGTCATCATGCTGCCGGTGATGCTGAAGACCGGCGATCCCGTGAAGGCTTGGGAGGCCGGCCTTGCCTGGGTGTTCATCCAGAGCTTCATCCTGATGATCGGCGGCTTCGTCGCGCCCGTCATCCGCCGCATCACGCCGCGCGCGGCGTTGCTTGGCACGCTGGCGGGCGTGTCGGTCGCCTTCATCTCCATGCGGCCCGCGCTCGAAATGTTCATGACGCCGGTGATCGGATTGGTGTGCTTCGGCATCATCCTCGTCAGCTGGTTCGGCAATCTGCGCTATCCCAAGGGCATCCCCGCCGGACTTGTGGCGATTGCGGCCGGCATGCTGATCGCATGGGGCTCCAACATATTTGGCCTCGGCTATGGCGGCATGAGCCTCGAGAAACTCGCCGGTTCTCTGTCCACAATCGGCTTCTCGATTCCCATTCCCGCGCTTGGCCGTGTGTTCGGCGGCTTCGAATTCCTCGGCATCATTCTCGTCACCGCCATTCCCTTCGGCATCTATGATCTCGTCGAGGCGATGGACAATGTGGAAAGCGCGTCGGCCGCTGGCGATTCCTTCCCCACCACACGCGTCTTGACCGCCGATGGCGTCGTCAGCCTCATCGGCTGCATCATGGGCAATCCCTTCATCAACGCCGTCTACATCGGCCATCCCGGCTGGAAGTCGATGGGCGGCCGCATCGGTTATTCGGCCGCCACGGGCCTGATGGTGATCGTGCTGTCCTGGCTCGGCATCGTTTCGCTGCTTGTCGCGCTGGTGCCCGTGGTCGCGATCTCGCCAATCCTGCTCTACATCGGCATGCTGATCGGCGCGCAGGCCTTCCAGGAGACGCCGCACAAGCATGCGCCTGCGATCGTTCTCGCCTTCACGCCGCATCTGGCCGCCTGGGCAAAAACGCTGATCGACGGCGCGCTGGGCGCTGCCGGCACCGACGCGGCCAAGGTCGGCCTCGACAAGCTCGCCAATGTCGGCGTGCTCTATCAGGGCCTCACCTATCTGGGCGACGGCGCGATCCTGACAGGCCTCGTGCTGGGTGCGATCGCCGTCTTCATCATCGAGCGGCAGTTCATGCGCGCTGCAGGCTTTGCCGGAGCTGGCGCGGCTCTCACCTATTTCGGCTTCATGCACGGGCCCGCTGTCGGCATCGGCGCCAACGGCCTCGGTGTCACGCCCCAGATAGCGCTCGCCTATGCGCTCGTCGCGGCCTTCCTTGCTGGATGCGCACAGTTCGAAAAATCGAGCGTTGCCGCAGAGCCAGCGCCAGAGCCGGTTGCGGCGGAATGATCAGCGGCGGGCGCGCTTTGTCTTCGGAAGCGCGCCCGTCACCTTGTCCAACGCGATCTCGACCAGCGTGACATGATGCAGCATGGCCGAATGCGCCCGCGGCGCGTCTCCGGCGAGAATGGCGCGCACGACTTCCGTGTGTTCGGCATGCGACTGCACCAGACGTCGCGGCGCGCGAAACTGCGCGCGCCGGAAATGTTCGAGACGACGGCGCAATTGCAGCGCGAATTCCTCGAGAACGAAATTGTGAGCGCCAGCGTAGAGCATCGTATGGAAGCGGTGGTTGGCGTCCGTGTAGGCGGCGCGCGCGCCCTTGGCGGCAATCTCGCCCATTTCTTCATGCAAGGCGCCGAGACCCCGCCGTTCGATCGGGCTCATCGAAATGGCGGCCAGCCGCGCGCAGGTCGCCTCGACTTCCGCCATGGCGACGAAGAGTCCGTTCAGGCTTTCGGCTGTTATCTGGGTGACGACAGCGCCGCGCCGAGGCCGCAATTCGATCAGGCCGGAGGACGCCAGCCGCCGCAAGGCCTCGCGCACCGGCGTGCGCGACACATCATAGGCTTCGGCGAGGCGCTGCTCGTCGAGCCTCTCTCCCGGCGCGAACTGGCCGGCAAGAATGGCGTCGCCGATCTCGGTCGCCAGCCTGTCCGCGCGCGTGCCTGCATCGGTGGAACTCATCTGCAATGCCTACACCTCGCGACCATATCCACGGAAGACATGGGCGCCCGTTTTTGAGGCGATCTGCTCCGCCAAATTTGTGCAGAGACGCCAAACAACAGGCATACGGATGATCGAAATTGTATGCAATCGTGACGTTACGCATTCAAGCGCCCCGCGCGCCGAAAGGATCCCCACGCCATGGACCGTCGCGATTTCCTGAAGAAAACCGCCGCTGTTTCCACAGCCGCCAGCGCCGCCGTCGCTGCGCCCGCCGTCTGGTCGCCGTCCCGTGCAGACGCGCGCTCCGAGACCCTTCTGGTCGTTTCCGAGAGTGGTCCCAACAATCTCGATATCCACGGCGTCGGCACCAATGTGCCGGGCTATGAGGTATCCTGGAATTGCTACGACCGGCTGATCTCGCACGAGATGAAGGCCGGTCCCAGCGGGGGTCCCTATTACGACCGCGACAAGATCAAGCCGGAGCTCGCCGAGGATATGAAGGTCGGCGACATGTCCGTCACCTTCAAGCTGCGCAAGGACGCGACCTTCCATGACGGAACGCCCGTCACCGCCAAGGATGTGAAATGGTCGCTCGACCGCGCGGTCAGCGTCGGTGGCTTTCCGACCTTTCAGATGAAGGCCGGCTCGCTGGAAAAGCCCGAGCAGTTCGTTGTCGTGGACGACAATACGGTGCGCGTCGATTTCCTACGAAAGGATCGGCTGACCATTCCCGATCTCGCCGTGATCGTGCCCTGTGTCGTCAATTCCGAACTTGTGAAGAAGAATGCCACGCCGAACGATCCGTGGGGCCTGGAATATACCAAGCTGAACACGGCCGGCTCGGGCGCCTTCAAGGTCACCAAATGGACGCCCGGCACGGAAGTCGTGATGGAGCGCAACGACGCCTGGAAATGCGGCCCGGCGCCAAAGCTCAAACGCGTGATCTGGCGCATGGTGCCAAGCCCGAGCAACCGCCGCGCCCTGCTGGAGCGCGGCGACGCCGACGTCTCCTACGATCTGCCGAGCAAGGATTTCTCCGAGCTCAAGAGCGTCGCCTCGCTGAAAGTGGTGTCGACCCCGTTCTCGAACGGCATCCAGTATATCGGCATGAACGTCACGCAGCCGCCATTCAACGACCCGCGCGTGCGCAAGGCGGTTGCCTATGCGATCCCCTATCAGAAGATCATGGACGCCGTACTCTTTGGCCTCGGCAAGCCGATGTTCGGCAGGAAGGCGGGCTCTCCGACGGAAGTCGCCTGGCCGCAGCCGCATACTTACGACACGGACATCGCCAAGGCGAAGCAGCTTATGGCGGAAGCCGGCCTCGCCAATGGCTTCGACACGACCCTCTCGTTCGACCTCGGCTTCGCCGTCGTCAACGAGCCGCTTTGCATCCTCGTCCAGGAGAGCCTCGCGCAGATCGGCATACGTACGACGATCAACAAGATCCCCGGCGCCAACTGGCGCACGGAACTGACCAAGAAGACGCTGCCGCTCTACACCAACGTGTTTTCCGGCTGGCTCGACTATCCTGAATATTTCTTCTTCTGGTGCTACGACGGACAGAACTCCATCTTCAACACGATGAGCTACAAGAATCCCGAGATGGACAAGCTGATCGCCGCCGCGCGCAACTCAGCAGCGATCGGCGACAAGCCGACCTATGAATCCAGCGTGAAGGGGTTCGTCGACCTCGCCTTCGAGGACGTGCCGCGCATTCCGCTGTTCCAGCCCTATTCCAACATAGCGATGCAGAAGAACGTCGATGGCTACGCCTACTGGTTCCATCGTCGCCTCGACTACCGCACGATGAGCAAGGGGTGATCCCATGCTTCAGACCGCGCTCAAGCGTGTCGCATCGGCAATCCCGAGCCTGATAGGCGTCGTGATCGTCACCTTCCTGCTGACGCGCGTCCTGCCGGGCGACACGGCCACCTATTTTGCGGGGCCGGCCGCGACGCCGGCGGCGATTGCGGAAATCCGGCAGAAGCTCGGGCTGGATCTTCCGCTCGTGGTGCAGTTCTGGAACTACATCGCAGATCTCGTGCGCGGCAATCTTGGCACGTCGCTAACGACGGGTCAGCCCGTCGTGAAGGAGATCGCCGCGCGCCTGCCGGCATCCGGCGAACTGACGTTGATCGGGCTCGTGCTCGCCCTCGCCATCGCCCTGCCGCTCGGCGTTCTCGCAGCCCTGCGGCAGGGTTCCTGGATCGACCATCTCTGCCGCATCATTGCGACAGCGGGCGTGTCGCTGCCTGTCTTCTTCACCGGCCTTCTGTTCGTCTACGTCTTCTACTTCCTGCTCGGCTGGGCGCCCGCGCCTTTGGGGCGTCTCGATGTATTCTCGTCCGCGCCGCCGGAAGTGACCGGCTTCTACCTGATCGACAGCCTGATCGCACGCGACTTCGGCACGTTTCGCGCCGCGCTCGCGCAACTTGCCCTTCCTGCCATCACGCTGGCCGTCTTCTCGCTCGCGCCGATTGCGCGCATCACGCGCGCCTCCATGCTGAGCGTACTCGGCTCCGAATTTATCCGCACGGCGCGCGCCGCCGGTCTTGAACCGTCGACCGTGGTGGTTCGTTACGCGCTGCGCAATGCGCTGCTGCCGATCGTCACCACGCTCGGCATGGTCTTCTCCTTCCTGCTCGGTGCGAACGTGCTCGTCGAGAAAGTCTTCGCCTGGCCTGGCATCGGCTCCTACGCAGTCGAGGCTCTGATCGCGTCGGACTATGCGCCCGTGCAGGGCTTCGTGCTCGCCATGGCCATTCTCTACGTCATCCTCAATCTCTGCATCGATCTGCTCTACAGCGTGATCGATCCGCGTGTGAGGATCGAGGCATGAGCGGCGCCGCAACCCTTGCACAGTCAGACGCCCCGCCGCGCAACGCCACGGGCCTCAAGGCGCTGCTGCGTCATGGCACCTTCGTCATATCGGACAATCCGGTCACGGGCATATCCTTTGCGCTTTTCGTCGCGCTGGTGGTCATCGCCATCCTCGGCCCGTGGATCGCGCCGCACGACCCCTTCGCCAGCAACACGATGGCCGCGCTGCAGAAGCCGAGCCTCCGGCATCTCTTCGGCACCGATCAGCTCGGCCGCGACATTTTCAGCCGCGTGCTGGTCGCAACCCGTCTCGACATGACCATCGCCATCACCTCCGTCGCACTGGTCTTTGCGCTCGGCGGCGTCGCCGGCATTGCGGCAGGCTATTTCGGCGGCTGGACCGATCGAATCGTCGGACGCATTTCCGACACGATCATGGCTTTCCCGCTCTTCGTGCTGGCAATGGGCATCGTCGCGGCGCTTGGCAATACGGTCACGAACATCGTGATTGCCACCGCCATCATTAACTTCCCGCTTTATGCGCGGCTGGCGCGTGCGGAAGCCAATGTGCGGCGCGAGGCCGGCTTCGTTCAGGCCGCGCGACTGACTGGCAATTCCGACTGGCGCATCCTGTTCGGGCAGATCCTGCCCAACATCCTGCCGATCATGATGGTGCAGATGTCGCTGACCATGGGCTACGCCATTCTCAATGCTGCAGGGCTGTCCTTCATTGGTCTCGGCGTCCGCCCACCGACGCCCGAATGGGGGATCATGGTGGCCGAAGGCGCGTCCTTCATCGCGTCGGGCGAATGGTGGATCGCGCTCTTCCCCGGCTTGTCGCTCATGCTCGCAGTCTTCTGCTTCAACCTGCTCGGCGATGGTCTGCGCGACATTGTCGATCCGCAGCGGCGCACCTGAGGAAGCCATGTCCAACCCGCCGCTTCTCGACATCAACGACGTCACCATCGAATTTTCGACGCGGCGCGGCATCGTGCGCGCTGTGGAAAATATATCGTTCTCGGTCGCCAAGGGCGAAACGCTGGCCCTCGTCGGCGAATCCGGTTCCGGCAAGTCGGTCACGTCTTACGCCGCCATGCGCATTCTCGATCGTGCCGGGCGCATCGCAGAAGGTTCGATCGTCTATTCCGGCATAAAACTCGCCGAACAGACCGAGGCCGAGATGCGCGACTTGCGCGGCCGCGAAATGTCGATGATCTTCCAGAACCCCCGCGCGGCGCTCAATCCGATCCGGCCGATCGGCGTCCAGATTGCCGATGTTCTGACACGTCACGCCCGCGCGACGTCGCAGGATGCGAAGAAGAAGGCGATTGCGGTGCTGGAAGAGGTCCGCATCGCGCGCGCGGCAGAGCGCTATGACGCCTATCCGTTCGAGCTTTCCGGCGGCATGTGCCAGCGCGTCGTCATTGCGCTTGCACTCGCCTGCCAGCCGCAATTGCTGATCGCCGACGAGCCGACGACGGGTCTGGACGTGACGACGCAGAAGGCGGTGATGGATCTCGTCGTTGAACTCACGCGCAGCCGCGACATGTCGACCATCCTCATCACCCACGATCTGGGCCTAGCCGCCGCCTATTGCGACCGTGTGTGCGTGATGGAAAAGGGCAGGCTGGTCGAAACGGCTCTTGCGGCGGACATATTCGGCCGCCCGCAACACGCCTACACCAAACGCCTGATGCGCGCGACGCCGCGGCTCGATTCGAACCTCCGCGATCTCCTGCCCGAGGGCGCGGAGACACCGAAAGTCGACTCGCCCGCACCCCAGGCGGCTGGCGATGTCATCCTGTCGATCGAGGGTTTGACGAAGGAATATCCGCTCGCTGAAAAGGGCAATCCGCTGCTGAAGCTGATCGGCAGGTCTGCGCCTGCGCCCGATCCATTCCGTGCGGTGGGGGGAATTGATTTTCAGATCCGGCGTGGCGAAAGCGTAGGCCTCGTCGGCGAATCCGGCTGCGGCAAATCGACGACGTCGATGATGCTCATGCGGCTGATCGACCCGACGGCGGGACGCATCGTCTTCAATGGCGAAGACATAGCAGCGACGCCTGCGCGCGATTTCGCAAGGCATCCCAAACGCGCGAGATTGCAGATGGTGTTTCAGGACCCGACCGAAAGTCTCAACCCCCGCTACACGGCGGCCCGCGCGATTGCCGATCCCCTCCTGCGGCTTGCGCCCTCAATGAAGGGTTCCGCGCTGCGCGCACGTTGCGAAGAACTCGCGCGTCTCGTCGGCCTGCCGCTCGATCTCCTCGATCGCCTGCCGCATCAATTGTCGGGCGGCCAGAAGGCGCGCGTCGGCATTGCGCGCGCGATTGCGCTCGATCCCGAACTCGTCGTGCTGGATGAGCCGACCGCTGCGCTCGATGTTTCGGTCCAGGCGGTCGTATTGAACCTTCTGCACGATCTCAAGCAGCGCATCGGCATGAGCTATCTTTTCGTTAGCCACGATCTGAACGTCGTGCGACTGCTGTGCGATCGCGTTATCGTCATGCGCGCCGGAGAAATCGTTGAGCAGGGGCAGACCGAGCAGGTTCTGACCGCGCCCGCCAGCGATTATACGCGCGCGCTTCTCGAAGCCATTCCGCATCCGCCTGCGCAGGATCACGCCGCATGAAGGGTCTTTCGCTCGATCTCGTCTCGCTGCGCGCCGCCTATGACAATGGGCTCGATCCGCATGCGCTGGTCGATCTCGTCTACGATCGCGTGGAATCCTCCGGCGACCCCGGGATATTCATCGCAGTGCGGCCACGCGCCGAAGCGCATGCCGATGTCGACGCGCTCGGGCCGCGCGCAGACAAGCCTCTGTGGGGCGTTCCGTTCGCGGTCAAGGACAATATCGACGTCGCGGGTCTGCCGACGACAGCGGCATGTCCGGATTTCGCCTGCAGCGCCACGATCGACGCCAGCGCCGTCGCGCGCCTGCGCGCAGCCGGCGCAATCGTCATCGGCAAGACGAACCTTGATCAATTCGCGACCGGACTCGTCGGTCTGCGCACCCCCTATCCGGCGCCGCGCAATTCCTTCGATCCGGCCATCGTGCCCGGCGGCTCCAGCTCCGGATCGGCAGTTGCGGTCGCGCGCGGGCTTGTCGCCTTCGCGCTCGGTACAGATACAGCTGGTTCGGGCCGTGTTCCGGCGGCGCTCAACAATATCGTTGGGTTGAAGCCCACGCTCGGCGCGGTTTCCGTACGCGGGGTCGTTCCGGCGTGCAGAACGCTGGATTGCATTTCGGTCTTCGCATTGACGACGCCGGATGCGTGGCAAGTTCATGCCGCCATGTCCGGTTTCGATGCAGCGGACTCGTTGTCGAAAGAGATTCCTGTCGGCGCCCCCCCGCGCGACGTCGCAGGCCTGCGCATCGGCGTGCCGGACGCCGCCAGCCGTCGGTTCGGGGGCGACAGCCTTGCGGAAGCAGCCTTCGAGTCGCACCTCGAGACGCTGCGCGCCCTGGGCGCGACGATCGTAGATATTTCGCTCGAACCGTTCTTCGAAACCGCCCGGCTGCTTTACGACGGCCCCTGGGTGGCAGAACGCTACGCTGCCGTGCGTGGATTTCTGGAGCGTTCGCCGCAATCCATGTTGCCGGTCACGCGCGGCATCGTCGAAGGCGCGAAAAAATTCTCCGCGGCGGACGCTTTTGCAGGTCTCTACCGGCTCGCCGATCTGAGACGCACGACCGCGCCGACATGGAATACGATCGACGCATTGGCCGTACCGACATTTCCAAGGCCGCGCAGCGTTGCGGACGTTCTCGCCGATCCGCTCGGCCCGAATGCGGAACTTGGGACCTATACGAATTTCGTCAATCTGCTCGACCTCTGTGCGCTTGCGGTACCTGGCCGCTTCCGGACGGACGCCTTTCCGGCCGGCCTCACATTCATCGCGCCGGCCGGCAAGGATCATGTGCTCGCAGGCATCGGCGCCGAATTCCACGCGGCCTCGCGTGTGCCGCTGGGCGCGACAGGCGCCGCCCTGCCGGACGCCCATTTCGCCGCTTCGTCCAATGCGGATGAAATCCAACTCGTCGTCGTCGGCGCGCATATGTCGGGCCTGCCGCTCAACCGCGAACTGACCGAACTCGGCGCGCGCTTTGCCCGCGCCGTCGAAACCAGGCCCGACTATCGCTTCTTCGCGCTGCCCGGCGGTCCGCCCTTCCGTCCCGGCCTTTTGCGTGTCGCTCCGGACGCTGGCGCGAGGATCGCGGCGGAGGTCTGGACCCTGTCGGCACAGGCCTTCGGCGCTTTCGTCTCGCGCATTCCCTCGCCGCTCGGCGTTGGCACGCTCGTCCTTGCCGACGGCACGACGCCAAAAGGCTTTCTTGTCGAGGCAGAGGCGGTGCGGAGCGCCGAAGACATTTCCGCCTATGGCGGCTGGCGCGCCTTCATGGCCGCGAAGGCTGCATGAAAGAAAGCGCATGAGCGAAGTCGACTGGGATGCCTATATTGAGCAAGCCGCGCGCTTGCTCGACCTGACTTTGACGCCGGAAATGCCATCGGCGACGCGCGACAATCTTGCGACCGCCGAGCGGATGGCCGAACTGCTGGCCGACTATCCGCTCGACGATCACGCCGAACCCGCGCCTGTGTTCACGGCATGACGGAGCCTTTCCGCCTTTCCGCCAGCCAGGCGATCGCCACCGTCGCAGGCCGCCAGCTCACCGCCAGCGTGATTGTCGAATCGACGCTCGCCCGGATTGACGCGCAGAACCCTCGCCTCAACGCCTACACCCAAATTCTGGCCGACCGCGCGCGCCGCAAGGCGACGGACATCGACGCGCGGATTGCGGGGGGAGAAGAGGTTGGGCCGCTCGCTGGCGCGACCTATTGCGTCAAGAACCTGTTCGATGTCGAAGGCGTGATCACGCTCGCAGGCTCGAAAATCAATGCGGCCAATCCGGCGGCTACGCGCGATGCAAGTCTCATCCGCAGGATGGAAGCCGCGGACGCGATTCTGCTCGGCGCGGTCAACATGGGCGAATACGCCTACGATTTTACGGGCGAGAATGTGCATGCCGGCGCCTCGCGCAATCCGCACGATCCCGCACATATGTCGGGCGGTTCGTCGGGCGGCAGCGGTACTGCCGTAGCGTCAGGCATGGCGGCGATTTCGCTGGGGTCCGACACAAATGGCTCGATCCGCGTCCCCTCCTCATTCTGTGGCCTGTTCGGACTGAAGCCGACCTATGGCCGTCTGTCGCGCGCAGGATCTTTCCCCTTCGTCGGCTCGCTCGACCATCTCGGCCCGATCGCGCGTTCGGTCGACGATCTGGCGCTGGCCTATGATGCGATGCAGGGCGCCGATGCTGACGATCCGGCACAGGCGCCGCGCGCGATTGAGCCTGTAAGCGCGTCGTTGGCAGGCGGCCTGCAGGGCATAAGGATCGCCCGCGCAGGCGGCTATTTCGCGCGCGGCGGCGAGCCTGCCGCTCTTGCGGCGGTCGACGCGGTCTGCGCGGCGCTCGACGCAACGCGCGAAATCGAGATACCTGAAGCACAGCGCGCTCGCGCCGCTGCCTTTCTCATCACCATGGCTGAAGGCGCCGAACTGCATCTGGACCGGTTACGCGCCCGCCCGCAGGATTTCGATCCCGCTGTACGCGATCGTCTGGCCGCCGGCGCCATGCTGCCGGCAAGCTGGATCGTGCGCGCGCAGAAGTTCCGGCGGCGCTATCGCGAGATAGCGCTTCGTCTCTTCCAGCAAGTCGATCTCATCATTGCGCCAGCGACGCCATGCCGCGCGCCGCGCGGTGGACAGGCGACGTTCATCCTCGATGGCGTGGAAATGCCGGTGCGTCCCAATATAGGCGTCTATACGCAGCCGATATCCTTCATCGGCCTGCCGGTGGCGGCGGCGCCCGTCTGGACGCCAGGTGAGCGACTGCCGATCGGTGTGCAGATCATCGCCCCGCCCTGGCGCGAGGACCTGGCCTTGCGCGCCGCACATGCGCTGCAAGCCGCACGCGTATGCGTCGCTCCGGTTGCGAACTGATGGAGTGGACATGATCGTCAATGAGCCCGCCACACTGACGGAAATCGAGGCGGAATTCGCCCGCTACGAGACGGCGCTGGTAACGAACGACGTCACGGCGCTGGACAATTTCTTCTGGCGCGACCCGCGTGTCATCCGCTACGGCGGCAGCGAAAACCTCTACGGTTTCGACGAGATCGCGGCTTTTCGCGCCGGGCGTTCGCCGGCAGGCCTCGCCCGCGATCTACAGCGCACCGTCATCACGACTTTCGGCCGCGACATGGCGACGGCCTCCACCCTGTTCACGCGCGATAGCGCCGCTGGAAAAACCGGGCGGCAAATGCAGACATGGGTCCGCACGCCCGAGGGATGGCGGATCGTGGCCGCGCACGTCAGCATCATATCGACGTCCGGGGGCTAAACACCGGTTCTTTCGCGCTCGTACAGGGGAGAGGACATATGCGCGGCCCGGCGTGCAGCCACGGGCGGCGCGCAACCCAAATTCATCGACAGCCCGGCCCGGCCAAGCTATCAAGCGGTCTGAATTGAAAACGCGCAGGTTTGCGCTGTCGAGGCCGCAGAATGGATCGACCAGTCGTCGCTGTGGTTTGCAACACGCTTCTGGTCGATGGGCGCATGACGGTCCATGCTGTCGGGGAGCGCAACCTGCTCGCGCTCGTCCAGGCGGCGGAAGTCTCGCCAATCCTCATTCCCGCCCTGCCCGACGCCGTCGATGTTGGCGCGATCTTGTCCATTGTGCATGGCGTCCTTCTCGTCGGCGGCCGAGCCAATGTTCACCCGAGCCGCTTCCGTGTCGACGCTGATCCGCGCCACGAGCCCTACGACGAAGGACGCGACACTGTTGCGCTGGATCTCGTACGCGCCTGTGTCGCGGGCGGCGTTCCGCTACTTGGAGTATGTCGCGGACTGCAGGAGATGAATGTCGCGTTCGGCGGCACGTTGCATCCGGAAGTTTCGGAGCTTCCAGGTCGCATGAATCATCGCGGCCCTCGCCTTCCGACTGGAGAATTCCATCCGGACCCGAAGGTTGTCTTCGCCGATCGCCATGTGGTCCGCCTGGCGAAGGACGGCGCATTTTCGCGCCTGTTCGACGCCGAGACCATCATGGTCAATTCACTCCATGGCCAGGCGATCCTGCAGCCAGCTGAGAGGGTCTTTGTCGAAGGGATCGCCGAAGACGACACGATCGAGGCGATCAGCATCCGGGACGCGAGCGGCTTCGCGCTGGGCGTGCAATGGCACGCAGAATACGACCCGCAGGGAAACCGGACGAACCGGCTGCTTTTCGAAGCGTTCGGGCGCGCCGCGGCGCAACGACGCCATCAGGCGGGCAGAGCCTGAGCTTCACGGCCCGGACTCGCACGCGCGCTTTGGGGCCTCGCTTGACAAAGTTGCGAACGCAACATTGCATCGTCGTCCAGACCCTGTGTCACGACCGGTCCAGAAACGTCGGCGGGCCGAAGGCTGAAAGGATTAGGGACGCGTACCTGCGCCGCATGGAAAGAATTGGTATCCTGAACCCGCATGTACGAAACTGAATAACAACACGCTGCGACCTCCGGCCTGCCCGCCGGTTGAGACAACGCGGCGGTAGGAGAGGGAATTGGATTCGTCGATCGTCCTGTTTCTGGTGCAGGATGCAGTGATCAATGGCGCGATCTACGCGCTGGTCGCCGTCGCGCTGCTTCTGGTTTTCGCTGTCACGCGCGTCATTCTCGTTCCGCAGGGCGAGTTCGTCGCCTTTTCCGCGCTCACCCTTGCCGCTTTGCAAGCCGGGAAGGCGCCCGCAACCGTGTGGCTGCTGCTCGTCCTTGGCGTCCTGACATTCCTGTCCGTGGCCTGGCGCGGTCGCCGCACCTTTCGCCCCCGCGATTATGCGACGGCTGCGCTCGCCAATGTCGGTCTGCCGCTGGCGCTCGTTCTTCTCGTGCGTGTCGTTGCGCCGCTGCATCTGGGGCTTGCCGCAGACATCGTGCTCACCATCGCTCTGGTCGCGCCAATGGGGCCGATGATCTATCGGCTCGCCTTCGAGCCGCTGGCCGAGGCGAGCGTGCTGGTGCTGCTGATCGCGGCCTTCGGCGTCCATTTCTCGCTCACCGGCCTTGGCCTCGCCTTCTTCGGCCCCGAGGGCGTGCGCACGCCGGCCCTGATCGACGCCAACTTCCCGCTGGGCGACCTGCTCGTGACCGGGCAGAGCCTTGCGGTCATCATCACGACCCTGGTCCTGCTCGCCGCGCTCGGCTGGTTCTTCCGCGCCACCCTGTTCGGCAAGGCGCTACGGGCCTGCGCATCCAACAGGCTGGGCGCCCGGCTCGTCGGCGTCTCCACCTCGCTATCAGGCCGTATCGCCTTCGGCGTCGCCGCGCTGATCGGCGCCGTGTCCGGCGTGCTCGTGGGCGCGCTGTCGACCATCTACTACGACTCCGGCTTCCTCATCGGGCTTAAGGGCTTCATCGCCGCCATTATCGCCGGTCTCGTCAGTTATCCGCTGGCGGGTCTCGCCTCGCTCGGCGTCGCGCTTCTGGAGGCCTTCTCCTCGTTCTGGGCGAGCGCCTACAAGGAGGCCATCGTCTTTGCCGCGATCATTCCGGTGCTCGTCTGGCGCTCGCTCGTCGCGGGCCATGTCGAGGAGGAAGAGGAATGAGCGGCGTGCAGCGCTTTCTCCCCGGCCTCGCCGCGCTCGTCATTCTCGTCGCGCCCTTCACGGGCCTGCTGCCGCCCTATTGGGTCACGCTGTTCAACTACATCGGCATTGCCAGTCTCGTCGCGCTCGGACTGGTGCTGTTGACGGGCGTCGGAGGCATGACGTCCTTCGGGCAGGCGGCCTTCGTTGGCTTTGGCGCCTATTCGAGCGCGGTGCTGACGACGCATATGGGCCTGTCGCCTTGGGCGAGCCTGCCGATCTCGCTTGCCGTCACAGGTTTCGCGGCTCTCCTGATCGGCGCTTTCACGGTGCGGCTCTCGGGCCATTACCTGCCGCTCGGCACGATCGCCTGGGGCATTTCCTTCTTCTACCTGTTCGGCAATTCCGAGAGCCTCGGTGGGCATGACGGCATGTCCGGCATTCCGCCACTGCGCATCGGCTCCTATGCGCTCATCGAGCCGCGCGACTTCTTTGTCGCGGTGTGGGTCTCGGTTGTGCTTGCCATGATCGCCAGCCGAAACCTGCTCGACAGCCGCATCGGCCGCGCCATCCGGCTGCTGAGGCGTGGCGCGACCACGGCCGAATCTTTTGGCGCCGGCACGCCCGGCCTCAAGCTGATGCTGTTCGTCTATGCAGCCGTGCTGGCTGGGCTCGCGGGCTGGCTCTACGCCCATTTCCAGCGTTCGGTCAGCCCTGGTCCCTTCAGCATCGTCGCCGGGACGGAATATCTGCTGATGGCCGTGCTCGGCGGCTCCGGCCGCATCTGGGGCGCCATATTGGGCGCGGCCGGCGTCACAATATTGCGCGATCAGTTGCAGGACATCCTGCCGCATCTCGTGGGCGCGACCGGCAATTACGAGACCATCGTCTTCGGCGCCATTCTGGTGCTGATCCTGCAGACGGCGCCGCGCGGCCTCTGGCCGCTGATCGCCGGACCGCCGGGTCCGCCTGCACAAAGGGGGGCGCCCGCCCGCGGCGCGCTGCCAGCGCGGCAGCCGCCGCAAAAAGGCGAAACTCTCATCGCTGCGCGCGGCCTGACGCGCCGGTTCGGGGGACTGGTCGCGGTCAACGACGTGAGCTTCGAGGTCAAGGCCGGCGAGATTCTCGCGCTGATCGGGCCGAACGGCGCGGGCAAGAGTACGACATTCAACCTTCTGACCGGCCTGCTCGCGCATAATGACGGCGACCTGCTGTTTCGCGGCGCCATGCGCGACGACGCGACTCCGCGCGAATCCGCGCAGCTCGGCATCGGGCGCACCTTCCAGCATGTACAATTGCTGTCGGACATGAGCGTGGTCGAGAACGTCGCCTTCGGCGGGCATTTGCGCGGCACTGCCGGTCCGGTGCGCGCCATCGCGCGGCTGGACCGCAACGAAGAGTCTTTGCTGCTCGCCGAGGCGCACCGCCAGATTGCGCGCGTCGGCCTCGCCGAACATGCCGAAAAGCCTGCCGGATCGCTGGCGCTGGGCCAGATGCGCCTCGTCGAGATCGCGCGCGCGCTCATGCTCGATCCGCTCGTGCTGCTGCTGGACGAGCCAGCTGCCGGCCTTCGCGTCGCGGAGAAGCGCGCGCTCGCAGGCCTGTTGCGCGAGTTGCGGGCGCAGGGCATGGCGGTGCTGCTGGTCGAACACGACATGGATTTCGTCATGAGCCTTGCCAACCGTATCGTCGTTCTCGATTTCGGCGTGAAGATTTCCGAAGGCGCGCCGCAGGCCGTGCGTGACGATCCGCGCGTGCGCGAGGCCTATCTTGGCGAAGCGCCAAAGGCCGCGTCATGAGCGCTCCTCTTCTCAGCGTCCGCGATATTCACGTCTCCTACGGCAGCGTCGAGGCGGTGAGCGGCGTCTCCATCGAGGCGAAACCCGGCGCCATCGTCACCGTCATCGGCGCCAATGGCGCCGGCAAGACGACGCTGCTGAACGCCATCATGGGCGTGCATCCCTCGCGCGGCGCTGTCGAATTCGACGGAGAGGCGATCGCGGACGCCTCTCTGGAATCGCGGGTCTCGCGCGGCCTTTGCCTGGTGCCCGAGCGCCGCGAACTTTTCGCCAACATGTCGGTATCGGACAATCTCGAACTGGGCGGCTTCCGGCGCACGGCGGCGGAACGCGCGCAGACCTTCGAGGAAGTCTACGCGCGCTTTCCGCGCCTGCGCGAACGCAGGGCGCAGGAGGCCGGCACCCTGTCTGGCGGCGAGCGGCAGATGCTGGCCATGGGTCGCGCCTTGATGGCGCGCCCGCGCCTTCTGATGCTGGACGAGCCGAGTCTCGGGCTTGCGCCGCGGATCGTCAGCGAAGTCTTCGAGATCATCAAGGACTTGCGCCGCGCCGGCGTCTCCATTCTGCTGGTCGAGCAGAATGCGCGCGCCGCGCTCGATATTGCGGACTACGCTTATGTGCTCGAACTCGGGCAGGTGAGCGCGCAGGGGACCGCAGACGAGATCGCCGCCGACCCGAGGCTCGTCGAGAGCTATCTCGGACTCGGCGGCGGGGATTACTAAAAGCGAAAAACAACGGGAGGAAATAAAATGAAGCGTATTGGACTGACAGCCTGCGTCGCCTTGGGCGCGATGATGGCGGCGAGCGCCGCCCTGGCGGAAATCAAGATCGGCATCACGGTTTCCGCGAGCGGCCCCGGCGCCGCACTCGGCCAGCCGCAGCTGAAATCGATCGCGGCGCTGCCGAAGGAAATCAACGGCGAGAAGATCACCTATATCGGTCTCGACGATGGGTCCGAGCCAACCAAGGCCGTGCAGAACGTCCGTAAGCTGATCACCGACGACAAGGTCGATGTCGTCGTCGGCTCGTCGCTGACGCCTGTCACGCTGCCGCTGATCGACGTCGCCGCCGAACAGAAGATCCCGCTGATGACGCTGGCTGCCTCGGTCGTTCTCGTCCAGCCGATGGATGAAAAGCGCAAGTGGGTGTTCAAGGTCGTGCCCAATGACGACCTGATGGCCGGCGTGGTGATGAAGGCCATCCAGAAGGCCGGTGTGAAGAAGCTCGGCTACATCGGCGTGTCCGACGGCTACGGCGAGGGCTACTACAAGGAGCTCTCACGCATTGCGCCGACGATGGGCATCGAACTCACCACGCACGAAGTCTATGCGCGCGCCGACGCCAGCGTCGCAGGTCAGGTGCTGAAGGTGATCGCCAGCAAGCCCGACGCGGTCTTCATCGCTTCCGCCGGCACGCCCGCGGTCCTGCCGCAGAAGTCGCTGCGCGAGCGCAATTACACCGGCCCGATCTACCAGACGCACGGCATCGTGACGGAAGAATTCCTGAAGCTCGGCGGCAAGGAGGTCGAGGGCGCGATCTTCTCGGGCGAGGCATTCACGGTGGCCAACGACCTGCCGGCCGACAGCCCGTTCCGCAAGGCGACGGAGAAATATGTCTCGGCCTACAAGGAGGCCAATGGCGGCGCCATGCCCAACATGTTCGGCGCGCACCTCTGGGATTCCGTGTCGCTGGTCCTGAACGCGGTTCCGACCGCAATGAAGACGGCCAAGCCCGGCACGCCCGAATTCCGCAGCGCGCTGCGCGACGCCATCGAGAAGGGAAAGGAGGTCCATCTCAACAACGGCCTCTCCACCATGACGCCGGAAAACCACAACGGCTACGACGAACGCTCCGCCTTCCTGATCAAGGTCGAGGGCGGCCAGTTCCGGCTGGCGAAGTAACAAGGCAATCGAAGCGGCGAGGGCAACCTCGCCGCTCACCCGACCGCGCGCGCCGATCGACGCACCCGGACATGCGTGCCGCAACGAGCGCATACGCTCCGATGGTCAATGGCTTCTTTTCATCCAGACGGCGTCCGTCGCACTATCTCCCAGATTGCGGACGCAGCGCGGGCGGCTGTCAGGATATTGCGCCTTCGTTGCTTTGCCGCCGTGCAGGGCGATCGTGTTCACAGCGCCGGTAAGCGCGGCGTTCGGCGAGATTCCATGCTGCAACAGCAGTATCGCCTGTTTGCAGGGATAGGTGACGTTGAGGCCAGCGAATCCCATGCGTTTGGCCACAAGAACGAGATCCGGCAAAGCCTCGGGCCAGAGTCCGAGAGGCTCCAGATCGATCAGCCGGTAAAGCACGCGCAAGCCTTGAGCGTCGCCCTCGCATTCGTGCAGCAACGGGGTTCTGGATTTCTCAATTCCCAAACCGATCAGCCCGGGCAACGCGGTGATGTCCTGTCAATCACCTCGCGCCTCAGCGAGATCAATTTTTTCAGCGATCGATTGGACCGCCACTAAGAGAATGCTTCGGTCGAACGGGGGCTGCCTCGCCTCAGCATCCAATCGGGCTGATTATGGTTCTACCCGTCGCTCCCCGAAACGCCTCCAGTTGCCAGCCTTCTGACGCAAGCAAATTGGCATCGGAGGCTGGTCGTGTCTTTCGCCTCAGCTCCGCTTCGTGGTTTACGGATTTGCATGACGAAATAGTCGCCTTTCCCTCTGGCGCGCGACGTTCAAGTGGTCGAGGCAATCGGTCTGGCGCCCCCTGCTTTCTGCTGGCCAGAGCGCATACCTGGTCATCAGCGGCAAGCCGGCTACGACACTCGAGGCGCTTGAAGATGGCGCACTCCCGGTGGCCGGCGTCGCAACGCAGTCATGACAACTGCGGTCAGCGATACGGCAGACAAGCAGGCGACGGCCGGTGGGCTTCTCGTGTACGTTCAGCTAACCACGAGCTGTCGCTCGGCAGGCGAGAAAATGGCAATGTCCGCATGACCGATCCGAACGAACAGGCGATCGACGATCTGACAGCTCTGCTGCCGGCCCTGCTCGAATCGCTGGACGCTCTCGCCTTCTTCTCGCGACGGCTCGATCCTGCGACCTTCGGCGAGACGCTCGCGCGCATCGGCGCGCCTGACGCGGCGTTGCGCGCGGCACGGGAAGATCTGCGGGACTGGCCGCAACAATTCGCCGAACTCCGGAAACGTATGGAAAGCGCGAGCGATGCGACGCTCACGGCCTACGACGTCCTGCGCGCCATACCCAACGAACCCGAGGGCATTCGCGGTGTGCTGCGGGCGCTGCGCAACCTGCCGCATGCGCTCGACGCGCTCTATCCGCTGGCGCGCGGCCTGCCGCCCATCAATCGATTCTTTCTCGAGCCGTCGTTGCGCGGGAATGCCGAGATCGAAGCGCGCCTCGCTTTGGCGGATGCAGAAGGGGCCGGCGTCCTTCATTCCGGCGGCGCGCCGGGAACGCGCGGCGGATTTTCGCTCTATGTCCCGGAATATTATACAGCCCAGCGGGCATGGCCGCTCGTCGTCGCCCTGCATGGTGGAAGTGGGGACGGTTTTTCGTCTTTGTGGAATTGGTTGCCGACAGCACGCGCAGAGGGCGCGATCGTGATCTCTCCCTCGTCAATCGGACGGACCTGGCCGTTAGCCGGCGATGACATGGATACGCCGAATATTGCGGGTATCTTGGCGCGCGTGCGCGAGCGTTTCTCGATCGACCCGACGCGCATATTGCTAACCGGCATGAGCGACGGCGGAACCTTTTGCTACGTGTCGGGGCTGGAGCCTGACTCTCCCTTCACCCACATTGCACCGGTATCGGCCGCCTTTCATCCAATGCTGGCGCAGATGGCCGACCCTGCGCGATTGCGAGGTTTGCCCATTCGGATCACGCACGGCTCCTACGACTGGATGTTTCCAGTCGCGATTGCGCGCGAAGCGCAACGCGCGCTCGCCGACGCCGGCGCGCGCGTGGTCTATGACGAAATCCAGGATCTTAGCCACACGTTTCCGCGCGAGGCCTGCGCGCGAATTCTGGCGTGGATGAACGAAACGCCGTCGCGCGCAGCGGGCGAAGGGGACCGCGCATGACCACGCGAGAAGCTGGCGAAACGCGACTGTCGCACCTGCCGGTGCGGTCGGACTGGCTCGAGCGGCGCACGGAAGCGGCGATCGATCCGGGTTTGCCAATTATCGATCCGCATCACCACCTGTGGGACCGGCCGCGGACGCGCTATCTGATCGATGAGCTTTCCGCCGACATCGGCGCGCCGCATCAAGGCGGGCACAATGTGCTGGCGACGGTCTTCGTTCAGTGCGGCGCGATGTATCGCGCGCATGGCCCGGAGGCGCTCAAGCCCGTCGGGGAAACCGAATTCGTCGCCGGGCAGGGCGCGATGTCCGACAGTGGCTTCTATGGGCCTTCCCGTTGCAACGCGGGGATCGTCTGCCACATCGATCTCAGCTTAGGCGAAGAGGTCGCTCGTGTCGTAGACGCCCATCTCGCGGTCGCTGGCGGGCGGCTGCGCGGCGTGCGGCACGCGACCGCACACGATCCTTCGCCAGAGGTGCGCACATCGTCGGCCAATCCGCCTGCGGGCCTGCTGGCGGACGCAAATTTCCGGAGGGGCTTTGCGCAGCTTGCGCGCCATGGCCTGAGTTTCGACGCCTGGCTCTATCATCCGCAGATCGGCGAACTCGCCGCGCTCGCGCGCGCATTTCCCGACACGGCGATCGTGCTCGATCACTGCGGCGGGCCGCTCGGCGTCGGGCCCTATGCAGGGCGACGCGGCGAAGTCTTTGCAGCCTGGCGGGCGTCGATCCGCGACACAGCGCAAGCGCCGAATGTTTGTGTGAAGCTCGGCGGGCTCGGCATGGCGATATCCGGCTATGATTTTCATCTCCAGGAAGACCCACCGCTTTCGCAAACGCTGGCCGAGGCGTGGCGTCCCTGGTTCGAAACCTGTATCGAAGCTTTCGGCGTCGAGCGGTGCATGTTCGAAAGCAATTTTCCTGTCGACAAGGGAAGTTGCTCATACATCGTGCTGTGGAATGCGTTCAAACGAGTGGCGGCGGGCATGAGCGCGATGGAGCGCGCGGCGCTGTTCCACGATACGGCCGCACGCGTCTATCGCATAGTTCCGGCGATCTGAGACGACAGCGCGCCAAGGGATAATTGCGGACGCGCCGCTGAAACGAGAGGGTGATGGCCCTGACCAGCCTCCGCTTTGCGCAAGTCCGATCACATGCTCGCGCATCATCATTTCCGCGCGCCGGCCTTGGCCGACGACAATCAATTCGTAGATAGGGTGGTGGCCTTCGTGGCGGCGGCATACATCGTCGTAGTAGAAGGTTACGATCCGACGGATGGAGGCGCCGGGCATGTTGAGCGTCAGCCGCACGGCGTCTGCCAGCATGCGGTTGCGGGCGGCGAAGATGGTTTCGCGGATTGCGACGTTCATCTCGCGATAGGCGTCAAGATGGCTTTCGGTCAGCTTGTTCGCGCCGAGCGCTTTCTCGCCATCAGGCAACGCGCGTTTGATTGCAGCGCGATACTCGTCTGCCACCCGCACTCCGTGGCGAGCCGGCAAGCAAGCCCCTTGAGATTGCCCCGGATCTCGTACACTTCGGGCACCGCTTTCGGCTCGAATGCCCGCACACATTGCCAGCCGTAGCGCCCGCCTTCCGGCAGACCTCGTCAATGCCGAGGCCATCGTCGGCCTGCTTCAGGATCAGGGCGATGTGCTGCTCCGAAAACTTCGAAACCTTCATGGCTCTTCTCTCCTCTCCCAGCCCAGGAGACTATGAGAAAATCCTCGTTCCGGATGGTCCAGTGACCGGGAAGCAGGTCAACGCTTTTCGACTGCTCGAAATTGACCCGGCAAGATTGCGAACGGAAGAACGCCGAAGTCGGGATCTATACGTCGGGGGACCATGCCAAAATGGGACGGACCCGATTGACTGAGATAGGGAACGCTCGGGCGACTGTGTCTGCTTACGGACGACTACGGCCTAGGAATTCGCGCCAGCAGCGGACTCGTGCATTACCGCGGAGCGGTCGCTCGGAGTGGCGGAATTGCGCCGGAAGGCGCCGCTCAGGGCCGATGTTCCGCTAATTCTCGCTCGCCACGAGTTCCGCCATCAACCATTCGCGAAAAATCTTGATCTTGGGCAGGCTGGCTTTCGATTTCAGATAGAGGAGGCTGTGGCAGGCCAGTCGCGGGCCTTTGTCGCCCAGAGGCAGAACGAGGCGTCCGGCGTCCAATTCCCGCTGCAGCATCATGCGGCTTTCCAGCACCAGGCCAAGGCCATCGACTGCCGCATTGATCGCCATGAAGGTGCGGTCGAAGCGGGGGCCGCGGGTGGTCTGGATGTGGCCGAGACCCTTGGCGTCGAGCCAGTCGCGCCAGGTCACGAGATTGATTTCGGAATAGATGAGCGTGTGGCGCTCGAGGTCGGCGGGCGCGCGAATCTGCTGCGCGCCGCTGGCGATCTTCGGCGAACAAGCGACGACGAATGTCTCCTCCGGAAAAGGTTCGACCGCCACGCCCTGCGCCGGCAGGAACGTTCCGTAGCGGATCGCGAAATCAGCCTCGCCGGCGCCGAGGTCGACCTGCGCGACCGCGGCGTTGAGGCGGACGTCGGTGTCGGGATGCAGCACGCTGAAGCGCGAGAGCCGCGGCATCAGCCATTGCGTCGCAAAGCTCGGCGCCGAATGCACGGTGAGAATGTCGGCCTTGGTCGTCTTGTCGATGCCGCGCGTCGCCGCCTCGATCAGCGCGAAGGCCTCGCCAATCTTCTCGGCATAGGCCCGGCCCGCATCGGTCAGATGGACGGAGCGGTGCACGCGATGGAAAAGCGCGAGACCAACTTCTCGTTCCAGCAGCCGTATCTGGTGGCTGACCGCGGGCGGCGTGACGCGCAGCTCCTCGGCAGCCGCCACGAACGATTCAAGCCGCGCGGCGGCCTCGAATGCCTGGATCGCCTTGAGGGATGGAAGTCTTCGCACTGCACAATTTCGATGAATTCAATTTATCGATTCCACAATTTTTCTCATTTGTCATGACGCGGCGCGGCAGGCATTTTCCAGCCATGGCAAACGCCCGCTGCACAGACAGCGGCGGGCCGAAAAGGAAACGACCCATGCTGCTTCAAGGCAAGATTTGCGTCATCACGGGCGCCGCGTCGGAGCGGGGCCTCGGCATGGCCACCGCCAGGCTGTTCGCATCGCAGGGCGCGAAGGTTGCGGTCCTCGATCTCGACCTCGCGGCTTCGCAGCGCGCGGCGGCGTCGATCGGCCCGGACCACATCGGCGTCGCCTGCAACGTGACCGACAAGGCGGCCTGCGACGCCGCGATCGCCGCCGTGCTCGCAAAGTTTGGCCGTGTCGATGTTCTCATCAACAATGCGGGCATCACCCAGCCGATCAAGACGCTCGACATTACCCCCGCCAACTATGAGGCCGTGACCGACGTCAGCCTGCGCGGCACGCTCTACATGAGCCAGGCGGCGCTGCCTGCCATGGTGAAGCAGGGCGCGGGCTCCATCGTCTGCATTTCCTCGGTTTCCGCGCAGCGCGGCGGCGGCATTTTCGGCGGCCCGCACTACAGCGCGGCCAAAGGCGGCGTGCTGAGCCTCGCCCGCGCCATGGCGCGCGAATTCGGACCCGCCGGCGTGCGCGTCAACAATGTCACGCCCGGCCTGATCCAGACCGACATCACCGCCGGCAAACTGACCGACGAGATGAAGGTCGACATCCTCAAGGGCATTCCGCTCAACCGGCTTGGCGACGCCGCCGATGTCGCGAAGGCCTGCCTGTTCCTGGCGTCGGACCTTGCGTCCTACGTCACCGGTGCGACGCTCGACGTCAACGGCGGCATGCTCATCCACTAATCGCTCAATCCACGAAAGGCCCGGCCCATGTCGGAGGTTGGTCACAACGTCAGTCTGCGCGAACGCGCACGAAGAATTCGGCGCCATGCCCTGCGCATGGGCGAGGTGCAGGGCCAGGGCTATATCGCGCAGGCGCTGGGCGCCGCCGATTTCCTCGCGGTCTCCTATTTCCACGCGCTGAACTACAAGCCGGCGGAGCCGGAATGGGAAGGCCGCGATCGCTTCTGCCTCTCGATCGGCCATTACGCCATCGCTCTCTATGCCGCGCTGATCGAGGCGGGCGTAATCCCGGAGGACGAGATCGAGAGCTACGGCGGCGACGATTCCCGCCTGCCGATGTCGGGCATGGCGGCCTATACGCCGGGGATGGAAATCACCGGCGGGTCGCTCGGTCATGGCCTCGGCATTTCCGTCGGCATGGCGCTCGGACTCAAGCGCAAGAAGTCGTCGGCCTTCGTCTACAACCTCTTTTCCGACGGCGAGCTCGATGAAGGCTCGACCTGGGAAGCCGCCATGTCGGCCGGCTCCTTCGGCCTCGACAATCTCATCGGCATTGTCGATGTCAACAACATGCAGGCCGACGGCCCCTCGACGCAGCAGCTCAATTTCGAGCCGCTGAAGCCGAAGTTCGAAGCCTTCAACTGGTACACGCAGCGCGTCGACGGCAACGACATAGACGCTCTAGTCACGGCCTTCGACAATGCCCGCAACCACAAGGGCAAGCAGCCGCGCATCATCATCTGCGACACCAAGATGGGCCGCGGCGTGCCCTTCCTCGAAGCGCGCGAGCGCAACCACTTTCTGCGCGTCGAAGCCGACGAGTGGCAGAAGGCTATCGCCATCATCGACGCGGAGCCCCGCCAATGAGACGCTCGAAATATATCCGCCCGGCCTGGCTCGACGATTCCTCGATCGAACGGCCGAACGCCAAGACTTCCGCCATGATCGCCTCGATCGCGGGGCCCGACCAGCGCACCGCGCCCGCGCCTTTTGGCCATGCGCTGGCGAAGCTCGCGGAAACCAACGATCGCATCGTCGGCCTCTCCGCGGATCTCGCGAAATACACCGACCTGCACATCTTTGCGCAGAAGCACCCCGACCGCTTCTACCAGATGGGCATGGCCGAGCAGTTGCTGATGATGGCGTCTGCGGGAATGGCGCGCGAAGGTTTTCAGGCCTGGGCGACCACCTACGCGGTCTTCGCCTCGCGCCGCGCCTATGATTTCATCTGCCTCGCGATCGCGGAAGAAAATCTCGACGTGAAAATCTGCTGCGCGCTGCCTGGCCTGACCACGGGCTACGGCCCGAGCCATCAGGCGACCGAAGACATCGCGATGTTTCGCGGCATGCCGAACCTGACCATTGTCGATCCCTGCGATGCGCTCGAGATCGAACAGGCCACCGCTGCGATCTCCGCGCACAAGGGCCCGGTCTACATGCGCCTGCTGCGCGGCGCCGTGCCGCTGGTGCTGGACGAATACGGCTACAAGTTCGAACTCGGCAAGGCCAAGCTCATTCGTGATGGCGCGGACACGCTGATCATTTCCTCCGGACTGATGACCATGCGCGCGCTGGAAGCCGCAGACCTTCTCGCCAAGGACAATGTGAAGGCGGCCGTGCTGCATGTGCCGACGATCAAGCCGCTCGATGAAGCCACGATCCTGAAGGAAGCGGCCAAGACCGGGCGTCCGGTCGTCGTCGCCGAGAACCATACGGTGATCGGCGGCCTCGGCGAGGCCGTCGCAGGCGCGCTGCTGCGCAATGGCGTGCATCCGGCCGGCTTCCGCCAGATCGCGTTGCCTGACCAGTTCCTCGACGCCGGCGCTCTGCCGACGCTGCACGATCAGTACGGCCTGTCGTCGCAGAAGGTCGCCGAGGCGATCAAGGGCTGGCTGTAACGACCTAGTCCGCAATCAGAACCAAAGCGAATACCGCCGGCAAGCCCCGCTCGCCGGCGCAGGGAGACGCATGTCGGAAATCTGAAAGAGAGGGCGTCGCCGCTGCCACCGGCATGGCCTCGGCGCTGACACAGTCGGGCTTCTCTAACCAGCTCACGGAAGCCATGCGTTCCCTGCCGGACGGCAATCCGACATTCCTCACGGCCTCGATCCTGGCCTTCATCGTGCTCGGATCAGCACTTGAAGGCATTCCGGCGATCGTGCTGTTAAATGCGGAACGGGCATGCCGAGTTCGCGATGAAAGATGCATGGAACGGATCGATACACGCGCTCTGAATCTGACGACCGGTTGGGCCGCTTACCGACCCGTCCGCTAATGAGGTCTCAAGACGGACTTTGGGAGATATACGTCTCCCTGCTCAATGGTAATATCGCCGACTTAGCCCTCAGGCGCAGAGGTATTCGGCCGGCGGTGGACATGCTGCGCCGGCCCTTTTTGTTCGGGAGGAACCATGGACTTGCAGTTGAAGGATCGCGTTATCTTCGTGGCGGGCGGCAGCCGCGGCATCGGGCGCGACATTGTCGAGCGCTGCCTTTCGGAAGGCGCGCGCGTGGCGTTCACCGCGCGCGGCGAAGAGGAGCTCAGCAAGGCGCATGACGCGCTCGCGAAGCAATTCGGCGCTGATCGCGTGTGGTCCATGGCCGGCGACATGCGCGATTCCAACGTGCTGGAGACGGCGGTCGCGCGCATCGAATCCGAATTCGGGCCGATTTATGCGGCCATCGCCAATGTCGGCCTGCACCCCTGCCCGCCCGGCTTCGACATCGAAGACGCGATCTGGGATCAGGGCCTGACGCAGAATCTCGATTCAGGCTTCCGGCTTGCCCGCTCCGTGCTGCGGCGTCTCACGCAGCGCGGCGAGGGATCGCTCCTGTTCATCTCGTCGATCGCCGGCCTCGGCGCCCTCGGCACGCCCTTGACCTATGGCGTTTCGAAATCCGCGATGAACCATCTGGCCAAGGAACTCGCGCGGATCGTCGGCGCCAAGGGTGTGCGTGTGAACGCGCTTGCGCCGGGCAACATCATCTTTCCCGGCGGAGACTGGGAAACGCGTTCGAACGGCCCGCGCGGCGACGCCTGGAAGCGCTGGGTCGAGCGCGAGGTGCCGCTCAGGCGTTTCGGCCGTCCGGACGAAATCGCCAGCATGGCGGCCTATCTTGTCTCGCCGCTCGCGAGCTTCGTCACGGGCGCGATCGTGCCAGTGGACGGCGGGCAGACACGGTAGCGAGCGTCCCCTTCTCACACACTGGAGAAGGAGACATCGAACTTACGCCCGTATTTCGCAGGGTCCACGCTCGATGATCGCCCAGGCCTGTTCGGCCATGCCCTGCGTGCGATTGTGCGTGTTGGTGACGGACGAGGCGTTGCCGTCGAGGACGCGCTTGTAGACGCCCTGGCCGATCGAGGCGAGGCGGAACAGGGCGAAGCCGAGGTAGAAGTTCCAGTCCTTGATGCTCGAACGTCCGACTTTGCGCAGCCATGCGGCCACGAATTCCTCTTGGGTGGGGATGCCGAGCGATTTCAGATCCGCTCCTTTGAGCCAGCCCCAGGTGCCGGACTCGAATTCCCAGAGCAGCGAATTGTAGGCGATGTCGGCAAAGGGATGGCCGAGCGTCGCGAGTTCCCAGTCGAGTACGGCGACGAGACGCGGCTCTGTCGGATGCACCATCGTGTTTTGCAGGCGATAGTCGCCATGCGCGATGGTCGTGAGTTCGGAATCATCGGTCGGAATATGCGCCGGCAGATAGTCGATCAGACGTTCCATCGCCGGGATTTCCTCGGTCTGCGCACCCCGATACTGCTTGATCCAGCGCCCGATCTGGCGTTCGAAATAATTGCCGGGTCGGCCAAAGTCCCCAAGCCCGATGGCCGTGTAGTCAACTTTGTGCAGTTTGGCGAGTGTGCCGACGAGATCCTCGTAGACGGCGGTCCGCTGCTGCGGCGTGAAGCCCGCGAGCTGCGCATCCTCGAACACGCGGCCCTCGATGAAATCCATGACGTAGAAGGTGACGCCGATCACGTCCGTGTCCGTGCAGAGCGCGCGCACGTTGGGCACGGGCACGTCGGTGACAGCGAGCGCCTTCATGATGCGATATTCGCGGTCGACCTGATGAGCGCTCGGCAGAAGTTTGCCGGGCGGCTGTTTGCGCAGCACGAATTTCTTCTCGCCGCTCCTTGCGCGTGTGGTCACGATGAAGGTCGGATTGGACGCGCCGCCGCTGATCTGAACGATGCGCACGATCTCACCGAAATCCTCGATCTTCTCGCGGCACCATTCGGCGAAGCGTCCGTAATCGAACACGTGCTGCGGTTTCACATCGGCGACGAGCTGGACGGACACGGTTTCCTCGCGTTGCTTTCTGATGGCGGCATCATTGCAGACGGCTCCCGAATAGAAAATGCCCTTTCCCAATCGACAAGTATGGCGCAATGCGCCCACGCCGAGCGGTTTCCACCCGCGGATGGCAGGAGACGGGCGATCATGTCGTTACCGGCGACAGTCAAGCTGATGGATACGCCTCACACTTCGACCATGCGATAGCCGACGCCGGGCTCTGTCCGGATGATCTGGGGCGCGGAGGGGTCACGTTCGATCTTGCCGCGGAGTTGGCCGATGAACACGCGCAGGTACTGAGTGTCTTCGGCATGGGCAGGCCCCCATACTTCGCTCAGTATTTGCCGATGCGTCAGCACGCGGCCCGCGTGACGCACGAGCATCGACAGCAGATCATACTCCTTCGGCGTCAATTTCACGATCGTTTCGTCGCGCATGACGAGCCGCCGTTCCTGATCGACCACAAGACCATCGATCCTGAATACCGAAGGCGCGAGCGGCATTTTCGTCGCATGGCGCAGCGCTGTGCGCAGGCGCGCCATCAACTCGCCAATTCCGAATGGCTTCTCCACATAATCGTCCGCACCGAGATCGAGCGCCTCGATTTTCTCGGCCTCGCGGTCGCGCGCAGAAAGTATGATCACCGGCACGCGCGAAAATGCCCTGATCTCGCGCAGAACGTGCTTGCCATCTGCATCCGGCAAGCCGAGGTCAAGCACGATGGCGTCAGGCGCGCGCGAGGCCACAGCGCGCAGCGCCTCCGCCCCGGTCTCGGCGATGATGGATTCGTATCCCGCAGCCTTCAGCGCCACCTTCAAGAAACGCCGGATCTGCGGCTCGTCGTCAACGACGAGAATGCGCGGCTGAGTCATTTCGCTTTTCCGGTGACGTGATGATCGGCCGGCAGGCGGATCAGGATCCGTGTTCCGCGCCGTCGCGCTGCGGGGCTTTGCGCCACGATCGTGCCGCCCATGGCCTCGACAAGACCCTTGCAGATCGACAGGCCGAGCCCCGTGCCGGCCTTGCGGCCATCGGTGCGACCGCCGCGGTAGAATTTTTCGAAAATCCGTTCGAGATCGGCCGGTTTCACGCCCGGACCTTCGTCCGTGACGCTGACGACGACATGGTCGCCTTCAAGCCGGGCATGGACTGATGTCGCACCTTCGCCGCCATATTTCTGCGCATTGTCGAGCAGGTTGAACAGCACCTGTTCGAGCAGGCGCGCGTCTCCGCGCACCGGCGGCAGGTCGGCGGCGAAACTCGCGCGGATCGCGCCTTGTGGAAAGACCTTGCGGCAGCGCTCCATCGCGGCGTGTGCGATGTCCGCGACATCCACGGCCTCGCCGCGCACTTTCAGCCCGCCTGCCTCGATGCGCGACATGTCGAGGAGATTTGCGACGAAGCGGGACAGCCGTCCGGTCTCCTCGCCGATCGAGGCGAGCAAGTCAGCGCGATCCTCGGCGCTCATCCGGTCGCCCAGATCGCGCAATGTCGAGGCGGCGCCGGCTATGGAGGCGAGCGGCGTCCGCAAATCGTGCGAGAGCGAGGCAAGCAATGCGTCCCGCACCCTGTCGTTCTCTTCGAGCGAGGCCGCCCGGATCGCCTCGCGCGCCAGCAGCGCGCGGTCGAGCGCGATGGCGGTCTGGCCCAGGATCGCCGAGATTGCACGCTCTTCATCCGGCGGAATGGGTCCATCCTGAGTGGGCGGCGCAAAGCCGCAGACCGCGATTGCGCCGCGCTCGCTCATCAGGGGCCGAAACTGGAAGCGCACGCGAGGCAGGGTGCCTGTCGCCCAGCCTGATGCTTCGCCCCTTTGCAGCGCCCAGCGCGCCGCACTCATCTCCGCTGTGTCGAGCTCGATATCCGGCGGCCATGCGGCTTGCGGCGTCAGCTCTTCGTTCTTGGCCATCAGCAGAACGATTGGCCGGGCGAGGGTTGAATGAAGATGCGCGGCCGCAGCCCACAGCACCTCTTCGGCGGTTGCTGCGCCGGAAATCTTGCGGCTGAAGTCGTATAAGGATTGCGTCATCGCCGCATTGCGCGCGACCGCTGCGGCCTGATCGCGCATCCGGCCTGCAAGGGAGCCGGTCAGGATGGCGACGGCCAGAAAAATGCAGAGCGCCAGCAGTTCGTGGGGCTCCGCCACGGTGAACGTGTAGATCGGTTCGACGAAGAAAAAATTATACGCCAGGAATGACAGCAGCGAGGCGAAGATGGCGGCGCGCGCGCCGAGCCAGGTCGCACAGGCGAGCACGCCTGCAAGAAATATCATCGACAGGTTGGGCAGGCGCGCCAGACGCGACAGCAATTCGCCGACGCCGACCGCGCAGACGACAGCGACCGAGGCTGCGGCCAGTTCCTTGCCAAGGCCGTCGACTTTCAGTTCGCAACGTCTGTAGCCGTCCGTCTGCATATCGGCCGAGGCCGGCAGGACATGAATCTCGATGTCTTGCGCGTGGCGCATCATTTGATCCGGGAACGAGCGGCGCCCCAAACCGCGCCAGCCGCCTCGCGCGCTAGCGCCGAGAATGATCTGGGTGACATTCTCGCGCCGCGCGAATTTCATTGCCTGTTCGACGAGATCGTAGCCTGAGAGACGATAGGCCGCGCCGCCGAGCCGCTCACAGAGTTCCAGCGCGGCGGCAATGCGCGCGTTACTCTGTGCATCCTGGATTTCTCCGGGGCGTTGGAGATGAACGACGATCCAGTCGGCGTTGAGGCTCGTCGCCAGATGACTTGTGCGACGTACGAGCTTTTCGGCGGATGAATCGGCTGCGATGCAGGCCATCAACCTTTCCGAAGCGCCCCATGGGCCCTCGATCGCGCGCCGGCGCAGATAGTCGACCATCTGATCGTCTACCCGCTCGGCCGTGCGGCGCAAGGCGAGCTCGCGCAGCGCGATCAGATTGCCCGGCGTGAAGAAGCGCTCCGTCGCGCGCAGGGCCGTCGCCGGGACATATACCTTGCCCTCGCGCAAGCGCGCGACCAGCTCCTCCGGCGTGATATCGACGAGCACGACGTCGGCTGCGTCCCGCAGCACCTTGTCCGGCACGGTTTCGCGCACCACGACGCCGGTGATGCTGGTCACCACATCGGCGAGGCTTTCGAGATGCTGGACATTGAGCGCCGTCCAGACATCGATGCCAGCGTCCAGCAATTCCTCGACATCCTGCCAGCGCTTGGGATGACGGCTTTCCGGCGCATTCGTATGTGCGAGTTCGTCGACGACCAGCAGCTTGGGCTTGCGGGCAAGAGCCGCGTCGAGATCGAATTCGTCGAGCCGCCGATTCCGATAGTCCATAGTCCTGCGCGGCAGGATTTCGAGCCCCGCCATCAGAGCCGCGGTCTCGGCGCGTCCGTGCGTCTCGACCAGGCCTATCACGACGTCGGCGCCGCCAGCCTTCAGGCGCTGCGCGTTCTGCAGCATCGCATAGGTCTTGCCGACCCCCGGCGCGGCGCCCAGAAAGACTTTCAGCCGGCCGCGCGTCTCGCGCTGTGATTGCGCGAGAAGAGCGTCCGGGTCCGGCCGGGCGTCGCCTGGTTCGCGTGGCGCGGGCAAACTGCCTCCTTACCCCGTACCGAGCCGGTCGAGCGCGAGATTGAGCAGGAGCACGTTCACGCGCGGCTCGCCGAACAACCCGAGCGCCGGGCGCTCGGTCATCTGTTCCACAAGAGCGCGCACGCGCTCCGGCGCAAGGTTTCTGGCCTTCGCAACCGATGCGCTCTGCGCCAACGCCGTCTGCGGCGAGACATGCGGATCGAGGCCGGAGGCCGACGTCGTCAGCGCGTCGCCCGGAATCGGTCCGGCGCCGGCGGTCTTCTTCCACGCCTCGGCGTCGGCCTTCACGCGGTCGATCAGCTTTTGCGATGTCGGGCCGAGATTGGCGCCGGAGGAATTGGCCGCATTGTAGGGCGCATCGACGGTCTTGGTCGCGTCGGCTGGATCAGGCGCGCTGGTCGCGGAGGGGCGGCCATGGAAATAGCGGTCTGAAGTGAAATTCTGGCCGACGAGGCGAGAACCGGTCAGCGCGCCATCCTTCTGCAACAGACTGCCGTTCGCCTGCGCCGGCAGGCCTGTCTGCGCGACGCCGGTCACGGCGAGCGGATAGGCAATCCCTGTCAGGAGCGTCAGGAGCAGAAGAAGCACCAGGGCGGATCTGAGTTGCTGGAGCATGGCAAGCCTCACGCGAGATGGAGAGCGGCGACGATCAGGTCGATCGCCTTGATGCCGACGAAGGGTAGGATCAGTCCGCCGACGCCGTAGACCAGTAGGTTGCGCCGCAGGAGCGCCGCCGCGCCGACTGGCCTGTAGGCCACGCCCTTCAGCGCCAGCGGGATCAGCGCCACGATGATGAGGGCGTTGAAGATGACCGCCGACAGGATCGCCGATTGCGGCGAGGACAGCGCCATGACGTTCAGCGCGCCGAGTTGCGGATAGGTGGCGACGAAAAGCGCGGGCAAGATCGCAAAATATTTCGCGACATCGTTCGCAATGGAGAATGTCGTCAGCGAACCGCGCGTCATGAGGAGTTGCTTTCCGATCTCGACAATCTCGATCAGCTTTGTCGGATTGGAATCGAGATCGACCATGTTGCCCGCCTCGCGCGCGGCCTGTGTGCCGGTCTGCATCGCGACGCCGACATCGGCTTGCGCCAGCGCCGGGGCGTCGTTGGTGCCATCGCCGCACATGGCGACGAGCCGGCCGCCTAACTGCTGCTTGCGGATATAGGTCAGCTTGTCTTCGGGGGTGGCCTCGGCGATGAAATCATCGACGCCGGCTTCCGACGCGATCGCGGCTGCGGTGACCGGATTGTCGCCCGTCACCATCACCGTTTTGATGCCCATGGCGCGCAGCGCCGCGAAGCGCTGCTTTATGTCCGGCTTCACGATGTCTTTTAGATGAATGACGCCCAGAAGCTGGCCATTGTCTGCGACGGCAAGCGGCGTGCCGCCTGAGGAGGCCACGGCGTCGACAGCCTGGCGAAATTCAGCCGGCGTCTGCTCGATTGCGAGGCCCGCATGGCGCAGGATGGAATCGATCGCGCCCTTGCGTAAGGAGCGGCCCGGCAGGTCGACGCCGGAGATCCGGCTCTGCGCCGAAAACGGCACGATTTGCGGCGCGGGCGAAGAGTCCTGCGGCGGCTTCATGCCGAAATCGCCCTTGGCGAGCGCGACGATCGAACGTCCCTCGGGCGTCTCGTCGCCAAGGCTCGCGATCATGGCCGCAGCGGCGAGATCAGTTTCGCTCACGCCCCAGACCGGCATGAAGGCCGTCGCCATGCGGTTGCCGTAGGTAATCGTGCCGGTCTTGTCGAGCAGCAGCGTGTCGACGTCGCCCGCCGCCTCGACCGCGCGGCCGGATGTCGCGATAACGTTGAAGCGGATGAGGCGGTCCATGCCGGCAATGCCGATGGCCGACAAAAGGCCGCCGATCGTCGTGGGAATGAGCGTGACGAGCAGCGCCACCAGGACGACGACCGAAACGATTGTGCCGGAATAGCCTGCAAGGCCCCAGAGCGTGACGACTGCGATCAGGAAGATCAGTGTCATGCCGGCGAGCAGAATCGACAGCGCGAGTTCGTTGGGCGTCCTTTGCCGCTCTGCGCCTTCCACCAGCGCGATCATGCGGTCGATGAACGTGTTGCCGGGCGCGGCGGTCACGCGCACCTTGATCCAGTCGGACAGGACCGTCGTGCCGCCGGTGACGGCGGAGCGGTCGCCGCCCGCCTCGCGAATGACCGGCGCGGATTCGCCGGTGATCGCCGCCTCGTTGACAGAGGCGACGCCTTCGATGATTTCGCCGTCCGCGGGAATGATATCGCCGGCCTCGATGAGAATGACGTCGCCCAAGCGCAGGTCGAGCGCATTCACGTTCTCGTGCAGATCGCCGAGGTTTTCAGGCGAAACCAGGCGCTTGGCGCGCGTATCGCTGCGCGTGGCGCGCAGGCTGGCGGCCTGCGCCTTGCCGCGCCCTTCGGCGACAGCTTCCGCGAAAGTGGCGAACAGGACGGTAAACCAGAGCCAGGCGGCGATCTGGCCTGAGAAGAACGGATCCCCCGCGCCGCTGCGCCATTCGCGCAGCCACAGGATGGTGACGAGCGCCGCGACGACCTCGGTGACGAAGATCACCGGATTGTGCGCAAGCTGACGCGGATCGAGCTTGCGGAATGCGTCGAGCGCGGCGGCGGCGACGATCTTGCCGTCGAACAGGCGAGGCACGGAAGCTTTGGTGGACACACGAGCGGACATGGAGATGACTCCTCGTAAATGGCGTCTCAGAACGTCTTGCCGGCGAGCATCAGCACATGCTCGACGATCGGCCCGAGTGCGAGCGCGGGAAAGAATTGCAGTCCGCCCAGGATCAGGATGACGCCGACCAGAAGTCCGACGAACAGCGGACCATCGGTTGGAAACGTGCCGGCCGATTGCGTCGCGCGCGTCTTGGCGGCGATGGAGCCAGCCATGGCCATGACGGGCACGACATAGGCGAAGCGCCCGAGCGCCATGGCGACGCCCAGCGTCGTGTTGAACCAGGGCGTATTGGCGTTGAGGCCGGCAAAGGCCGAACCATTGTTCCCCGCCGCCGAGGAATAGGCGTAGAGGATCTCGCTGAGGCCATGCGGCCCGGCATTGGCCAGGCTCGACAAAGCTGCCGGCAACATGGCCGAGACAGCGGCAAAGCCGAGAATGGCGAGCGGCAGGATGAGGACCGCAAGCATGGCGAGCTTCATTTCGCGCGCCTCGATCTTCTTGCCGAGAAATTCCGGCGTGCGCCCGACCATCAGGCCCGCGACGAAAACCGCGAGCACAGCGAAGACGACCATGCCGTAGAGGCCGGAACCGACGCCGCCCGGAAGGACTTCGCCGAGCTGGATGAGGAACATCGGCACGAAGCCGCCGAGCGGCGTCAGAGCATCGTGCATGGCGTTGACGGCGCCGCAGGACAGTCCTGTCGTGACCGCGACAAAGAGCGCGCTCATTGCCTGGCCGAAGCGGACTTCCTTGCCTTCCATATTGCCGAGCGCGGGGTCGAGGCCGAGCTGCGTCAGCAGCGGATTGCCGGACGTCTCCGCGCCGTAGACGACGAGCACGCCGGCCACGAGCAGTACGCCCATGGCGGCCAGCAGCGCATAACCCTGACGCTTTGCGCCGACCATGCGCCCAAACGCGATCGGCAGCGCCGTCGAGATGACGAGCATGGCCCAGATCTGCAGCACGTTGGACCAGGCGTTCGGATTCTCGAAGGGGTGCGCGGAATTGGCGTTGAAGAAGCCGCCGCCGTTCGTGCCGAGCTGCTTGATCGCCTCCTGACTGGCGAGCGGGCCGAGCGCAATCGTCTGCTTCGCGCCTTCGAGCGTCGTGGCCTCGACAGATCCGGCAAGCGTCTGCGGCACGCCGAGCGCGACGAAGGCGATCGCCACGACGAACGCAAGCGGCAGGAGAATGAAAAGGGTCGCGCGCGTCATATCGACCCAGAAATTACCGAGCGTCTCGACGCGCGACCGCGCGAAGGCGCGCGTGACCGCGAAGGCAAGCGCGATACCAGTGGCGGCGGACAGGAAATTGTGCGCGGCGAGGCCCGCCATCTGCGAGAAGTGGCTCATCTTCGTCTCGCCGGAATAGGCCTGCCAGTTGGTGTTGGTGAGGAAGCTGATCGCCGTGTTGAAGGCGAGGTCTGGCGGCACGCCGTCGAAGCCCTGCGGGTTAAGCGGCAAGTAGGCCTGGAGGCGCAGGATCGCGTAGAGAGTGACGAAGCCGACAAGGCTGAAGGCGATCATGGACAGCGTATAAGCCGCCCATCCCTGTTCGCGTTGCGGATCGATGCCTGCGAGGCGGTAGAGGCCGCCTTCCAACGCGCGCAGCAGCGCAAGCGGCAAGGGCCGCCACTCGCCGAAAAGCGCGGCGATCAGGCGACCGAGCGGGATGGCGACGACGAGAACAAGGACGAAGACGAGCGCGATCTGCGCCCAGCCGACGAGAGACATGGAAGGGCTCCGATCAGAAGCGTTCGGGCTTGATGAGCGCGACGACCAGATAGATCGTCAGCGCGACAGCGACCGCGAGGCCAGCGAGAACGTCGAAAGAAAACATTGCGCCCCTCACAAGCGTTCGAGCGCGCGGGCGTAGAGGCCCGTTGAAGCGATGAGCGCAAGGCCCAACGTGAGGAAGACGGCGTCCAGCATGATTGCCTCCTGTTTGGAGGCTGTGGAAATAGACCCGGGCAGCATCAGAAATCGATATGGAAGTTGCCGCTCGGCATCAGGAAGTCATAAGGATGCACTGCAAGGCATGAACTTCGCCGTTTGGCGGCCGCGGCGTCCTAGTTTGGTATGGCGCGTTCCGTCAGTGCGGTGATGGTGAGGCTTGGGTTCACACCCAGGTTAGCGCTGAGCATCGAGCCGTCGCAAATCAGCATGTTCTGATAACCGAAACGCGATTTTGGGTATCCATCACGCCGCGTTCGGGACTGTCCGCCAGTACACAGCCGCCCATGCAATGCGCTGTCGTGGGAATGTTGAACAGAATTTCAGTCAGTAAGGCAGTAGGCACGCCACCCAACACTTTTGCACCTCTTTCAATAAGTGCATTCGCCTTGGGGATGAATGTGGGAATTGGGCCGCCCTCGCTGGAAAGCACCTTCCCGAACGGCCAGAACCAGCGACGCCTCAATCGCATATCGAGATGAGCGTCCACGGTTTGCGTGAACGTCCGACCTATGGCTACCGGCGGGTTGGGCGTTTCTGAACCGACGGCTGAGGGGTACCGGAAAGCCGCCGGTCAACTGAAAGCGCGTTCTGCGGATCATGCACGTCAAACGGCTGACGCTCGAGCGAGATATGGCGCGCCGCCCCGTCCACACGCACGAAGGCACAGTAGTCGCTCTGCGCCCAAATATCCGCTGGAGTTCCGATCACCTAGAAATCTTTGCCCGAAATCTCAAGGTCGTCCGCGTGCACTTCGTCATCGAAGCTTTCGACCGCGAGATCATCGCCTGGTCAGCCGTCGCCGACGCCGGCGTCTCAAGCGAGACGGTACGCGATCTCATGGTCGCCGCCGTCGAACGCCGCTTCGGCGCAACGAAGACGCCGCATCAAGTCGAATAGCTGTCGGGCAACGGCAGCGCGTATATCGCAAAGGACACCGCCGACATGGCGCGGGCGTTCGCTCTCAAACTGCTGTTCACGCCGCTGCGCAGCCCTGAAAACAGCGGCATGTCCGAGAGCTTCACCAAAGTGCTGAAACGCGACTACGCCCGTTTGAACGTCCTGTCGTCAGGCCGCCAGAGGCGGCATGGGCATCGGCCATCTCGCCCATTACCTGATGGTCAGCCGGCAGAACCTGGCTGGAATTGTGGGGCGCATGGAGCGCGACGGCCACGTCGCCATCGTGCAGGACGAACGCGACCGACCTTCAAGGCTGGTGACGATGGCCGCAAGCAGCCCACACGTCTGGCAGGATCTCGCGCGGCCGAAAATCCGCGCCTATTACGACCAGGTGCTGCAGGACTTCTCGGTGAACGACACAGTTCGCACGCTGCATTATCTGCTGAAGATCCTCGACAACATGAAGCGCATCGACAACGGCGGAGCCGATGCGAACGCCGACGACGAGGAAGCCTAGGGAGTCTTCCTGCGCTGGTTGTCGCCGCGCGCCGCAGGGACCTACGCCGGAGGCGGCCCTGACGAATTACCCACAGTTCACGCGCCGAGAATTCGGCGCGCGTCGGCAAGCATGTCACGCGCCCAGGCTTCGACACCGACTGCGGGCTTGCGCACCTCGTGCGGGACCTCGACGCTCACGGGCAGACCCGCGGGCAAGGCCGCGAAAATGCCGGCAAGGTCGATGCCGCCTTCGCCTGGCGGCAGGCGGGCGCAGCGTGCGGTGAAGATCAATTCCTCATTGGTGGCCGGCGTCGGCGTCGGCGCGTCGCAGATCTGAGCATAGTGCAGGTAAGCCCGCGGTATGGCCGCAATATCGGCGGGCGTTGTTGCGGAACGGCCGGCGTGCAGCGAGTCGACGAGGACCCCGCCGTTCGACTTTGCCGCGCCTGCGACAATTCGCAGCGCGGTCCGCGCATTGGCGACCGCGGTCCAGGGCATGAATTCCAGATCCGCCGACAGGCCGTAGGGCGCCGCGGCGTCGCAGAACGCAGCATAGGAAGCCGTCAGGCGCGCTTCGTCCGGATCGTCGCCAGCCACAAGGACCGCCCTGGCGCCAAGCGCGCCGCAGACGTCAAGAAATGGCCGGAATTGCTCCACGGCGAAATCGGGCGCCAGTCGCACGATCTCCACATCGAAAACGCCCACCCCAGTGTCCTTGATCCGTGCGACGGTCTCGCGCAGCAGCGCCCTGTCCTCGATCAGCGGATCGAACGCCCCTCCCGGCGCCGCCGGCAAGGCGCGTACCCCGACGGCGCCATAGCCGAGGCGGGCGCCCAGCGTCACGACATCCGGCGGCGAGAGCGGTGCCGCGGTGAGATAGGCGAGCGAATAGAGCCGCGGCATGCAGCAATCCTCAGGCGAGCGGAGAGATTGCGGTCGGCAGCGCCAGCGTCGAGCGCATGTCGCCCGTCAGCCAGTCCGGCCCGCCCTTCGGCGGCCAGATTCCCTTCGCGACGGATTCCGCGCGGATCGCGGCGCGCGCGTTGGCGTCGGCGAACGGCCAGATATGCGTGAACCGCGGCGCGCCATCGAGCGCGTACATGACGATCGACAGCGGCGACAGCTTGCCGCGTTCGACCATCGCGGCTTTCCAAGCCTCGATCGTCGGCGGCACGCCGCCATGCTTGAGCCTGTAGGTGCGGATTTCGTAGACGGAGCCATACTTGCCGGGCTTCGGCGGCGCGCACCAGGGGAATGGCGCATAGCTGTCGAAATTCATCGACACGATCGCCTCGCCTGCATTGAACGGGTTCGTGGTCGAGAGGATGCGCCAGCGTTCGGCCTGCATGTCGGCGTCGGTCTCGAACGACCGCAGGACGATCATCTCGTTCAGCTCGCCGATCTCGTTCATCCAGCAACCGAGCAATGTCCCCTTCGCTTCCTGCGCTTTCATCCAGGCGTCGAGGCCCGCCGTCGCGGCGCCGCCGCCGCCCAGCCGGATCTTCAGGGTCGCGATTTCATAGCGCATGGAAAGCTCCATCAGGTCTTGTTGTTGTCGAGCGGAACGCCGCTCGCGGAATGTGCGGCGACATAGGCGAAAGTCATTCCCGGGCCGAGCGTGATGCCCCCGGCCGGGTAGCGCCCGCCCATCATGCTCGACATGTCGTTGCCGACGGCGAATAGGCCGGGGATCGGCGCGCGGTCGGCGTCGAGCACGCGCGCATGCCCGTCCGTCCACAGGCCTGCAAATGTTCCGAGGCTGCCGGCCACGACCTTCACCGCGTAGAACGGACCTGTCGCGACTGGCCCGACGCACGGGTTCGGGCTTGTCTCGGGATCTCCCTGGACCTTGTTGTAAGCGCTCTCGCCACGGCCAAACTGCGGGTCCCTGCCCTGGACTGCATCGCGATTGTAGTCGGCCACCGTCTGCGACAGACGCACGGGATCGAGCCCGCAGGCCCGCGCCAGGTCCTCGATTCTGGCGGCGCGCTTCAGGTAGCCATTGGCGATCCAGTTCCGGATCGGATACGGCCGCGGCCGCGCTCGCCCGAGGCCGTATCGTCGCTGGAACGGATGATCGCAGATCATCCATGCTTCCGGCTTTTCGCCTGGCGGCGTTGCGGCGAACAGGGCCTGCATCAGGTCGTGGTAGGAATCGGCCTCGTTGGCGAAACGCGCGGACTTGTTCGTCACCATGATGAGCCCGGGCTTGGCGCGCTCGACCAGATGCGGAAAGGTTCCGAAATCGCCCCCTCCCTTAGGCGCAAGCGACACGGGCGCCCAGGCGCCGGCATTCGACAGATCCGCGCGCACCTCGCCGCCGGCTGTTTCGCCAAGCCGCAATCCGTCGCCCGTGTTGGCGCGCGGCGCGGCCGACCAGTGCTCTCGGCCGGTCGGCGCATGCGCGAACATGCGGGCCTTGCGGCCGGTATCGTGCGGAAAGCCGCCCGCCGCCAGCACGACGCCTCTGCGGGCCCGGTAGGAACGACGGCCGCCCGGCGTATCCGCCACCACGCCCGTCACCGCGCGCCCCTCCATCAGCAGGTCGCAAACCGGGCTTTCGGTTTCCAGCGTGACGCCGGAGTCGAGAGCGGCTCTGAACAATTGGGCGACGAGCGCATTGCCGTTGACCAGATGCAGCCCGCGCCCGTGCAGGGCGACATCGCGCCAGTGGGCAAGGATGCGCCACGCGACATGGACGAATGATTGAGTCTTGCGCGTGGCGTTCAGAAAGTGCGCCATGTCGGCGCCCGACGCGATGCCCATGCCGAACGGCGCGATCTGGTCGAGCGGCGGCTTGAGCCGCGCGATCTCCTTGCCGAGCCTGCTGCCGTCGAACGGCGCGGAACAGACCGAGCGGTTGCCGAAGCCAGCGCCGTCCGACGTCCAGTGAAAGTCCGGTATGCCGGCGCCTGCGATGAACGCAAGACCCAGCCTGTCGCGCAGGAAGCGCACCATGCGCGGCCCCTGCTCCAGGAAGATCGTCGCCAGCGCATCGTCGTAGGCCTCGCCGAGCTCCGCGCGCAGATAGCGCCGCGGCGCATCGACGTCCTCGACAAATCCGCTCTCTGTCGCCAGCGGATTGCGCGGGATCCACATCCAGCCGCCTGACCACGCGCTTGTGCCGCCGAGCTGCGGTTCCTTCTCCAGAACGACCACGTCCAGCCCAAGGAATGCCGCAGTAACCGCCGTCGTCAGGCCGGACGCGCCGGACCCGACGACGACCAGGTCGCACGTGCGCGCCTCCGGCTCATGCGACATGAGACTTTTCCGCGAGGCCGAGCGCGTTCTGGATCGCACGGTAGGCGAACACGATCGCCGGCCCGATCGTGATGCCGGGGCCGGGGTACACGCCGCCCATGATCGAATTCGCTTCATTGCCGCAGGCGTAGAGCCGGCCGATCGGCATATTGTCGGCCTTTGTGACGCGCGCCCATTCGTCGATCACGAGCCCGGTCGCCGCGCCGATATCGCCGGGATACAGCCGCACTGCATAGAACGGCCCGGTCTTGATCCAGCCCAGCGTCGGATTGGGGCCGGCGGCCGCGGTCGCATCACCGTTGACGCGATGATAGTCGGTGGTTCCGCGCCCGAATTGCAGATCGACGCCGGTCCGGGCGAACTCGTTCATGTCCGCGACCGTGCGTTCGAGCGCGCCCCCCGGAATCTCCAGTTTCTTCTCGAGATCGGCGATCGTGCGTCCTTCGACGAGATAGCCATCGGCGATGAACGGCGCATAGTCGCGATCGGTCAGGCGCACCATGCCGAGACCATATTTCCTCAGGCCCTCGGCGTCGGTGACGAGGTAGCAGGGAATGCAGGGCGACGTCTTGTTGGCCTCGAACATGGCGCGGCCGAACAAGTGATACGATGAGGATTCGTTGGTGAATCGTTCGCCCGCCTGGTTGACGCAGACGGTGCCGGGCTTCGAGCGGTCCATGACGAAATGCGGAAATACGGCCCGCGTGCCGTCCTTCCGCTTCCGGACCGAAACCGGCGCCCAGAAGGCATTGTCAGCATTGCTCTCGCCGAAGCGTGCGCCGAGGCCGAGCGCGAGTTCCTGCATCTCGCCGGTGTGCCCCGGCGCGGCAGGACTGTATTGCGGCGTTGGTTGGGGAAGCATCCCGGCGCGGCGCGGGCCCCGGCCAAAGCCGCCAGCCGCAAGGACGACACCCGATGTCGCGAGCACGCTGCGCCGGACGCCGTCGCTCTCGAGAACGAGCCCGCTGACGCCACCGTCATCGCTGAGGAATGCTTTCGGCGATGTTCTCGTCAGGATGGTCACGCCTTGCTTCTGCAGCGTCAGCAGCATGCGTCCGATCAGGGCATTGCCCATCACGAGGCGCGAACCGCGCCGTCCTACCAGCCGGTCGAGCCCGTAGTGGCCGAGGATCTTGACCGCATGCGCGAATGACTTGGCGGATTTGCGGATGCCGAGCATGTGATTGATGTCGGTCCGGTCGATCATCATGCCGCCGAAGACGGTGAATTCGGGATGCGGCGGGCGGAGATAGTTCAACCCCTCGCCGAGCTGGCGGCCGTCAAACGGCACGGGTTCCAGTGCCCGTCCGCGCATCGTGGCGCCCTCATGCTGCTGTTCGTAGTCGGGATGTGTCGCATAGGGACGGAACTGGACATCGGTTCGGGATTCCAGCGTCGCAATGGCCTCGGGCGCGGACATCAGGAAGGCCTCGCGCAACGCGGCGGAGGAATGATTGCCGACCGCGCCGTCGAGAAAGCGCTTGGCCTTTTCGAAACTGTCGTCGCCGGGCACAGATTTCGCGTGATGCGTGTTCGGGGCCCATGTCGTAGCCGCAGAGAGCGCCGATGTGCCGCCGACATATTCGGTACGCTCGACGACCAGAACCTTGCGGCCGGCGATCGCGGCGAAGACGGCCGCGGCCATGCCGCCGGCCCCCGAGCCGACGACGACAACATCGTAAGTCGTGCGATCGGCGACCTTGTCGAGCGTGAGGAACATGTCACGCGTCCTTGTCGGCGAAGAGCAGGAAGTCGACCATCTTTCCCTGCAGGCTCTCGTACATCTCCGTTCCCGTACCCGTGACGCATCCCTTCGCGCGCGCAGCGGCGATGAACGGCGATATCGCCGGCTTGGTGATCACGCAGCCGCAATAGCTGTACGGGGACAATTTCGACACGTCGACCGGCAATGCGTCTCCCTCGCGCATGCCCGCCGGCGTGGCGTTGCAGATCATGTCGAAGCCTGTCGGGTCCGTGAAGCCGACCGTCGCGCGGCCATTGCCGCGCCGGTTGAGACGCTCGATCAGCATATCCCGGCGCGCGGCGTCGGCGTCGTGGATCGCCAGCTCCGCGACGCCCGCGTCGATCAAGGCTAAGGCGATCGCCGAGCCGGCGCCGCCCGCGCCGATCAGCAGGGCGCGTTTCGACTGAGGCTGCACTCCTTGGGCGACCGCCGCCCCGACAAAGCCGAGCCCGTCCACCATCTCGCCGTGCCACTCTCCGTCCGGCCTGCGTCGCATGATGTTGACTGCACTGATGAAGTCCGCCCGGTCTGTCGCGCTCGCGCAATGCGCGTGACAGGCGAACTTGTGGGGCACCGTGACGATGATGCCATCGAGGTTCTTCAACCGAGTCGCAACTTTGATGAAGTCCGAAAGGTCGACCGAGGCGACCTGCACGGGCGCGAGGATCGCGTCTTGCCCGCGATCGAGGAAAGCCTGCGTCACGCCGCCGGGCGATCGGACCTGAGAGATCGGGTCGCCCACGATCACGTTCAGTCGGGTTGCGCCGGTCAGATTGATGTTCATGTCCGCAAGTCCATTCCAGATCAGATCGCCGGCGCCAGTTCGTCAGCCTGCACGACGCCGAGAAGCCGCTTCTGAAGGTCGTGATCGGCCTCGAGCCTGCCCGCATCGCCTTCGAAGGCCACTGCGCCATTCACCAGAACATAGGCGCGGTCCACGATCGGCAGAACGGTCTCCGCGTGATGCTCGACAATCACCATGGCGACGCGGCCTCGCAGCTTCATCAACGCCTCCATCACCTCATTGACGACGGCGGGCGCGAGACCTTCGAACGGCTCGTCGAGCAGGATCAGCTTGCTCGGCACGACCAGCGATCGCGCGATGGCCACCATTTGTCGCTCGCCGCCCGAGATATTTTCGGCCTTCGCCTTCTGGCGGGCCTGCAGGCGTGGAAAGAGGTCGAAGACTTCCTCGATGCTCACGCCGCCCGGGCGAACCGCGAGTTGCAGATTCTCGAGCACGGTGAGGTTCGGGAAGAGACGCCGCCCCTCCGGCACCAGCGAGATGCCGAGCCGATTGATCTCGTAGGTGCGTTTCGTGTCGATCCGCGCGCCTTCAAAGGAGACTTCGCCGGATGACAGGGGGATTCGCCCCGTCAGCGCCGACAGCAGCGTCGTCTTGCCAACGCCGTTTCGCCCGAGCAAGGCAACCGCCTCGCCCTCGTGCACCACGAGGTCGACGCCGTCGAGCACGGTGCTGCCGCTGTAGCCGGCGGCAAGGCCTGTCACCTTCAGGATCGGCCTTGCCTGGGAGTGGGCGCGCCGCTCGATCGCTGGCGGCGGGGCGCGGTCGGCGCCATCCTTGGCGGCGCCGAGATAGGCGGCGATGACTTCCGGGTTGGCGGCGACCTCCGCAGCCTTGCCGTCAGCGATAATGCGGCCCTGATGCAGGACAGAGATCCGGTCGGATATCGCCAATACGCGATCGATATCGTGTTCGATCAGCAGGACCGCATGCGTTTCCGACAGTTTCTTGATGAGCGCGGCGACAACCACGCGATCGGCCTCGGCGAGGCCGGCCAGCGGTTCGTCGAGGAGCATGAGCTTGGAGTCGACAGCTAGGGTGATGGCGATCTCGAGCAACCGCTTGGCGCCGTGCGGCAGGCTCGCGCAGGGATCGGCGGCCCGGTCCGCCAGTCCGACCGCGTCGAGAATGGACCATGTCCGGCTGTTAATGGCGTCGAGCCGGTAGGCGTCGAAGAAGAAGCCGCGTGCGCCGACGTGCTGCCGCTGGACGGCAATCCGGACATTTTCAAAGACGCTCAGGTTTTCGAAGATCGACAGGATCTGGAAGGAGCGGCTGATGCCTCTCTGTGCGCGCACATGGATCGGCAGCCGCGTGATGTCCTGGCCGTCGAAATGGATCCGGCCGGCGCTTGGCGGCAGGACGCCCGCCAACATGTTGAAGAATGTCGTCTTGCCGGCGCCGTTGGGGCCGATCAGGCTGTGCAGGACGAAGGGCCTGACGTCGAGATCGATCTCGGACGCCGTGACGAGGCTGCCGAACCGTTTCGACAGGGCGCGCACGGAGAGGATCGGCGTTTCGGGGTTCATGCTGGCCGCATGGCTCGTGTAGGGCTCGATCCGGGCCGGCCGCGAAGGGGTTTCGTTTCGCGTCAGCGTCCAGCGCTCGCGACGCAGGATGCGTTGCGCCAGCCCCTGGATTCCCTCCGGCGACAGGAGCGCGAAGGCGATCAGGATCGGTGCGAAAATCAGCCACCAGTTTTCCGTGATCGCGGAAAGCCTGTCCTGCATCAGGATGAAGGCGATGGCGCCCCAGAGCGGCCCGAGGAAATGGTGCACGCCGCCCAGAACGGTCATGAGCAGACTGTCGCCCGCATGCTGCCAGCTCAGATTGTCGGCATAGACGCCCTGAAGAAGGAAGGTAAGCAGAGCGCCGCCGCATCCGAGTGCGGCGGCCATCGCCGCCATAGCGCCCAGTCGCACCATGTAGATGTTGTAGCCGATGCTGCGCGCGCGCTGTTCATTGTCGCGCACCGCCTGCAGAACCCGGCCGAATGGCGCATGCGCGAGGCGCCACATCAGCCACATGCCAGTCAGCACGATGACGCAAACGAAGGCGTGATAGGAGCCGTCGGTGACGAAGACAGACCGGGATAGGCCCTGCATCCCGTTTTCGCCGCCGGTGAGGCTGGTCCACTTGAAGGCGGCCTCGAAGGCGATCTGCGAGAAGGCGAGCGTCAGCAGAGAGAAATAGAGACCGCGCCGGCGCAGGATGATCGCGCCAATGACCAGCGCAAGGATGATCGTGAAGACGATCGACGCGGCGATAGCGAGAATCTCGTTGCCGAGGCGCGCATTGATGAAGAAAGCGGCGGCGTAGCTGGCGCAGCCGAAGAAGACCGACGCGCCGAAGGGAACAAGGCCGGTGTACCCCACCAGCAGGTTCACGCCTGCGCCGTACAGCGTATAGATCGCGATCTGCGTGATGAGCGAGATCGGCGAATGCATCGCCAGCCACAGAGCGGTCAGGGCTGCGAGCGTCAGCGCGGTCCAGGCGACGGGGTGGCGAATGACATGGGCCGCGTTCATTCGAAACGCTCCCAGCGCTCGCCGAACAGCCCGCGCGGCCGCACCAGCAGCACGATGGCCATGAGCACGTACATGGCGGCGCTCGACCAGTCCGGCGCGAACTGGATCGTGATCGCGGTCACTACGCCGACCATGAGGCCAGCCACGATCGCGCCGGCGTAGGAGCCGAGGCCGCCGATGGTGACGATGACGAAGGCCGGCATGATGGCGCCTGCCGACATCGACGGATTGATGGTCCACAGCGGGCCGGCCAGCATGCCGGCGAGGCCCGCGAGCAGGCAGCCGAGCCCGAACACGGCCGTCAGCACGACCGGAAGGTTGATGCCGAGCAGGCCAACCATCTCGGGATCGCGCGACCCCGCCCGGATGATCCGGCCGTAGGGCGTGAACGCCAGGAAGGCCCAGAAGGCGACGAGCGCGAAGACGGTGACCGCGAGCACGGTCAGGCGATACTTGGTGATGAGGATGGGTCCGTATTCGACAAACCCTGCAAAGACCTTCGGCGCGCTGAAGGGAATGGAGGCGCCGCCAAAGATCAGGCGAAGGACCGCTTCGATCAGCAACGCCAACGCGAAGGTAAGGATGAGGCCGAGCAGCGGCTCCTTGCCGTAGAGCCTGCGCACGAGCGTCAATTCCACGACGACACCGATGAGGCCGACCAGCACCGGCGCAAGAAGCGCGGCGCCCCATCCGAATTCGCGGCCCAGGACCAGAGCCAGATAGGCGCCGATGGCGAAAAAGGCGCCATGTGCGAAATTGACAATGCCCAGCATGCCGAAAATGATCGACAGGCCGACGGCGATGAGTACGTAGAGAAATCCGAGCACAAGCCCGTTGACGGCTTGTGAAATGATCATGTCGAACATGGCGCGTCCCTGGCCGTCAGCCGGCATGAACCCCGGGGCGTGCCCCGGGGAAGCGCATGGTCAAGCGCGCTGGCGCTTTTCTCAGAGCGAATCCATCTTGCAGGCGGATTCGGCCTGCGAGCCGAAGGTCTTCTCGATGTCCGCAGCGGTTGCGGGCAACTCCGCCTTCACGTCGAAATAGTCCCACTTGTCGGTGATCTTTGGCTTGATTCCGGCCACCAGGAGACGGTTGGTCATCTGGTGATCAAACGGCCGGTAGGCCGCCGTTATGTCGCCCCGCCTGGCGCTCCATCCTTCGAGCGCGTTGACGATCGCTGCCGCGTCGGTCGATTTGGCCGCCTCGATCGAGTCAAGCAACGCCTTCATCGACATCCAACCCATCCATGTCTTGTCGGCTGCGGGCCGGCCGTACTTCTTCTCGTAGGCCGCCGCCATCGCCTGTTCTTCCGGCGGATTGTTTGGGTTCTTGTAGTACCAGGTGAGCGTGAAGAGGCCGTCGGCGGCCTCCGGGCCAACGCCCCACAGATCGGTATTGCCGACGGCGATCTCGGCAAACGGAATTTTTCCGCGCATGCCAAGTTCATTCCACTGTTTGAGAAAGGTGGTCAGATCGCTCGCCGCGATGCCGCCAATGACAACGTCCGGCTTGGCGGCGCGGATCTTGAGAATGAATGAGGAATAGTCCGCGGTATTGACCGGCACCTCATCGGCGCCGACCACCTGTCCGCCGTTGGCATTGATGTAGTCGGTGAAGGACTTCTTGATGTCCTGACCGAAGGCGTAGGCCGCCGTCAGCATGTACCATTTCTTGCCGATGCTGGCGCAATAGGGCGCAAGAACGCGCGTGTGCACATCGACCGGCGGCTGGAGCCGGAAAGTGTACTTGTTGCAGGACGAG
>Ga0209023_10000285_pt1 | contig 84075 bp, 90 predicted proteins | sample LakOneMetagenome_FD_187468 | JGI IMG/M metagenome (GOLD analysis project Ga0209023, IMG submission 187468) | Freshwater and sediment microbial communities from Lake Erie, Canada (SPAdes) (version 2) | ecosystem: Environmental > Aquatic > Freshwater > Lentic | place: Lake Erie, Canada... | reverse complement strand
TCCTCCCGTTATCCGCTGGTGGACGGGCAGGGGAACTTCGGCAACATCGATGGCGACGGGCCCGCCGCCTACCGCTACACCGAAGCGCGCATGACGGAAGTGGCCCGCCTGCTGCTGGATGGGTTGGACGAAGACACCGTTGACTTCCGTCCGAACTATGACGGTTCGCAGGAAGAGCCGGTGGTGCTCCCGGGCGCCTTTCCCAACCTGCTCGCCAATGGCTCTTCCGGCATCGCCGTGGGCATGGCCACCTCGATCCCGCCGCACAATGCCGCGGAGCTCTGCGATGCGGCGCTGCATCTCATCAAGACGCCCAACGCGACAGACGACAAGCTTGTGTCCTTCGTGCAGGGGCCGGACTTTCCGACCGGCGGCATCATTGTTGATGATCGCGCCTCCATTCTCGAGGCCTACAAGACGGGCCGCGGCGGCTTCCGCGTGCGCGCGCGATGGACGCAGGAGGATCTGGGGCGCGGCGGCTGGCAGGTCGTCGTCACGGAAATTCCCTATCAGGTCCAGAAGGGCCGGCTGATCGAGAAAATCGCCGAACTTCTCACCGCCAAGAAATTGCCGTTGCTCGCCGATGTGCGGGATGAAAGTGCGGAGGATGTGCGCATCGTCTTGGAGCCGCGCAGCCGCACCGTCGATCCGCAATTGATGATGGAGCAGCTGTTCAAGAACACTGAGCTCGAGGCACGCATTCCGCTCAACATGAATGTGCTGTCGGCCGGCAAGGTGCCGAAGGTCATGTCGCTCAAGGAGGTCCTCCGCGAATGGCTGGACCACCGCAAGGAAGTGCTGGTCCGCCGCACCAATTTCCGCCTTGCTGAAATCGCCCGCCGGCTGGAAATCCTCGGCGGCTACCTCATTGCCTATCTGAACCTCGACGAGGTGATCCGCATCATCCGCGAGGAGGATGAACCCAAGCCCGAACTGATGAAGCGGTTCAAGCTGACGGATGTACAGGCTGAGGCAATCCTCAACATGCGCCTCCGCGCGCTGCGCAAGCTCGAGGAGATGGAGATCCGCACCGAGCATGCGGGCCTGACGAAGGAGCAGAAAGAACTGAAGGGCCTGCTTTCCGACGATGAGGCGCAATGGCAGCGCATCGCCGCGGAAGTGAAGGATATGAAGGAGAAATTCTCCAAGAAGACTGAACTTGGCCGCCGCCGCACCGATTTCGCGGAAGCGCCCGATATCGACATCGATCTCGAAGAGCAGTTGATGGAGAAGGAGCCGATCACCGTCGTCTGTTCCGACAAGGGCTGGATCCGCGCCATGAAGGGGCACATGGAGGATACGTCCAGCCTCGTCTACAAGGATGGTGATCAGGGCAAGTTTGCGTTCCCGGCGCAGACGACCGACAAGATCATGCTCTTTTCCTCTTCCGGAAAATTCTTCACGCTGGACGGCGGCAAGCTGCCGGGCGGGCGAGGCCATGGCGAGCCGGTGCGGCTCATGTGCGATCTCGATGCCGCCGACACGATTGTCGCGCTCTTCGTCTATCAGTCCGGCGCCAAGCGCTTGCTGGCGTCAACAGAAGGTGACGGTTTCATCGTCAGCGAAGATGAATGCGTGGCCAATACCCGCAAGGGCAAGCAGGTGCTGAACGTGAAGGCGCCGGTCGAAGCTCTGGTGTGCGCGCCCGCTGCGGAGAATGCAGATACCATTGCCACCGTTGGGGACAATCGCAAGCTGCTGCTGTTCCCGCGCACTGACTTGCCGGAGATGGCGCGGGGCAAGGGCGTCAGGCTGCAGAAGTTCAAGGACGGCGGGTTGTCCGATGCCTGTGCGTTTGCGCTGAAAGAGGGGCTCGCATGGATCGATAGTTCCGGCAGGACTTGGACGGTCACTGACCTCAAGGAGTGGATGGGCGAGCGGGCCCAGGCCGGACGGCTGCCGCCCAAAGGTTTCCCGAAGACAAACAAGTTCGCCTGAAAAACCGGACACTTGCGCTTGAAATTTTACCGCCTGTTCACGTCCGGCGGCAGACTTGGTTAATCAATAGAATTTTACCTGTTTACCTTATTTCTGGCACACTCAACTTTGCACAACTTGGTGCGCGTGAGCGGCGAACGTGGCATTGAACCTCCAGTTCTTGGAGCGATCAATGACCCGTTTTGCATCGGCAACAGCAGTAATCGGACTTCTTGCATGTTGCCTGGCCATGCCCGCCAGCGCCGCCACGGTGCATTTTGCTTCGGAAGCGTTGTCGTCCTTGCCAGTGCCGGGAGCAGGCTGGTTCTTTGCATCTAGCCTGGGCTGCATTGGTTATATCGGCCGCAAGCGGGCCAAGGTCTGACGGTCATTTCCGGCAAGCATTGAACCACGCTTTCGCTGCGCTTGATTGACAGCAGAGCCGCGTTCCGTTAGTCAGCCATATATGACTGACCATTCAGTAACAAAAACATCCCGCAGACGCCGCCCAAAGGCGCGGCCGGGAGAGATTCTCGCCGCGGCACTTGAACTGTTTTCTGAACGCGGCTTTTCCGCCACCCGCATGGAAGACATTTCCGACCGCGCCGGGATCAGCAAGGCCGCGATCTACCTCTACTTCAAGGACAAGCTGACCCTCCTGCAGACTCTGGTGCAGGAAACGGTCACCATCAATCTCACCACCGCGCGCGCGATGGCCGAACAGCACGACGGGCCGATCGCCCCGCTGATCAGCGGTATCGCGGAATTCATGGGCGGCCGCATCGAGTCGAGCCCGATGCCCGACATGCTGAAACTTGTGATCGCCGAAAGCCGGGCGCACCCTGCAATCGGCCGGTACTATCTGGAAAATGTCGTGAACCAGGGCATTCCGTTTCTTGAGGAACTTATCCTCCGCGGTGTGCGATCAGGCGAATTCCGCGCTGTCGATCCGGGCCTCACAGTGCGGACACTGTTTGCGCCCATGCTCGTCGCCTCAATCTGGAAAACGGTGTTTCAGCCTCTCGGCGCCGAACCACTCGATCTGCAAGCCTTTCTCCGGCACAGCAATGACATTCTGCTGCGGGGCCTCAAGCCATGAAAAAGCTTGTGCCAATTCTGGCAATCATCCTGGCCGTCACCGCCTTCTGGTTCCGCGACCGGTGGCTGCCGCAAACGCCGGGGCAGTCGACCTATCTTGGCTACGTGGAGGGCGAGACCGTGTTGATCGGCGCCCCACAAGCAGGCCGCCTGATGGACGTGGCGGTAAATAAGGGCGAACAGGTCAAGGCTGGCGAGGTCTTGTTTCAGATCGACGACGGCGTGGCGGCGGCACAGGTGTCGCAAGCTGAAGCCGCCGTGACCACGGCAGAAAAATCGATGGGCGATCTGCTGACCGGAAAGCGCCCCGACGAATTGGCTTCGATCCAAGCTCAAATCACCGAAGCGCAGGCCAGTCTGGATCTTGCCGAAAAGGACCTGGCCCGCACCACCGATCTGGCGGGCACCGGCACGGCAGCCCAGCAGCGGCTTGATCAGGCGAAATCGCAGGCGGCGGTCTACCGGGCGCAAATTGCCCAGTATCAGGCGTTGCTCGATGCCGCGAAACTCCCCGCGCGCCCTGATGCGATTGCCGCCGCACAATCCCGCATTCAGGAGGCGAAGGCAGCCCTCGAAGGCTCCAGGCATGCCCTTGGCCTGCTGGCGCCGAAAGCACCGGCCGATGCGGAGGTGGATGACCGCTTTTTTGATCCCGGAGAATGGGTTCAGGCGGGGCAGCCTGTCATCTCCCTTCTTCCACCCGGCGCAATCACGCTCCGCTTCTTCGTGCCAGAAGACAAACTTGCGGCCGCACAGCCGGGCGTGAACATACGCTTCAACTGCGATGGCTGCGGCGGCCCTTACGCGGCCGTGATCACGCATGTTGCCGATCAGCCCGAATTCACGCCGCCGGTGATCTATTCACAAAGTACCCGCGCAAAGCTGGTCTTCCGGGCGGAAGCGAAACCGGAACCAGCCGCCACGCTCCGCCCCGGGCTTCCCATAGATGTCGAGCCTCTGCCATGAGCGTTCCGGCGATCGACGTAAAAGGGCTCGTCAAGATTTACGGTACGCGCACCGTTGTCGATCATGTCGATCTGACCATCCAGCCGGGCCGGGTGTGCGGCTTTCTCGGCCCCAATGGTTCCGGCAAGACCACGACCTTGCGCATGATCTGCGGGTTGCTGACGCCGGACGGCGGCTCCGGAACCTGCCTTGGCTATGACATCATCCGCCAGCGCGACGAGATCAAGCGGCAGGCCGGCTACATGACGCAGAAATTTGGCCTCTATGAAGATCTGACCATTCGCGAAAATCTCGAATTTGTCGGCAGGCTGTATCAGCTCGATCATCTGCGTGCGAAGGTGGACGATGCGCTTGACCGGCTGGGTCTTGCCACCCGCCAGCATCAACTCACAGGTTCACTTTCAGGCGGCTGGAAACAGCGCCTCGCGCTTACGGCCTGCGTGCTGCATCAGCCAAGACTCCTCCTGCTTGACGAGCCAACCGCGGGCGTCGACCCAAAGGCGCGGCGCGCATTCTGGGATGAAATCCACACCCTGGCGGGGCAGGGCATCACGGTCCTCGTTTCCACCCATTACATGGATGAGGCCGAGCGCTGCCATGAGATCGCATATATTGCCTATGGCAAGCTGATGGCACGCGGCACCGCAACTGAAATCATCAATGCGTCCGGCCTCAGGGCGATTATCGGCACTGGCCCCGGAGCGGATCGGCTGGCATCTGAAATCCAGAATCTCCCCGGCATCACCGCAGCGGCGGCCTTTGGCACCACACTGCATGTGTGCAGCCCGGATCAGGCCGCGCTGGACGCGGTGATCAAGAAATACGCAGGCCGGCGCGAACTCGTGTGGACCGCAACTGATCCCACGCTCGAAGATGTGTTCATCCACTTCATGGGGCAGGCGCAAGACAACGCGCAAGCGGCCTGACTCATGAGTGTCCTGCTCCGCCTGTGGGCCATCATCGTCAAGGAGGTACAGCAACTTCGCCGCGACCGGTTGACCTTCGCCATGATGTTTGGCATTCCGATCGTGCAGCTTGTCCTGTTCGGCTTTGCCATCAATGCCGATCCCCGGGAACTGCCGGTGGCGATCCTGTCGTCCGACCAGACGCAGATCACCCGCGCCATCACCGCAGCCATTACCAATACAGGTTACTTCCGTGTCGTGAAACTCGCCAGCAGTGAGAGTGAGGCAGATACCCTGCTACAGCGGGGTGATGTGCAATTCGTCATCGATATCCCGGGGGATTTTACCCGCAATCTCATCCGCCACCAGAAGGCGCAGATCGCCATCGAGGCCGATGCCACGGATCCCGCTACGGTGGGTCCCGCGGTCAGCGCTGTAAACGAAGCGGTGTCCTTCACGCTCAATCGGGAACTGGCAGGCGTGCTTTCATCCTACCGTGCGGGTGCCGGGCCTGTGGATGTCATCTTGCACCGCCGCTACAACCCCGAAGGCATCACCCGCTATAATGTGGTGCCGGGACTGCTTGGCATCATCCTTACCATGACCATGGTCATGATGACGGCTCTTTCCGTGACCCGCGAACGCGAGCGGGGAACAATGGAGAATCTGCTGGCCATGCCGGTGCGCCCGTTTGAGGTGATGGCAGGCAAGATCGCGCCTTATATCCTGATCGGCGGCGTACAGGTTGCCGTGGTGCTGATCGCCGCAAACCTGATGTTCGGCGTTCCCTTTGCGGGCAGCTTTTCCATATTCGCCTTCGCGACGATATTGTTCATCACCGTGAACCTCGCGCTCGGCTTCACCTTTTCCACCATTGCGCAAAATCAGCTGCAGGCAATGCAGATGTCCTTTTTCTTCCTGATGCCGGCTATCCTGCTATCTGGATTTGCCTTTCCGTTCAGAGGGATGCCGGGCTGGGCTCAGGCGATTGGTGAAGTCCTCCCCACCACGCATTTCCTGCGCATTGTGCGCGGCGTGATGCTCAAGGCCGCCACATTCGACCAACTCGCGCCTGAGATGGCCGTGCTCGCGCTCATGCTGGTGGTTGTTTCGGCGATAGCGATAAGCCGCTATCGCGTGACACTTGATTAATTGTCATACAAAAGTTTCATATTTCGTCTTGACGCACTGCAACATCGGTCTATCCTGCCAAAGAAATCACCAATTGTAGAAAGCGCTCAATAAATGGGCATCAAGATCGGCCCGATTGAAACCCGGAACCGGGTTTTCCTCGCGCCCATGTCCGGCGTGACGGATGAGCCGTTCCGCACCATTGCCCATGCGCACGGTGCCGGTTTGGTGGTTTCCGAAATGGTGGCGAGCGAAGAACTCGCCAAATCCCGTCCTGATATGGTGCAGCGGGCGACGGGTGCTGAAAAGCTTTCGCCTTTCGTGATCCAGCTGGCAGGCCGCGAAGCGCACTGGATGGGAGAGGGCGCCCGCATTGCCCAGGATCTGGGCGCCGACATCATCGACATCAACATGGGATGCCCCGCACGGCAGGTGACGGGCGGCCTTTCCGGTTCGGCGCTGATGCGTGATCTGGGCCACGCAATGACTCTGGTAGAGGCAATAGTCTCTGCCGCGCGCGTGCCTGTCACGCTCAAGATGCGGTTGGGGTGGGATCACAACCAACTCAATGCGCCTGAACTAGCGCGCCGCGCGGAGGCGGCCGGCGTTGCGATGATCACGGTGCATGGCCGCACGCGTTGCCAGTTCTACACCGGCAAGGCCGACTGGAGCGCCATTGCGCGGGTGCGCGAGGCCATCTCCATTCCACTCATCGCCAATGGCGATGCTGACAGCATGGCGGATGCATCCGCCATGCTGGCCGCTTCGGGCGCCGATGGGATCATGATGGGGCGTGCTGCCTATGGCCGTCCCTGGTGGCCGGGCGTTATCGCGGAACGTCTTGATCCCGGCAGCGGAATTGCGTTGCCGTCTCTTCAAGCGGAAGCGGCGATTGTGCGCGCCCATCACCAGTCGATCCTGTCCCACCACGGTCCGCATCACGGCAACCGCATCGCACGTAAACATATTGGTTGGACAATCACCCGCCTGAATGAGCGCGGGTTGATCAGCAACGAGATCATGGCGCAGGCGCGCGCCGGGCTGCTTGGGACACCCGACAATGCGCGCGTAGCCGATGGCCTGGCGCAACTTTATGAAAATCTTTTCCTGCGGGAAGCGGCATGAACATCGCCCTTGAAAGCGGCATGATGGTGCCTTTGCCCAAAAACGTGATTGATTCACTTCCCAATCCGCTGGTGGTGGTCGATGACGAGAACCGCATCTGCCTCGCCAATGGCGCGGCCGAGAATTTTTTCCACACCAGCAGCGCCATGCTTGTCCGTTTGCGGCTGGGTGATCTCGTGCCATTTTCCAGTCCCGTGATGAATGCCGTCGCACAGGCCCGCGAAACAGCGAGTGTTGTGAATGAATATGCCGTGGGCGTGGGCACACCGCGCTTTGGCGGGGAGCGCGTTGTCGATGTGCAGACCGCCTTGATGGCGGATGACTCGCGTTTCGTGCTGGTCATGCTGCTTGAGCGTTCGATGGCGCACAAGATCGACCGGCAATTGACATCGCGCGGCGCCGCACGGTCTGTTTCGGGCATGGCTTCCATGCTGGCGCATGAGATCAAGAATCCACTGGCCGGCATACGCGGCGCGGCGCAACTGCTGGAGCCCGGTCTGGATGACGAAGATCGCACGCTGACCAAGCTCATCTGTGAGGAGACCGACCGCATCCGCGATCTGGTCGATCAGATGGAGGTTTTTTCTGACGAGCGGCCGCTGGACCGCGCGCCTGTGAACATCCACGCCGTGCTCGAGCGTGTGAAACAGCTCACCGTGGTAAGCCTGCCCGGCGGCATTACAGTACGCGAGGATTATGACCCCTCTCTGCCTCCGGTGTTCGGCAACAAGGACCAGCTTGTGCAGGTGTTCCTCAATCTCGCGAAGAACGCCGCTGAAGCGATCGAAATGGGGGGCGAGGCGGGCGAGATCATGTTTACCACCGCGTTCCGTCCCGGTATCCGCCTGACTGTGCCCGGCACCAATGAACGCATCACATTGCCGCTTGAAGTGTGCGTGCATGATACGGGGCCCGGCGTTCCGGAAGAGCTGCGCCCCAATATCTTTGATCCCTTCGTCACCACCAAGCCAAGTGGCCGCGGCCTGGGCCTCGCACTTGTTGCCAAGCTGGTACGCGATCACGGCGGCATTGTCGAATGCGTTGGCCGCAGCCGCGGCACCACGTTCCGCGTGCTGCTGCCGATGCTGCGTGCACAGGCAGCACCTTCTCAAGGAGATACACCCGCATGAGCGCCAAGACCGTTCTGATTGCCGACGATGACAGCGCGGTGCGGACTGTGCTCACCCAGGCGCTGAGCCGCGCGGGTTACAGCGTGCGCTCAACCGCGACAGCCACGGCCCTTTGGCGCTGGGTGAGCGAGGGGCAGGGCGATGCAGTCGTAACCGATGTGGTGCTGCCGGACGAGAACGCTTTTGACGTTCTGCCGCGCATCAAGAAGCTCAGGCCCAATCTGCCGGTGATTGTGATGAGCGCCAAGAACACCATCATGACGGCGATTACCGCGGCTGAGCGCGGCGCCTATGACTATCTGCCCAAGCCTTTTGATCTGAGCCAGCTCGTGCAGACCGTGGGCCGGGCGCTTGAGCAATCAGCGCGCCCCATGCCGGCAAACAACAACGCATCGGTTGAAAACCTGCCCATCGTCGGACGTTCCGCCGCCATGCAGGAAATCTACCGGCTGATTGCAAGGCTGACCCAGACAGACCTGACCGTGATGATTGTTGGCGAAAGCGGCACCGGCAAGGAACTGGTGGCGCGCGCGCTGCATGATTATGGCCGCCGCCGCAAAGGCCCCTTTGTTGCCGTCAACATGGCGGCGATCCCGCGTGAACTCATCGAGTCGGAATTGTTCGGCCACGAGAAAGGCGCCTTCACGGGGGCCACGGCGCGCGTTGCCGGCCGTTTCGAGCAGGCGGAGGGCGGCAGCCTGTTTCTCGACGAGATTGGCGACATGCCGCTTGAGGCGCAGACACGGCTGCTACGCGTGCTGCAACAGGGCGAATATACGGCCGTCGGCGGCAATGCGCCCATCAAGACCAACGTGCGCATCATTGCGGCCACGCACCGTGATCTCCGCCAGTTGATTACCCAGGGCCAGTTCCGCGAGGATCTGTTCTTCCGCCTGAATGTTGTGCCGCTTCGCCTGCCGCCGCTGCGCGAGCGGACGGAGGATATTCCCGATCTGGTGCGCCACTTCCTGAGCCGCACCGTAAAGGAGGGGCTTCCCCGCAAGGAATTGACCGGCGACGCGATCGAGCGGCTCAAGCAATATCGCTGGCCCGGCAATATTCGTGAGCTGGAGAATCTTCTGCGCCGATTGGTGGCAATTGAGCTTGAAGACGTTATCTCCGTGGGTGCTGTGGATCGCGAGCTAACATCCACACCCGCTGTTCAACCCGGCGATCCGGGGGGAACAGAAAATCTCAATCTGCAGGAATTCGCCGAGGCCTATCTGGCGCGCTATTTTTCCAGCTTCGGCACGCAGTTGCCGCCGGCCGGCCTCTATGACCGTATCCTGGGGGAAATCGAACCACCGCTCTTGCGCGCTGCCCTTGCAGCCACATCAGGCAATCAGCTTCGCGCCGCCGATTTGCTGGGGATCAATCGGAACACCTTGCGGGTCAAGCTGCGCGACAGGAACATAAAAGTTATCAGAGGCTTGTGACTGGTCACAGCTGACTGTCGCAAATCGGCCACATTTGGTGTTGATTTCGTGCAACAGATAATATTGTACGGAATGAATGGCTGAACGCTCTGACAACAGGCTTTCCCAACGCCTCAGAAGACTGACCGGCTGGACCGGCCTCAGCCTCGTCATTCTGGGCGTGATCACGGGGCTTGGCACCTTTACGGTCCTTACCGGTCTCACGCCCGTCAAACCCACTCCGGAAATCACCATTCTCTTGCTCATCGCCAACGGCGCCTTGCTGTTCGTGATGGCGCTGATGGTTCTCGGGCAGGTCGCCTTTCTGTTTATCGAGCGCGCGCGGGGAACCGCCGGAGCCGGCCTTCACCTTCGCCTGGTTCTTCTGTTCAGCCTCATGGCCCTGCTTCCCGCGATCGTGCTGGCGGTCTTTGCTTCGGTCACCTTGAACCGGGGACTCGACACGTGGTTCTCGGAGCGCACACGCGCCATCGTCGATTCCGCCGTCAATGTGGCGGAAGCCTATCTTCGCGATCATACGGAAGCCACGCGCGGCGACGTTGCCGGAGTGGCGGCTGATCTCTCCCAGCAGCACGATCTTTTCACCAACGACCGTTCAGCCTTCGTGCGCCGCGCCGCCCGGCATGCCGCCCTGCGGGGCCTTGTCGGGTTGTTCATTTTCGATCCGAAGGACAAACGCATCGACGTCAAGGTGACGCTGAACGACAAGATTGATTTTCTCGCCCCCGAGCCCGATGAACTTGCCCGGGCCGACAAGGGAGAACTGGTGGTGATGCCGCCCGGCAAGGGCGGGAATATTGTCCGTGCCCTGATGACGTTGCAGAATTTTCCAGGCGAGTATCTCTATATCTACCGGGTCATCAACCCGTCAGTACTCGATCAACTAGCCAAAACACGCGAGGCCAAGGCCGAGTACGATCGCCTGATGTCACAGCGCGTGGGTGTGCAGCTGACATTCGGTCTCATGTATGCCGTGGTGGGATTTGTGTTTCTCCTCGCGGCGGTTTGGACCGGCTTGTGGTTTTCCGACCGGCTTGTGGCGCCTGTGGTGCGCCTGCTCGATGCCGCGCGCCGCGTGTCGCATGGCGATCTCGACAGCAAGGTGAGCGTGGTGGATGGCCCTGCAGACCTGCAAACGCTCTCCCGCACTTTCAATCTGATGACTGGCCACATCAAGGAGCAGCGCGACGAACTGGTGTCCGCCAATCAGGCGCTCGACATGCGCCGCCGTTTCACCGAAGCAATGCTGGCTGGCGTGAGCGCCGGCGTAATCGGTGTCGACGAGGCTGGCATGATTTCACTGGTCAACCGGTCCGCCCTTGAGTTGCTTCACAAGAACGAGGACGATCTTCTGGGGCACACCATCACCGATGTGCTGCCAGATTTTGCGCCCCTTTTTGAGCTGGCGATTTCCCGCGCCTCCCGGTTTGCCGAGGCGCAAGTCGATATTGCGCAGGAAGGCCAGCCGCGCAGCTACTTCGCGCGCGTCACGACGGAAGCGGCGGATGACGAGCGCCATGGCCACGTGCTTACCTTTGACGATGTCACCGACCTCGTGTCGGCGCAGCGCAATTCGGCCTGGGCCGATATCGCACGGCGTATCGCGCATGAAATCAAGAACCCTCTGACTCCCATCCAATTGTCTGCTGAGCGGCTCAAGCGGAAATATGGCAGCCAGATCATTCAGGACCGGCAAATCTTCGATCAGTGCACGGATACCATCATCCGGCAGGTTGGAGACATTGGGCGCATGGTGGATGAATTTTCATCTTTCGCGCGCATGCCCAAAGCGCTCCCCGAACCACAGCAATTGGCCAATGTGGTGCGCGAAGCAACCGTTCTGCAGCGCGTCTCCGCGTCCGATGTCGACATCGAACTTGATGTGAAGCCGGGCGAGTTCACCTTTCCCTTTGATCGCCGCCTGATCACCCAGGCCGTGACCAATCTCGTGAAGAATGCACGCGAAGCCATTGAGGGCCGACAGCAACAGTCGCCCGAACCGCGCGGGCATATTCTTGTGGAGGCCGGCATGCAGGGGCAGGCGCCGTTTATCCGTGTCACCGACAACGGCATCGGATTGCCCAAGGAAAACCGGCACAGGCTGGCTGAACCCTACATGACGACGCGCGAGAAAGGCACAGGCCTCGGCCTCGCCATCGTGAAGCGCATCATGGAAGAACATGGCGGCAAGCTTGTTCTGGAGGACGCCCCGCCTGATTTCGCTGGCGGCACCGGTGCCCGCATCACCCTTTTGTTCGAGGCGCTGGCCGCCGCCGAACCAACTCCCGCCTGATGGACGAAGGACATGGCTGCTGACATTCTGATTGTTGATGACGAAGCCGATATCCGGGAGCTGATCGCCGGCGTCCTGCAGGATGAAGGCTATGAGACGCGGCTGGCGCACAACAGCGATGCGGCGCTGGCGGAAATCGGTCAGCGCCGCCCGTCGCTGATCGTACTCGACATCTGGCTTCAAGGTTCACGCCTTGACGGTCTCGATCTTCTGGCCGCCATCAAGGAAAAGCACCCGGATGTTCCGGTCATCATCATTTCCGGGCACGGCAACATCGAGACGGCTGTTTCCGCCATCAAGCGCGGCGCTTACGAATATATCGAAAAACCATTCAAGGCGGACCGCCTGCTGCTCGTCGTCGGGCGTGCTCTCGAAACCTCGAGGTTGAAGCGCGAGAATGAAGAACTCAAGGGCAGGGCGGGGGCCGATGTCGAGCTCTTGGGCTCATCTTCCGCCATGCGCCAGCTTAGGCAGTTGCTGAAAAAGATCGCGCCGGCAAACAGCCGTGTGCTGATTTCAGGCCCCATGGGTGCTGGCAAGGAATTGGCGGCGCGGACGCTGCACGCTTTGTCCGCCCGGGCCGCTGGTCCCTTCGTAACGCTCAGCGCCGCCACCATGGCGCCGGAGCGCATGGAGGAGGAACTGTTCGGCGTTGAAGATGCGGCAGGCACGGCGCGGCGTGTCGGCGCTTTGGAAGAAGCCCACAGCGGCACGCTTTATATTGACGAATTGGCTGATATGCCGCTCGAAACGCAGGGCAAGGTCTTGCGCGTTCTCGTCGATCAGACCTTTCAGCGCGTTGGCGGTTCCAAGAAGGTCAAGGTGGACGTCCGCATCGTCTCCTCGACAAGCCGCGATCTTCAGCAGCTGATTTCAGCCGGTCGCTTCCGTGAAGATCTCTATCACCGCCTGGGTGTTGTGCCTGTGCAGGTGCCTGGGCTTGGCGAGCGGCGGGAGGACATCCCAGAGCTCACCTCGCACTTCGCCCGAAGCTATTCGGTCTCCGCTGGTCAGCCGCTGCGGCGCTTCGCGGAAGACGTGATCGCCATGTTGCAGACGCGCGAATGGCCTGGAAATGTCCGTGAACTCAAGAACAATATTGAACGGTTCATGATCCTGGCATCGGGCGATCCGGCGAGCGAAATCAGCGGCGCAAACCTTCCGCAAGATCAGGCGGCGCCGAGCGCGGGCGCCGGGTCATTCGGCATGGAGAACATTCTGGTTCTGCCGCTCCGCGAGGCGCGGGAAGTGTTCGAGCGCGACTATATCACCGCCCAGCTTGGACGCTTCGGCGGCAATATCTCGCGCACCTCACAGTTCATCGGCATGGAGCGCTCCGCACTTCACCGCAAAATCAAGCTCCTCGGCCTCGCCACGCGCGGGGAGGAGGAAGCGGACTAGCAGAACTTGGCATCCCGCCCACTTGTGGTAACGTGATGCTCCCACTGGCCCCAAAACGGAAGAGAAGACGACATGGCCCAAGAAAAACAGCAAAACCTGCAAGACACATTCCTCAATCATGTGCGCAAGCAGAAAGTCCCCGTCACCGTTTTTTTGGTGAACGGCGTGAAACTGCAAGGCGTCATCACCTGGTTCGATAATTTCTGCGTGCTGCTGCGCCGTGATGGCATGTCGCAGCTTGTCTACAAACATGCCATTTCAACCATTATGCCAGGCGGCCCCATCAGCCTGTTTGACGAAGAAAGCAACGGCTAGTGGCGGCAGGCAAGCGCCCGAAGCAGGGCGGGGGCGTCGATTTCCAGATCGAAGGCCCCGCCTTCACGCGCGCGCTGGTTCTCCATATCGAGCGAAAAACACGCGGCGACGTGAAGGCGCAGGATCGCGATGCGGACTCGCGCCTCGCTGAAGCTGTCGGCCTCGCGCAAGCAATCGACCTCGACATTGCCGCAGCGATCGTCGCGCCGTTGAATGAGCCGCGCCCTGCCACGCTCCTCGGCACGGGAAAGGTGGAGGAAATTGCCGCCGCCGTGAAGGAAGCTGACGCGGAAGTGGTTGTTGTGAACGCCGCCCTCTCACCCATCCAGCAGCGCAATCTCGAAAAGGCCTGGGACGCCAAGGTGCTGGACCGGACAGGGCTTATTCTTGAAATCTTCGGGAGGCGGGCATCCACAAGGGAAGGCACGCTTCAGGTGGAACTCGCCCACCTGCAATATCAAAAAAGCCGCCTCGTCCGTTCATGGACCCATCTCGAACGCCAGCGTGGCGGCTTCGGCTTTTTGGGCGGCCCGGGCGAAAGCCAGCTTGAGGCAGACCGGCGCCTGATCGAGGAACGCATTGCGCGGATCGAGAGGCAGCTGGCGTCCGTGGCGAAGACTCGCGCGTTGCACCGCACGGGAAGGGCGCGCGTGCCTTATCCGGTGGTGGCGTTTGTCGGCTACACCAACGCCGGAAAATCCACGCTCTTCAACCGGCTGAGCGGCGCTGCCGTTCTGGCGAAGGATCTGTTGTTTGCCACGCTTGATCCCACCATGCGCGTCATCACCCTGCCGCACGGGCGAAAGGTCATTCTGTCCGATACGGTGGGGTTCATTTCCGATCTGCCAACGTCGCTCATCGCGGCGTTCCGCGCCACCCTGGAAGAAGTGCTGGAAGCCGATGTCATTCTCCACATACGCGATATCGCGCATGCTGAAACCGAAGCGCAGGCGGAAGACGTCAACCGCGTACTCGACGAGCTGGGCATTGATGAGCTTCGCCGCAGCAAGGTGATCGAGGTGTGGAACAAGCTCGACCTGCTTCCGCCCGAAGCCCGGCAGGCGCGCGAGTCACAGGCTGCGCGGCGCGATGGAACCGTGCTGGTATCCGCAATCTCCGGCGAAGGAATCGACAGGCTGCTGGCGCTGGTGGAAGACCGCCTCGGTGTCGATGGTAAAGTCTATGATATTTCGCTCGCTCCCGAAGATGGCCAGGGCCAGGCATGGCTTCACGAGCGCGGCGAGGTTCTGGAGAAAAAGAGCTTTGCCGATGGCCGCATGCGCTTTGCTGTGCGGTTGACGGCGGATGTGGCAGGCCAGGCGAAAGCGCGTTTCGGCAGGTCCATGCGCCTCAGGACGGAACGGAAAAAGACAACGGAGTAGGGTGCCCTACTTCACTTCAAGCCGTTTCGCCTCATCCCACAGGGCATCCATTTCCGTGAGATTCGAGTCCTTTGGACTGCGGCCGCCGTCCGCCAGCCGCTGCTCGATATGGGCGAAACGGCGTTCAAATTTGGCATTGGTGCCGCGCACCGCGGCTTCGGGATCAATCCCCATATGCCGAGCCACATTCGCCAGCGCGAAGAGGAGATCACCGAATTCTTCCGGCTTCTTGGCATCGGGCGCCGCGCGGAATTCCGCCAGCTCCTCGGCAATCTTGTCATAGACATTCTCGACCGATGGCCAGTCGAAGCCCACCCGCGCCGCCTTGGCCTGAAGTTTCACGGCGCGGGTCAGGGCAGGCAGGCCCACCGGCACGGAAGCCAGAACGCCCCCCGCAGGCTTGCCGGCGCGCTCCTTCGCCTTGTTGTCTTCCCAGAAGCCCTTGGCCAGCGTGGCATTGCGCGCCGTTTCATCGCCAAAGACATGCGGGTGACGGCGGATCATCTTCTTGCAGACCGCTTCGATCACATCATCAAGGGTGAAGCTTCCTTCCTCGGCCGCGAGTTGCGAATGGTAGACGACCTGCAGCAGAAGGTCGCCCAGTTCCTCGCATAACTCCGCACGAGAGCCCTTGGAGATGGCATCCGCCACCTCATAGGCTTCCTCGATGGTGTAGGGCGCAATCGTCTCGAAACTCTGCTCGAGATCCCACGGGCAGCCCGTCACCGGCGTCCTCAGCGCCTCCATGATGGTGCGCAGGGTTTCAAGCTTCCGGGGATTCATGTTTGCGGGGTTCTCGGTCATAGCCTTGCCCTAGCCGATCTCGGCCGGAGAGGCTACTTCATGCGGCATGCAAGACGAACTCTATGAAAATCCTGAACTCGTCCAGTTCTACGATCTGCAGAATGGCTGGGGGCCGGACAATGCGTTCTGTGCGGCATTGGCAGCCAATTGCACGAGCATGCTGGACCTCGGCTGCGGCACCGGGCGGCTGGCTGCGGCACTTCACGAGGGCCGCGATGTCTATGGCGTTGATCCTGCTGGCGCCATGCTCGAAGTCGCCCGCGCGCGGGAAGGCGGGCAGTCCGTCACTTGGGTCGAGGCGGATGCCCGCACCGTCAGGCTCAGCCGCCGTTTCGATCTGGTTGTCCTCACCGGCCACGCATTCCAGGTTTTTCTGACCGATCAGGAACAACTGGCCGTGTGCCAGACCATCGCCGCCCATCTGGCGCCCGGCGGAACATTCGTGTTCGACAGCCGGAATCCCGCACGCGAGGAGTGGCGCGAGTGGGTGCCGGAAACATCACAGGACACGTTCCCGCATCAAGGCCTTGGTCAGATCACGGCATGGAACAATGTATCATTCGATCCCGGTACCGAAATCGCGACCTACGAGACGTTCTATCGCGCGCCAGACGGGCGCTCATGGCAGGCCGCATCACGGATCCGCTTCGCTAGCCGAAGCGCCATTTCGGCCAGGCTTGCAGAAGCGGGCCTTGCTGCCACACGCTGGCTCGGAGACTGGCAGGGAGGGCCATGGACGGAAGCCTCCCGGGAGATCATTCCCGTCGGTGGATTGAGGTGAACGGGCACAGACCATTTCGGTATCCACAATTCGCATAATATATATTATGGAATATTCCTGGATAGGTGAAATTGTCTATATTCGCTGATTTCTCAGGCGCTTGTCCGCAATTCTCCGTCTCTCACTTCAGCGACGCCTGCTTTGGCCATTGGCGCGGCGCGCAGACCGAAACGCGGTTGCCGTCCTTGTCCCACTGCTGGTCCACGCAGCCGAACCAGTATGGCGTTTCCTTCGCCCATTGCGTCTCCCCGAACTTCGCCTTGAGCAGTTCCTGCGCCGGCTTCGAGAAGCTTTCGTGACTACCGTCCCAGCGGCAGCCATAGCGCGTGGCGCGCACGGCCAGCGCCAGTGCCTCCGGCGCGCCGTCACCGCCCTTGCTGGCCTTGCCCCAGCGGATGGCAGACTGCGTGAGCGTGCGCGGCGCGCTGCCCATGGAACCCAGGGCCGTCATTTCCTTCCAGTCGATGGTTTTCACCAGCGGATGGCTCTTGAGGATCACCTCGCGCGCCGCGTCGACCTTGGCGCGCACAGCGTCATCATAGACGGGCTTCAGATCGCGGTTGCCATAGCTGTCATAGTCGGCTGTACCCAGCGCCTCATCGAAGGACGTGCGCAAGCCGCCGAGCTGCCGGTTCATGTTGAACGGGCACCACCAGTTCTTGTCATTGGGATCATAGGAGTCGAGTGCGCTGAAATCGGTGTTTGCGTCATCGCCGCCCATCATGATGCCGGGCGCGTTCACGAGGATGCCGTAACGCGGGTTGCGCAATATGGTTAACAGGCGCTGGCGTTCAACGCTGGCCGAGGGATAGTCCTGGGCCGCCTTGTCTGCCGCCGCCTTGAGTTCCGGATTGAGCGCAAAGAGCTTCGCTGTCTGCGCCTCTGATTGGGTGATGCCGCGGGCATAGCCGCGTGTCCAGGCGGCCCGCCCGAGCAAGGCTTTGTCGGCATCCGAAAACATCGGATCGTCCGCAAGCGTCCAAAGTGCCTCCGCCGGCTGGAAGTTCAAGAGCGTATTGGCTGTCTTGGCGGAGGACAGCGCCAGCGCCTGTTTCCAGTGCGCCTCATCCTCGGCGATCCAGCCCATGAAATTGGAGAACGTGTCCTGCGTCTGCTGCCGGCCGTCTTCAGGCAACCCGGCGAAGAAGGCAGGCGTCAGAAGCCTGTCGCGCAAGAGGCGCGCATTTACAAGATCACCCTGCCCCAGCAGCAGTTGCGCCAGCCCGCCGAGCGCTCCGTCATAATAGGCGGAGGCAGATTTGAACGGTACTTTTTCAAGTTCCGCGATCGCTTCCGCGGCATGGCCGGATTGCGCCGAGACGCGCACCGCATGGGCGAGGAGGAGGCCAGCCGCTGCCGTCTGCGGATCACTGCCACAGCTTTGTTCCGCTGCGGCCATGGCGGCATGGGCTTCATCCCACAATTTGCCGCGCGTGGCATCGTCGGGCCTGGCGGTCAGCGCATCCAGCATGGCGCGGGCGGGTGCGGGAATGCCGTCGGCGGCAGGCTTGATCGCTTCGGCCTTGCCGATGATCTCTGCCATGCGGTTCAGCCACTTGTCGCCCGCAAGGCTCCAGGGGCCCGCCCGATAGGCCTGATTGGCGGATTGCCCGGCCATGATCCACAGCGCAATCGGGTGCTGCCTCGACGCATCGACCAATGCCTTCGAGATTGTCGGATTTTCCGGCAGCTTCCCATCCAGCCACCAGTCATCATCCTTGCCGCGCACGCCGGCGAAGCCAAGATCATACAAGGCATTGGCATATTCGGCTTGGGCTTGCGGCGTCCTGGTGATATCGGCCACCGGCTGCTCGATGGTGGCGATGGTGCGGTTGATCAGCGCCGTCCAGCCTTCGGCCGTATCCGCGAGGTTAGCGATATAGCCCAGAAGCTCGCGCGTGATGGCATGAACGCTGGCGAGGCCGGGATCGGCCAGAATGGCATTGGCTTCGGCCCGCGCCGCATCAAGCTGTTTGCTGTTGGCCAGGAGATTCGCCACATTGTAGCGCGCCGCCGCACGATGTTCGGACTCCGATGCGCCGATCGCCTTGAACTCATCGATCGCCTTGGCCTTGTCGCGGTAAAATGCAACGGAGGCCTGCTGATAGGCGCGGTCATCCGCCTGCATCCTGGCAAGGGCGGGGTGAATCTGGATGGGATCGGGAATGGAAAGGTCCGTGCTGTTGGGTTCGGAACAGGCCTGCAGCACCTTGCCCTGCACAGAGAGCCATTGCCGCACATATTTGCTTTCGCGGCCCAGCGTGCTGACACGCTCCTTCAGCACCTGCAGCGGATAGCCGATGCGGCACTCATAGCCCACATCGGTGAGCGTTTTGTCATCGGGCGAGATCTGTTTGACGAGATTGGCCCAGTCCTGCTGTTGCTGCCACGTATCGCCAAAGCCGCCATAGCCCTGTTCAATGCCGGGATCGCCAAGGCCCTTCAGCACGCGCCAGCTGCGCGGGCTGAAGGGATCGCGCGCATAGGTAACGATGGCCGCGGAAAGTTTTTCAGGCGCGCAGGATTGGGCGCCGAGCACCGGTGCGGATAGGCATGCGAAAGCCAGCAAAGTGGCTGTGAAACGCTGGAGCATTGAAGTCCTCCCGGAACTATATCTCGATCATCATGCCGTCATAGGCCGGTTCCGCGTTCGGCGGAAGCTCGCGCTTCAATGTCTCGAAATCGAGATCGACATGCATGTTGGTAATGATGGCGCGGCGGGGTTTGAGTTTTTCAATCCAGCCCAATGTTTCTTTCAGGCTGAAATGGCTGGGATGCGGCGTATAGCGGAGCGCGTCAACGATCCAAAGGTCGAGATCCTTCAGCGCTTCGAGGCTTTCATCGGGAATGCCGTTAAGATCAGGCGTGTAAGCCGTGCCGCCAAAGCGGAATCCCAGCGCATCGATGTTGCCGTGATGCACGCGGAAAGGCAGGGCGGCAATGCCGCCGCCTGCCCCTTGCATCTCCACGGCCACGCCCGCTTCCAGCCTGTTCAGCGCCGCAACCGGCGGATAATCGCTTCCCGGCGCTGTGAAGAAACAATAGGTGAAGCGCGAGGACAGCATTTGCCCGGTCGGCTCATCGGCCCAAAGCTCCACCCGCTTGCGGCGGCGGAGATAGAAAGCGCGGAGGTCATCAATGCCGTGTGTGTGGTCGGCATGTTCATGCGTATAGAGAACCCCGTCGATGTCGCGGATATCGGCTGAAAGCATCTGCTCACGAAGATCGGGGGACGTATCGATCAGCACGCGCGTTACGCCGCCCTCCCCCCTTTGCTCCACCAGAACCGAACAGCGGCGGCGGCGGTTTTTCGGATTGGAAGGGTCACACGCACCCCAGTCGCCGCCGATCCGCGGCACGCCGCCGGATGAGCCGCAACCCAGAATGGTAAGCGTTCGCGTCATGCGGGGCGTGTAGCCTTCGAGAACAGGCGGAAGAAATTGTCCGTTGTGGCCTTGGCCATCTCCTCAGTGCTCACACCCTTGACCTTCGCGAGAGTCTCCAGCGTTTTCACGACGAAGGCGGGCTCGTTGGATTTGCCACGGTAGGGAACGGGCGCGAGATAGGGCGCATCAGTTTCAACCAGCAGCCGGTCCATGGGAATTTCGGCGGCAGCCTCGCGCAGATTTTCCGCCGTCTTGTAGGTGAGGATGCCGGAGAAGGACACATAGCCGCCCATTGGCAGCACCCGGCGCGCCAGCGAAACATCCGACGTGAAGCAATGGAGCAGCGGCTTGAACGCGCCCTTGGCCATTTCTTCTTCCAGAATCCGCGCCGTGTCGTCCTCGGCCTCGCGCGTATGGATCACCAGCGGCAGGCCGGTTTCGCGCGCCGCCGCGATGTGCTGGCGAAAGCCTTGCGCCTGCGCCTCCCGGGGGCTGAGATTATAGTGATAATCAAGCCCCGCTTCGCCAATGCCCACAACCTTGGGATCGTCCGCCAGCCGCACCAGTTCGGAAACCGGCACATCCAGTTCCTCATGCGCGCGGTGAGGATGGGTTCCTACCGTACAGAAAACATTGGTGTTTTCATGTGCGATGCGCCGCAGATTGGGGAAGCGGGACACCAGAGTGGAGATGGCCACCATAGTTTTGACCCCCGCCTGCTCCGCGCGGGCGAGAATGTCCGGCAGGTGATCGGAAAGCCCCTCGTAATCGAGGTGGCAATGGCTGTCGACAATCATGCTCAAGCCTTCGCCGCCGTGCCCTCTTCCACATAGCGCGGGAAGACTCCGGACGGCGCGGGAAGCGGCGTGCCGCTGGCAAGGCGTGTACTGAGATCGGCGAACATGCGCTTGTCCGCCGGCACCGCCAGAAGATCCAGCAATTTTGTAGCCGAACCCGGCACATAGGGCTGGATCAGGATGGCAATGATGCGCACCACCTCAGCCGTGACATAAAGCACCGTTTCCATGCGCGCCGGGTCGGTCTTTTTCAGGGCCCACGGCTCTTGCCCCGCGAAATAGCGATCACCCTCGGCGACCACACGCCAGATCGCATCGAGCGCCTTGCTCATTGCAAAACTTTCGTGATGCGCCCGCACCTCACTCAGCAACCCATCAGCGGCAGCGAGCATGGCCTTGTCCGTATCGTTGAACAGCCCCTGTGCTGGCACCACGCCACCGCAATTCTTGGCGATCATCGACAGCGAACGCTGCGCCAGATTGCCAATGCCATTGGCAAGATCGGCATTGATCCGCGCCACGATGGCTTCATGGCTGTAGTTGCCGTCCTGTCCGAAGGGCACCTCGCGCAGGAAGAAATAACGTGTCTGGTCGACCCCATAGTCGCGCACCAGGTCCGCTGGCGCCACCACATTGCCGAGCGACTTCGACATTTTCTCACCACGGCTGAACAGAAAGCCGTGCACGACGATTTGCTTCGGCACCGGCAGCTTGGCTGACATGAGGAAAGCAGGCCAGTAAATCGCATGGAAGCGCGTGATGTCCTTGCCGATCACATGCGCATCCGCCGGCCAGTATTTGGCGCGCGGTGCCGAGGCATCAGGAAAGCCAGTGGCGGAGAGATAGTTCGTCAGCGCATCCACCCACACATACATCACATGCTTGGGGTTACCGGGAACCGGAATGCCCCAGTCAAAGGTGGTGCGGCTGATCGAGAGATCGGTCAGGCCGCGCTTCACGAAGGAAACGATCTCGTTCTTGTACGTCTCAGGCGTCACAAAGTCGGGATGCGCGGCATAGTGCGCCAGCAGCCTGTCGGCATAGGCAGAGAGCTTGAAGAAATAACTCTCCTCCTCCACCCATTCGACCGGCGTTCCCGTCTTCACCGCAAAGCGGCGATCGTCACGCAGTTCGGTTTCGCTCTCGTCGTAGTAAGCTTCGTCGCGCACCGAGTACCAGCCGGAATATTTCGACAGGTAGATGTCGCCATTGGCCTCCATGCGCCGCCAGATCTCCTGCACGGAAATGCGGTGGCGCTCTTCGGTGGTGCGGAGAATATCATCGGCACGGGCATTCAGCGTTTCGCCCATCTCCTCAAACAAGGCGGCGGTCCGGTCGGCGAGCTGCTTGGGCGCAATGCCTTCGCGCGCCGCCGTCTGCTGCATCTTCTGGCCATGCTCATCCATGCCGGTCACGAACAGCGTGTCGTAGCCGTCCAGGCGCTTGAAGCGCGCCAGCGCATCGGTGGCGATCCGTTCATAGGCATGGCCGATGTGCGGCGCCCCATTGGCATAGGGAATTGCGGTAGTGATGTAGAACTTTGGCATTTCGCTTCAACTGCTTGATTTCAGGAAGCCTTCAGGGCCTCGTCGAGCTTGAGAAGCGCATCGGCGACCGTCTGGCGGCGGTCGAGGTTTAGGGCATCCGCCTGGCGAAGGGAATAGACGATCTCGTCATGCGCTTTGGCCAGTTCGGCTCCTCCGCCCGCCAGGGCACGCTCACGCGCCTGCTCGCCCATCCAGTTGACGAAGAGATCGCAGAACACCGCAAAATCTTCTGCCGTTTCCCGCGCGCCGAAACTCAAGGCAATCTCCGCCGCCTTGGCGGTCGGAAAGCGCCCATGTGATTGCAGGCGGGAGAAAATCTGCGCCCCCTTGGAGCCCACGAGATCAAGCGCCCGGCCCGGACTTCCCTGCGAGAGGCTGGCAGCCTGCCGCAACTTGTCTTCCACCTCGCCCGCAACTGGCGGGAGCCCGTGGAGAACCGACAATGTCTCGCCCTCGGTCAGCGGCTGCATGTCAAGGCGAATGCAGCGCGAGCGGATGGTGCGCAGCAACGCGCCGGCATTGTGCGATACCAGCAGGAAGATCGATTTTTCCGGCGGCTCCTCGATGATCTTCAGCAGCGCGTTGGCGGATTGGGTATTGAGATCATCCGTCGCGTCCACCACCGCCACGCGATAACCGCCACTGGCGGACGTGCGGGCGAAAAACTCCGCCACCGTCCGCGCATCGTCAACGGCAATGCCGGTTTTGATCTTTTTGGTTTTTATATCGACGCCACGCTCGATCACCAGCAGATCGGGATGCGCACCGGTCGCCATCCAGTGCGCAGCCTGCGCGCCGGGATCGACATTCAGGCCATCGCGCCTGTCGCCCGGCCGCGCCAGAAGAAAGCGAGCAAAGCGATAGGCGAGCGTCGCCTTGCCGATGCCCCTATTGCCGGCCAGCAGCCAGGCATGATGAAGCCGTCCGGACTGATGCGCCGCCAGCAGCTTCTGTTCCGCAGTCTGATGACCAACCAGATCGAGCCGCCGGCGCGGATGCCATTCCACATCGCGCGGATCCTTGAAATCCTCAGCCATGGATGATCCGCCAGACCTGTTCCGCCACGCTGTCAACATCGCGGGACGCATCAATCAAACGGCAGCGCGCCGGGTCCTTGCGCGCAATATCGAGGAAACCATCCCGCAATAGCTGGTGAAACGCGAGGCCTTTGCGTTCATAGCGGTCTTCCGCCTTGGCGTCGGCACGCGCCTTCGCACGCGCAAGGCCCACTTCCGGATCAAGATCGAAGATGAGTGTCACGTCAGGCCGCGTCGGACCGATGATCCCGTGTTCCAGCGCATCAATGAAATCCATGTTGCAGCCGCCGGCATAGCCCTGATAGGCGCGGGTCGAATCCATGAAGCGGTCGCAAATCACCACGGCACCCCGTTTCAATGCTGGCCTGATCACTTCGTTCAGATGGCTGTCGCGCGCGGCATAATTCAGAAGTGCCTCTGCTTGCGGCGTCCAGCGCGCCGTATCGCCGGACACGAGCAAAGCCCTGACAGCTTCTGCCTCTGCCGTGCCGCCCGGTTCGCGCGTTTCCGCAACCTCGCGCCCGAGCGCCCGCAGGCGTTCCGCAGCGCGTTTCACCTGCGTGGACTTGCCAGCACCTTCACCGCCTTCGAACGTAATGAACATCAGCTGCCGAATGCCATGATCATCAGGCTGTCGAGCGCCCTGCTCCACATTGAACGATCAACGTCCACGCTGCCAGCTGCCAGCACCGGGATATCGGCGATGATGTCGCCCTGCACAATCACCCGCACGGAGCCAACCGTGTCGCCGGCCTTGACCGGCGCCATGAGGGGGCCGGTATAGGCAAGCCGCACTTCCACGGATTGTTGCTCCGCGGGCGACAGCGCCACGCGGAAATCATCCGCCGTCACAAGATCAACTGAGCGCGCCGTTCCGCCCCACACAGTCGCCTTGCCGACTTTTTCTCCCTTCTCATAAACGGAGAATTCCTGAAACTGGCCGAAGCCCCAATCCAGGAGCTTCTGCGCTTCGGCCTTGCGATCGGCAATTGAGGACAGCCCTGCGATCACCATGATCAGACGGCGGCCATCATGGTTGGCGGAACCGACAAGACCGTAGCCCGCTTCCTTGGTGTAACCGGTCTTCATGCCGTCAGCGCCCGGATAATCCTGCAGCAGCGGGTTGCGGTTCTGCTGGGTGATCTTGTTCCAGGTGAAGGACGGCTGGCTGTAATATTTGTAGTATTCGGGGAAATTCAAAATGATGTAGCGTGCCAGGATCGAAAGGTCGCGCACGCTCATGCGGTGTTCGGGATCGGGAAGCCCCGTGGCATTTTTGAATAGCGCGTTCTTAAGCCCCAGCTCCTTCGCCCGTTTCGTCATCCGTTCGGCGAAGGCCTGTTCGCTCCCCGCCATGCCTTCGGCAATGGCGATGCAGGCATCATTCGCCGATTGCACGATGACGCCCTGAATGAGATCGGAAAGCTTCACGCGGGAATTGAGTTCGGCATACATGGTGGAGCCGCCCGAGGAGGCGCCGCCGCTGCGCCAGGCATTCTCGCTGATGGTGAATTCCTGGTCCATCGTCAGCTTCCCCGCTTTCAGAGCTTCGAACACCATGACCATGGTCATGAGCTTGCTCATGGAGGCGGGCGGGATGGCGATATCCGCATCCTTCTCGAACATCACATGGCCCGAGCGGGCGTCGATGAGAATGGCTTCCAGCGCCTTGGTCTCAAACGGCGCTGGCGGAGTCTGCGCTCCTGCTCCGCCTGTAAACACGGACAGGGCCGCCAGCAGCAGAAGCAGGGTGCGTATCATGTCCCGAAATTACCGGCCCCGCCCCGCAATTGCAACGCGGGAGCGGGCGTTCGCGGATTTAGAGTGCCGCCTGCTGGCTATGGGCCACCACCACATGGGCATCGGGATGGCCGAGCGAGACAGCCTGATCAAGCGCCGTGTCGGCATCGCTCCGGTCGGCCAGCGGGCCGATGCGGACCCGGAAGAGCGGCGCGCCGTTGCCTGTCACCTCAAGCACCTGCACGGGCCACGCGGCGGCCAGCGATTCGCGAGCCTTTTCGGCATTCTTCGGGTCACCGAAGGAACCGATCTGCACGTAATAGTCATCTTCCATCCCCGATGCAGGCACGGGGGCAGCCGTTTGTGCCGGGGCCTCATAGGCAACGGTCACCGGAGCCGGATCAGCGATGACCTTCGCTTTGGCGGGCTTGGGCGTTGCGGCCGCAAACTGGATGTTGCCGCGTGGCTGCCTGCTGTCGCGATCAGCGGCGGCGATCATGCGTTTCATGGACGTGCCGCGCGCAAGCTCATCGTTCATGGCCATGAGATGGCTGCCGTTGTCGTTGAGCGGTGCGGGGCCGATATACTGCACCCGGACGGAGGCCGTGCCCTTGTTCTGATAGCCCAGAACCTGTGCCGCGCCCTTCGAGAGATCGATGACGCGGGTGCCGACGAAGGGCCCGCGGTCGTTCACGCGCACCACCACCTCACGGCCATTCTCGAGATTAGTCACCTTCACATAGCATGGCAGCGGCAGCGTGGCGTGCGCGGCAGTCAGCTTTGCCATGTCGAACCATTCGCCGTTCGATGTCATGCGGCGGTGAAACTGCGGGCCGTACCAGGAGGCGACGCCCTGCTTGTCGTAGTTCTCATCCTCGCGCGGCGTGAACGTGCGCCCCGCAACCTGATAGGGCTTGCCCACCATATATCTGCCGCCGCCCATGGGGATGGGGCCTTTGCCCTTGTAATAGGGGCTTCCCTTGCCTGCGAAAGGATCAAGCTTGGCGGTTTTGGTCGGTCCCGACGAACAGCCAGCCAGCGCAATGCCAACGGCCAGAAGGCACATCCAGACGACACCCAATCGGCGCATATCACCACCCCATACTCAGGCGATTCCCGGCGCCGTCCCCACGTGACCGGAAATCCACATGCCGAGTATTTGCGCCGTGCTCGTTAATAGCGGGTGTGCGGGTATAGTTAATAATCCGTGAGCGGATTATTGGTCGGAGGATGCGGCAGCGAGACGCCGTTCGTTGGTCACGGCAGCGCTGTTCCCCTTGGCCGCTGCCTGGTGATAAAAATCAGCCGCTTTCTTGGCGTCTTTCTCGGTGCCCCAGCCCATCTCATACATGCCGCCCAGATTGTTGAGCCCCCACGGGTCGCCCTGCGCGCTGGCTTCCTGAAACAGCTTGAAGGCCTGCGCCAGGTCACGCGTCACGCCTTTGCCGTTCAGGTACATGACGCCGAGATTGTTCTGCGCGTCGGCGAGTTTCAGGTCCGCCGCCTTGCGATACCATTCCACTGCCTTGGCCGGATCGGCCGGCACGCCCTGCCCGTTCTGGTAGAGCTGCCCCAGCGCATTCATCGCCTTGGCGTTGCCCTTGGAAGCCGCGTCCTGGTAGAGCTTGGCCGAGGTGGCAAAATCCTGTTTCAGGCCCTTGGCCCCCTTGGCCACGATGCGGGCCAGGCGGTATTGCGCCTCCACATTTCCCTGCAACGCGGCGAGGCGATAGAATTTTGCCGCCTCGGCGGGGTTCAGATCAGCGCCGTCAGCGCCCGACTCATAGGCTTCCGCCACCGAAAGCTGGGCATCCTCGTCACCCACCTGCGCAAGTTTGAGCCGCTTGTCGAACGGCACGGAATTGACGGATTGCGCCAGAACAGGCGAAACCGCCAGCAGGATGGCCACCAATGTCCCCAGGGTCTTCTTCATTACAACGCCACTCCAACCCCGTCCCGAGGGGATTCTAGACCAGCCATGCCCTCCCGGCAATTGTGCGGGCGGGCCAATTCGGATAGCTTTGGACACCCAACAAAAGGAAACGCGCATGAGCAACGTCACCTCGCTGAAATCCGCCCAATCCATTGACAAGGACGAGTGGCAAATGCGTGTCGACCTTGCGGCGGCATTCCGGCTGTCGGCCCGCAATGACTGGCATGAAGGGGTGGCCAACCACCTGAGCCTCGCCGTATCGCCCGATGGCAAGAAGTTCCTGATGAACCCGCGCTGGATGCATTTCAGCCGTATCAAGGCCTCTGATCTGATGCTGCTGGATGTGGATGACAAATCCACCATGGACCGTCCGGACGCGCCCGACCTCACCGCCTGGTGCCTGCACGGCCGCCTGCACGCCGCCCTGCCGCAGGCGCGCTGCATCATCCATCTCCATCCCGCCTATGGGACCGCCATCGCCTCGCTGGCCAATCCCGATCTTCAGCCCATCGACCAGAACACGGCGCGCTTCTACAACCGCATCGCCTTCGACATGGGCTATGGCGGCATGGCCAATACCAATGAGGAAGGCGACCGCCTTGCCCGCCTCATGGGCAACAAGCAGATCATGATGATGGGCAATCATGGCGTGCTCGTCTGCGCCGCCACCGTGGCCGAGGCCTATGACCTCACCTACTATCTCGAACGCGCCTGCCGGAACCTGGTGCTCGCCTATCAGACGGGCCAGCCGCTGCATGTGATGACGGGTGACGTGGCGGAAAAAACCGCCCAAGAATGGGAAGGCGACCGCGAGCAGTTCCTCGCCCATTTCGCCGAAATGAAGCGCATTCTCGACCATGAGGACGCCTCCTACGCCAATTGACCGGCTTGACCGCCCAGATGCCTCCGCCTAAATCCACCCCGCCGGTTCATCCGGAGGGGTGGCAGAGCGGTCGATTGCGGCGGTCTTGAAAACCGTTGAGGGTTCACGCCCTCCGGGGGTTCGAATCCCTCCCCCTCCGCCAGAACCCGTTCGCGCCAGTTCCAACTCGTCCCCCGCCGTACAATGCACCCTGATAAATCAGGGGCTTACATCCCTACGCGACCGCCGCTATATTGGCTCGCACGCCCCCAACCGCCATTTGTGCTGACGGCGTCAATCTTCAAGCCACGCGACGCAAGGCTCGCCCCGAGGCTGTGTGGGGTCGCGTCGTCCGCTTCGGCCTCCGCCAGGACCTGGTCCCGGTGAAGTTCCGCGTTTTCGGTTTCACATGGCCGCCGACCTGCCCAGAAGCGACACTCCCTGTCCGACATCAATCCGCGTGCCAAACTGCTCTCCGCAAAGAGCGGTCTTGAATCAAAATTCAGGTGATTGGGGAATCCACTTTATCAACACTACCTAGGGCATCGCCGAATAAAGAATATGGACCAGTCCTGAGCGAATTTCCGGAGCTACTTGCATCGCCCTCTCTATCCAGGGATGTTAGTATGTTGCACGGTTATTACTGTTTTTTTGTGTTCTAGCAGGTTCAGGTTTGAACATCACTGAATGCGATGACCTGAAGAAACGAGGAGGTTCAAAGATGACGCGGCGATTTAAGATTGGTGAGCATGTGAGTTGGAACTCCGAAGCCGGCCGGGTTTCGGGAACCATCATCGCTGTCCACACGAAGGATTTCGACTACAAGGGTTACACGCATCGCGCGACGGAGGATGATCCCCAATACGAGATCAAGAGCGACAAGACGGATCATATCGCCGCACACAAGGGCAGCGCCCTCAACGATGCATGACGTGGCGCAGGCATGACGCCGCCCTTTTTCACCATCGGCCACTCGAACCGGAGCATCGGGGAGTTTGTCGATCTGCTACGGGAACAGCAGGTCGAACGCCTCGCCGACATCAGGAAAATGCCGATGTCGAGAGCGAACCCGCAATTCAACGAAAACACGCTGCGGGAATCCCTCCACGCTTTCCAGATCGCTTATGAACATATCGCCGCTCTGGGCGGCCTTCGGGGCAAGGCCCGAACATTGGGTGCCGCGATCAATGGCCTCTGGGTGAACAAGAGTTTCCACAACTATGCGGACTACGCGCTTTCCGAGCCGTTTCACGCAGGATTGCGCCACCTGATCGAGATAGGCCGCGAACGGCGTACGGCGATCATGTGCTCAGAGGCGGTTTGGTGGCGATGCCACCGCCGGATCGTCGCCGACTATCTGATCGCCAGCGGCCAGACCGTCTTCCATATCATGGGTCCAGACCGCATCGAGCCTGCTCGTCTGACGACAGGCGCCATCGTGCAATCCAACGGGAGCATTCTTTATCCCCCCTCTCAAGAGGTTGAAACACGAGATAGCGCCTGAGTTCTCCAATATCGCGCATCATCCGCGAAACCGCAGCGTTTCGACGAACAGGGCGAAAGCCGCCGAGGCGTGGCGTCTGTTCGGATAGTAGAGGTGATAGCCCGGCAGGTCGGGCGTGAACTTCGCTAGCACCCGCGTCAGGCGGCCGGCGTCGAGATGGGGCTGGACCTGATCGAGCGGCAGATAGGCGAGACCGTGCCCATCGCGCGCGGCGTCGAGGATCAGGTCGATACTGTTGAGCACGAGTGGTCCGTCGATCCTGACCCGCGTTTCGCGCGCGCCGCGCGTCAGCCGCCAGCCGTAGAGCGTGCCGGATGTCGGCAGACGCAGATTCACGGCACGATGGTCGACAAGCTGGGCCGGGGATGCGGGCGGCGGGTGCAGGCGGAAATAATCCGGCGAACCGACGATCGCCATCGGCGTGTCCGGCCCGATGCGCATGGCGATCATGTCCTTGGCGATGTCGCCGCCGAGCCTGACGCCTGCGTCGAAGCGGTCCCCCACCACGTCGGCAAGGCCGTAATCGACGGTGATCTCGACCTTGATGTCGGGATTGCCGGGCAGCAGCCGCTTCATGGCGGGGACGATGATGGTCTTGGCCGCATGTTCCACGGCGGTGATGCGGATCGTGCCGGACGGCCGGTCCCGCAGATCGCCGAGCGCGGCAATGGCGGCGTCGAGATCGTGCAGCATGGGGCCGAGCGTTGCGATCAGCCGCTCACCGGCCTCGGTGGGTGCGACGCTCCGAGTGGTACGGGACAGCAGGCGGACCCGCAGCCGTTCCTCGGTCCGCCGCACGATCTGGCTGAGTGCTGATTGCGCCATGCCCAAACGCTGCGCCGCCTTGGTGAAACTGCGCTCTTCGGCCACCACCACGAAGGCCGTCAGATCGGCGATTTCATCCCGTCGCATTCATCACTCCAGTGATAGGTTCAATATTGATTTCCCGTCTAATCAGCATAATCGTTCTGACCTAGATTACGCCCATCGGCAAGGGTGAACACGCACCGGGCCGCAAGGTTTCAACTCAAGGAGAGAGAAAATGGGCAAAATCAGCTTCACCAATTCGAACAATCCGGCGATCATCATGTCGGCCGTCATCAATTTCCCCGCGGGCTTCGACGAGAAGAAGCGCTATCCGGCGATCGTCGTCTCGCATCCGGGCGGCGGTGTGAAGGAACAGACCGCCGGAACCTATGCGAAGAGGCTCGCCGAACAGGGTTTCGTGACGATCGCCTTCGACCGCTCCTATCAGGGCGAAAGCGGCGGAGCACCACGCCAGCTCGAAAATCCCCATGTCAGCGCCGAGGATGTCAGCGCGGTGATCGATTATCTGACCACGCTGCCTTACGTGGACAAGGAGCGGATCGGCGCCATGGGCATCTGTGCGGGCGCCGGCTACACCGTCAATGCCGCGATCCAGGACCGGCGCATCAAGGCGATCGGCACCGTCAGCGCGGTCAATATCGGATCGATGTTCCGAAACGGCTGGGAGAACAACGTCAGGTCGATCGACGCGCTGCCCTATGTCGAAGCCGGATCGAACGCCCGCACGTCGGACGCCGCGGGCAAGGGCTACGTGACGATGCCGCTGGCGCCGCTCGCCGAAAAGGACGCGCCGAACGAGGAGCTGCGGCAGGCCTGGGAATATTACCACACGCCGCGCGCCGAATGCTCCACCGCCCCGGGCTTTGCCACGCTGCGCAGCCTGAACCAGATCATCACCTACGATGCCTACCACATGGCGGAGGTCTATCTGACCCAGCCGATCCAGATCGTCGCGGGCAGCGTGGCAGGCAGCAAGTGGATGAGCGACGATCTCTACGACCGCGCCGCCAGCACCGACAAGAGCATCCACATCGTCGAAGGCGCCAACCACATGGACCTCTATGACGGCCGGGCATTCGTCGATGAAGCGGTTTCCGTTCTGGCGCCGTTCTTCACGGCGAAGCTCCAGGTCCATGCCGCAGTCGCGCAGGCCGCCGAATAACGGAAGCACCGGCGCACTTGGTCGCACTATGACCTTTACGACAAGCCGGAGCCAACCGGCATTGCGCTGAACCGCGTCATTCCCTTCCTGAAGCAACATCTCGGGGAAGCCGTGGCTTCGCACGAAGCAAAAGCTGCTGCATAAGTCGATGTGGCGCGGTCTTCGCGATGGAGGCCGTGCCCGCTCTTCCGGCAAAGGACAATCCAATGACCAAAGTTCTCATTCTCGGCGCCAGCGGCCAGATCGCGCGCCACGTCGTTTCGGATCTCGCGGGCGATGACCGGATCGCGATGACGCTGTTCGCCCGCGACGCCCGCAAGCTGCCGAAGAGTCCTGTAGGCTCATCTGTCGTTCAGGGCGATGTGCTCGATCGTGCAGGCCTCGATCGCGCGATGGCCGGGCAGGATGTGGTCTACGCCAACCTGACCGGCGTGGACCTCGACGATCAGGCGAAAAACATCATCGCTTCGATGCGGGCAGCGGGCGTCAAGCGCCTGGTTTTCGTCCTGGCGCTCGGCATCTATGATGAAGTTCCGGGTGCGTTCGGCAAATGGAACCGCCAGACGATCGGCGAGGATTTGAAACCGTTCCGGCGCGCGGGCGATGTAATCGAAGCGTCCGGTCTCGATTACACCATCATCCGCCCAGCGTGGCTGACGGATGAAGACGAGATCGACTACGAGACCACCGCCAAGGGCGAAGCGTTCAAAGGCACGGTCGTGTCACGCAAAAGCGTTGCTGATTTGATCGCAACGATCATCCGATCACCGGCGGCTCACATCCGCACCAATCTCGGCATCAACAAGCCCGGCACTGATGCCGACAAGCCATATTTCATGTGAGTATGAGGGCGGCGGCTTTCCTGAACAAGATTGCCGCCGCTCGTCACCGCGGCTTCGCATTGGCGCCCAAGTGGCCGCCGTTTGCAACTTGCGGGGCCCGCCAAAGCGGCACTTTCCTGTTGCCTCGAAATGAGCCTGCCCCTATTCCAGCCTTGATCGCGCGGCCTTGGCTGGGGTGCTGACATGAGAGCGTTCTTGTTGAGCGGTGGAATTCTTGCCTTATTGGTTTTCCCTCAAGTCCCGGCGCAGGCTGCCACTTTTGACTGCACGCTGAAAACGCTTGCGCCGGACGAAAAGGCCATTTGCGCCAACCGGGATCTGAACGACGCCGATGTTCAGATGGTCACCACCCTCAACCTGCTCTCTGGCCTCATGATGATGGGAAGCCGCGGCGCCATGTGGGACGATCAGGCGGCATGGCTGAAACAGCGGCAATCCTGCGGCGCGAATGCAAGTTGCATCCGCAGGGCTTATGATGCACGGCTCAAGGCACTTCAGGGCATCTATGATGGGTTGAACAAGCCGATGTGACGCTAGGATTCATTTCGCCATGCGGTTGATCCGTCATTTTCTTTTCGTTTTCGTCATCTTTGTATTGGCCACATCGTCGCCGGCTGCCGCCAACGGCCCGCCAATGGCAGATGCCGTTGTGCTCATCATTCGCCACGCCGACAAACCGGAAGCAGGCTCTGAGCTTTCAGCAGACGGAAAAAACCGCGCCGAAGCCTACGCGCATTATTTCAATCCCTTCGTGACATCCAGCGGCGCGCTGACGCCCGATATGCTCATCGCATCCGCCGACAGCGGCAACAGCCAGCGCCCCCGCCTCACGCTGGAACCCTTGAGCAAAGCGATCGGCATTGCCATCGATACCGAATTCGCTAATCACAACGAAAAGGAATTGGCTGCTTTCCTGTTTCAGGTACAGCATGGCAAGATCATCCTCATTGCATGGCATCACGGGCGGATTCCAAAGCTGATCGCGGCTTTGGGCGGTGATCCTTTCCGGTTCTTTCCGGATGGGCACTGGCCCGATGACATCTATAACCAGGTCATCGTGCTGCGCTTCGATGCCGCCGGGGCTCTCGCCTCGCAGCAGATGGTGCAAGAGCCATTCTGAAAGACAAGCGGCCTCCCGTCACCAGACGGGAGGCCGCCACCACTCTTTTAATCTTGCTCAGTTCAGACCGAGCTTGCCACGCAGCGTCGAGAGGTCTTCGGCCAGGGTGTTGACGGCAGCGGCGAGAACCTTGCGGTCTTCCTCGCTCAGCTTGTCATAAAGCATGTAGCCGTCGCCTTCCTGATACTTGGCCAGCGTCGCGTCCACCTTGTCGAAATTGGCGGTGACTTTGGCGACGAAATCGGCTTCCTGCTTTTCGATCAGCGGGCGCGTAAGATCAAAAATCTTGCGCGAGCCATCGAAGTTGCCTTTGAAATCCGCAAGATCGGTGTGGGAGTAGCGGTCTTCCTCACCCGAAATCTTGGTGGCCGCCACCTCTTCCATCAGCGCCGCAGCACCGCCCACTACCTTGTCCGGCGGGAAGGTCAGGTCGGCAATGCGCTTGTCGAGTTCCTTCACATCCGAGAGAAGCTTGTCGGCGATGGGCGCCAGGCCTTCAGCCGAGTTCTTCACCCACAGGCCGTATTCGATGCGATGGAAGCCCGGGAAGCCCGGATCATCTTCCTTTTTTTCATAGTCGTCGGCGCGCGAGTCGATCGAGGCGTCGAGATCGCTGAAGAGTTCAGCGATGGGCTCCACCGCTTCATAGCTCATGCGGGTTTTGGCGAAGAGGCTTTTGGCTTTCTCTACATCGCCGGCCTTCACGGCGCCGGTAAAGGCGGTGGTGTCCGTCACCAGTTGGTCAAGCTTGCCGGAGACATAGATCTTGTATTCGCTGATTGGCTCTACGAGGTCGAGCGCTTCGGCGCGCGCGGCGCCCATGGCGCATATCAGGAAAAGTGCGGTCGTGGCCAAAAGTCTCTTGATCTGCATGCGTCGCTCTCCTTGTTTGGTTTTCAGTTTGTAAGCTCTGGTTTCATGTTTTCAGGGCGGCAATGAGAGTCTGGCCGAGATAGCCGCCCTCCTCCGCCACACCGGGCAACACGAAGAAAAATCCGCCGCCCACAGGCTTGATGTATTCTTCCAGAGGTTCACCATCGAGGCGGTGCTGGACAGCGATGAAGCCCTGATCGAGGTTCGCCTGATAGCAGATGAACAGCAGGCCCTGATCGAGATGGCCTGAGCGCGCCACGCCGTTGGAATAGTTGAACGGACGGCGGAGAATGAGATTGTTGCCGCCGTGGGGATTGCGCGGATTGGCAAGGCGGATATGCGAATCAAGCGGCGTGTGAACGCCATCCGGATCGTTGGCGAAATCCGGCACATCGCTTTCATGGCTGCCGCCGCTCATCGGCGCGCCGTTCATCTTGCGGCGGCCAAAAATACGCTCTTGCTCGCCCAAAGGCGTGCGGTCCCAGCGTTCGACGAAATTACGGATGATCCGCACCGCCTGATAGGTGCCGTTCAAAGCCCATGCAGGCTCATCATCGTCAGCGCCAACCCAGACCAGCTTCTCCATGAGAGAAGAGTCAGAGGCATTGGGGTTGGCGGAGCCATCAATGAAGCCGAGGAAGTTGCGCGCGTTTTCATGCACGCCGTCGGCGCGCGGCGGCACCACGGGCACGGCTCCCTCCTGTTTCCAGTTGATCACCAGGCGGTCGGGAAGGTTTTTCAGAATATCGCGCAGGGCGTGAATGTTGGTGTCCTGCGTGTTGGCGCAGAACTGCAGCGCGATATCGCCGTGGCATTGCTCGGCCAGAAGCGCGTCGTTGCGGAATTCCGGCATGCGGCGGAGCGATTTGGGCTTGAGCGCCGCGAGCCACGGGCGCTTTTCAAACAGTGACGCGCCGAAAGACAGCGTGATGGTGAGATTGTCGGGTTTGAACACCGGGCCGAGGATGCCAGAATCCGGCGGCGGCAGTTTAGGATCGCCGGCTTCAACAGTGCCGCCATGGGTGAGGACGACCATTCGGTCCGTCAGGCGCTTCAGAAGGTCTTCCAGTTCATCAGGCGTATCGGCGATGACATCAAACGAAGCGATCATGCCGTGGGCGGGCCGCGCGTTCACGATGCCGGACTGCCGCGCCCCATAGAAGGGCTGCCTGTCGTTAAGCGATGAGGTGCCGATCGGCGCCACCGTGACGTTGCCGTCCGCCTTGGCCAGCGCCGGGGCGGCGAGTATGGCACCACCAGAGATAGCCAATCCCTTGAGGAGATTGCGCCGTTGCGGCTGGTGATTGGTCCCGTGTGTCTTCACGCCCTGTTGCATCGGGCTCTCCTAGTTGAGGCTGAGGCTGGCATTCGCTTTCGCCAGCGCATCCGCGAGTGCGGTAAACGCCGCGGCAAGCTTGTCGCGCCCCGCTTTGTCGATGGTGTCGTAATGTGGATATTGGCCGTCTTTCATGGTGGCATCGACGGCGGCATTGGCGGCAGCCAGCTTTTCATCGAGATCGGCCGCGGTCTGCGGCGAAGCTGTGGCGAGTGCCGGCTTCAGCAGCGAAATCAGCTTGCCGATGCCGAGAAGATTGCCGTGGAATTCGGTAAGATCGGATTTGGCGTATTTATTTTCGCCATTGGGCACCTGGCGGTCCGCCATGCGGGAGGAAAGCTTCGCGGCATTGGCGGCAAGATCGGATGGCTGCACCTTGGCGGCCTTCAGCCGGTCGCCCAGCCCGTCGACATCGGCAGCCAGCTTTGCCGCAATCGGCGCAAGGCCATCCAGGCTCGATTTTGCAAAGAGGCCATATTCGATGCGATGCAGGCCGATAAAGGCTGGATCGTCTTCGCGCTTGCCGAGATCGTCAGCCAGCGGATTAATGGCCGACTCGGCATCAGAGAGGCGCAGCATGATCGAGGCGATCTTGCCATAGTCCTGACGGATCTGCGGATAAAGCGCCTTGGTGCCGGCTAGATCGCCCGCAGTGACAGCATCGGCAAGCTTGTGCGTCTCGGCGGCCAGTGTTGCCGCGTTGAGGCGCAGGAACACCTTGTATTCGGCAATCGCCCCCAGGAACACCTTGTCGTCCGGCTTTGTCGAGACGCCCGTACTGTCGGTGGACGCGGTAACGGTGATGGTCCCTTGCGGATTGGTGAGAAGGCCGCAGGTCATCTGATAGGCACCCGGAGAGAGGTGTGCCGTCACCGTCTGGGTGAAGCCGGGAAGTATATTCTCCTTTTCCTCCACGACCATCACGCCATCGAGGATTTCCCATTCCACGGTCCTCTCTGATGCGTTTTGGACGAGGAAGGTGTTCTTCCCGGCGGGCACCGTGAGCGTATTGGGATCGCAGGCGTTGGCGCGGATCGTGACTTTCAAGTTGCCCGATGATTCAGGCGCCCGCGCAGTCTTCAGCGCCAGCGTGAACGCCGCGACACCCGCTATGGCCAGAAGCCCGGCGCCGATGGCGGCAAGGCGAAGCGTGCGCGCCGATTTCTTGTGATCTGCCATGTCAGCTCCGCGCCGTGTTTGCAGCAAGTTTTGATGAAGATGCGGACGGCCGCAGGAACAGGAACAGCGTCACCGCGAGGAACACCGCATAGACAATCACCTCGCCCATGGTTGGCGCTTCACGATAGTTGAGAAGGCCCGACAGCGTGGCGCCGGCGACGCTTGATTCCGGCAGAACGCCGCTCAGGTCAAAGGCGCGGTGCTGCAGGCCATTCCAGACGCCTGCCTCATGCAGATTGCGCAGCACACTGGCGAGAAGCCCCGCCGCCACGAACAGAATGAAGATGCCCGTCCAGCGGAAAAACCGCCGGAGATGAAGCCGGATGCCGCCATAGAAGATGGCAAAGCCGATTGCCGCCGCCACCAGAACGCCGGCCAGCGCCCCCAGCGGTGCTGCGGGGCCGGTGCTTTGCTGGAAGATGGCGAGAAGAAAGAAGATCGATTCGAGCCCTTCGCGCGCCACGGCAAAGAACACCATGCCTGTGAGCGCCCAGCCCACGCCGTTGGACGACGCCATGGCGCCATCAATGGAGCGTTGCATATCGTGTTTGAAGGTCCGCGCGGCGCGGCGCATCCAGAACACCATGGACACCAGCACGAAAACAGCAATCAGCCCGACCGCCGCTTCGAACAGTTCCTGTGCCTTCTGCGGCAGTTCCGAGCCAATAAAAATAAGCCCTGCGCCTGCGAACAAAGACACGGCCAGGGCGAGAAAAACACCCACCCAGACGGCAGGCAGCCATTCGCCCCGGCCGCTCTGCTTCAGATAGCTCGCAACGATTCCGGTAATGAGCGCGGCTTCGATGCCTTCGCGCAGCATGATCAGGAAACTTGCCAACATGGATGAAGGTCCGATTGAATGTCGCCCGAGGAATGCCGAGCGATTTAGTCGGAAATTAGTCTAGCTTTCCGCGCTGCGGAAAACAACTCATGTTTTGCGGCGATTTGACGCGCGCAACACTTTGGAATCATTCCAGCTTTTAATGCCAGAGCAGCCCGGAGAGGTGGCTATTTTTCACGGAATGCGTGGGCAATCTGATCGTTCAGCGGTTTCAGGAGATACGACAGCGGCGAGCGTTCGCTGGTCTGGATGAAGGCTTCGGCCGGCATGCCGGGCTTGAGCTTTTCGCCATTGAGCTTGGCCAGTTCATCCGGCGCGATATGTAGGCGCACCGCATAAAACGCCGGGCTGTTCTGGTCGGTGCGGCTCACATCTGCCGCCACCTGCGTGACCTCGGCATGAATTTCCGGCGTAAAGCGCGAGTTGAAGGCGGGGAATCGCACCTTGGCCAATTGCCCCACATGCACCTGATCGATGTTCTGCGGCGTCACCTGCGCCTGCAGCACCAATTCATCCGTGGCCGGAGCAATCAGCATCAGCGTTTCAGCGGGCTGGATGACGCCGCCGATGGTATGCAATGCCAATTGATAGACATCGCCTTCAATGGGTGATTTGACGGAGGTCCGGCTCAGGCGCCCAAGTGCTGAGGCCTTCCGTTGCATGTATTCGGCAATCTTGCCTTCGGAATCACGCACATCGGTGAGCGATTGTGTGCGCTCATCTTCATCGATTTGCAAAATGGCAAGCTTGATCTCGCTGATCTTGATGGCAGCGCCCGCCTTGTTGGCGATCAGCTCCCCCTTCTCGCCTTCGAGCGAGGCAATCATGCGCTGATCTTCAAGCACGCGCGACTTGGCGACGAGCCCCTTGCTGAGCAGCTCCGTCAGGCTTTTCAGATCATCCTGCACCAATTCGATCTGGCTCTGCTTGGCGGCGATCTGCGCGGCCATGCCATCGATCTGCTCGCCCATCTGGCCGATCTGCTGGGTAAGCTGGTCTTTCTTGCCTGCCAGCGACGCCCGGCGGGCATCAAAGAGATGCTCCTGCCCGGTCAGAATCCGATCAACGGCTGGGTCGCCGCGGCGGGCCAGAAGGTCTTCGGGAAATGCGATCTTGTCCAAGCCGTCGCGCACAGCCTCGAGCCGCGCGCGCTTGGCGCTTTCTTCATCGAGCAGGCCGTTGATGATGCCGAGTTCAGCCTTCGTATCCGTATCATCCAGGATCACCAGATCCTGGCCCGGCATCACGTGGTCGCCATCCTTCACCAGAATCTGGCGGACGATACCGCCTTCCTTCTGCTGGATGCGCTTGGTGTTGCTTTCAGAAACAATCGTTGATGAGGCAATCACCGCCCCGTTGATCGTCGTGGCCGCCGACCAGCCGCCGAAGATTGCCACCATGGCAAATATCGAGGTGTAGCCGATGATCTGCAGGCGGCGGAGCGATGCGGTGGTGTTGAATGGCTTGCTCATGATTTACCCCCGCTCTGCCTGGACAAGGGCCGGTGGTTGAATCGGCTCCACATTGTTCTGCGTGGCGGGGCGCATCATCACCTTGCGCATGATCTCATCGCGGGGTCCGAGTGCCGCCACCTTGCCATCCGACAGCACAAGCATCTTGCCGATGGCCGCGAGCGCGCTGGGCCGGTGGGCAATCACCACCACCGCCGCGCCGCGCTGCAGCGCGTGGCGGATGGCGTGATCGAGCGCAGCCTCGCCCTCGGCGTCGAGATTGGAGTTGGGCTCGTCGAGAACGAAAAGCACCGGTTCGCCATACATGGCGCGGGCGAGCGCAATGCGCTGGCGCTGGCCTGCGGAGAGGCGCGAGCCGTTTTCGCCAAGCGGCGTGTTGTAGCCCTCAGGCAAGCGCATCACGAGATCATGCACATTGGCGAGCTTTGCGGCTTCCACCACCTTGTCGGGATCGACGGCGGGATCGAAGCGGGAGATGTTCTGCATCACCGTGCCGTCGAACAATTGCACGTCCTGCGGCAAATAGCCGATGAGGCGGCCCAGAATGTCGCTGTCGCGCTGGTCGAGCGTGGCATTGTCGAGGCGGATGGCGCCGCGCGTCGGCGCCTGAATGCCCACCAGCGCGCGAGCCAGCGTTGACTTGCCAGCCCCCGTAGGCCCGATGACGCCGATCCCCTCGCCCGGGCCGACGCTGAAGGATATGCCGTTGAGCAGCGGCTTCTCGACGCCCGGGAGCTGGATATAAAGCTGCTCGACATCCAGCTTGCCGCGGGGCACCGGAAGCGGCATGCGGTTCGGCGCAGGCGGCACGGACTTCAGCATCTGCGTCAGCCTCTCACGGGCCTTGCGGAAGCTCAGGAATTGCTGCCAGTTGGCAACCGCCGTTTCAACAGGCGCCAGCGCGCGCGACATGATGATCGAGGCGGCAATCATCGAGCCCGAGGAAATTTCCTGCTTGATCGCAAGGTAGGCGCCGAGCGCCAGAATGCCCGACTGGATCATCAGGCGCAGCACGCGTGAAATGGCGCCCAGGCCGCCGCCCGCGTCATTGGCCTTCGTCTGCGCATCAAGGGCTGCCTGATGCACGGTCGACCAGCGGTCACGCAATGCGCCGCACATGCCCAGCGAATGAAGCGCCTCGGCATTGCGGCGGCCTTCATCCATCATGATCGAAGCCTTGACGGTTGCCTTCGTGGCCTCCGTCACGGGTGTCCGGGTGCTCCGTTCCGACAGCACCGCCAGGACAAAAATCGCGATGGCAGCCCCGAGCGAGGCCAGGCCAAGCACCCAGTGCATGGCGAAGATGACCAGCAGATAGACCGGAACCCAGGGCATATCGATGAAGGCGAAGGGGCCGGTGCTGGAGAGATATTGACGGATGGTCGCGAGATCATTGACCGGCTGCCCGCCCACGCCGGGCGTGCGCTTCAGGGCATGGGCTGCCACCACGTCGAACACGCGACCGCGCAATTGTTCTTCCGTGCGGCGGCCGATCCGGACCATCATGCGGGCTCGGAGATATTCCATGAGGCCATAATAGGCATAGAGTACGCCCACGATGGCCGTGAGGGCCACCAGCGTCGGCACGCTCTGGGACGTCAGCACACGGTCATAGACCTGCATCATGAAGACAGGTCCAATGAGCATCAGCACGTTCACCACGCAGCTGAAAATCACGGTTGACACCAGCGCGCCGCGGCACGCGGCGTTCACGGCTTTCAGTTCGTCGGCGCCGGCATCAGGGCGGGGAAGCGCTACAGTCACGATCTACCTATGTGTTGGTCAGCCGGGGATTTTACGCACGCGAGATTGCGAAATCCTTTCGGATACGCCTATTACGCTCTTTTAATGGATTGGACCTGAACCGGAAATTAACCCCGGCGCTTGGCAGGCCAATGCCCCCTCGGCTATCCTGCCTCGGATTCTAAGGGAAAACAACATGCATATACTCGTCATCGGTGCCGGCGGAATGGTCGGCCAGAAGCTCATTGCACGCCTGAGCGCGGGCGCCCTGCCGGTCACCCGGCTGACCCGGCACGACATCGTTCTGCCGTCACCGCCTCCTGCGTCCAGCTTTCCGGTGGAAACCTTTGTTAGCGATATGTCGATGCCGGGCGAGGCGGAAAAACTGATCGCCCTCAAACCGGACCTGATTTTCCATCTGGCCGCCATCGTCTCGGGCGAGGCCGAGGCTGATTTCGAGAAGGGTTACCGGATCAATCTGGACGGAACGAGATACCTGTTCGAGGCCATCCGCAAGGCAGGCGGCGGTTACAAGCCCAAGGTTGTCTTCACCTCTTCCATCGCCGTCTTCGGCGCGCCGTTCCCCGAAGCCATCGGGGATGAATTCTTCACCACCCCCCTCACCTCCTACGGCACGCAGAAGGCGATCTGCGAACTGCTGCTGAACGATTATTCCCGCCGCGGCTTCTTCGATGGCATCGCACTCAGATTTCCTACCATCTGCGTGCGGCCGGGCAAGCCCAACAAGGCGGCCTCAGGCTTCTTCTCCGGCATCATCCGCGAACCGCTGGCGGGCCAGGAAGCCATCCTGCCGGTGAGCGAGGATGTGCGGCACTGGCACGCCAGCCCGCGCGCCGCCATCGACTTCCTGATCCAGTCGGCACAGCTTGATACCGCCAAACTGGGCAATCGGCGCACTTTGGCGCTTCCCGGCGTTTCCTGCACGGTGGGCGAGCAGATCGCGGCCCTGAAGCGCGTGGCGGGAGAGAAGGTCGCGAACCTGATCCGCCGCCAGCCCGATGAGACCATCATGAAAATCGTCGCCGGCTGGCCGCGCAACTTCGACCCCAAGCGCGCCATTGCCTTGGGATTCAAGGCGGAAAACTCCTTCGATGACATCATCCGCGTCCACATCGAGGATGAACTGGGCGGAAAGATCGCGGGATGACGCGCAGCGCCTACGTTTCCCAGCTCTTTGATCTCTCAATGGCCATGCTCACAGCGGTGGGGGCCGACAAGCCCTCCGCCGAGGCCGCCAGCTACGCCATGCTGCATGCGTCCCTGCATGGCGTGGAAAGCCATGGCATTCGCCTTCTTCCCTTCTATGCGGAAAGCGTGCGCACCGGCCTGGCGGTGGGCCAGCCCGACATCAAGGTCAGCCATCCGCGCCGCGCCGTGGCGCTGGTGGATGCCGGAAACAGCCTGGGTCATATCGCAACCTACCGCGCCATGGATGAGGCCTGCGGCATCGCCAGGGAGTGCGGTATCGGCATGGCGGCGGTCATCCACTCCACTCATTTCGGCGCTGCCGGGGCCTATGCGCTGGCAGCAGCCGATGCGGGCTTCATCGGATTCATCACCGCCAATTCGGGCTCCTTCGTGATCCCCCATGGCGGGACGAAACCCATGCACGGCACCAGCCCCATTGCGCTGGCCGCTCCAAACCCCAAGGGTGACCCCTTCCTGCTGGACATGGCAACCAGTTCCATCCCGTGGAACAAGGTTCTGAGGTATAGGACGGAAGGCATTGTTTTACCTGAAGGAGTTGCCGTCGACGAACACGGGAAATTCGTCACCGATCCGCACAAGGCGCGGGCTTTGGCGCCGGTGGGCGGAGCCGATTTCGGCTACAAGGGCGCGGGGCTTGCAGGTATCGCCGAAATTCTGGGCGGCGTTCTGACCGGCATGCGCCTGTCGACCGAACAGGATGGACGCGCGCTGGGCGACAGCGAGATGGGCCATTTCGTAATGGCGATTGACCCCACGCTGTTCATGAGCCTGGAGCAGTTCGGCGAGCGGCTGGACACCTATCTCCAGGCCTTCAAGGCGCAGCCCGGCACCTATGCGGCAGGCGGGCCTGAATGGGAGAAGCGGCGCGAGCGCGAAGTCCACGGCATTCCTTTGCCCGATGGGCTCTATGCGGAGCTCAAGGCGGCGGCGGATAAGGCGGGCGTGCCCTTCGAGATCTGACATGGCCCAGGCGCCCAAAGAGAACAAGACGCTCGGCATTCTCTGGATGCTGCTCACGCTGCTGTTTTTCATCTCGCTCGATTCACTGATGAAATACCTGATGCAGAGCTATCCGCTCATTCAGGTAACCTGGGCGCGCTTCTTCTTTGCCACCATCATTGCCATCATGCTGGCGGGCAAGCGCCTGCCCACACTCATGATCAGCCGGGCGCCGAAGTTGCAGCTCGTGCGTTCGGTGCTGCTGATGTCGACGACAGGCCTCTTCAATGCCGGCATCCGCACCACGGCACTCGCTACCGCCACCACAGTGATGTTCACCAGCCCCCTGCTGGTGACGGTTCTCTCCGTGCCGCTGCTGGGCGAGAAGGTGGGCGTGCGGCGATGGATCGGAGTCGCCGTCGGATTTCTCGGCGCGATGATCGTGGTCAGGCCCTGGCAGAGCGAAATGACGGCAACCGGAACCGGCGTGCTGCTCATCTTCTGTTCGGCCTTCTTCAATGCCACCTACCAGATCACCACGCGCAAGGTCAGGCTCGACGAACCGCTCACGTCCCTCCTTTATACGGCGGCGGCGGGCGCGATCGTGACGAGCCTCATGCTGCCCTGGGGCTGGATATGGCCTTCGCCCCTGGGCTGGCTCGAACTGGTGGGCGCAGGCGTGGCCGGTGGCGTCGGGCATTTCTGTCTCATCAAGGCCATGACCTATGCGCCCGCTTCCGTGGTGGCGCCGTTCAGCTACACATCACTCATCTGGGCGACGATCCTCGGATTTCTCATATGGGGTGACTTCCCTGATCTCTGGACGTGGGTGGGCGCTGCACTTATCATCGGGTCCGGTCTTTATATCTTCCATCGCGAAAGGGTCCGCCGTGAAAACCGTTAGCTTCACCGCCATGAAGGATGGCACCAAGGACGACTATCTCTATCTGAAGCCGCTCGAGGATGAGCATATCCGCGGCACCGGCGAGCGCGTGCTGCGTGAATTGCGGCTGCAGGAAAACGAGAGCCTGCCCGGCTACAAGATCACCCGCCTTGCCCACGCCCTTCAGGCGGCGACCCGCGCCGAGCGCGAGGGAGCCGACATCGACTGGATCGTTGCCGCCCTCCTGCACGATATCGGCGACGGCCTGGCGCCGCAGAACCACGACCAGTTCGCGGCCGAGATCCTCCGCCCCTACATGCGCGAGGAAGTGGTGTGGACGGTGGAGCACCACGCCTCGTTCCAGATGGTCTATTACGCCCATCACTATGGCTGGAACCAGTTCGAGCGCGACAAGTACATGGACAGCCCCTACTACCAGTCCTGCGTGGATTTCTGCGAACGCTGGGATCAGTCCTCCTTCGATCCTGACTTCAGGACGGAAAGCCTCGATCATTTCGAGCCGATGGTGCGCGAGGTGTTTGCCCGCAAGGCCTATGCGCCCGAGATAACGCAGAAAGGCGTTGTGAAGGGCCTGCCGGCCGCCACGCTCGCCGCCGCCGAATAACGACATGCCGTAATCCCGCGCGCGGCCTCACGCAGGCCGCCGCACTCTCCTGACCATGACGCCCCAGCACCGCACGCTTGCCGGAATGATTTCGCTCGCGCTGGGCGTGATGATCTTTTCCACGCAGGACGCCATCATCAAGGGCCTCTCCGGCGAATATGCGGTAACGCAGGCGATCGTGACGCGCGGCCTGGTGGCGCTGCCCATCTTGTCCATCATGGTGCAGATGGAATGCGGGCTGAAGCGCCTGTGGTCGCGCAGTTTCTGGCCCATGGTGGTGCGCGGCCTCGTGCTGCTCGTTTCCTATACCAGCTATTATATGGCCTTCCCTGCTCTGCCCCTTGCGGAAGCGATCGCACTGTTCTTCACCGCGCCGATTTTCGTGACGCTTTTGTCCGGGCCGCTGCTGGGAGAGAAGGTAACGCCGCAATCCTGGTTTGCGGTGGGCCTCGGCTTTCTGGGCGTACTGGTGATCCTCAGGCCGGGCAGCGGATTGTTCGAATGGGCGGCGCTGCTCAGCCTTGTGAGTGCAGCTGCCTATGCCCTCTCCATGGTGCTGGCGAGACGCGTAGGCGCCAGCGAACCGGCCACGGTCATGGCCTTCTATGTAAACCTTGTCTATCTGCTGGGTGCCGCGGGAATTGCCGCGCTGTGCCACCGGCTTGGCATCGTGAAGCTGGGACATCCGTCACTGGATTTTCTCGTGCGCCCCTGGATCATGCCGACGCTTGAGGATTTTCTGCTCATGGCGCTGTGCGGGGTCATTGCCGCCGTGGCCATGTCGCTGCTCACCCATGCCTACAGGTTGGCGGAGGCCAATCTGGTGACGGTTCTCGAATATACCGGCATGATCTGGGGGCCCCTCTGGGGCTATCTGTTCTTCAACGAAATCCCGCGCTGGACGACCTTTGTGGGAACGGCGCTCATCATCATTGCGGGTGTCTATTCGGCGCGCGCGGCGGCGGCGCGCGACCGCAAGGCTCCCGCCTGATCAGCCCTGGGGCGCCACGGCCAGTTGCCTGAGCACCAGCACCATGGTGGCATGCGCGTCACCCTCGCCGGCGTTCACGATCTTGTGCGGAAGATCGCCCCGGAAACGGATCGCCTCGCCTGCTTTGGCCCGGCGGGTTTCCTCGCCCGAGGTCACTTCGAGTTCGCCCTTTAGCAGATAGAGATGTTCGACCGTGCCGGGTGCATGGGGTTCTGACTCCAGAACACCGTTGGGCTTGGCCTGAAAATCATACCATTGGAGCGAACCGACCAGATTGAGCGGCCCGGCAATGGCGAGGCGGCACAAGCCATCCTGGCTTTCGAGGATGGGAACGCCGGATTTTTGCTGATGTTCCAGAAAAACCTCTGCCCCATCGGCCTTCAGCACCTCGTCGATGGTAGTGTCGAGAGCCTTGGACAGGCGGTAGACGGTGGAAAGCGTGGGGTTGGTTTCGTTCCGCTCGATCTGGGAAATGATCGACTTGGCGACGCCCGACTGCTCGGACAGCTCGCCAAGGGACATGTTGTAAGCTTTCCGCAACCTCTGGATGGTCTTGCCCAGGGCGGGCGTCGGGTCACTTTGCGGTGAGGCCGCCGGTTTCTTGCCTGGGCGCGTTGACATTTATCCGTCCTGTATTTAGAACTAGTGTTCGGAAAAACGAACAGGAGAGATATTCGGCCTTCCGTCCCGGGAACAGATAGCGCGGTTTCACCTTGTCATTCAAACGAAATCGGCAAACCCGCTTAATCCCTGTACGATAAACCGAACGTCCGGTGTAGCGAACAAGAGCAGAAACGATGCGGTATTTCCCCATTTTCATCGATCTGGACGCCCGCACGGTGGTGATCGTGGGCGGCGGTGAAGAGGCGTTGCGCAAGGTGCGCCTGCTGTCGCGCACGGCAGCCCGGATCGTTGTGGTGGCCGACGCGCTTCATCCCGAACTTGCCGCAAATCCAAATGTGGAATGGACGGCCCAGCCCTTCTCGCCTGCCCTGCTCGATGGCGCTGCCCTGGCGGTTTGCGCTGAGGCGTCCCTGAACGAAGCGGTCTCGGCTGTGGCCCGGGCGCGCGGCATTCCCGTCAATGCCGTGGATTGCGCCGATCTCTCGACCTTCATCGTGCCTTCGATTGTCGACCGGGCTCCCGTCGTCGTGGCCATCGGCACCGAGGGGACCGCCCCCATGCTGGGTCAGGGACTTCGTGCGCGGATTGATGCCATGCTGCCGCAGGCATTGGGTTCGCTCGCCGATACGGCAGCACGCCTGCGTGGGCGCGTGGCCAAAACAATTCCCGCCGGGAATCGCCGCCGCAGCTTTTGGCAGCGGCTGTTCTTTGGCGATGCGCGCGATGCCTATCTCTCAGGCGACCTTGCGCGCTTCCAGTCGGGTGTCGAAGCCCTGTTCAGGAGCGAGAACGTGCCGCCGCAAGGCCGTGTCTCCTTCGTCGATCTGGGACCGGGCGATCCAGAACTCATGACCATCAAGGCGCAGCGCAAATTGCTGGAAGCCGATGTGATCGTGCATGACCGCTTTCTTGATCCGGCCCGCCTTGAAATGGCGCGGCGTGATGCCGTTCGCATTCCCTCTTCGGCTGATGCGACAGTCCTTTTGCTTGAGCAAGCAGCGGCAGGCCGCCACGTGGTGCGCGTGTTCCAGGGCGAAGCGGATGTGGAAGAAGTCCTCGCCGTGACGGAAGCGGGCATTCCCTTTGAAACCGTGCACGGCATTTCATTCTCCAGCCCGGCAGCAGCATTTCCCGTTCGCGACGACATCAGCGACGCCATTTTGAGAGCCGCATCATGACCGCCACAGAGAAGGGACAGATCGTTACCGCCAACCGCCTGCGCGATGGCATTGCCGTGTTCCTCAACCGCTCCGGGCATTGGAGCGAGAAGATCGACGAAGCCACGCTGGCGCTCGAGCCTGAAGCTGCTGCGGCGCTCGAAACGCGCGCCAAGCAGGATGAAAAATCCACTTTGGTAACCGGCTCCTACCTGATCGACGCCGAGCGCCGCGACGGCCGCATCCGCGCCGCGCACATCCGCGAGCGGCTGAGGACGCTCGGCCCCACCGTAAGACTCGATCTTGGCAAGCAGGCCGAAGGCACGGGCGGCGCTTTCCCGGCGCCCGAGGGAGCATAATCAATGTACCGTTACGATGAGTTCGATCATCAATTCGTCCGTGAGCGGACCAACCAGTTCCGCGATCAGGCGGCACGGCGCATGTCAGGGGTTATGACGGAAGAGGAGTTCCGCCCCCTCCGCCTGATGAACGGGCTTTATCTGCAGCTTCACGCCTATATGCTGCGCGTGGCCATCCCCTATGGCACCTTGTCGGGCCGTCAGTTGCGCCAATTGGCGCTCATCGCCGAGAAGTGGGACAAGGGCTATGGCCATTTCACCACGCGGCAGAACATCCAGTACAACTGGATCAAGCTGGAAGACTCGGCGGATATTCTCTCGTCACTTGCCGAAGTCGAGATGCACGCCATCCAGACCTCCGGCAACTGCATTCGCAACGTCACTACCGATCAATGGGCGGGCGCGGCGGCGGACGAGATTTCAGATCCGCGCCCCGTGGGCGAATTGCTTCGGCAATGGTCGTCGCTTCACCCCGAATTTTCCTATCTGCCGCGCAAATTCAAGATCGCGGTGACGGGCGCGCCGCATGACCGCGCGGCGGTGAAGGTACATGACATCGGGCTCAGGCTTCACAAGAATGCCGAAGGGGCCGCGGGCTGGGAAGTGATTGTAGGCGGCGGTCTGGGCCGTACACCGATGGTCGGCGTGACGGTGCGCGGCTTCCTGCCCCAGCACGAGTTGATCGGCTATCTCGAAGCCATCATGCGCGTTTATAATCTCTATGGGCGGCGCGATAACAAATTCAAGGCGCGCATCAAGATCCTCGTGCACGAGATCGGCGCGGAAAAGTTCAAAGCCGAGGTTGAAGCCGAATACGCGAAGAAGCCGCAGGCCTCGACCGAAGTGGAAGAGCGCGAATTGGCGCGTATCTCTGCCTATTTTGCCCCCCCTGCTTTCGAGAAGCTGCCGCGCTGGTCGCCTGCGTTCGAGGATGCCAAGGTGAAGAACCAGGCCTTCGCACATTGGGCGCGCAACAATCTCGCCGCGCACAAAATCGATGGCTATACCATCGTCAATATCTCGCTGAAGCCAGAAGGCGGCATCCCCGGCGATGCCACGGCAGAGCAGATGCGCGTGATGGCCGGCCTTGCCGAGCGCTACTCCAACGATGAGCTGCGCGTGAGCCATGCGCAGAATATCGTGTTGCCGCATGTGAAGAAGGACGATGCCTTCGCCATCTGGCAGGCGCTGGAGCAGGCCGGGCTTTCTGCCGCCAATCTGGGGCTTGTCTCCGACATCATCGCCTGCCCCGGCCTCGATTATTGCGCGCTGGCCACGGCGCGGTCCATCCCGATCGCCCAGTCGATCTCGCGCAAATTTGCCGATATCAAGGAACAGGAAGCAATCGGCAGGATCAAGATCAACATATCGGGCTGCATCAATGCCTGCGGCCATCATCACGTGGGCCACATCGGAATCCTCGGCCTCGACAAGAAGGGCGAGGAATTTTACCAGATCACGCTGGGCGGCTCATCCGCCGAACAGGCTTCGATCGGAACGATCCTCGGCCCCGGCTTTGCGGGCCATGAAGTCGCCGATGCCATCGGCACTATTCTCGACACCTATCTCAAACTGCGTGAGCCGGATGAGGAGTTCCTCACCGCCTACCGCCGCGTGGGGCCGAAGCCCTTCAAGGAGGCTCTCTATGCCGTTGCTTAAAAACAATACGCTGATCGCTGACACATGGATTCATGTTGGCGCCGATGATGCGCTGCCGGAAACCGGCGACATCATCGTTCCCTTCGTGCGGCTGCTGCGTGAATTCGATGCGCTGAGCAGGCGGCAGGGACGCCTGGGCGTCACCTTCGGCAATACCGATCGTGCCGAGGCGCTGTCCACCTTCCTGCCAAGGCTGTCGCTGATCGAGCTTCCCTTCCCCGCCTTCAGCGATGGGCGCGCCTACTCGCTCGCCCGGCAGATCCGCGATTTCGGCTATCGGGGCGAACTGCGCGCCACCGGCAATGTGTTGCCGGACCAGCTTCAGTTCATGCTGCAGGTGGGCTTCGATACCTTCGAGATCGGCGAGCGCTTTCCACTTTCCGCCTGGCAGACGGTTTCCCGGCAGATGTCGCTGGCCTATCAGCGCGGTCTTTACCGCCGCAATTCACAAGCCGAAATCTGGACCGAGCGCCACACCGACGCGGAGCCCTGGCTGGAACAGCCGCACGCGGGATAATCGACATGAATGCCAAGGAACTGAATGCGGTCCACGAGTCCTATGCGGGGCTTGAAGGGCGCGAATTGCTGGAGCCCCTGATCCGCGATTTCAAGGGCAGGCTCGCGGTGGTTTCCTCCTTCGGGTCGGAGAGCGCGGTGCTTCTGCACATGGTGGCGCATGTCGACAAATCCACGCCCATCATCTTCCTCGATACCGGCAAGCTTTTCTGGGAGACGCTTTCCTATCGGAGCCAGCTGATCGACCGGCTTGGCCTCACCGATGTGCGCACAATCAAACCGGATGACGTTGACCTCGCGATCCATGATCCGGACGGCGATCTGCACAAGAGAGGCGCCGACCAGTGCTGCCACATCCGCAAGACCATTCCGCTGCAGAAGGCGCTGGAAGGATTTGACATCGTCGTCTCAGGCCGCAAGCGCTATCACGGCGGGGCGCGCAAGGACCTGACGCCCTTGAGCCTTGATGGCGCACGGCTCAAGGCCGAGCCTCTCGCCGGCTTCAGCGCGCTCGACATCGACCTCTATATGTCCACCCACAAGCTGCCGCGCCACCCTCTGACCGAGATCGGATATTTTTCCATCGGCTGCGAACGCTGCACGGTTCAGGGCGGCTCTGCCACCGATCCGCGCGCGGGCCGCTGGGCGGGAAGCACCAAGACGGAATGTGGAATCCACTGGAGCCATAACGGCGCAGCGATTGAAGGTCCGCAATCCGGACAAGCTGTGCACTGAAAGCATTCTCCCTATACACGACAGAAAAGATCACCTAATTGTGCTGCGATGCAGCATGGAGGGGTGCCAATGCATGATTTCATCGTCTTTGCCGTCATCGGCTTTCTGGCGCAGATCGTGGATGGTTCGTTGGGCATGGGCTTTGGAGTCATTTCATCATCCGTCCTTCTGGCTCAGGGCATTTCCCCGGCGCTTGCGTCAGCGAGCGTAAATGCCGCCAAGCTTCCAACGACTTTTACCGCAGCAACCTCACACTACCTGCATCGAAACCTCGACTGGACCATTGTGCGCGGCCTTGCGGTTTGCGGCTCGATCGGCGGTATCATCGGCGCCTTTCTGCTCACCACGCTCAAAGGGCATTTTCTCACCCTGCTGGTCAGCGCCTATCTGGCGCTCATGGGCGTGCTTATCATCTGGCGGGGCGCCCTGAACGCCACGCCACGCGTGGTTACCTCCACTCGCGCCAGCGTGATTGGCCTGGCAGGCGGCTTGATCGAAGGCATCGGCGGAAGCTGGGGGCCGATCGTGACAACCAGCATCCTGGGGTCCGGCGCTGAATCGCGTTATGCCATCGGCTCGGGCAATTTTGCCGAATTCGTCGTCAGCATTTCCGTTTTCTCGGCTTTCGTGATCGCCTGGGCGACAGGCTTCTGGGCAGGTGGTTCAGATTGGCAATCGACCTTCCTGCCGGTGCTGGGACTGGTGCTGGGCGGATTGCCGGCGGCGGCCTTTGGCGGCTGGCTTTCCAAACGCGCGCCCCGCAAGCCGCTCACCATAGCGGTCGGCCTTCTCGCCCTGAGCATCGCCATCTACCGGCTTTACCCGTTGCTGACGGGTGCCTGACGGTTAGTGAAGAATGCCCGTCTTGACGGCGATGGCGACGGCCTGCGTCTTTGTCTTGGCGCGCAGTTTTGCCATGGCATTTTCCGTGTAAAGCCTGATGGCGCGCTCACTCAGGCCGATAACCTTCGCGGTTTCCCACGCGGTCTTTCCGTCCGCAGCCCATTTCAGGACTTCGCGTTCGCGCGGGCTCAGTTCGAAATCCCCGCTGAGCGGCCGCTGCGAAATCACATCCTTCACGCGCTGATGAAAATAGTGGGCAAAGAGGTGCAGGCCATTGGCCAGCACCTGCCGCATCTCGTTCCAGTGCCTGTCCTCGCACTCGAAATTGACCGAGAACATAGCATGGCCGAAGCCTTCATCCCGGATGGGAATGGAAATGCCCTGCCGGCCAATGCCGAAGGACTCCGCGACGTGGTGGATTTCTTCAACTGAGTTATCAGCGGCGCGCACCTCCGCCCAATCGAGCGGCAGCTGGCGCGAGAAACAGATATTGAAGGCAGGATCTCCCATCGGAGAAAAATCCCGCATGTAGATGGAAGTATAAGTTTCGTCGTAGGTCGAAAGCCACGTCATGCGGTCGGGCGTCTGCGCGGAGGCGCCGAGAAACCAATAGGAAAGATTGAGAACGTCAAACTTTTCCCGCGCCCGGTGAAGATATTTGCGCGACTCCTCTATGTCCGAGAACGCCCCGTAGGACTCCCCGAAGATGTCGAATCGCGATTGCATCCCACCGGTTAATGCCATTCCGCCTTTGTAGCAGTCTTCGTTAACCATGAGAAAGCATGTCCTTTGTTTCTGCGAGATCAATTTGGCGCAGTTCAAATAGGACAATGCAAAAGGGCAGCCAATGGCCGCCCTTTCGTAGCGTCATCAATCGTTTAGGAAAATCAGGCGGCGGCTTCTTCCGCGGCCTCGGCGGCGATCACCGGGCCAGAATCCTTGCCCTTCTCCGCCGGATCGCGGTCCACGAACTCGATCACCGCCATCGGTGCCGAATCACCGTAGCGAAAACCCGCCTTCATGATGCGGATGTAACCGCCGTGGCGATCCTTGAAGCGGACGGCCAGAACGTCAAACAGCTTTTTTACCTGCGTCTCGTCGCGCACTTCCGACATCGCCTGGCGGCGCGCATGCAGCGTGCCCTTCTTGGCGAGAGTCACCAGCTTCTCGACCACGGGGCGGAGGTCCTTCGCCTTGGGAAGCGTGGTCACGATCTGCTCGTGCTTGATCAATGCCGCCGACATGTTGGCGAACATCGCGGTACGATGCTCGGCCGTGCGGTTAAACCGGCGGCCCCTGAAACCATGACGCATGAACGATCTCCTTCAATTCCGTGGCGGCCTTCATGGGCGCCGTTTGTCGGTCAGTAATGTGTTTCGAATTTCTTGGCGAGTTCTTCGATGTTCTCGGGCGGCCAGTTCGGCACTTCCATGCCGAGATGAAGACCCATCTGGGCGAGAACTTCCTTGATCTCGTTCAGCGACTTGCGGCCAAAGTTCGGTGTACGGAGCATTTCCGCTTCCGTCTTCTGGATCAGGTCGCCGATATAAACGATGTTGTCGTTCTTCAGGCAGTTGGCCGAGCGCACGGACAGCTCGAGTTCGTCCACCTTCTTGAGAAGGGCGGCGTTGAATTCGAGTTCGGGGCGCGCCTCTTCCGGCACGGCCTTGGAAGGCTCGGCGAAGTTGATGAACACCGAAAGCTGGTCCTGCAGAATGCGCGCGGCATAGGCCACGGAATCCTCCGGCGACACCGAGCCATCGGTCTCAACCGTCATGATCAGCTTGTCGTAGTCGAGGATCTGGCCTTCGCGGGTGTTCTCGATCTTGTAGGACACGCGCTTGACGGGCGAATAGATCGAGTCGACCGGGATCAGGCCGATGGGCGCATCTTCCGGGCGGTTACGCTCGGACGGCACATAGCCCTTGCCGGTGGTGACGGTGAATTCCATGCGCACTTCCGCACCCTCGTCGAGCGTGCAGATCACATGCTCGGGGTTCAGGACATGGATGTCGCCGGAAGACTGGATGTCACCGGCACGCACGATGCCCGGGCCTTCCTTGCGGAGCGCCAGGCGCTTCGGGCCTTCGCCCTGCATCGACAGGGCAATTTCCTTGATGTTGAGGATGATGTCGGTCACGTCCTCGCGCACGCCGGCGATCGAGGAGAATTCGTGCAAAACGCCATCGATGTGCACGGAGGTGATGGCAGCACCCTGCAGCGACGACAGCAGGATGCGGCGCAGCGCATTGCCCAGCGTCGTGCCGAAGCCGCGCTCCAAAGGTTCCGCTGTTACGGTCGCCACACGGCGGCGGTCACGGCCAGGCTGCACATCGAGCTTGGTCGGGCGGATCAGTTCCTGCCAGTTCTTCTGGTTGACCTGCATGAATAATGTTCCCGTTCAAATTCCGGCCTGGCCCTGGGGCCCAGACCGGATGTGCATTTCAATTCAAAATGCCGTCCGGAGACGGCGAAAACTCAGACGCGGCGGCGCTTGGGCGGACGGCAGCCATTGTGCGGAATGGGCGTCACGTCGCGGATCGACGTCACCTGCAGGCCACAAGCCTGAAGGGCGCGAAGAGCCGATTCACGGCCCGAACCCGGACCGCAGACTTCCACCTCGACCGTGCGCATGCCGTGTTCCATGGCGGCACGCCCCACCTGCTCGGCGGCAACCTGTGCCGCGTAAGGCGTGGACTTGCGCGAGCCCTTGAAGCCCAGCTTGCCAGCCGAAGCCCAGACAATCGAATTGCCCTGCACGTCGGTGATGGTGATCATGGTGTTGTTGAAAGAGGCGTTCACATGAACAACGCCGGAGGAAATGTTCTTGCGCTCTTTCTTGCGGGGACGGGCAGCTTCTTTAGCCATGGCTGTTCAACCTTTACTTCTTCTTGCCGGCAATCGCCTTCGCGGGTCCCTTGCGGGTGCGGGCGTTGGTGTGGGTGCGCTGGCCGCGGACCGGCAGGCCCTTGCGGTGACGGAGGCCGCGGTAGCAGCCAAGGTCAACCAGACGCTTGATGTTCATCGACACTTCGCGGCGAAGATCACCTTCCACCACATAGTCGCGGTCGATGACTTCACGGATTGCCAGAACCTCGGCGTCCGTCAGTTCGTTCACGCGCTTGCTGTGCGGAATCTTCACCTTGTCGGCGATCTCGACAGCGTTGACGGGGCCAATGCCATGGATATAGCGCAGGGCGATCACCACGCGCTTGTTGGTCGGAATATTGACGCCTGCAATACGGGCCACGTCGTTTCTCCTGTTATTCCAACGGCTTGTACCGCTGGTTCAATGTTCTGTCCGAGCGCCGGTTGCGTCCATCAAAGGCATAAGGCCGCGCCTCCGGAGATTCCTCTCCCGAAGCCAGCCTTTTCGCCGACCGGATTTGGCGGTGTACCTAGGCTGGAATCGCTTCCGCGTCAACCCTTGGTAAAGCCAAAACAGGCCTTCAAACGCTGCTCAGCACCCCTTCGATCTGGCGGGTCACATCGCTGATCTCCGCCATCCCGTCGATGGTCTTCAGACTGCCCCGTTCGCCGTAATAGTGAACCAGCGGGGCGGTCTGTTTGTTGTAGATGCCAAGACGGTCACGGACCGTCTTTTCGTTATCGTCGGCCCGCCTTGTGAAGGTGGTGCCGCCGCAATTGTCGCACACGCCTTCCACCTTGGGCCGGTGAAACACGTCATGATAGCCCTTGCCGCAGGTGGCGCAGGTGAAGCGGCCGGTGATGCGCTGGATCAGCGCCTCATCATCCACCTTCATCTCGATCACCGCGTCGAGCTTGAGCTTCTTGCCCGCCAGCATTTTGTCCAGCGCCTCGGCCTGGGCCGTGTTGCGCGGGAAACCATCGAGGATAAAGCCCTTCTTCACGTCCGGCTGGTCCAGGCGGTCGGCGATGATGGCCACCACCACGTCATCCGAAACAAGATCGCCGCGATCCATGATCGCCTTGGCCTTCTTGCCGGTCTCGGTTCCGGCAGCCACGGCGGCGCGCAGCATGTCGCCGGTCGAAAGCTGCTTCAGGCCGCGCTGCTCTTCCAGCAGCTTGGCCTGCGTGCCCTTCCCGGCGCCGGGCGGCCCCAGAAGGATAATGTTCATCGCTTGCTGCCCCGGAGCTTGGAGCGCTTGATGAGGCCTTCATACTGCTGCGCCAGAAGATGGCCCTGAAGCTGCGCAACCGTATCCATGGTGACGCTGACGACGATCAGCAGCGATGTGCCGCCGAAATAGAAGGGAACGCCGGTGTAGCCGATGAGGATTTCGGGGATCAGACAGACAAGAGCGATATAGACAGCACCAACCGCCGTAATGCGCGTCAGCACGTAATCGATATATTCCGCCGTGCGCTCGCCTGGCCGGATGCCGGGGATGAAGCCGCCATATTTCTTCAGATTCTCCGCCGTCTCCTTCGGATTGAACATGATGGAGGTGTAGAAGAACGAGAAGAAGATGATCAGCAGCACATAGAGGAACAGGAACAGCGGCTGGCCATGACCCAGCATGGCGGTGATGGTGTTCAGCCAATCCGGCCCCTGCCCCTTGGTGAAATTGGCAACGGTGATCGGCAGCAGCAGCAGCGAAGACGCGAAGATCGGCGGAATGACGCCCGCCGTGTTGAGCTTCAGCGGCATATGCGAACTGTCGCCCTGATACATCTTGTTGCCGACCTGGCGCTTTGGATATTGGATCAGCAGGCGCCGCTGGGCGCGCTCCATCATCACGATGAAGGCGATGACCGCCAGCGCCATCACGATGATGCCGAGGATCACGAAGGTATTGAGCTGGCCCGTGCGGCCCAGTTCCAGCATGGCGGCGATGCCGTGCGGCAGCCCCGCGACGATGCCGGAGAAAATGATGAGCGAGGTGCCGTTGCCGATGCCGCGCGCAGTGATCTGCTCGCCCAGCCACATCAGGAATACCGTACCGCCGGTCAGCGTGATGACCGTGGAAATCCGGAAGAACATGCCGGGATCAAGGACAAGGCCCGCCTGCCCCTCGAGGCCGACCGCAATGCCATAGGATTGCAGTGCCGCCAGAAACACGGTGCCATAGCGCGTATACTGGTTGATCTTTTTGCGGCCCTGCTCGCCTTCCTTCTTGAGCTGTTCAAGATGGGGCGACACGGACGACATCAGCTGAATGATGATCGAGGCCGAGATATAAGGCATGATGTTGAGCGCGAAGATGGCCATGCGGCCAAGCGCGCCGCCAGCCAGGCCGTTCACCCAGCCGAGGATGCCGCTCGAATTCTGCGTGGCGAATTTCGCCAGCTCCGCCGGATCGACGCCCGGCATCGGAATATAAGTACCGAGGCGGTAAACGATCAGCGCAGCGAGGGTGAAGAAAATCCGCTTCTTGAGATCTTCAGACTTGGCGAGGGCGCCGAAATTGAGGTTCGCCGCGAGTTGTTCTGCCGCAGATGCCATTTCGTGTCCTCGCGCCTGATCCAGACCCGCTTATGTGGGTCTGGCCGTCAACGCTTGCAAGCTTACTTTGCTTCCGCCGGGGCTTCCGCCGGACGCAGGATCTTCACCGTTCCGCCTGCCTTTTCGACAGCGGCAATGGCGCCCTTGGTGGCATGCCAGACTTCAAAGGAAAGCTTCGTCTTGAGCTCGCCCTTGCCCAGCAGGCGTACGCCGCCCAGCGGGCGCGACAGCACGCCGGCGGCGATCAGCGAGGCCACCGTCACCGGGGCCTTGGCGTCGAGCGTCTTGGCATCGACGGCCGCCTGGACCGTGCCGAGGTTGATTTCATTATAGGCCACGGCGTTGGGCTTGTTGAAGCCGCGCTTCGGCAGGCGGCGGTAGATCGGCATCTGGCCGCCTTCGAAGCCCGCCTTGGCGCCGCCCTTGCGGGCTGTCTGGCCCTTGCCGCCACGGCCGGCCGTCTTGCCGAGACCGGAGCCGATGCCACGGCCCACGCGCTTCCTTGCATGCTTGGCGCCGGGATTGTCGGCGATTTCGTTGAGCTTCATCGGAGCAATTCCTTATTCGACGACGCGCACCAGATGCGCCACCTTGGCAAGCATGCCGCGGACGGCAGGCGTATCGGCCAGGGTGGAGGTGCGGTTCATTTTGTTGAGGCCAAGGCCGATCAGCGTGGCGCGCTGATCAGGCGGGCGGCGCTGCGGGCTCTTTACCTGCTGCACGGTCAGTGTCTTGGGTGCTTTCGACATATCAGCCGTCCTTCACTCTTACTCGGCCACGGCGGCGGCATTGCCACCCACGCGGCGCAGCACATCCGACACCTTCTTGCCGCGGCGCGAAGCCACGGAGCGGGGCGAAGCCTGCTTCTTCAGCGCATCGAACGTGGCGCGCACCATGTTGTAGGGGTTGGAAGACCCCTTCGACTTGGCGACGACGTCCTGCATGCCCACGGATTCGAAGACGGCGCGCATCGGGCCGCCGGCGATGATGCCGGTTCCCGGAGGAGCCGCGCGCAGCACAACCTTGCCTGCGCCCCAGCGCCCGTCAATGTCGTGATGCAGCGTGCGGCCTTCGCGCAGCGGCACGCGGATCAGGCCGCGCTTGGCGCTTTCGGTTGCCTTGCGCACCGCTTCCGGCACTTCGCGGGCCTTGCCGTGGCCGAAGCCGACGCGGCCCTTCTGGTCTCCCACGACGACGAGCGCCGCGAAGCCGAAGCGCTTGCCGCCCTTCACCACCTTGGCGACGCGATTGATGTGGACCAGCTTGTCGATGAACTCGCTGTCGCGCTCTTCGCGATTGTCCTTGCGATCCCGGTCGCCACGTTCTTTAGCCATATTGCTTACCGCCTGTTCGTCTCAGCAGGATTAGAAGTTCAGTCCGCCCTCGCGGGCGGCGTCGGCGAGCGCCTTGATGCGCCCATGATAGATGTAGCCGCCGCGATCGAAGACCACGTCCTTGACACCGGCCGCGATGGCGCGTTCCGCCACCAGCTTGCCGATCTCGGTTGCCGCTGTCTTGTCAGCGCCGGTCTTGCCGCCCTTCTTGAAGGTTTCCTCAAGGCTCGAGGCCGAGGCCACCGTCACGCCCTTGGCATCATCGATGACCTGAGCATAGATGTTCTTGCTCGAACGGAAGACGGACAGGCGCGGGCGAAGATTGCCGCGGGCGGCGAGCGCCTTGCGGACGCGCGCCATGCGCTTGGTATGGGGAGAGGTTTTCGTTGCCATTGGCGCCACCTGTTACTTCTTCTTGCCTTCCTTGCGGAAGATATATTCGCCGGCGTATTTGACGCCCTTGCCCTTGTAGGGCTCGGGGCCACGGTATTCGCGGATTTCCGCGGCCACCTGGCCGACGCGCTGCTTGTCGATGCCGCTCACCACGATTTCCGTGGGCTTCGGCGTCTTGATCTCGATGCCCTCGGGGATCGGATACTGCACATCATGGCTGTAGCCGAGATTGAGCTGGAGGCTCTTGCCCTGCACCGCCGCGCGATAACCCACGCCGTTGATTTCGAGCGTCTTGGAGTAGCCCTCCGTCACGCCCTTCATCATGTTGGCGACCATGGTGCGCGACATGCCCCAGCAGGAATGCGCCACCTTCGTCGCATCCTTGGGATCGATCTTGATGCCGCCCGCTTCCTGCTTGGCCAGCACATGCTCGACCAGCACCATCTTCAGTTCGCCTTTGGGACCCTTCACCGAAAGGTTATGGCCCTGCAGGTTCACCGAAACACCGGCGGGAATGGGAACAGCCTTTTTACCAATACGAGACATGGACCGTTACCTCAGAATACCGTGCAGAGCACTTCGCCGCCGACGTTCTGCGAGCGCGCGTCCGCATCGGACATGACGCCCTTGGGCGTCGACAGAATGGAAATGCCAAGGCCGTTATAGACCGTCGGCAAGGTCGAGACCGACACATAGACGCGGCGGCCCGGCTTCGACACGCGCTGCATCTCGCGGATGACCGGCGCGCCGTCAAAATATTTGAGCTCGATTTCGATCTCGGCCTTGTTCGAGCCCTGCTGCACGGTGGCGAAGCTGCGGATGTAGCCTTCGTTCTGCAGCACTTCGAGCACGCGCTCGCGCAGGCGCGAGGCGGGCGTCGACACCTTCGACTTGCCACGCTCCTGGGCGTTCCGGATACGGGCGATCATATCGCCGATCGGATCAATGACACTCATTCCATCACTCTCCTGAAGTCCGTATCTCTTACCAGCTCGACTTGGTCATGCCGGGGATCAAACCCTGGTTGGCCAGGTCGCGCAGTGCGAGACGCGACATCTTGATTTTCCTGTAATAGGCACGCGGGCGTCCGGTCAGCTCGCAGCGGTTGCGGACGCGATTGGGAGACGAGTTGCGCGGCAGCTCGGCCAGCTTTAGCTGAGCGGCGAAGCGCTCCTCCATGCTCAGCGTCTTGTTCTTGGCGATCGCCTTGAGGCGCGCGCGCTTGCCGGCGTATTGCTTCGCCAGACGCTTGCGATGGTTGTTCTTCTCGACCGAGCTCGTTTTCGCCATGTGGGCTACCTTGGGTTATCTCTTGTTTCCGGTTATGCGGCCTGCTTGCGGGCAGGCTTGCGGAACGGGAAGTTGAACGCTTCGATCAGCGCGCGGGCCTCTTCATCGGTGCGCGCCGTCGTGCAGATGATCACGTCCATGCCCCACACGCGGTCGATCTTGTCGTAATCGACTTCGGGGAACACCAGATGCTCCTTGATGCCGAAGGCATAGTTGCCATTGCCATCAAAGCTGCGATCCGTCAGGCCGCGGAAGTCACGCACGCGCGGCAGCGCGATGGTGATGAGGCGGTCGAGGAACTCATACATGCGCGTCTTGCGCAGCGTCACCTTGGCGCCGATCGCCAGGTTCTCGCGGATCTTGAACTGCGCGATGGCCTTGCGCGACTTGGTGATGACGACCTTCTGGCCGGCAATCTTCTCAAGTTCGGCGGCGGCAACCTGCACCAACTTCGAATCCTGCGTCGCCTCGCCCACGCCCATGTTGAGAACGATCTTCTCAATGCGCGGAACCTGCATGACGTTGGTGTAGCCGAACTTCTTGATGAGGTCCGGTTTCACCTGCTCGTCATAGAGCTTGCGCAGACGCGGCACATATCCAGCCGGCACAGCCTCAAGCGTCTCGGGCTTTGCTTCAGCGGAGGCCTTGGCCTTAGCCTTTGCATCCTTCTTCGGCGCAGCGCCTTCAGCTTTCTTGGGCGCGGCAGCGGCATCAGCCTTTTTCGGCGCCTTCTTTTCCTTATCGTCAGCCATCGATCACTTCTCCGGAACGCTTGGCGACGCGGACTTTCTTGCCGTCAGCCAGGGTCTTGTAACCCACGCGGGTCGGCTTGCCATCCTTGGGATCGCGCAGAGCCAGGTTCGAAACATGAATCGGCATCTCCTTGGAGATGATGCCGCCTTCCTGGGCCGCGGTCTGGCGGGTATGGCGCTTGGCCATGTTCACGCCCTGCACAACGGCCCGGTTTTCGGACGGGATCATGCGGACGACTTCGCCCTGCTTGCCCTTGTCCTTGCCGGTGATGACGACAACCTTGTCGCCTTTCCGGATTTTCAATTTCACCGCCATCACAACACCTCCGGCGCCAGCGAAATGATCTTCATGTGGTTCTTGGCGCGGAGTTCACGCGGAACCGGCCCAAAGATGCGGGTACCGACCGGTTCGCCCTGGGCGTTGATCAGCACAGCGGCATTGCGGTCGAAACGGATTGTCGAACCGTCGGGGCGTCGGATGTCCTTCGCGGTACGGACCACGATGGCCTTCATCACGCTGCCCTTCTTCACGCGGCCGCGCGGAATGGCTTCCTTGACCGACACCACGATGATGTCGCCAACCGCGGCATAGCGGCGCTTCGAACCGCCCAGCACCTTGATGCACTGAACGCGGCGCGCGCCGGAGTTGTCGGCGACTTCGAGATTGGTTTCTTGCTGGATCATCTGATCACCCGTTCATGGAGCGTTACCCGCCCCTTTGTCCTTACGCCTGGCCCGCGCCGACCTTTTCGACGAGCGTCCAGCGCTTCTGCTTCGAAAGGGGCCGGGTTTCCTCGATGCGGACAACGTCGCCGGACTTGGCTTCGTTCTTCTCATCGTGGGCGTGATACTTCTTCGACAGGCGCACGGTCTTCTTCAAAACCGGATGGCGCAGGCGGCGCTCCACCTTGACCACGATGGTCTTGTCGTTCTTGTCGCTCACCACGACGCCCTGCAGGATGCGTTTCGGCATCTTCGTTCTCCTACTTCGCGGCGGCCTGCAGCGACTGCGCCGTCTTCAGACGGGCGATGTCGCGGCGGATCTGGCGGATGCGCGCGGTGTTTTCAATCTGGCCGGTGGCTCGTTGAAAGCGCAGGTTGAACTGCTCCTTCTTGAGCTTCAGGATTTCGTCCTTCACCTGATCCTTGGTGAGCTGTTTCGCGTCGGCGAATTTCATCTCGGGTCCCCCTTATTCGCCAAGGCGCGCGACGAAGCGCGTCTTGATGGGAAGCTTGGCGGCAGCGAGCAGCAGCGACTCCTCGGCAACGTTCCGCGGAACGCCGTCGACCTCGAAGATCACCCGGCCCGGCTTGACGCGCGCCGCCCAGTATTCCGTCGAACCCTTGCCGGAGCCCATGCGGACTTCGGCCGGCTTCTTCGACACCGGAACGTCGGGAAACACGCGGATCCAGATGCGGCCGGCGCGCTTCATGCCACGCGCAAGGGCGCGGCGGGCGGCTTCGATCTGGCGCGCCGTGAGGCGGTCAGGCTCGGTGGCCTTGAGGCCGAACGAGCCGAAATCCAGCGCGTTGCAGCTCGTGGCCTTGCCGTGAATGCGGCCCTTGAAGGCCTTGCGGTATTTTGTCTTTTTCGGTTGCAGCATGTCAGCCTACCTTCAAACTCACGCGTGGGCGCCGTCGCGATCACGATCGCGGCGGGGACGCTGGCCACCATCCTGCGGCTCGGCCATGCGCTTATCCTGCGCCATGGGATCGTGCTCGAGGATTTCGCCCTTGAAAATCCAAACCTTGACGCCGTTGGTGCCATAGGCCGTGTGGGCCGTGGCAACACCGTAGTCGACGTCGGCGCGCAGCGTATGCAGCGGCACGCGGCCTTCGCGATACCATTCCACGCGCGCGATCTCAGCGCCGCCCAGGCGGCCCGAACAGGTGATCTTGATGCCTTCCGCACCCATGCGCTGGGCCGACTGCACGGCGCGCTTCATGGCGCGGCGGAACGCCACGCGGCGCTCGAGCTGCTGGGCGATGTTCTCGGCCACCAGCGTCGCGTCGATCTCGGGCTTGCGCACTTCAACGATGTTGAGATGCACTTCCGAACCCGTGAGATCAGCCACCTTCTTGCGCAGCTTCTCGATGTCCGCACCCTTCTTGCCGATCACCACGCCCGGACGCGCCGAGTGGATGGTGACGCGGCACTTCTTGTGCGGGCGCTCGATAATGATCTTTGAAACGCCAGCCTGCTTCAGCTCGCCCTTCAGATAGTTGCGGATCGCCATGTCCTCGTGCAGCAGCTTGCCGTATTCGCCGGAGCGCGCGAACCAGCGCGAGTCCCAGGTACGGTTGACGCCGAGGCGCAGGCCGATCGGATTGACTTTCTGGCCCATTATGCGGCTTCCTTCTCTGCGCGTTCTTCGCGGACGATGATCGTCAGTTCACTGAAGAACTTCTCGATGCGGCCCACGCGGCCACGGGCGCCCGGCATGAAGCGCTTCATCACCAGGTTCTTGCCCACCCAGGCCTGCGCGACCACCAGGTTGTTGATGTCGAGGTCGTGATTGTTCTCGGCGTTGGCGATGGCCGACTCGAGAGTCTTCTTCACGTCCTTGGCGATGCGGCGGCGCGAGAAGGTGAGTTCGGCCAGGGCCTTGTCCACCTTCATGCCACGGATCGAAGCGGCGACATCGTTGAGCTTGCGCGGCGACACGCGGATCGAGCGCGTCACGGCCTTGGCTTCGTTGTCGGCGAGCGAACGTTTGCGGGCTGGCTTGCTCATGACTTAACCTTTTGCCGGTGCCTTCTTGTCGCCGGCCGAATGGCTATGGAAGGTCCGCGTCGGCGCGAATTCGCCGAACTTGTGGCCAACCATGTCTTCCGACACGAGGACAGGGATGAACTTGTTGCCGTTGTGAACCTGGAACGTAAGCCCCACGAACTGCGGCAGGATGGTCGAACGGCGGCTCCATGTCTTGACGGCCTGATTACGGCCGGCGGAGCGCGCTGCATCGGCCTTCTTCAGCATGTACCCGTCGATGAACGGGCCCTTCCAGAGCGAACGTGCCACGATCTACCTCTTACTGCGACTTCTTGCGATCGTGGCGGCTGCGCACGATGAATTTCTGCGTTGACTTGTTCTTGCGGGTCTTCTTGCCCTTGGTCGGTTGGCCCCACGGCGTCGCCCAGTGCTTGCCGCCGTTGGTGCGGCCGCCGTTGGGATGGTCGACCGGGTTACGCGCGATGCCGCGCGACACCGGGCGGAGGCCCATCCAGCGGGTGCGGCCCGCCTTGCCGATCACTTCGTTCATGTGGTCGGGGTTCGACACAGCACCGATCGAGGCCATGCAGGTGGCATTGACCATGCGGGTTTCGCCCGACTTGAGCTTGAGCAGCACATAGCCCTGATCGCGGCCTGCGACCATCGCATAAGTGCCTGCCGCGCGGGCGAGCGAACCGCCCTTGCCCGGCTTCGTCTCGACGTTGTGGACGATGGTGCCCACCGGGATCGCACCCAGCGGCATCGCATTGCCCGGCTTCACGTCAACCGCGGCACCCGACACGACCTGATCGCCGACAGCAAGGCGCTGCGGAGCCAGGATGTAGGACAGCGTGCCATCGGCATATTTGATCAGCGCGATGAAAGCGGTGCGGTTCGGATCATATTCCAGGCGTTCCACCACGGCCGACACGTCGTGCTTGGCACGGCGGAAATCGACGAGGCGGTAAGCCGTCTTGTGGCCGCCGCCCTTGCGGCGCGAGGTGATGCGGCCGGAGTTGCCGCGGCCACCCGAATTCGACTGGCCTTCGACCAGCGCCTTGACGGGCTTGCCCTTGTAGAGCTGGCTGCGATCCACCTGGATCAGGTGGCGGCGGCCGGCGCTGGTGGGATTAAATGTCTTGAGTGCCATTGTTCTGTCTCACACCACTCAGAGGCCGGACGTGACATCTAGCCGCTGACCCTCTTCGAGGGTCACATAGGCTTTCTTCACGTCGCTCAACATGGCCAGCTGGCCCTTGAAGCGGCGCTGCTTGCCCTTGCGGACGAGCGTGTTCACCGCCTTCACTTTCACACCGAACAGGCCTTCGATGGCCTTCTTGATTTCGGGCTTCGTCGCCGTGCGGGCGACATTGAACACCACCTGGTTCTTCTCCGAGACCAGCGTGCCTTTTTCGGTCACGGCCGGGCTCTTGATGATGTCGTAATAATGTTCCTTGCTCATTTGAAGCGCGCCTCCAGGGCTTCGACGGCGGCCTTGGTCAGTACCAGCTTCTTGCGGCGGAGAATGTCATAGACATTGATCCCCTGCACCGGAAGCACGTCGATGTTCGGAATGTTGCGGGCGGCGTTGGCGAAGCCCTCGTTCACCGCGGCGCCGTCGATGATCAGCGCATTGGTGAGGCCAAGCTTCTCGAACGCCTGAACCAGCGTCTTGGTCTTGTTGCCGGCCACCTCAGCCTTGTCGATGATGAGGAGCGAAGAGTCCTTGGCCTTGCTCGAAAGAGCATGGCGGAGGCCGAGCGCCCTCACCTTCTTGTTCAGCGCGGTCTCGTGGCTGCGGAACCGGGGGCCGAAGGCCTTGCCGCCGCCGACAAAGATGCCGGACTTGCGCGAACCGTGACGGGCCGTGCCGCCACCCTTCTGGTTGCCCAGCTTCTTGGTGGTGCGGTTGATCTCGCCACGCGATTTCGCCTGGTGCGTGCCCTGCTGGCGCTTGTTCAGCTGCCACTGGATCACGCGGTGGATGATGTCCGAGCGCGGATCGAGGCCGAAGATGTGATCGGCAAGCTCAAGGCTGCCCGCCTTGGCCGCTTCAATGGTATGAATATCGGTCTTCATTGCGATCAACCCTCGACTTTCGCGGCCTGAGGCGCAGCCTCGGCGGGAGCCTTGAAGGCGCCCGGCTTGGGAGCGGAGTCAGGCAGCTTGCGCTTCACAGCGTCACGCACCGAAACCCAGCCGCCCTTGGCGCCCGGAACCGATCCCTTGACCATGATCAGGCCGCGCTCAACGTCCGTCTTGACGACGGCGATGTTGAGTGTGGTCACCTGCTCGGCGCCCAGGTGGCCCGGCATCTTCTTGTTCTTGAACACCTTGCCCGGGTCCTGGCGGTTGCCGGTGGAACCGATCGAACGGTGGCTCACCGACACGCCGTGGGTGGCGCGGAGGCCGCCGAAGTTCCAGCGCTTCATGCCGCCGGCAAAACCCTTGCCGAGCGAGGTGCCGGTGACATCGACGAACTGGCCGGCGACGAAATGATCAACCGTCACTTCCGAGCCCACAGGCATCACATTGTCCGGGGTAACCCGGAATTCCTGCAGCTTGCGCTTGGGCTCAACCTTGGCGGCGGCGAAATGGCCGCGCTCGGCTTTGCTCAGACGCTTGATTTTGGGCACACCGACGCCGAGCTGCACGGCCGTGTAGCCATGCTTGTCCGCCGTCTTCTGGGCCACGACCTGACAATTGTCGACCTTCAGCACCGTGACAGGAACCTGAGTTCCTTCGGGTGTGTAGATCCGGGTCATTCCCAGTTTCTGTGCGATGAGACCAGAACGCATCGCTGTACTCCTCGTAAGCCCAATTAGAGCTTGATTTGAACGTCAACACCGGCAGCGAGATCGAGCTTCATCAAAGCATCGACTGTCTGCGGTGTCGGATCGACGATATCGAGCAGGCGCCGGTGCGTCCGCATCTCGAATTGCTCGCGGCTCTTCTTGTCGACATGCGGCGAGCGGTTCACGGTGAACTTCTCGATGCGCGTCGGCAGCGGCACGGGGCCGCGCACCTGCGCGCCCGTACGCTTGGCCGTGTTCACGATCTCTTTCGTCGACGTATCGAGAATACGATGGTCGAACGCTTTGAGCGTGATGCGGATATTCTGGCGTTGCATTTCAGTGCTATCCTTAATCCGTGATTTTGGCGACGACGCCTGCGCCGACGGTGCGGCCGCCTTCACGGATGGCGAAGCGCAGCTTCTCCTCCATGGCGATCGGCGTGATCAGTTCGACGTCAAACGAGATGTTGTCGCCAGGCATCACCATCTCCGTGCCTTCCGGCAGCGTCACAACACCCGTCACGTCCGTCGTGCGGAAGTAGAACTGCGGACGGTAGTTGGCAAAGAACGGCGTGTGGCGGCCACCCTCTTCCTTCGTCAGGATATAGGCTTCCGCCTTGAACTTCTTGTGCGGCTTCACCGAACCGGGCTTGGCCAGAACCTGGCCGCGCTCAACCCCCTCACGGTCAACACCGCGCAGCAGCGCACCGACGTTGTCGCCAGCCTCGCCAGAGTCCAGGAGCTTGCGGAACATCTCAACGCCCGTCACCGTCGTCTTCTGGGTGTCGCGGATGCCGACAATCTCGACTTCCTCGCCAACCTTCACAACGCCGCGCTCAATGCGCCCCGTCACCACCGTGCCGCGGCCAGAGATCGAGAACACGTCCTCGATCGGCATCAGGAACGGCTGGTCCTTCGGGCGGTCAGGCTGCGGAATATACTCATCCACCGCCTGCATCAGCTTGAGGATCGCGTCATGGCCGATCTCGGGCTTCGTCCCCTCCAGCGCGCACAGCGCCGAACCGCGGATGATCGGAATGTCATCGCCCGGGAACTGGTACGACGACAGCAGCTCACGCACTTCCATCTCGACGAGATCCAGAAGCTCCGGATCGTCAACCATGTCCACCTTGTTCATGAACACAACCAGTGCCGGAACGCCGACCTGCCGCGCCAGCAGGATGTGCTCGCGCGTCTGCGGCATCGGGCCGTCAGCAGCGGACACCACCAGAATGCCGCCGTCCATCTGGGCCGCACCCGTGATCATGTTCTTCACATAGTCGGCATGGCCCGGGCAGTCGACATGCGCATAGTGACGGTTCTTCGTCTGGTATTCCACATGCGCCGTCGAAATCGTAATCCCGCGCGCCCGCTCCTCAGGAGCCTTGTCAATCTGGTCATAGGCCGTGAACGTCGCACCGCCCGTCTCCGCCAGAACCTTGGTAATCGCCGCCGTCAGCGACGTCTTGCCATGGTCAACATGCCCAATCGTCCCAATGTTGCAGTGCGGCTTGTCGCGGTTGAATTTCTCTTTGGCCATCGGATGTCTCCGTTCTCAAACTGATCAGGCGTATTTCTTTTTAACTTCTTCGGCCACAGCGCCCGGAACCTGGGCATAGTGGTCGAACTGCATGGTGTAGCTGGCGCGTCCCTGGCTCATCGAGCGCAGGTTGTTGATGTAACCAAACATGTTGGCCAGCGGCACGATGGCATTGATGATGTTGGCGTTGCCGCGCATCGAGGTGCCCATGATCTGGCCGCGCCTGGAGTTCAGGTCGCCGATAACGCCGCCGAGGAATTCTTCAGGCGAGGTCACTTCAACTTTCATCATCGGCTCGAGCAGAACCGCACCGGCCTTTGCAAAGGCTTCCCGCATGGCGGCGCGCGTGGCGATTTCAAAGGCGATCGCCGAGGAGTCGACTTCGTGGAAAGCACCATCGATCAGCGCAACCTTGATGTCCACAACCGGGAAGCCGATGAGCGGACCGGACGACAGCACCGAGTTCAGGCCCTTTTCGACGCCCGGGATATATTCCTTGGGCACCGAACCGCCGACGATGCGCGACTCGAACGCATTGCCCGCCGCCTTCTCGTTCGGCTCGATGTCGAGGATCACGCGGGCGAACTGGCCCGTACCACCGGTCTGCTTCTTGTGAGTATAATCTTCCGTCACCTTGCGGGTGATGGTTTCACGATAGGCAACCTGCGGCGCGCCAACCTGCACTTCCACCTTGTGGGTGCGCTTCAGGATGTCGACCTTGATGTCGAGGTGAAGTTCGCCCATGCCCTTGATGATCGTTTCGCCAGACTCGGAGTCGGTCGAAACGCGGAAGGACGGGTCTTCGGCGGCGAGCTTGTAAAGCGCCACGGCCATCTTTTCCTGGTCGGCCTTGGTCTTGGGCTCAACCTTCATCTCGATGACGGGATCGGGGAATTCCATCTTTTCGAGGATCACCGGCTTGGCGGGATCGCACAGCGTATCGCCGGTGCGCGAGTCCTTGAGGCCGACGAGAGCCACGATGTCGCCTGCATAGGCTTCCGAGATTTCCTCGCGGTTATTGGCATGCATGAGAACCATGCGGCCAACGCGCTCGGTCTTGTCGCGGGTCGAGTTCAGAAGCGCCACGCCCTTGTTGAGCGAGCCCGAGTAGATGCGGCAGAACGTCAGCACGCCGTACTGGTCGTCCATCAGCTTGAAGGCCAGAAGCGACAGCGGGGCATTGTCAGACGACGGACGCGTTGTTTCTTCACCCGTCTTGACGTCGATGCCCTTGATGGCGGGACGGTCGACAGGCGACGGCAGGTAATCGACAACGGCGTCGAGCAGCGGCTGCACGCCCTTGTTCTTGAAAGCCGAGCCGCAAAGAACCGGGAAGAAGGCGCTGGTCAGCACCGCCTTGCGCAGCAGCTTCTTGATCGTCTCGTTGGAGATTTCCTTGCCGTTGAGATAATCGTCCATCGCCTGGTCGTCGAGTTCGACGCAAGCCTCGATCATCTCGGCGCGCGCCTGAACGGCGGCGTCCTTCAGGTCGGCCGGGATTTCTTCGTCATGATAGTTGGCGCCGAGGGCTTCGTTCTCCCACACAACCGCAACCATGCGGACGAGGTCGATGATGCCCTTGAAGTCGGCTTCAGCGCCAATCGGCAGCTGAATCGGAACGGGCTTTGCGCCCAGGCGTTCCTTGATGTCCTTGATGCACTGCTCGAAGCTGGCGCCGGTCTTGTCCATCTTGTTGCAGAATACGATGCGCGGCACGTTGTACTTGTCGCCCTGGCGCCACACGGTCTCGGTCTGGGGCTCAACACCCTGGTTCGAGTCGAGCACGCACACAGCACCGTCGAGCACGCGCAGGCTGCGCTCCACTTCAATGGTGAAGTCCACGTGGCCGGGGGTGTCGATGATGTTCATCCGCTTGCCCTGCCAGTAGGCAGTGGTGGCCGCGGAGGTAATGGTGATGCCGCGCTCCTGCTCCTGCTCCATGAAATCCATGGTGGCAGCGCCGTCGTGCACTTCGCCGATCTTGTGGCTCTTGCCGGTATAATAGAGGATGCGTTCGGTCGTCGTCGTCTTGCCCGCGTCGATGTGGGCCATGATGCCGAAATTGCGATAGTCCTCAATGGCGTGTTGACGTGCCATGATGCAGGGTCCTTGTAGCTTTACCAGCGGTAATGGGAGAAGGCGCGGTTCGCCTCTGCCATCTTGTGGGTGTCTTCACGCTTCTTGACGGCGGTGCCGCGGTTCGAGGCGGCATCGAGAAGCTCGCCCGAGAGGCGGTCAACCATGGTGGTTTCGTTGCGGCCGCGGGCGGCGGTGATGATCCAGCGGATGGCGAGAGCCTGGCGGCGCTCGGTGCGGACTTCAACCGGCACCTGATAGGTGGCGCCGCCGACACGGCGGGAACGGACTTCGATCGAGGGGGCAACGTTGCCCAGCGCCTCGTGGAACACCTGAACGGGGTCCTGCTTGGACTTCGACTGGATCTTGTCCAGCGCGCCATAGACGATGCCTTCGGCGGCGGACTTCTTGCCGTCGTACATCAGGTTGTTCATGAATTTCGACAGCACGAGATCGCCGAACTTCGGGTCCGGGTTGATGACGCGTTTATCGGCGCGGTGACGGCGTGACATTTTACTCTGCTCTCCCCGCTTTTACTTCGGACGCTTTGCGCCGTATTTGGACCGGCGCTGGCGGCGCTTGACGACGCCCTGCGTATCGAGAATGCCGCGAATGATGTGATAGCGGACGCCCGGAAGGTCCTTCACGCGGCCGCCGCGGATCATGACGACCGAATGTTCCTGAAGGTTGTGGCCTTCACCCGGGATATAGCTCACCACTTCGAAGCCATTGGTGAGGCGCACCTTGGCCACCTTGCGAAGCGCCGAGTTCGGCTTCTTCGGGGTGGTGGTGTAAACGCGGGTGCAGACGCCGCGCTTCTGCGGGCAGGACTGCATCGCAGGCACCTTGTTCCGGTATGTCGGAGCCAGGCGCGGCTTGCGGATTAGCTGGTTGATCGTCGGCATTGTGGCCTTGTCTCGCCCTTCGAAACGTTTCGAACCCGATTGCACATAACCAAAAGCACTGACGGGTCCGGGTTCCTGGACCGCGCAGTGCTCCAAAACCAGAGGACCCGTGAACCGGCAGGGCTCAGGGGTCTTGACCTTGACTGTGAACGTCTCGCTTTCCAGCCAGCGTTTCGGTGCGCGAAGCACCGACTGCCTGCTGCTTGAAAGCGAGGCGGGTTCTACAGGCCGATACTGTTACCGTCAACCCCCGAATTGGGGATTCTTGCAGCGCTTTATCCGCTGATTTGGCGCATTCCGGCGCTTTGGCGGCGGCTGCATGTTGCATTGCAACGGAATCATGGCGGCTAAACGGCCTTATCGGCCACAATTGATCCCATTCCTGCCCCATCCCTGCCCCCTCCCGCCCGCACCTTGAGCGAGTCGCGGCTTGCAGGGCGCGGCAGAGCCCAATCACAAGAGGGAGTTTCCGATGATGGATTTGGCCGAAAAAAACTGGTGGCACGAGCTCAATACCTGGGAGCCAGAACAAGCCATCGCCTTCTATGGCCTGACGATGGGGTGGTATTTCGAGCCCGCGGCACTGCCTGGTGCGGATTACTGGATCGCCCGCCAGGACGGACGGCCGGTGGGCGGCATCTTCGGCCTGTCGGAGCCCGGCAACACCGGCATCCCCTCACACTGGATGAGCTATCTGACCGTGACCGATCTCGACCGCGTGCTAAGCCTCACATCTGTCGCCGGCGGTGAAATCATCCGCCCAGCGGCCACGCTGCCCGGTGTGGGCCGCCTCGCGATGGTATGCGATTCGACCGGCGCCTTCGTCGGCCTGATCGAGCCTCAGGCTGCCGAAGAACCGGAAGCGGCGAAGCACTGAACGTCATAACCGGCGATTTTCGCCAAAACAAAAACCCGGCGGAGTGTTCCGCCGGGTTTGATTTTACGCCATTTCGCCGCGCTTATTCGGCGGCGGGCAGTTCCGCCTGCTTGGCCTGCTCTTCCAGGATGAGGTTATCGCGCTTCTCGGCCACAACGCGGAGCCTTGAGAGCATGCCGCCGGTGCCCGCCGGAATAAGGCGGCCGACGATGACGTTTTCCTTGAGACCTTCCAGCGTATCCACCTTGCCCTGAATGGAGGCTTCGGTGAGGACGCGGGTGGTTTCCTGGAACGACGCAGCCGAGATAAACGAACGCGTCTGCAGGCTCGCCTTGGTGATGCCGAGCAGCACGGGCACACCCGATGCCAGACGGCGGCCTTCGGCTTCGAGCTTGGCGTTCTCCTGATCGAGCTCGATCTGGTCCACCTGCTCGCCCACCAGCAACGTCGACTCGCCGGCATCGGTGATCTCAACCTTCTGCAGCATCTGGCGGACGATCACTTCGATGTGCTTGTCGTTGATGTTCACGCCCTGCAACCGGTAGACTTCCTGGATTTCATTGACGAGGTAGGAGGCGAGCTCCTCCACGCCCTTGATGGCCAGAATGTCATGCGGCGCCGGGTTGCCGTCCATGATGTACTCGCCCTTCTCGATGAAGTCGCCTTCCTGAACGGGCAGATGCTTGCCCTTCGGGATGAGATACTCCACCGCCTCGAGCGATTCATCCTGCGGCACGATGCGGATGCGGCGCTTGTTCTTGTAGTCCCTGCCGAATTCAACCCGGCCCGAGATTTCCGCGATGATCGCGTGATCCTTCGGACGGCGGGCTTCGAACAGTTCGGCGACGCGCGGAAGACCGCCGGTGATGTCGCGGGTCTTGGCGCTTTCGAGCGGGATACGCGCGAGAATATCGCCGGCCTTGACCTTGGCACCCGGATCAACCGAGAGAACCGCTTCCACCGACAGCAGGTAGCGCGCCTCGCCGCCACGGGCGAGTTTCTGCACCTTGCCGTCCTTGTCCTTCACGACAATGGCGGGCTTCAGCGAAGAACCGCGCTGGTTGGAGCGCCAGTCGATGATGACGCGATTGGTGATGCCGGTCGCCTCGTCGGCCACCTCGTTCACCGAGATACCGTCCACCACGTCCTCGAACTCTGCCGTGCCGTCCACTTCCGTCATGATCGGGCGGGTGTAGGGATCCCACTCGGCCAGCTTGGTGCCGCGCTTCACCTGATCGCCCTCGTCCACGAACAGCCGCGTGCCGTAGCCCACCTTGTGAACGGCGCGCTCGTTGCCCTTGGCGTCGACGACGACCAGTGCCACGTTGCGGCCCATCACCATCAGGCGGCCCGAAGAGTCGCGCACGATGTTATTGTTGCGGATGACGATCTTGCCCTCGTGGTTCGATTCCACGAAGGACTGGTCGAGCACCTGCGCCGTGCCGCCGATATGGAAGGTGCGCATGGTGAGCTGGGTGCCCGGCTCGCCGATCGACTGCGCCGCGATGACGCCCACTGCCTCGCCCATGTTGACGGGCGTGCCGCGTGCCAGGTCACGGCCATAGCACTTGGCGCACACGCCGAACTTGGTAGCGCAGGTGAGCACCGAGCGGATGCGAATTTCGGTGATCCCAGCCTTCTCGATCTTCTCGACATGCGATTCGAGAATCTCCTCGCCCCTCGGCACGATTACCGCGCCCGTTGCCGGGTCGACGACATCCGTGGCCGCGGTGCGGCCCAGGACACGCATACCCAGCGAAGCGATGATCTCGCCCGCGTCGATGATCGGCCGCGCGGTGATCGAGGCTTCGGTGCCGCAATCCTCTTCCGAGATGATCGCGTCCTGCGCCACGTCAACCAGGCGGCGGGTCAGATAGCCCGAGTTCGCCGTCTTGAGCGCCGTATCGGCCAGGCCCTTGCGGGCGCCGTGCGTCGAGTTGAAGTATTCGAGAACCGACAGGCCTTCCTTGAAGTTGGAGATGATCGGCGTTTCGATGATCTCGCCCGACGGCTTGGCCATGAGGCCGCGCATGCCGGCAAGCTGCTTCATTTGCGCCGGCGAACCGCGCGCACCCGAGTGGCTCATCATGTAGATCGAGTTGATCTGCTTCTCACGGCCCGTCTTGTCGTCAATGCGGACGGCGGAGATTTCCTTCATCATCTCCTCGGCCACCTTGTCGGTGCACTTCGCCCAGGCATCCACGACCTTGTTGTACTTCTCGCCCTGGGTGATCAGGCCGTCGATGTACTGCTGCTCGTATTCCTTGGCGAGTGTGCGGGTCTCGTTGACGAACTTCTCTTTCGTCGCCGGGATCATCATGTCGTCCTTGCCGAACGAAATGCCCGCCTTGTAGGCATTGTAGAAGCCGAGCGCCATGATGCGGTCGCAGAAGATCACCGACTCTTTCTGGCCGCAGTGGCGATAGACGGCGTCGATCATCTTCGAGATGTCGCGCTTGGTCATCAGCTTGTTGCACAGATCGTAGGAGATGTTCGGCGCCTTCGGCAGAAGCTCGCCGATCTTCATGCGGCCCGGCGTCGTTTCCACGATGCGGGTGATCATCTTGCCTTCGGGGCCGACTTCCTTGATGCGGCCCTTGATCTTGGTGGCAAGCGTGATGACGCCCGCCGCCAATGCGTGATCAAGCTCGGCCATGCTCGAGTAAGCCTTGCCTTCGCCCGGCTCCTTGTTGCGCATGATCGAGAGGTAATAGAGGCCGAGCACGATATCCTGCGACGGCACGATGATCGGCTGCCCGTTGGCGGGATGCAGCACGTTGTTGGTCGACATCATGAGGACGCGCGCTTCCAGCTGCGCTTCGAGCGACAGCGGAACGTGCACGGCCATCTGGTCGCCGTCGAAGTCGGCGTTGAACGCCGTGCAGACGAGCGGATGCAGCTGGATCGCCTTGCCCTCGATCAGCACCGGCTCGAAAGCCTGGATGCCGAGGCGGTGAAGGGTGGGCGCGCGGTTCAGCAGCACCGGATGTTCGCGGATCACCTCATCGAGGATATCCCAAACCTCCGGCTTCTCCTTCTCCACCAGCTTCTTCGCCTGCTTCACGGTGGAAGACAGGCCCTTGGCATCGAGGCGCGAATAGATGAACGGCTTGAACAGTTCGAGCGCCATCTTCTTCGGCAGGCCGCACTGATGCAACTTGAGCTCGGGACCGACAACGATCACCGAACGGCCGGAATAGTCGACGCGCTTGCCGAGCAGGTTCTGCCGGAAGCGGCCCTGCTTGCCCTTGAGCATGTCAGCCAAGGACTTCAGCGGGCGCTTGTTGGCGCCGGTGATGACGCGGCCGCGGCGGCCGTTGTCGAACAGCGCGTCAACGGCTTCCTGCAGCATGCGCTTTTCGTTGCGCACGATGATGTCGGGCGCACGCAGCTCGATCAGACGCTTCAGGCGGTTGTTGCGGTTGATGACGCGACGATAGAGATCGTTGAGATCGGAGGTCGCGAAGCGGCCACCGTCGAGCGGCACCAGCGGGCGAAGCTCGGGCGGAATGACCGGCACCTGGGTGAGGATCATCCATTCCGGGCGGTTGCCGGATTCGATGAAGCTCTCGACGATCTTGAGGCGCTTGGCGATCTTCTTGGGCTTGAGATCGCCGGTGGCGGTCTTCAGTTCCTCACGCAGCTGGTCGCGCAGCTGCTCGAGGTTGATCGCCATCAGCATTTCGCGCACGGCCTCAGCGCCGATCGAGGCGGTGAAGCTGTCGTCGCCATAATCTTCCTGCGCCTTGATGTATTCGCTCTCGGTCAGCGTCTGATAGGGCTTGAGCGGCGTCAGGCCCGGCTCCAGAACGATGTACTGTTCGAAATAGAGCACCCGCTCCACGTCCTTCAGCGCCATGTCGAGCAGCGTCGAGATGCGGCTCGGCAGCGATTTCAGGAACCAGATATGCGCCACGGGGGCAGCGAGTTCGATATGGCCCATGCGTTCGCGGCGCACCTTGGACAAGGTGACTTCCACGCCGCACTTTTCGCAGATGATGCCCTTGTACTTCATCCGCTTGTACTTGCCGCACAGGCATTCGTAGTCCTTCACGGGTCCGAAGATGCGGGCGCAGAACAGCCCGTCACGCTCCGGCTTGAAGGTGCGATAGTTGATCGTTTCGGGCTTCTTGATTTCGCCGAAGGACCACGAGAGGATCTTCTCGGGGCTGGCGATCGAGATGCGGATCTGATCGAAAGTCTGCGCCGGCGTTGCCGGGCTGAAGACGTTCATGACCTCTTGGTTCATCGGTCACTTGCTCCTTTGCGCGGGGGATGGTGCCCGCAGGGGGTAAAACAAATCGGCGGAAGCGGCGGGCGCGCAACCTTTCGCGCGCGCGCCGGAACTTTAGGCGTTGTTGGAATTCTGCAGCTCGACGTTGAGGCCGAGCGAACGCATTTCCTTGACCAGCACGTTGAAGCTTTCGGGGATGCCCGCCTCGAAGGTGTCGTCGCCGCGCACGATGGCTTCATACACCTTGGTGCGTCCCGCCACGTCGTCCGACTTGACGGTGAGCATTTCCTGCAGCGTGTACGCCGCGCCATAGGCCTCGAGCGCCCAGACTTCCATTTCGCCGAAGCGCTGGCCGCCGAACTGCGCCTTGCCGCCCAGCGGCTGCTGGGTGACGAGCGAGTAAGGCCCGATCGAGCGGGCGTGGATCTTGTCGTCCACGAGGTGGTGCAGCTTCAGCATGTAGATGTAGCCGACGGTGACATTGCGGTCGAATTCCTCACCACTCTTGCCATCGAACAGGCGCACCTGGCCGGATGAGTTAAGGCCCGCCTCCTTCAACATGGCGGCGATATCCTCCTCGCGCGCGCCGTCGAAGACGGGCGTGGCGATCGGAACGCCGCGGCGCAGGTTGTTGGCGGCTTCCACCATCTGGCTGTCGTCGAGGCTGTCAAGCTCCTCGTTCTTGCCGTAGATCTTGGAAAGGCCATCACGCAGCGGCTTGGCATTGTTGCTGTCACGGTAAGCGTCCAGCATGTCGCCGACCTTTTTGCCCATGCCCGCGCAGGCCCAGCCCAGATGCGTTTCAAGGATCTGCCCCACGTTCATGCGCGAGGGCACGCCCAGCGGGTTGAGCACGATGTCGACATGCGTGCCGTCCTCGAGGAACGGCATGTCCTCGATCGGAACGATGCGTGACACCACGCCCTTGTTGCCATGACGGCCGGCCATCTTGTCGCCCGGCTGGATCTTGCGCTTCACGGCGACGAAGACCTTGACCATCTTCATGACGCCCGGCGGCAGTTCATCGCCACGCTGCAGCTTTTCGACCTTGTCGAGGAAGCGGTTTTCCAGGCGCTTCTTCGAGTCTTCATATTGCTGCTTCATGGCTTCGAGTTCGCCCATGGCCTTTTCATTGCCAAGCGCAAGGTTCCACCACTGCGAACGCGGCACGTCGTCCAGCGTCTTGTCGGACAGCACGCCTTCAACCTTGTGGCCGCGCGGGCCTCCGGTTGCTTCCTTGCCGAGCAGGAAGCCGCGCAGGCGGCCGTAGGAGTTGCGGTCGAGGATCGCCAACTCGTCGTCGCGGTCCTTGGCGAGGCGTTCGATCTCCTCGCGCTCGATCGCCAGCGCACGCTCGTCCTTGTCGACGCCGTGGCGGTTGAACACGCGCACCTCCACCACCGTTCCGGCAACGCCGGGCGGCAGGCGGAGCGAGGTGTCACGCACATCCGAGGCCTTCTCGCCGAAGATGGCGCGCAGCAGCTTCTCTTCCGGCGTCATCGGGCTTTCACCCTTCGGCGTGATCTTGCCGCACAGGATGTCGCCCGGCTTCACTTCGGCGCCGATATAGACGATGCCGGCTTCGTCGAGGTTCTTGAGCGCTTCTTCGCCGACGTTCGGAATGTCGCGGGTGATTTCCTCAGGGCCGAGCTTCGTGTCACGCGCCATCACATCGAATTCCTCGATGTGGATGGAGGTGAACACGTCGTCCTTCACGATGCGCTCGGAGAGCAGGATCGAGTCTTCGAAGTTGTAGCCGTTCCACGGCATGAACGCGACGAGCACGTTCTGGCCGAGCGCCAGATCGCCAAGATCCGTGGACGGACCATCGGCGATGATGTCGCCCGCCTTCACCGCATCACCCACGCGCACCAGCGGGCGCTGGTTGATGCAGGTGTTCTGGTTGGAACGCTGGAACTTGGCGAGCGTATAGATATCGACGCCAGACTTCGACGGATCGGTTTCCGCCGTGGCGCGGATGACGATGCGCTTGGCGTCCACCTGATCCACCACGCCGGTGCGCCGCGCTGCGATGGCCGCGCCTGAGTCGCGCGCCACGACCGCTTCCATGCCGGTGCCGACGAGCGGCGCGTTGGTGCGCACCAAAGGCACCGCCTGGCGCTGCATGTTCGAGCCCATGAGCGCGCGGTTGGCGTCGTCGTTCTCGAGGAACGGGATGAGCGCCGCGGCAACCGACACGAGCTGCTTCGGCGACACGTCCACAAAGTCCACGCGGTCAGCGGGAACTGGCAGCACGTCGCCGGCATGACGCGCGATCACCAGGTCTTCGGCAAACTTGCCGTCCTTGGTCAGCGCCACGTTGGCCTGGGCGATATAGTGCTTCGTCTCCTCGATGGCCGAGAGATAGAGGACGTCATCGCTCACGCGGCCGTCCACCACCTTGCGGTAGGGTGTTTCGATGAAGCCGTACTTGTTCACCCGCGCATAGGTGGCGAGCGAATTGATGAGGCCGATGTTCGGGCCTTCCGGCGTTTCGATCGGGCAGATGCGGCCATAATGGGTGGGATGCACGTCGCGCACTTCGAAGCCCGCGCGCTCGCGCGTCAAGCCGCCCGGTCCAAGGGCCGAGAGGCGGCGCTTGTGGGTGATCTCCGAGAGCGGGTTCGTCTGGTCCATGAACTGCGAGAGTTGCGAGGAGCCAAAGAACTCGCGCACCGCCGCAGCCGCCGGCTTGGCGTTGATGAGGTCGTGCGGCATCACCGTGTCGATATCGACCGAGGACATGCGCTCCTTGATGGCGCGCTCCATGCGGACGAGGCCCAAGCGATACTGGTTTTCCATCAGTTCGCCCACCGAACGCACGCGGCGGTTGCCGAGGTGGTCGATGTCGTCCACCTCGCCCTTGCCGTCGCGCAGGTCGTGCAGCGTCTTGATGACCTCGATGATGTCCTCTTTGCGCAGCACGCGCATGGTGTCGGGCACGTCGAGTTCGAGGCGCATGTTCATCTTCACGCGGCCAACGGCCGACAGGTCATAGCGCTCGGGATCGAAGAACAAGCCGTTGAACAGGGCTTCCGCCGTCTCGCGCGTCGGCGGTTCGCCGGGGCGCATGACGCGGTAGATTTCGATAAGCGCCTGCTCATAGCTCTCGGCCTTGTCGGCCTTCAGCGTGTTGCGGATATAGGCGCCGGTGTTGATGTGGTCGATGTCGAGCAGGTTGAGGCTGGCGAAGCCCGATTCCTTCAGCTTCTTGAGAAGCTTCTCGTCCAGTTCGTCGCCGGCTTCGGCGAAGATCACGCCGGTTTTGTCATCCACGAGTTCATCGGCGATGAAGTGGCCATAAAGGTCCTCGTCGCGCACCAGCAATTCCTTCACACCGTCTTCGGTGAGCTTGCGGGCGAGGCGCGGCGTGATTTTCTTGCCGGCTTCCACAACCACCTGCCCCGTGCCCGCGTCCACCAGATCAACGGCGGGCTTGATGCCCTTGAAGCGGTCGGCGGAATAAGGCGTGGTCCAGCCGTCCTTCGCCAGCGTGTGCGGCACGCTCTTGTAGAACATGTGCAGGATCTGCTCGGCATCATAGCCCAGCGCGTAAAGCAGCGTTGTCACCGGCAGTTTGCGGCGGCGGTCGATGCGGGCGTGGATGATGTCCTTGGCATCGAACTCGAAGTCGAGCCATGAGCCGCGATAGGGGATGACGCGGGCGGCAAACAGCAGCTTGCCCGAGGAATGGGTCTTGCCCTTGTCGTGATCGAAGAAGACGCCCGGCGAACGGTGCATCTGTGAAACGATCACGCGCTCGGTGCCGTTCACCACGAAGGTGCCGTTGGCCGTCATGAGCGGAATGTCGCCCATGTAAACGTCCTGTTCCTTGATGTCCTTCACCGACTTGGCCTGGGTGTCCGGATCGATTTCGAACACGATCAGGCGCAGCGTCACCTTGAGGGGCGCGGCGAAGGTCATGCCGCGCTGCTGGCACTCGTCGACGTCGAACTTCGGCGCTTCGAATTCATAGCGCACGAATTCCAGCATCGCCTGGCCGGAGAAATCGGTGATCGGGAATACAGACTTGAATACCGCCTGCAAGCCGTCATTGATACGCCCGCCAACCGGCTCCTTCATCTGCAGGAACTGGTCGTAGGACTCACGCTGGACTTCGATCAGGTTGGGCATCTCGGCGACTTCGATGCCCTTGCCGAAGAACTTGCGGATGCGTGTGCGGCTAGCGGCGGAATATGTCTCGGCCATGTGTGTTCCTTGCAGGACTATAAAACAGCAGTATCGGCAGCTCGCCGGGCCCCTCTTTCAAAAGGGGTCAGGCAAGCCGCCGCGGATCGACGCAGAACTGGGCCGGCGGCGCGGCGCGGTTTGAAGGGCCCCGCGCCGCCGGTAGAACGTTACTTCAGCTCAACCTTGGCGCCAGCCGCCTCGAGCTTCTTCTTCATCGCCTCGGAATCGGCCTTGTTCACGCCTTCCTTGACGGTCTTGGGGGCGCCCTCGACCAGATCCTTGGCTTCCTTGAGGCCCAGGCCGGTGATGGCGCGGACTTCCTTGATGACCTCGATCTTCTTGTCGCCGGCAGCGGTGAGAACGACCGTGAATTCGGTCTTCTCTTCCACCGGAGCGGCAGCGGCAGCGCCGCCGCCAGCAGCGGCAACGGCAACCGGAGCGGCGGCGGAAACGCCCCACTTCTCTTCGAGGAGCTTCGACAGCTCGGCGGCCTCGAGCACGGTCAGGCTCGAGAGTTCGTCTACGATCTTGCTGAGATCAGCCATTTGAGTTTCTCACTTTTTCAGTCGGTTTGTTGACAACGATGCGGAGGCCGTCAGGCCGCCTGTTCCTTCGTGGCATGGGCATTGATGACGCGGGCGATCTGCCCACCCGGAGCCGCCAGCACGCCCGCGATGCGGGTGGCCGGAGCCTGGATGAGGCCGATCAGCTTGCCCCTCAGCTGGTCAAGCGAGGGGAGTTCCGCGAGTGCCTTGACCGCGTTGGCGTCCATCACGGTCTTGCCGAGCGCGCCGCCGAGGACAACGAACTTCTCGTTGCCCTTGGCGAAGGCCGCAGCGACCTTCGGAGCCGAGACGGGATCGACGGCATAAGCCACCATCGTCGGGCCTGTGAACAGGCCCTTGATCCCGCTTGCGTCAGTGCCATCCAGAGCAAGCTTGGCGAGACGGTTCTTGGCGACCTTCACAGTCGCCCCCGCCTGGGCCATCTTGTTACGCAGGTCGTTGACCTGGTTCACAGTGAGGCCCTTGTTGTGGGCCACAACGATCACACCGGTGGTCTTGAACACCTGGTTGAGCGTTGCGACGAGCTCTGTTTTTTCAGCTCTTTCCACTTGCTCTCTCCTTTATGGCGCGAAACAAAAACCGTTTCACGCCGTTGGACCAACCGTTCAACACCGCCGACCTTCAAAGGCAGCGGCGCCGAGCGGCGCTCACGTGCCTGTCCCCCTGTTCAGCGCGCGAGCGCGTCAAGGGTTCTGAGGTCCAAACCGACTTGGGACCCCGCTATATAGGGTCCAAATTCCGTTTCGACACCCATCTCATGCGGGCTTTGCGTTTTAAGCAGGGCTTGCCCCCGCGCCAGCAATCTCGGACAGGTATTACAAGGCTTTAAGGGCCTTGTTTAACCGGTTGAAAGAACTTGTGATTCTTTCAACCGGAAACTTGTATTCGTCGATCAGGCGGCAGCGGTGACGCTGGCCAGATCAAGCTTGAGGCCAGGGCCCATGGACGAAGAAATGGACAATTTCTTGACATAGGTGCCCTTGGAAGCCGACGGCTTCGCCTTGATCACGGCGTCAACGAACGCCTTGATGTTCCCGGCGATCTGCTCGTCCGAGAAGCTGGCCTTGCCGACGCCGGCCTGAACGATGCCCGCCTTTTCAACGCGGAATTCGACAGCGCCGCCCTTGGCCGCCTTGATGGCCGCGGTCACGTCCATGGTCACGGTACCGACCTTGGGGTTCGGCATCATGCCGCGTGGGCCCAGCACCTTGCCGAGACGGCCGACGAGGCCCATCATGTCCGGCGTGGCGATGCAGCGGTCGAAGTCGATCGTGCCCTTGTTGACGATCTCGAAGAGGTCTTCGGCGCCCACAACGTCGGCGCCCGCCTTCTTCGCTTCCTCAGCCTTCGCACCCTTGGCGAACACGCCAACGCGCAGCGTGCGGCCGGTGCCGTTGGGCAGATTCACCACGCCGCGGACCATCTGGTCGGAGTGGCGGGGATCGACGCCCAGGTTCATGGCGATTTCGATGGTCTCGTTGAACTTGGCGTTGGCGCGGGCCTTCACCAGCTTCACGGCTTCGTCGAGGCCATAAACCTTGGTGCGGTCGATACCGTCCATGTTCTTGGCGATGCGCTTTGCAATCTTGGCCATCGTCTTACTCCACAACCTGCAGGCCCATCGACCGGGCGGAACCGGCGATTTCACGCGCTGCGGCATCGAGGTCGCGCGCATTCATGCCCTTGAGCTTCTGTTCGGCGATCTCGCGGCACTGGGCCATGGTCACCTTGCCGGCCACCGTCTTGCCCGGCTCCTTGGAGCCCGCGTTGATCTTGGCCGCCTTCTTCAGATAAAACGACGCAGGCGCCGACTTCATCTCGAAGGTGAAGGACTTGTCCTGGAAGGCGGTGATGACCACCGGCACCGGGGTGCCCGGGTCCATCTTCTGCGTGGCGGCGTTGAAGGCCTTGCAGAATTCCATGATGTTGAGACCGCGCTGGCCGAGTGCGGGACCGATCGGCGGAGACGGATTCGCCTGTCCCGCCGGCACTTGCAGCTTGATATAGCCGACGACTTTCTTAGCCATTTGTCTTTCCCTCTTTCTGAGGTTCGTGGTCGGGCTTGCAAGGCCTCCCACGGGTTACATTTTCTTCCTCCTTGCGGGAGAAAGCCTTCAGCGGGCTAGCGGATTTTCTCCACCTGCCCGTATTCCAGTTCAACCGGCGTGGGCCGGCCGAAGATCGACACTGCCACCTTGAGGCGCGAACGCTCCTCATCGACCTCCTCCACCTGCCCCGAGAAGGAGGCGAAGGGGCCATCGGCGACGCGCACCTGTTCGCCCACCTCGAAAGAGATCGACGCCTTCGGGCGCTCAACACCTTCGGCCACCTGGTTGAGGATGCGCGCGGCTTCCTCGTCCTTGATCGGCTGCGGTTTGTCTCCGCCCAGGAAGCCCGTGACCTTGGGCGTATTCTTGATCAGGTGAAAGGCCTGATCGGTCAGGTCCATCTTCACCAGCACATAGCCCGGGAAGAAGCGGCGCTCGCTCTTGATCTTGCGGCCGCGGCGCACCTCCACCACTTCCTCGGTGGGCACCAGCACCTGCTCGAACAGATCGCCCAGACCCTTCTGGACCGCCTGCTCCTTGATGGACTCCATCACCTTCTTCTCGAAATTCGAGTAGGCGTGAACGATATACCACCGCTTCGTCATTTGTATCTGTTGCCTATCCGCCGGTTAGAGGCCGAAAAGTAGCTTGTCGACGCCATATTTGATGATGGCATCGACAATGAAGAAGAACAGCGACGCCACCGCCACCATGACCAGAACCATGATGGTCGAGATCATGACCTCACGGCGGGACGGCCAGGTGACCTTCGCGGTCTCCTCGCGGACCTCCTGCAGAAACGTAAACGGGTTCGTCTTGGCCATCATCTTTCCTGGTTCGTGGCAGGGGCAGTAGGGCTCGAACCCACGACCTGCGGTTTTGGAGACCGCCGCTCTACCAACTGAGCTATACCCCTTCAGTCCACCGGGCGGGGTACATAGCTGCACTTCGGCAGCGGCGCAACCCGTCAGATGGATATAAATCTATGCCTTTTCAACGACGACCGCTGTGCCGTATGCCAGCACTTCGGTGATGCCGTCCATGATTTCGTTCGCCTCGTAGCGCATGGCGATAATCGCATTTGCGCCGCCTTCCTGAGCGTGACGGATGAGAAGGTCCAAGGCCTCCTGCCGCGCCGTCTCGGCCAGATTGGTATAAACCGAGATATTTCCACCGAAGAGCGATTGCAGCGCGCCGCCGATATTGCCGATGACGCTCCGCGACCTGACCGTGATGCCCTTTGCCAGCCCGATGACCTGGACGACCCGGTAGCCGGGAAGATCGTTCGTGGTGGCAACCAGCATCGCGGGTCTCCGTGGAAGAAGGTGCTCCGGCGGGGTTCCGCCGGAGCATTGTTCGTCTTAATCCGTGATTTTGGCGACGACGCCTGCGCCGACGGTGCGGCCGCCTTCACGGATGGCGAAGCGCAGCTTCTCCTCCATGGCGATCGGCGTGATCAGTTCGACGTCAAACGAGATGTTGTCGCC